>Ga0070696_100001437_pt1 | contig 15590 bp, 12 predicted proteins | sample KBSK1253metaG_FD_65474 | JGI IMG/M metagenome (GOLD analysis project Ga0070696, IMG submission 65474) | Corn, switchgrass and miscanthus rhizosphere microbial communities from Kellogg Biological Station, Michigan, USA - KBS K1-25-3 metaG | ecosystem: Host-associated > Plants > Roots >... | reverse complement strand
TTTCGACCTGGCCATGGCGAACCTGTGGTCCTTCTGGCTGCAAGTGACCTGTGTGACGGCGGTAGCGGCGCTCGCGTCAACGATCGTGCGGCTGCGCGCTCCGAATGCCTCGCTCCGCTACTGGCAGCTTCTTCTGGCGTTGTGTATCCTGCTGCCCTCATTGCAGCCTTGGGCGCCGGCGCCGAGCGCGACTATTGCGATCGAATCCATTCATGCAGCGGCAAGTACAGCGGGCGTTCGGGCGAGCGCCGGGCTGCAGCTATCGAGCCTGCTTGCCATCACGATTCTGGCAGGCATAGCGGCGCGCGGCATCTGGCTGGCATTGGGCTGGCGCAGACTGCGCCTGTATCGGCGCAACGCGCGCACACGGCCGGCGCCGGAGTGTGGAATTCAAGAGCTGCAGGCCCGCATTGGCGCGCAGGCGAACGTCTATGTCTCATCTGAAATCGCGGCGCCGATCGCTTTCGGATTCCTGCATCCGGTCGTGTTGCTTCCGGAGCGATGGCTGTCGCTCGATCCCGAACGCCGGACCGCCATCGCCTGCCACGAACTCATCCACGTGTCTCGCAAGGACTGGCTTTTTCACATGGCGGAAGAGCTCGTTCGCGCCGCGATCTGGTTTCATCCCGGCGTCTGGTGGATTGTCGACCAGATCCGGCTCGCGCGCGAACAGGTCGTGGACGCCGAGGTGGTGCGCCTCACCGGCGCGCGGCGTACCTATGCCCAGGCGTTGCTTGCATTCGCCAGTCCGGCTGCTGAATTCGAACCAGGCGCCGCGCCCGCATTTTTCCGGAAGCGCCATCTGAGGCGCCGTTTATCGCTCATTTTCGAGGAGGTTTCCATGTCGAGGTCACGATTGTTTGCGTCGCTTGCTGTAATCGCGCTCGGTGTCGCTGGCGCCGGCGCATTCGCCGTCTGGTCGTTTCCCCTGCAGTCACCGCAACAGTTGCCGGTAAGGACCGCGGGCGAAAAACAAACTGGCGCCCAAGAGAGTTTCTCTCCGCCGCGACTCATTGCTTCGGTTCAGCCGGAAAACGGCGAATCCGCACGGAAGCCCGGCAGCGTCGTAATGGATGTTCGGGTCGCCGCTGACGGCCGGGTGGAGAACGCCGAAGTTCGCGACACGCTGGACCCCGCACTGGATCAGAACGCGCTCGCGGCGGTGCGCCAATGGAAGTTCGAGCCGGCCAGGCGCGATGGCGAGCCGGTGGCCGCCACTATTACGGTCCAGATCACTTACCCGGTGGAGAGCGCCAGGAAGCGTATGAGGCGCGGCATTGCCGGTGGTGTAACGGGCGGCGTGGTTGACGGCATCGTGGGCGGCGTGGTTGAGGGTATTGTGCATGGCGTGGTTGACGGTGTCGTTGGCGGCGTGGTTGGCGGTGTCAAAGACGCGGTCGTCACAGGAGTTGCGGGCGGCGTTCCGCAGGATGATCGCGTGCATGACGCCCACGAAGAGGGCGTGACCATGCCCACGGTTCTTCACAAAGAAGATCCGAAGTACACCGAGGCGGCGAAGGACGAGAAAGTCGAGGGGACGGTTGTGGTCTATCTCGAAGTCGGGCCCGATGGCCGCGCGCACAACCAGCATATCGAGCGGAGCTTGCATCCCGATCTCGATAAAAATGCGATGGACGCTATATCCAACTGGCGGTTCAAGCCTGCGACCAAAGACGGCAAGGCGATTACGGTACACGCAACCATAGAAGTTAACTTTCAATTGAAGTAGCCGGCGGGACGTGTTCCAATTCGCTGATCGATCGCAGATAGACGGGGAACCGCCGCCCTAACACGGCGCCAAAAAGCAGATGGCCCATCAGCATGGCCCGGTCCGGGCTGTAGAGCCGCACCAGCGGGTTGATGTGGTTCCACAAGAACTCGAACGAAAGAAAAAACCAGCCGGTGGCGAAAATCAAACCGAGTACCGTCACGCGCATACGGCTGCCGTGGTCGCGGATCACCAGGGCGAAGAGCGCGCCCAACAGTCCATAGATGAAAAGAAGCAGCGCCAGGCCGGCGCTGGTCCGCGCGCTGAAGCCCGGGCCAAAAGCCGACTCGCCATAAAAGGTTGAAGCCATCAGATTCGGAATGGTCCAAATCGAGCGGCGGTGCCAGGCCGAATCGAGCGCCAGATAACCAAGTAGAATCAGCCCTCCAACGATCCCGGCCTGGATTCCGGCGAGCGCCAGCAACCAGTTGGGCCTGCCTGCGTTCGCCAAAGACATGAAAACAGCCTATACTGTCGAGAAGGAAAAAGGCAAAGGAGTTCTATCGAAGCTGCGCCTGTGAGTGTCTGGTGGTGTGTCTGTTATCGCCGGAAAATCGGGCGCTGGTTATCGCCAAATAAGGAATGCCACGTCGAGTCGTTGTCACCGGTATAGGAGCCGTCAGTCCCAATGGAGTAGGCCGTGATAATTTCTGGCGGGCCACCCGCGAAGGCGTCAGCGGCGTTAAACGGATCACCCGGTTCGATCCTTCCAATCACACAGTGCAAGTAGCGGGTGAAGTGGTGGGCTTCGATGAAAACCGCTACGTAAATCCGAAAGATCGCCCGCACGTTTCCCGCGCCGTTCCTCTCGCGGTGGCCGCGGTCGAAGAAGCAGTTACGGATGCCGGCTTCGAGACGAAATCCATGACCCGCGATCAGCTTCGCGGTGTGGGCGTCATCGTGGGATCGGGCGGCGGCAGCCAGGAGTTCACCGAGGAGCAGTACCGGCTTTACTACACCGGCCATTCCAAGCAATGCAGCGTGTACACCATCCCGACCGGAACCATTGGCACGCTGGCCAGCGAAGTTTCCATGCGTTTCGGGTTTCGCGGCATGAGCCATATCGTCTCGACCGGTTGCACCTCGTCCACTGATGCCATCGGGTACGCTTATCGGAATATTCAAGCCGGCGTGATCGACACCATGGTGACGGGCGGAGTGGATGCGCCGATAGCGCCGCTCATTCTCCGGGGATTCATGCTGATGCGCATACTCACGGCAAGCTGGAATGCCGAGCCGCAAAGGGCTTCACGGCCCTTTTCACGCGACCGCGACGGCTTCGTGCTGGGCGAGGGCGCCTGGTTTTTCGTGCTGGAAAATCGCGAGCGTGCACTGGCCCGTGGCGCGCACATCTACGGTGAAATTGTGGGATACGCGTCCACCTGCGAGGCATTTCACCGCGTTCGCCTGGAGGAATGCGGCGAGGAACCCGCGCGCACCATTACGCTGGCGCTCGAAGAAGCCGGCGTCTCGACGGAAGCCGTGCAATACATCAACTATCACGGCACTTCGACCGAGCTGAACGACCGCATCGAGACGCGCGCCATCAAGCTGGCCTTCGACGGGCATGCTTACAAAGTGGCGGGCTCCTCGGTCAAGAGTCTGATCGGCCACCCACAGGGCGCGTGCGGAGCCGCGGGGATTGCGGCCACTCTCATGGCCATGCGGGATGGCATGGCGCCACCCACCAGAAATGTCGAGGAGCCGGATCCCGAGTGCGACCTCGACTATATTCCCGATACAGCACGCAAGATGGATATCGAGTACGCCGTCGCAAACTGCATCGCGTTCGGCAGCAAGAATTCCGCTATCATTCTGCGTCATCCTTAAGGAGCCTTGATGTTGTCCCGAACCGTTCGGCTGGTGATTGTTGCGGTCGCCGCTCTGGGTGCGCTCGTCTGGTTCTATCCTCCGGCGCGCCTGTTTGCGTTCGCGATCGTCGGCCGGAGCCCCGAGTGCCCGATTGCCAACGCCATCAAATCCGATGAAAATCTGAAGCTGCAGATCCGGTACAACGACGAGATCATCAAGGCCAGCAAGCTGCTCGAGACCGATCCCGCCGGCTACCAGCACTGGGAAACACCTTTGGGACGCTATTGGATTCCAACGGGCAGCCGCTGGGTGCTGCCGTTCAACCTGGCCGAGCAGAAACGTAGAATTTACGGCAACGCGGAGCAATCCGCGCGCGCCGGCGACATCGTGCTCGATTGCGGCGCCAACGTCGGGGCCACGGTGCGCGTCTGGCTGGCCGCGGGTGCCAGCAAGGTGGTGGCGATTGAGCCGGCGCCTGAAAACATCGAATGCCTGCGCCGGAATTTCAAAGATGAAATCGCAGCCGGCCGCGTCATCGTTTACCCGAAGGGCGTCTGGGACAAAGACGACATCCTGCCGCTCGAGGTCGATCCTAATAATTCGGCCGCGGACAGCTTTCTCATTCGCCGCAAGGGCGCCACTGAAGTACGCGGCGTTCCCTTGACGACGATCGACAAACTTGTGGCCGAGCTGAAGCTGGAGCGCGTCGACTTCATCAAGATGGATATTGAGGGCGCGGAGACGCGGGCCATCACCGGAGGCCGCGAGACCATCGCCAAATACCATCCGCGCATGTCGCTCAGCGCCTATCATGCGCCTGACCATGCGCAAAAAATTCCTCAGATGGTGCGCGCCGTCTGGCCGGGTTACAAGGTCGAGTGCGGGCCCTGTGCCGAAGCGAACCACGCCGTCCGGCCCGATGTACTGTACTTCCGATAAACGCATCGCCGGGATCGCCGCCTGTTCGATTTCGTTATTCGGATTGGCCGCGTGCGCGAAGCGCTATCCGGTCGAGGGCCTGGTGTTGAGCGTGGATCGCGCACAGCGGACGGTCGTGGTTTCCCATCGGGAAATCCGCGATTACATGCCGGCCATGGCCATGCCGTTTCGCGTCAGGGATGCTGCCGAGCTGGATAGCCTCGCCCCCGGGTCGCGCGTCCAATTTCAACTGGTGGTGGGAAAAAAGGAAAGTTTCGTGCGCAATGTGTGGGTGCCGGAACTTGCGCCGGAGGGTTTGGTGGAAGACAACGGCCAGAGGTTGCGGCTTCCGCCGGCTCCGGGAAAACTGGCGATCGGCGCCGCGGTTCCGGAATTTACTTTGACCGATCAGCTCTCCCGGACGGCGCGCCTTTCCGATTTCCGCGGGCGCGTCATCGCGTTGAACTTTATCTACACCCGCTGCCCGCTGCCGGAAGTCTGTCCACGGCTTTCGGCGGGTTTCGCGCGTCTGCTAAAACGCTTCGCCGGCAAGGATCTCGTGCTTCTTTCCGTCACGCTTGACCCGCAATACGACACGCCCGATGTACTGGCCCGCTACGGTAAAATCTGGAAGGCCGATCCAGCCGGCTGGCGTTTCCTGACTGGCGATCTCGCGGAAATTCGCCGCGTTGCGGACCGGTTCGGGCTCGTCTGGTGGCCGGAGGAAGGCTTGCTGACGCACACTTCTCAGACCGGCGTCATCGGGCGCGACGGGAAACTGGTAGCTTTAGTGGAAGGTTCGAATTACTCCGCCGATCAGCTGGGAGACTTGATCGCGATCCAATTGGAGGGTCACTGATGCGTCACGCCGCACTCGCCGTTCTGGTCCCGCTGATCCTGGCCGCCGCCGACAATAAGCTGGCCGACAATAAGCTGAAAGATCTCTGTGTTCCGCCGCCCGGAGCTGTTGCGCCGTCACTGCCAGCGCGACTGCTCGAAGGTCAGGGACGCATTCACTTTCCGATCACAACGTCGAGCGCTCAAGCGCAGGAGTTTTTCGATCAGGGGGTGGCACAGATGCACTCGTTCTGGTCGATGGAAGCGGAGCGCTCGTTTTTGCAGGCCGCCGCGCTAGATCCCCAAGCGCCCATGCCGCAATGGGGGATTGCGATGGCTGCCGCTGGGGATTATCGGCCGCGCTTCCAGCTCGAATCCTATCCGATGCCCAAGCCAAGCTCGAAGCGAAGTGGCGAAGGCGTACCGGGCGGTGGGTTGGGCCGCGCTATTACCGCCGCTAAGAAGGCCGTTGAGCTGGGTAACGTTCCCGGAAAAGCCACGCCGCTCGAAAAGCTTTATATCGCCGCCGTGGCAGCGCGCCGCGATGCCGCGGTCAAAGATCGTGACGCCGCTTACATCGAGGGCCTGCGAGCCGTGCTGGCGGCTTATCCGAATGAGGTCGAAGCGAAGACGTACCTGGCTCTGCACCTGATGCGTGGGTTCACCACGCCCGACCGGCAGCCGCGCGAAGGTTCGATGGAAGCCGTGAAGCTGCTTCGCGAGCTGCTGACCGTCGCGCCCGAGCACGCCGGCGTGCACCACTACATCATCCACGGGTTTGAGGGATCGACGTTCGCCAAAGACGCCTGGCCAAGCTGCCGCCGCTATCCCGAACTGGCTTCCAATATTCCGCACGCGCTGCACATGCCCGGGCACATATGGGCGCAGACGGGCAAATGGCAGGAAGCCGCTCATTCGTTCGAGTCCGCGGCGGATCAGGAAGTCGCCAACATGCGCGCCGATCAGCTTTACAGCAAAATGCACCACGGCCACAACGTGCATTTCCTGGTCACCACCTACGATTTTCAGGGACGGTACGAGGATGCCGAAAAAGCGGCACGCGGCCTGCTCGCGCTGGAAGAAACGCCGCGCGAACGGGCGTCCGGCGACAACCCGTACACGCCGTTTCGCCAGGGCTGGTTCGGCCTGATGCGTACGCTCGTCCGCTTCGAAAAGTGGGATGAGATTCTGGACGGCAAAACGTTGCCGTTATATGACAGGCCGCGCGAGCAGGCTTGGCGTCACTGGGCAGTGGGCCTGGCGCAGGCAGCCAAAGGGAATGTCAAGGCGGCGAAGTCGGAATCGCGCGCCATGGAAACCGCCAGGGTTAAAGGCAAGGCTCATGACGATGTGCCGGACGCTCTACGCACCGGGCGCAAGGAGCTGGACGGACACATCGCCTGGGCGCAGGGAAAGAAAACCCGCGCGCTCCAGTTGCTCGAAGAGGCCGTTCGCATCGAGCGTTCGCTGCGATACAGCGAGCCGCCGTCGTACCCTCGGCCGGTTTCGGAGGTTCTTGGCCGCCTGGCGCTTTCCGCGGGCAAACTGGAGGCCGCCGAAGCCGCATTCCGCGAGGCGCTCGATCAATTCCCCGACAGCCCTCGCGCCAGCAGTGGTTTGACGGAAACGCTGCAGCGTCTAGGCAAATCGCAAGGCTTCGGTTTTTGACCACGGTAGAAATCATCGGCGGCGGACCGGCGGGCGCCGCGGCTGCCATTGCGGCCCGAAGGGAAGGACGGGCCGTACGCCTCTTTGAGAAATCCACATTTCCCCGGCATAAAGTCTGCGGAGAGTTTGTATCGCCTGAAGCGGCTCCCATTCTCGACGAGCTCGGTGTGTTGCGGGTGTTCGAGCAATGCCGGCCGGCGCGGCTTTCCAGCGTTTCGCTCCATTTCGGATCGCGGGAGCGGCGCTGGCCACTGGCGGAACCTGCGTACGGCATCAGCCGGTACGCGTTCGATCATCTGCTGCTCAACCGCGCTATTGAAGCGGGAGCCGAGCTGTTGCAAGAATCCCGCCACCTGCCCGCCGCGGCCGGCGAGCGTGTGGTGGTCGCTCACGGCCGCAGAATCTCAGCCCCGCGAGGCTCGCGAAATTTCGGGTTCAAGACACACTTCCGCGGTCCGGTTAATGATTCGATCGAGCTGTTCTTCTTTTCCGGATGCTACGTCGGCGTGTCCGCGGTCGAGCACGGCATCACCAACGTTTGCGGTATTGCACCCGAGCATCTGCTTGCCGAGAGAGCTTTCGGTGTCGATCGGCTGATCGAAATCTGTCCATCGCTCGGGGCCAGGCTAGGTCCGCTTCGCCGCGCGATGGATTGGCTCATCACCGGTCCGCTGGCCTTTGGCGCAAGCTTCGAAGCCAACGACACCACATACCTGGCGGGCGACGCTTTGGGTTTTATCGATCCGTTCACGGGTTCGGGAATCGCCGCCGCGCTGCGCACAGGGTCTTTTGCCGGAAGCTGCGCCGCGCGTAATGCTTCGGTGCGCGATTATGTCCAGATGGCGCGACACTCCCTGGGCCGCCAGTACCGGCTCTCGCCCGTGCTGCGAGCGGTGATCCGAAGCGGTCTCGCGGAGAAACTCGCGCGATGGATTCCCGGACCGCTGTTGTTTCGATTGACGCGGATGAAATAAAAAAAGCCGGTGAACGCTCGGAGGAGTGCGCCCACCGGCTGGTCCCGCATAAAGCCAGAAGCACGAAGATGACTTCGTACCAGCTGCGGCACCACTCAAACTGAACTGCTTAATTTGAGAGACGTTATCGCGCGCGCCGGGTTTCATGCCCGCGCCTCTGTCACCGCCAAACGAAGATTGTATCAGAAAATACAGAATTGTTTCGAAGCCATTACTATATTCCCATTAATCCAGCAACTGGTTTCAGATCATTGGCTTACAGGCGATGAGTTTAGAGGCGGCCGGCCTGGCTGGCCAAAAGCAGCGCGATGGTATAAAACATAATGAGCTGGTATTGTTTTTTAAACCGTGTGAACCGCCTGTGGAATTCTGTCGAACGCGGTGGATAGCGCGCTGGCCCCCTTTGAGGACGCTGGAGTTATCGGGTGCGTATCCGGAGCCCGCGACGCCCGGCTTTTTACAGAACCTAATACGCACAAAACAGTGCGCAAACATTTTAGTATTCCGGACTATTTCTTCGGAGTAAGGTTATACACGCGCCATGCCGTCGGCCAGTCTCGCACTAGACAAAGGGCTTCCCAGCAATGTAGATGCGGAGCGTTTCGTGCTCGGCTCCATCCTGCTCGACGACTCGCAGTTTATCCAGGTGGCGGGCACGCTCGATCCTGACGACTTCAGCCTGGAGAAGCACCGCCGCATTTTCCAGCGCATGATCGACCTCAACGCGCGCGCCGAGCGCATCGATCGCGTCACCGTCGCCAACGAGCTGCTGCGCTTTAGCGAGCTCGAATCCTGCGACGGCCTGAGCTACCTGGTCTCGCTCGACGATGGCCTGCCGCGAATCTTCAATCTCGACAGCTACGTCCGCATTGTCAAAGACAAGGCGATTCTGCGGAAGATTATCTTCACCTCGCAGCACCTGATGAACCGGTGTCTGCTGGGCGAAGAGGATCCCGAGCAGATTCTGGCGGGGGCCGAAGAGAGCCTGCTGAAGCTGGGCGATTCGCGCCTGAAGACCGGTCTCGTGAGCCCCGAGCAGGTCATCCAGGATTACCAGGGCGGCATCAACGCATTTCTGGATCCGAGCAAGCGGATCAAGGGCATCAGCACGGGCTTTGCCAAGCTCGACGAGATGACCGGCGGCCTGCACGGCGGCGAATTGATCATCCTGGCGGCGCGGCCATCGATGGGCAAGACCGCCATGGCCCTGAATATTGCGCAACATGCGGCTTCGCGCCTGGGACAGACGGTGGCAATCTTCTCGCTCGAGATGTCGAACGAATCGCTGCTTACCCGCATGCTGTGCGCTAGCGCGCGCGTGGACAGCCAGCGCTTTCGGGCGGGCTACCTCAATGCGGACGAACGCAAACGGCTGCAGGCGGCCGCGTCACAACTGGTGGAAGCACCGCTGTTCATAGACGATACCGCCGGATCTCACCTGATGGACATGCACGCCAAACTGCGGCGGCTCGGGCAGCAGCGCAAGCTCGGCCTCGTGATTGTCGATTATCTGCAGCTCATGAGCGGCCGCGGCCGCTTCGAAAACCGCAATCAGGAGATCAGCACGCTGTCGCGCGGTCTGAAGCTGCTGGCCAAGGAGCTGAACGTACCGATGCTGGTGCTTTCCCAGCTAAGCCGAGCGCCCGAAACGCGGCAGGGCGATCACCGGCCGCAATTGAGCGATCTGCGCGAGTCGGGGTCGATCGAGCAGGATGCCGACCTTGTACTCTTCATTTTCCGGGAAGAAGTTTACAAGCGTGACCGCGAAGACCTGCACGGCATGGCCGAACTGCTGGTTTCAAAACAGCGCAACGGCCCGACCGGCAAGGTGGACCTGGTGTTCCTGCACTCGCTGACTAAATTCGAGAATCGCGCGGAGGATTTGGGCGAAGCGCCAGATGCATAAATACGTCGCATAAATACGTGGCGTAAATGCGGCGCGTAAATTCGGTAGCGGAGATTTCTCCCGGCGCCGTTCTGGAAGAACCGGAGCGGCTGACTAGCTGCGATACGCGCGCGATCGCGACGGCACGCCCGCAATTTTTCGGGGCGCGGGCTTGCTCACCGGCGTGTACTTGAACCAGCTTGCCATGTACTCATCATCCACGCGCTGCCGGCGCTGGATCTCGTGGCGCTTGGCAATGATGCGCCGCCAGTTCTTTGCCAGATACCAAAACGCCTTAAGCGATGAATGCTCCCACAGGATGCAGCACGCCACCACCAGCAGGTCACGGGCGGAGATGGACAACCAGTTGCGCCGGTAGAGATCGCCGGAGATGTTTTTCATCCGCAACAGGAAGCGGTTCTTCACCGAGTGCATGTTGATGTCCGGAGGCAGCGCACGGCGCTTGCCAGGCAGTACGCTGCGCACGTGATAGCCGCGGGCGTAAGGCGCGTACAGGCACCGCCAGCCCATCAGTTGAGCGCGCCAGGCGACGTCGGCATCCTCGCGGTACACGAAGAAGTCAGCATCGAAAAACTCGCCGTCGAACGCGATGTCGTGGATCATCTCGCGGCGATAAAGCGCGGCCGCCGCCGTGGCCCCGAACACGTACTCGTAATTGAGATAGTGGCCGTTGTCTACTTCCTGGCTGCCGCGGTCGAGATGACGCAGCATGGGGTTGAAGTAAATGCCCGTTGAATCCACTACCGGCTTGACGGGAATATCGAACGCGGCGGACATCGTGAGCAGCTTGCCGCACACCGTGCCGACCTTCGGATCCATCTGGCCCGCGTCGACTAGCGCATGGATGAAGTCCGGCAGCAGCAGCACGTCCGGATTCAGCGTCAGCACCCATTCCCCGCTGGACAGGGCAATGGCTTGATTCTGCGCCGCCGCGAAACCGATGTTTTCCTCGTTATAAACGATCTGGCATCGATCTTCGAACTGTTCCAGGATGTCGGTGGTGCCGTCGGAGGAGCTGTTGTCGATAATAATGATTTCTTTAAGAGGATATTTCTGCGCCAGCACCGATTCCAGGCATCGCCTGATGAATCTGCCGCTGTTGTAAGTCACCACCGTGACGGATACGAAGTCGCTAGAGGACATGAACTCGAACCTGAAAATTAATCGCGCCTGTGAACGAAACCCCTAAAGCTTAAGGGAAAGACAAAACCTCTACTTCGTCCTGCCGGCCGGAAAACAACTGCCGGATGGCAAGCTTCACGACCTTGCCGTACACTACTATGGGCTTAAGGCTCCTCTGGCGGGGGATACCCAGCACTGTTCTCACGAGGGAACCTAATATTACCGCCAGGCAAACCGCTTTCTCCGCGCCCGGAGGGAAATGCTTGGCCGAGTACTTTAGAAGACTACGATACCAATAAAGCTGCTGGAACTCCAGTGAAATCTTTCGGATGGAATGGCCTCCTGTGTGTTTAGCCACCGCCCGCGGCACCAGCCAAGTCCTATATCCCTCATCGTGCGCGCGCTTCAAAAAATCCACCTCTTCGAACCAGATTGGGAAGAAATTCTCGTCAAATCCACGCAGCTTTTCCCACGCGTCCCGGCGAATCATCAGGAACGCGCCTGCCGGCTGTTCGACTTCGGCCGGCGAATCACAGGGCAAGCCTAAGCAACGGTAGTGCCAATTCACAGGATTTCGCGGCCAAAGCCGGTTTATCAGTAACGCTTCAAAACAAAGCGCCGCGGGGGTGGGGAAGTGCCGCACCATGAAACCCCGTTGCATGGCCCCGGTGCCGTCCAATAAAATGCCGCCCGCCGCCGCCGTCCGCGGCTGTTCGCACGCTTCACGGAGCGCCTCGATGCCGTCCTGAATCACGGCATCCGGATTCAGCAACAGCACGAATGGCGCTCTCAGCGCGCGCATGCCCTGGTTCACGGCGGCGGCAAATCCGCGGTTGCATGGATTCGAGATTAACCTGACGCCTCGCCCGCCGACTTGGTTACAGGTGTTATCGCCGGAGCAGTTATCCACGACTACTATCTCGGCTCCGGTCGGGATGGCGGCGTTCAGGCACGAGTCGATTTCCGCACCGGAGTTGTACGTCACAATCACGATTCCGATGTCCCGCACGTGTGTCAATCCGCCCCACCCAAGGTCAGGACAAAGTACAAGCGCCAGTACCAGTCGAAGCCCGTGCGGCGCTGCACGCGGCTGATCTCGCGTTCCGCATCGTGCAGAATCGCCGCGAGACGATCCGGATCGATGCGTTTTTCCGCGGCGTTGTTCCGCACGGCACGAAACAATTTTAGACCTGTGAATTTTCCTCTCAGGTATGCCCCAAGCGCGGCATGGCGCAGAGCTACCACGCCCCAGAGCGCCTGCGATACGAAAATCGGCCAGGCGAACCGGACCAGCAGCCGCGGCGGGTAATATTTCGCCAGCAAAAGTACCTGGTTCCGCGAAATTCTGCGTACCACCTCGGGATGCCACCTGCCCAGCGTCGCGCTGCCGACGTGGTACGCGACGGCGCCCGGCACATAGCGCCCTGCATAGTTCCCGGATGCGCAGCGAACTCCGAAATCGATATCCTCGAGGTAGCTCTCGAAGGTTTCGTCGAACACACCGATCCGGTCGAACAGTTCTCTGCGATACAAAGTTGCAGTCGCCGGAGCGAACCAGATCGGGCGTGCCGCCGAAAACTCCGGCCCATCGACGCGTCCGTGGCCGACACGCCACGCACAGCCTCCGCGGCATAAGGCATCCCAGGAGCCATCGATATGGTCACGCTCCGTGGCGCTCAGAATTTTTCCAGCCGCGAACCAGGTATCCGGCTGGCGGGCGGCGTCGAGCAGCCGTTCGAGCCAGTCCGTCGCGGGTTCGACGTCGGTGTTTACAATTGCAATCCATTTGTTGCGGCTTTCGACCACGCCGCGATTCACCGCGCGGCTGAATCCCATGTTTGCCCCCATCGCCACGACTCGCGCGCCGAGCCCCCGGGCGGCTTCAGCCGAACCGTCCTGGGAGCCGTTGTCGATCACCAGAATCTCTTCGATCGCATGAGTTTGCGCGCGCAACCCCGCCAGCAGGCGCTCCAGATGCACGCGCCCGTTCCACACGGGAACGATGATCGATACTTCATCTGGCATAGCGGGGAAACAGGTTGAGGCGGGCGCAATGTGATCGTATCATCTGCCCCGCCTCGCCGTAAATCGTTTCCTGACCAGGAAGGCGAGGTTGTACATCCCATCCCGCCAGGGATTCAGTTTGATTTCGCCAAGCCGGGAACTGTAGAGGATCGAGATCTCGCCAAAGCGGATTTGCGAATTTTTCAGCGCTTCGATCTTGATCTCCTCGGAAAACGCCATGCCGTCGGATTCGAGCCGCATGTCTTTCAGGATGCTTCGCCGGAGCACCCACATACCCGATTGCGAATCGCGCACCCAGCGCAAATAGAGCACCGACATGGCCAGCGACAGCACCAGGTTTCCCAGCTTGTGCTTGAGGCTCATGGCGCTTGAGTCGCGCACCGGAAATCGCGAGGCGTTCAGAAAATCGACGTTCAGGTGCAAAAAGGCTTCGAGCAGATAAGAGAGCGCGTCCACCGGATAGCTGTGATCGCCGTCGAGCGTAATGATGAGGTCGCCCGATGCGTGACTGAAGCCGCGCTTATAACTGCGGCCGTAGCCCCGCACCTCCTCGCGAATGACGGTGGCGCCGAGCGATTGCGCGATCTCGGCTGTGCGGTCAATCGAATTGTTATCCACCACGATCGTCTCGTCCACAAACTCCGGCATGGACCGCAGGATTTTCTCGATGCCCTGCTCTTCGTTCAGGCAAGGAATGATGACCGTGATCTTCTGGCCTTTATACATGGCTGGGGGATGCCGCTGCTATCATTGTGGGTATTATGCGATGGGCCGTATTGCTTGCCTTTTCGACCGCGTTGGGAGCCGCTGAAATCGGCGGCGCGAACGTGCGCACCGTGTATCTGTTGCCGATGCCGCATGGCCTCGACCAGCATGTGGCCAACCAGCTCATCCGAACGCATGTCTTCGACGTGGTGGCCGACCCCAAGCGCGCGGACGCCATTTTCACCGACCACCTGGGCGTCTCCTTCGAGGCGGAGCTCGAGAAACTGTATCCGGCCCCCAAGCCGGCCCCCGCTGAACCACAGGACGACGCCGCCGGTAAAAGCGAGAAGGGCGACTCGCCCAAAGAAAAACCATCCAGTGAACCAGTGCCGTCGACGGCTCCGAAGGAGGCCGGATCAAAACCGCCCACCACGAGTTTCGGACGCGGCAAGGGCACGTTATTCCTGGTGGATGCCAAATCGCGCGCGGTGCTGTGGTCGGTGTATGAAAGGCCGAAGAGTTCCACGCCCGACGAACTGGACCGAACCGCCAAACGCGTGATCGAACGGCTCAAGCGGGATCTGGCCGGCAAGTAGTCCTCCGTTTTTCGCTCAGCACTGCGCGGTAATTTTTCTCCAGCCGTTCCGTCAGCCGAGCCATGTCCCAGTTGGCGGCGACCTCCGTCCGGGCGCGTTCCAGCATGGCGCTCGCCTGTGCCGGACAGTTCAGAATCCCGATCACCTTTTGTGCGAACTGTTCAGGCTCGTCCGCCAGCGCGCAAAACTCACCGTCGTTCCGAGCCAACCCTTCGGCGCCGATCCTGGTCGAAACCACGGGGATGCCGCTGGCGAACGCTTCCAGCAGTTTCACGCGTACCCCCGAGCCGCTCAGAATCGGGCAGACGAAAACGGCGCGGCGGGCCAGTTCGTCGCGAATGTCTTCCACAAATCCTAACAATTCAACGGCGCTTGGGGCGTCCGCGAACAGATCCACGGGCGGCGGGTCTGAACCCACCACGATCAGACGTGCGCCGGGACGCTGCTCGGCAATCCGCGGAAGGATTCGCCTCAGAAACCAATCGATCGCTACCTGGTTGGGAGTATGGCGGAAGCTTCCCACAAACAGCATGGTGTCGGGCTCACGGCCGTCGAGATGGAAAGCGTAGCGTGAGGTATCGATCCCCGCGCGCGTCCCGTCATAGATCCGCGATTCGCGATCGGGCAGAAACGACGCCAGATATTCGCGATTTTCGCGCGTGCAGACCTGAATGCCGTCACAGTCTCTCAGCCGGCTAAGCTCGAAACGGAGCGCGCGCAGGTATTCGTATGAAGCCTTGACGCGCCCACCGCCGTTCATGTGTTCCAGGCCGCGGGCGATGGATTGAAAGTAAATGTCGTGCTCGAACACGACGCTCGCCAGCCGCTCGAATTTGCCGGCGTATTGCATCAGCGGCGTGTATTCGAGCTGCACGACGTCGATCTGCTTCATATAGATCTGCCGGTGGATCAGCCATTCGAGATCCGGATCCGCAAACTCCCGCACGGCGTAAGGAGCGATCGAAGCACTGGCGGCGGGCTCTCCGCCTTTCCGCACCAGAAACTCGGTGGACACGCACGTCCCGCGTAGTTCGTCATGCGCCTGGATCTGGCCGGCAGTTTCGACCAGTGCCACCAGGTGCACCTCGGCGCGCTTCGCCAGTTCGCCGAGCGTGCCATACATGAAAACGCCGCCGCCGTGAATGGGCGGACAGATGGGATAGGGCGACACGAACAGCACACGCAAGCGATCGGGCTCCCGCTCGATCTCGGAGAACCGGTCGCGAAAATAGCCGCCCAGCGGCCGCCGGAAAGCCTCC
>Ga0070696_100001435_pt1 | contig 15594 bp, 13 predicted proteins | sample KBSK1253metaG_FD_65474 | JGI IMG/M metagenome (GOLD analysis project Ga0070696, IMG submission 65474) | Corn, switchgrass and miscanthus rhizosphere microbial communities from Kellogg Biological Station, Michigan, USA - KBS K1-25-3 metaG | ecosystem: Host-associated > Plants > Roots >... | reverse complement strand
CCGCCGGGACGACCGGCGAAGCCGCCGCCGCCCGGACGACCGGCCGTACTGCCGGGGCGTCCGCCGGCTCCGGGACGACCGGCGCCGGCACCGGCGCCTCGGCCGCCGGGGCCGGGGCGACCGACGCTCGGACGAGTGGGCATCATGCCCGGGTTGGGCCGACCGGCGGCCGGCGGGCGAGGTCCGCCCGGGCGCGGGCCCTGGGGCCGGGGCATGCCCTGGCTCGGCGCGAACGGGTTGTTGCCCGGGCGCGGCGCACCCGGCCGGGGCATGCCCTGGCTCGGCGCGAACGGGTTGTTGCCGGGGCGAGGTGCGCCCGGCCGCGGAGCCGTGCGGCCTCCCTCCGGACGCGCGGGAGCCGCGCGCCGCTGCTCGGGCGCCGGCGCAGGAGCGGACGCGGCAGCGGCTGCCGGGGCGGCCGGCGCGGACGGCGCGGACGGCGCCGCAGGGGCCTCCGCCGCGGGAGCCGCAGCCGGTGCGGCCGTGCTGCTCACGGCCGCAGCCGGCGCAGCCGGTGCCACCGGAGCGCTCGGAGCCTCCGCAATCACGGGCGCCGCCGGAGCCGCCGGCGCCGCCACTGCCTTCTTGGCCGTCTTCTTCGCGGCCGGCTTGGCCTCCGCCTTCGGTGCGGCTGCGGGCATCGCCTCACGCAGGCGACGAACGACCGGAGGCTCCACGGTGGACGACGCCGACCGGACGAACTCGCCCATCTCCTGGAGCCTGGTCATGACGACCTTGCTCTCGACCCCGAGCTCCTTGGCGAGCTCGTAGACCCGGACCTTAGCCACTTCTCTCCTGTCTCGGTCCGGGCCAAGAGCAGGCGCGGACCGTCGTTAGTGCTGGGGGGTGTTCATCGCTGGGTGCTCATCGAGTGCTCATCAGCGTTCTGCCCGCTTCCGGTTGCTCGCGTCATCGCCAATGGTGGCGGTGACGTTCGGGTGTTTCGGTGTTCGACGTGCGTCGTTCAGCTGTCCTGGCACAGCGCCCTGACCTGCTCGACGATTCCCGTCAGGTCGACCGGGCCCGCGAGGTGCAGGCTCCGTGCGACGGCAGACCGGCGACGAGCCAGTGCCAGGCACTCGAGGTCGGGGTGCAGCCACGCGCCGCGCCCCGGCATCGTGCGGCCGCTGTCGAGGACGACGACGGGTGCCCCGTCGACGTCCACCACGACCAGCCGCAGCAGAACAGACCGGGCATCGCGACGGCGGCATCCCGTGCAGGTGCGCAGGGGCTGGCCCTGCGTGCCGTCGGGCAGTGCTGCCGAGCGGTGCTCGATCCCGACCAGTCTACCCTCTCGCGCCCGCGGCGAGCGTCCCGACGTCACGACGGCGCGCCCGCACCCCCCTCCCCGGGGGGCACGCTCGCAGGCTGGCCCGACCCCGACGCGGACCCCGACGCCGACGTCTGCTCGGCCTCCGTGTCCGGTCTGATGTCGATCCGCCAGCCGGTGAGCTTCGCGGCCAGTCGGGCGTTCTGCCCCTCCTTGCCGATGGCCAGGGACAGCTGGTAGTCCGGCACGATCACGCGGGCCGACCGGGTGGCCGAGTCGACCACGTGCACCTGCGACACCCGGGCCGGTGAGAGCGCCTGAGCCACGAACTGCGCGGGGTCGTCCACCCAGTCGACGATGTCGATCTTCTCGCCGTGCAGCTCGGACATGACCGCGCGCACCCGCTGGCCCATCGGCCCGATGCACGCGCCTTTGGCGTTGAGGCCGGCCACGGTGGTGCGGACGGCCATCTTGGTGCGGTGCCCCGCCTCCCGGGCGAGCGCCATGATCTCGACGCTGCCGTCGGCGATCTCGGGGACCTCCATCGCGAACAGGCGACGTACGAGGTTCGGATGGGTGCGGGACAGCTGGATCGACGGTCCCTTGGCGCCCTGCTTCACGGCCACGACGTAGCACCGCAGCCGCTCGCCGTGCATGTACTTCTCCCCGGGCACCTGCTCGGTGTGCGGCAGGACGCCCTCGACCGTGCCGAGGTCCACGAGGACGGTCCGCGGGTCCGTGCCCTGCTGGATGACGCCACCGATGACGTCGCCCTCGCGACCGCGGAACTCGCCGAGCACGGCCTCGTCCTCGACCTCGCGCAGACGCTGCAGGATGACCTGCTTGGCCGTGGTGGCCGCGATGCGGCCGAAGCCCTCCGGCGTGTCGTCGTACTCGCGGGGTTCGTCGCCCTCGGTGTCCGTCGCCCACACGACGACGTGGCCGGAGGCCCGGTCCAGCTCGACACGTGCCTCCTGCTGCGCCCCGACCGTGCGGTGGTAGGCGATGAGCAGCGCCTGCTCGATGGCGCGGACGAGCACGTCCAGCGGGATGCCCCGCTCGCGCTCGATGCCGCGCAGCACCGCCAGATCGATGTCCACGTCAGCTCCCCTCGTTGCTGCGGCTGAACTCGACCTGCACCTGGCCGCGCGCGACGTCCGGCCAGTCGACGACCCGGCCCTCCGTCGTCCCCTTGGCGGAGCCCGGCACCTCCAGCACGAGCGCGTCCGCCGCCGCCGCGACCCGGCCCTCGACCGTGCCGCCGTCACTGGTGGTGACCCGCACCAGCCGCCCGAGGTTCCGCGCGAAGTGCCGCGGCTGCGTGAGCGCCCGGTCGACCCCTGGTGTCGAGACCTCCAGGACGTACGGGGCCTGACCCATGACGTCGGAGGTGTCCAGCAGCGCCGAGACGGTGCGGGAGGCCTCGGCGACGTCGTCCAACGACAGGGCCGGCGCGGTCGGCTCCGTCGCATCCACCAGCACGCGCAGCACCCGGCGGTTGCCCGCAGGGGTGATCGTCACGTCCTCGATGAGCAGGCCGATGCCGTCGAGGGCCGGGGAGAGCAGCTCGCGCACGGCCTCCCGCGGAGTCCCGCCTGGCTGACGATGCGTTGGCACGGGAAGCCTCCTGACCCTGCTCTCGAGTTGTCGGCGGGCACGACCACCCCAGGGGCGCGGCGCCGGCGGCACCGGGCCGCAGGGGCCACAGTACCCAGTCCTGGCTCGGGCGTGGCGTGACAGGATGACCGGCGTGCCTGTGCCGGACGACGACCCGCCTTCCGAGCCGTCACGACGGCAGGTGCTGCGACTGGCGTCCGCGCTGGTCGGCACGGTCACGATGACGTCCCTGGCCGGCTGCGGCCTGAAGTTCGAGCAGCACCCGGTGACGACGCCGGCACCGCCGACAGCAGACGAGCTCGCCCGCGAGCGGACCGCTGTCGACGCCGACCGGCTGCTGGCGCTCGTGGACGACGTCCGTCGGCTGCGTCCGGACCTGGCCATCGTGCTCGGGCGCGTGGCGAGCCAGCACGAGGCTCACCTGGCTGCCCTGCGCGTCCCCGCCGCGACCACCACGCCGCAGCCGCGAACCCCGCAGACGGGCTCGCCCACGACCTCGGGCCCGCTCCTGACCCGGGCGTCCGCGGCCGACGTGCTGGCCCGCACCGAACGCATGGCCGCCGAGAGCGCGCGCCGCGAGCTGCCGGACGTCTCCGGGGACCTGGCCCGCCTGCTGGCCGCGATCGGCGCCAGCCGCGACTGCCACGCCGCCGCCGTCACGGACCTGGCGCGGCGCACGGCGGCGGCATGAGCCCCCGCAGCGGCAGCCGGCTCCGCTCGTCGGAGACCCCCGCGCCCACGCCGTCTCCCCCGTCGTCCAGCGGGCCGGCAGCCACGCCCCTGCCGTCGACGCCTCCGGCGCAGCCGTCGCGGGACGAGCTGGCCGCGCTCGCCGGGCTGCTGCAGGCCGAGCTCGCAGCCTGCTACGGCTACGGGGTCGTGGGCGGTCAGGTGGACGACGTCCGACGCGGCCGTGCGGCAGAACGCCTGGCGTGGCACGCCCTGAACCGGGACGCCGTGTCCGCCCAGCTGTCGCTGGCGGGGCAGGCGACCGCTCCGGGACCGGCCGCGTACGCCTTGCCGTTCGAGGTCGACTCCGACGCGTCCGGCCAGGCGCTGGCCGCGCACCTGGAGCTCGGGGTGGCCGCTGCTTACGCCGACCTGGTGGCCGCCGCCGGCGCGCCTCGGCGGGCGGCCGCAGCGCAGGCACTGTCCTCGTGCGCGATCGCGGCGCAGCAGTGGGGTGCGGTGGTCCAGGCGTTCCCCGGGCTGCCCGAGCGCAACGCCGAGGGCTGAGCCCCGTCGACCGGTCAGCCGCCCTGGTGGCCCAGGTCCTGGAGGACGTCGAAGCCGAGCCGGACGACGAGGGCCGCCGAGACCACGACGAAGACGACGCGCACGAATCGGGAACCACGGGCGACGGCGGTGCGGGCCCCGACGTACCCGCCGACGATGTTCGCCGCGCCCATGACGAGCCCGATCTTCCAGAGCACCACGCCCTGCGGCACGAAGATCAGCAGCGCCCCGAGGTTGGTGGCGACGTTCGCGATCTTGGCCTGGGCGCTGGCCTGGACGAACCCGTACCCGAGCAGCCCCACGAGGGCGAAGACCAAGAACGACCCCGTACCCGGACCGATGGCGCCGTCGTAGACGCCGATGATCGCGCCCACCAGGCCGGCTGTCGTGTGGTGCCGGCGCCCGGTGTGGCGCAGCGCGGTGGCCTGCCCCAGCGTGGGCCGGCGCACCGTGTACGCGAGCACGCCGACCAGGGCGACCAGCACCACCGGCTTGAACGCCGACGACGGGATCACCGACGCCAGACCGGCGCCACCGAGCGCACCGAGCAGCGCGAAACCGGCCATGGGAAGAGCCGTGCGAAGGTCCGGACGGACGCGCCGGTAGTAGGTGACCGCGCTGGTCACGGTCCCCAGGATCCCGGCGATCTTGTTGGTACCCAACGAGTACACGGCCGGCGTCCCGGGGCCGAGACCGAGCAGCAGGGCCGGCAGCTGGACCAGTCCGCCGCCGCCGACCACCGCGTCGACCCACCCGGCGACCAGCGCGGCGACCAGCAGCAGGAGCAGCGTGCCGACTCCCGCACCACCCGGCAGGTCGAGCCAGCTGACGAGGTCGTTCACCGGCCGGGCTGCGCGGATCAGCTGCGCACGAGCGCCGCGACGTGGGCGACCACGTCACCGAGCGGCACGTCGGTGCTCTCGCCCGACGCGCGGTCGCGGACCTCGACGACGCCGTCCGCCAAACGCTTGCCGACCACGATGATCGTCGGCACACCCAGCAGCTCGGCGTCCTTGAACTTCACGCCGGGCGACACCTTGGGCCGGTCGTCGTAGATGCTGCTGACCCCAGCGCCGGCGAGGTCGGCGACCAGCCGGTCCGCCGTCTCGAACACCTCGGCGTCCTTGCCCGTCGCGACCACGTGGACATCGGCCGGCGAGATCTCGCGAGGCCAGATCAGCCCCTTGTCGTCGTGGCGGTTCTCGGCGATCGCGCCGACGGCCCGGGACACCCCGATGCCGTAGGAGCCCATGGTGACGGTCACGAGCTTGCCGTGCTGGTCGAGCACCTTCAGGCCGAGGGCCTCGGCGTACCGTCGTCCGAGCTGGAAGATGTGGCCCATCTCGATACCGCGAGCGGTCTCCAGGACGCCGCCGCAGCGCGGGCACGTGTCGCCGTCACGGACGTCCGCGGCCTCGATCGTGCCGTCCGCGGTGAAGTCTCGCCCGGCCACCAGGCCGATGACGTGGCTGCCGGGCACGTTGGCGCCGGTCACCCACGAGGTGCCGTCGACCACTCGCGGGTCGAGCAGGTAGCGGATGCCGGAGGCGTTGTCCGCGCCGAGGACTCCGGGCCCGATGTACCCCTTGGCCAGCGCAGGGTTGGCGTCGAAGTCCACCTCGGTGAACGCCTCGACCTCGGCCGGCTCGAGCTGGGCGCCCAGCCGCTTCTCGTCAACCTCCCGGTCACCGGGCAGCCCGATCGCGAGCGGTTCGCGACGCCCGTCCGGGTGGGCCACGACGACCAGCACGTTCTTGAGCGTGTCCGCCGCGTGCCAGGCGCGGTCCTCGCGCGGGAAGCGCTCGTTGAGGTGGTCGACCAGCGTGTCGATGGTCGGCGTGCCCGGCGTCTGCTCGGCGTGCGCCGCGGGCAGGTCGCCGTAGGGCTGGGCGGGCGGCACCGGCACCCGGACCGCCTCGACGTTGGCCGCGTAGTCGCAGCTGGTGCAACGGACGTAGGTGTCCTCGCCGTTCTCGGCGGTCGCCAGGAACTCCTCGGACGCCGAGCCGCCCATCGCCCCGGACATGGCCGAGACGATGACGTAGTCGAAGCCCAGCCGGTCGAAGATGCGGATGTACGCGTCGCGGTGCGCCTGGTAGGAGTGCATGAACGACTCGTCGTCGATGTCGAAGGAGTACGAGTCCTTCATGACGAACTCGCGCCCGCGCAGGATGCCGGCCCGCGGCCGCGCCTCGTCCCGGTACTTCGTCTGGATCTGGTACAGCGCCAGGGGCAGGTCCTTGTAGGAGGAGTACAGGTCCTTGACCAGGAGCGCGAACATCTCCTCGTGCGTCGGCCCGAGCAGGTAGTCGTTCCCCCTGCGGTCCTTGAGGCGGAAGATGTTGTCGCCGTAGTCGGTCCAGCGGTTCGACGCGTCGTACGGCTCGCGCGGCAGCAGCGCGGGGAAGTGCACCTCCTGCGCCCCCATGGCGTCCATCTCCTCGCGCACGATCCGCTCCACGTTGCGGTAGACGCGGTAGCCGAGCGGCAGCCAGGTGTAGATGCCCGGCGCGGCACGCCGGACGTAGCCCGCACGCAGCAGGAGCCGGTGGCTCGGCAGCTCCGCGTCGACCGGGTCCTCGCGCAGGGTGCGAAGGAACAGCGACGACATGCGCGTGATCACGAAAGGCTCCTCGGGGGGTCGTGGGACGCACCGAGCCTAGTGGCCGCCCCCGCGCGCGCTCACCGGCATATCCGTTGGTCCGCCAGGCAGGGGATTCGGGGCGCTCCCTCGCCCAGCCGTGCTCGGGGCGCAGTTCGCCGCGCGGATGTGCCTGCCCGCCGGGCGGCCTGTGGATGACGGCCGCGGTGTTCTGCGCCGACCCGCCAGGCTCGTCGGGTGCTCGTTGACCCGATCGCCGCCCTCGAGCAGCTGGGCGGCTCCGCGGATGCGAGGTCCCTCGACGAGCCGTGCGGACGAAAGGCGCGGCTCCGGGTAGTGCACAACGGCACCGTGGTCCGGCTCGCCCGCGGACGGTACTGGGCTGCCGGTCGGCCCCGACCCGGTGCGGTCGGCGGTACGGCTGGGCCCGACGCCGCGCCGCCGGTGCTGAGGCGCCGACGAAAGCCGCGGATGTGCCTGCCCGGCGGCCCAGCCGTCAGAAGAGCACCGTCGCGAAGGCGCCGACCTCCTCGAAACCCACCCGGCGGTAGGTCGCGAGCGCGGGGGCGTTGAAGTCGTTGACGTACAGCGACACGACCGGCGCGACGTCGAGGGCCTGGGCGACCACGGCCGCCATGGCCGGCGCGGCCAGTCCTTGACCGCGGTGGCGCGGGTCGATCCACACCCCGTGCACTTGGGCGGTCAGGTCGCTGAGGGCACCGAGGTCGGCCTTGAACACGACGTGACCGGCACCGCCGTCCGCGCGCCGGATGAACGTGCGCCGGTCGGCGATGAGCTCGCTCACCCGACGGCGGTAGGAGGCTCCGCCGTCCCCACGCAGCGGCGAGTAGCCGACCTCCTCGGTGAACATCGCGACGGACGCCGGCAGCACGGTGGCGATCTCGTCCAGCCGAGCGCGACGCACCTGCGGGTCGGGGGGCAGCGCGCTGCGGCTCGACGTCGCGAAGAGCGGCTGGCACGGACGCACCTGCCGCGCCCGCCACCCCTGCCGCTCCAGGCGTGACCAGATGCCGAGGACCCCCTCTGCCGGCCCGAACACCGAGGAGTAGCGACCCGGGCGGCGACGGGCCTGGTCGGCGAACGCGTCGAGAGCCTCCGGCGAGGTCGCGTTCACCGGGACGAGGTTGGCGCCCGACCAGCATGCCGCGCACAGGTCGCCCCCAGAGAACCACCCCCAGATCTCCCCGCCCAGGCGCACCGGCTCGCTGCCCACGCGCTGCACGCGCTCGGCGAGCATGACGTTCGCCACCGGGTCGGTGGCGCACAGCGCCAGCACGGCATCGCGGTCGCGGCGCTCGAGCGTCCGCAGCGTGGGGCTGGTGGTGCGCAGCACGGGCTCAGCCTCCCCCGCCGCGCCTGCGGTGTCGAGACGACACCACGGGTCGGTTCAGCCGACGCTGACCGACGGCTGGCCCGACGTGACGCCCTCGTCTTCCATGGACTGCGCGATGAGCATGGCCTGCTCGATCAGCGTCTCGACGATCTCGGACTCGGGCACGGTCGTGATGACCTCGCCCTTGACGAAGATCTGGCCCTTGCCGTTGCCGGATGCGACCCCGAGGTCGGCCTCGCGGGCCTCACCCGGACCGTTGACGACGCAGCCCATGACCGCGACGCGCAGCGGCACGGTGAGCCCTTCGAGCCCGGCGGTCACCTGCTCGGCGAGCTTGTAGACGTCGACCTGGGCACGGCCGCACGACGGGCATGACACGATCTCGAGCTTGCGGGGCCGCAGGTTGAGCGACTGCAGGATCTGGATGCCGACCTTGACCTCCTCGACCGGAGGCGCGGACAGGGACACCCGGATCGTGTCGCCGATGCCCTGGCTCAGCAGGGCTCCGAACGCCGTCGCCGACTTGATCGTGCCCTGGAACGCCGGGCCGGCCTCGGTCACGCCGAGGTGCAGCGGCCAGTCGCCGCGCTCGGCGAGCAGCTGGTAGGCGCGCACCATCACGACGGGGTCGTTGTGCTTGACAGAGATCTTGAACTCGTGGAAGTCGTGCTCCTCGAACAGCGAGGCCTCCCACACGGCGGACTCGACGAGCGCCTCCGGGGTGGCCTTGCCGTACTTCTCCAGCAGCCGCTTGTCGAGCGACCCGGCGTTGACGCCGATCCGGATCGAGACGCCGGCGTCCTTGGCGGCCTGCGCGATGGCCTTGACCTGGTCGTCGAACTTGCGGATGTTGCCCGGGTTGACCCGCACGCCGGCGCAGCCGGCGTCGATCGCGGCGAACACGTACTTGGGCTGGAAGTGGATGTCGGCGATGACCGGGATCTGCGACTTGTGCGCGATCGCCGACAGCGCGTCCGCGTCGTCCTGGCTGGGGCAGGCGACCCGCACGATGTCGCAGCCGGTGGCCGTGAGCTCCGCGATCTGCTGCAGGGTCGCGTTGACGTCGGCCGTCAGCGTGGTCGTCATCGACTGCACGCTGACCGGGGCGTCGCCACCGACCTCGACCGACCCGACCTTGATCTTGCGACTGAGCCGGCGCGGCGCCAGCACCGGCGGCGGGAGGGCGGGCAGGCCGAGGGAGACGCTCATGCCCCCAGTATCTCTCGCGCGGTCCTCAGCCACCGAGGCGGACGGGCTTGACGATGTCCGCGTAGATGAGCAGCACCGACATCACGATGAGCACGCTGCTCATGGCGTAGGCGAGCGGCAGCAGCCGCGCGACGTCCACCGGGCCGGGGTCCGGACGTCGGCGCACGCGGGCGACCGAGCGCCGCAGGCCCTCCCACAGGGCGCCGGCCACGTGGCCGCCGTCCAGCGGGAGCAGTGGGATGAGGTTGAAGACGAACAGCGCCAGGTTGAGCGAGGCGACCAGCGAGAGCAGGTCCGCCGCCCGCTCGCGCATGCCGTACGTCGGCGCCGACTCGGCGCTCGCGACCTCGCCGGCGAAGCGGCCCACGCCGACGACGCTGACGGGACCGTCCGGGTCGCGCGGGCCCGACCCGAAGGCCGCCTGCGTGATACCGACCATCTTCTGCGGGATCCGGACGACCACCCCGGCGGTGCGGCTCAGGCCCGTCCACAGCACGCCGGGCACCGCCGTGATCGACTGCGGCTGCAGCTCGTACGAGGGGCTGACCCCCAGGAACCCGACCTGCTCGGTGCGCGGCCGCCCGCTGGCGTCGGTGAGCACCGTGCCCTCGTCGTCGGTGACCGGGCGGTCGGCCACGACCGGCGTCACCTGCACGGTGCGCTCGCGGCCGTCCGGCCCGACCACGCCGAGCGTCAGCAGGTCGCCCGGGTGCGCGCGGATCTGGTCGCGGATCTGGTCCCACGAGGTGAGCGGGCTGCCGCCCAGGCTGACCAGCCGGTCACCGGGGCGCAGGCCGGCCTGGGCGGCCGGGGCGGCGCGGTCGGCGGGCGCGCACTGCTGCGTCGCCGGCGCCGACGCGGGCAGGACGCACTGGCTGACAGAGGAGAGGCGGGTCGTCAGCTGCGCGGTGCCGAAGCCCATGACGATGACCGTGAGCAGCACGGCGGCGATGACGAGGTTCATGAAGGGGCCGCCGAGCATCACGACGACCTTGCGCGGCACGGAGAGGTGGTAGAAGACGCGGTGCTCGTCGCCGGGCGCGATCTCCTCCATGGACTGACGCCGCGCCTGGTCGGCGAGGCCGGCCCGGCGCTGGGCACGGGCCTCGACGGCCTGGTCGACGAGCATCCCGACCCGGCTGGTGGACGTGGCGCGGACGAGGTGCGGGTCCTCCCCCGGCTTGGGCGGGAACATCCCGATCATGCGGATGTAGCCCCCGAGCGGGATCCACTTCACGCCGTACTCGGTCTCGCCGCGGTGCCGCGACCACAGCGTGGGCCCGAACCCGACCATGTACTGGGTGACCTTGACGCCGAACAGCTTGGCGGGCACGAGGTGCCCGATCTCGTGCAGCGCGATGGACACCGCGACGCCGACGCCCACGACACCGACGCCGAGCACGTACGCGAGGACCGTCACCGTTCCAGGATCGCACGCGCCCGGTCGCGGGCCCACCGCTCCGCGGCAAGGACCCCCGACAGGGTGAGCGGCCCGGACGGCCGCTCGTGGTCATCGACGATGCGAGCCACGGTCTCGACGATCTCGGTGAACCTCAGGCGCCCGCGCCAGAAGGCCTCGACGCACTCCTCGTTGGCGGCGTTGAACACGGCGGGGTACGTGGCGCCGGCCGCGCCCACCCGCCGGGCCAGCGACACCGCGGGGAACGCCTCGTCGTCCAGCGGCAGGAACTGCCACGTGGAGGCGGTGGTCCAGTCGATGGCGGGCGCCGCACCCGGCACCCGGGCGGGCCAGCCCAGCCCCAACGCGATGGGCAGGCGCATGTCGGGCGGGGAGCACTGCGCGACCGTCGACCCGTCGATGAACTCCACCATCGAGTGCACGACGGACTGCGGGTGGACGACGACCGTGATCTGCTCGAACGCCAGCCCGAACAGCAGGTGCGCCTCGATCACCTCCAGGCCCTTGTTGACCAGGGTCGCGGAGTTCGTGGTGACCATCGGGCCCATGTCCCAGGTGGGGTGGGCCATGGCCTGCTCGGGCGTGACGTCGTGCAGCTCGTCGCGCCTCCGGCCGCGGAACGGGCCGCCGCTCGCGGTGACGACGAGCCGGCGGACCTCGGCGTGGTCGCCCGCGCGCAGGCACTGGGCGATCGCGGAGTGCTCGGAGTCCACCGGCACGATCTGGCCGGGGGCGGCGGCCGTCGTGACCAGCTCTCCCCCGACGATCAGCGACTCCTTGTTGGCCAGTGCCAGCGTCCGACCGGCCTCCAGGGCGGCCAGCGTCGGAGCCAGCCCGATCGACCCGGTGATGCCGTTGAGGACGACGTCTGCCGGGCCGGCCGCGAGCGTGACCGCGGCGTCCGGGCCGGCCAGTACCTGCGGCAGCGCCGCGGGACCGCCGACGGCCCGGACCTCCTCGGCCAGGGCCGCGCGGACCGCGGCGGCGGCGTCCGGCTCGGCGACGGCCACCTGCCGCACGCCGAGCCCTATCGCCTGCTGCGCTAGCAGCTGCGGGTGGCTGCCCCCGGCGGCCAGCGCCGTGACCCGGAACCGGCCGGGGTTGCGGCGGACGATGTCGATCGCCTGGGTGCCGATCGAGCCGGTGCTGCCCAGCAGCACGATGTCGCGCGGCGCCCCGACGGCCTCAGCGTCGGCGGCGACTTCGGCCGGGCTGACGGCCATCGTCACAGGGCCAGGCCGACGTACTTCGTCTCCAGGTACTCCTCGATGCCCTCGGCGCCGCCCTCACGCCCGAAGCCGCTGGCCTTGACGCCGCCGAACGGCGCGGCGGGGTTGGAGACCACTCCGGCGTTGATGCCGACCATGCCGGTCTCGAGCCCCTCCGACACGCGTACCGCACGCGCCAGGTCGCGGGTGAACGCGTAGGCCACCAGGCCGTACTCGGTGTCGTTGGCGAGAGCCAGCGCCTCGTCGTCCGAGCCGAACGTCGTGACGGGCGCGACCGGCCCGAAGATCTCCTCGTGGAACATCCGCGCCGAGGTCGGGACGTCGGCGAGCACCGTGGGCTCGAAGAAGTACCCCGCGCCGTCGCCGCGGTTGCCGCCGGTCAGCACCTTGCCGCCCTGGTCGACCGCGTCGGCGACGAGCTCGGCGACCTTGTCGCGCTGCTTGCCGTCGATCAGCGGCCCCACGTCGACACCGGCGTCCGTGCCGCGGCCGACGGTGAGGGCACCCATGCGGTCAGCGAGCCGCGTGCTGAACTCCGCCGCGACGGACTCGTGGACGATGAACCGGTTCGCCGCGGTGCAGGCCTCGCCGATGTTGCGCATCTTGGCCAGCATGGCGCCGTCGACCGCGCGGTCAAGGTCGGCGTCGTCGAACACCAGGAACGGGGCGTTGCCGCCGAGCTCCATCGACACGCGCAGCAGCCCCTGGGCCGACTGCTCGACGAGCGTGCGGCCCACCGGCGTGGACCCGGTGAACGTGAGCTTGCGCAGCCGGGGGTCGCGGATGAGCGGCTCCATCACGTCGGCGGTGGACGACGTCGTGATGACGTTGAGGACACCGTCCGGCAGGCCGGCCTCGACGAGGATCTCGGTGAGCGCGTACATCGTCAGCGGGGTCTGCGAGGCCGGCTTGACCACCATCGTGCAGCCGGCCGCGACGGCGGGGCCGATCTTGCGGGTGCCCATGGCGAGCGGGAAGTTCCAGGGCGTGATCATCAGGCACGGCCCCACGGGCTGCTTCATGGTCATCAGCCGGGTGGCGCCGTTCGGGGCGGTGGACCACCGGCCGGCGATGCGCACGGCCTCCTCGGAGAACCACCGGAAGAACTCGGCCCCATAGGCGACCTCGGCCCGGGACTCCGCCAGCGGCTTGCCCATCTCGAGCGTCATGAGGAGGGCCAGGTCCTCGGCGCGCTCGGTGACCTTCTCGAACGCGGCGCGCAGGATCTCGCCGCGGTCGCGGGGCGGGGTGGCGGCCCAGCCGGACTGCGCGGCGACCGCGGCGTCCAGGGCCGCCGTGCCGTCGGCGACCGAGGCGTCGGCGACGCTGGCGATCGTCTCGCCGGTCGAGGGGTCCTCGACGTCCAGGCGCTTGCCGCCTTCTGCCTCACGCCACTGGCCGCCGATGAACAACGCCGTCGGAACCTGCTCGACGAGGCTGTGCTCGTCCGCACGCTGGGTCACGATGCCCTCTTCTCTGCTGTCTGTTTGCGCTGGCTCAGCCCTGGACGACGACCATCACGTCGCCGTCCTGGACGACGTCCCCGACCCCGGTGCGGATCGCCGACACGGTGCCGGCGTGCGGCGCGAGCACCGGTATCTCCATCTTCATGGACTCGAGCATCACCAGCTCGTCGCCCTCGGCGACCGGCTGGCCGACCTCCACGAGCACCTGCAGCACGTTCGCGACCAGCTCGCTGGCCACCTCGGTCGTCCGCACGCGTCCTCCTGCTCGCCTGGTCGCACCGCCGCGGTGCGAGTCCATCTTGGTCCATCCGCGGTCACCCGACGACGGCGGTGCGTTCCCGGGATCGCCGACGACGGTATCCGAACCGCAGCGGGCGGATCAGTTCGGATACCGTCGATCGTAGGCCTTCCCACCGCGCAGACCACCAGTAGACTCGGGGCATGACCCACGCCGTCACCGACCCCGCCCCGACCACCGTCTCCGCCACCCCCGTACCCCCGCTGCCCGGCTCCGCCATCGCGGACCTGCCCCAGCGGCGCCTGCTGGTCACCGAGATCCCCGGGCCCCGCTCCCGCGCACTGCACGAGCGCAAGACCGCCGCGGTGGCCACCGGCATCGGCACCACGCTGCCGGTGTACGTCGAGCGCGCCGGAGGCGCGGTGATCGTCGACGTCGACGGCAACAGCCTCATCGACCTCGGCGCCGGCATCGCGGTCGTGAACGTGGGCAACGCCAACCCCCGCGTCGCGCAGCGTGTCAGCGAGCAGGTGGCCGCGTTCACGCACACCTGCTTCATGGTCACCCCGTACGCCGGGTACGTGGAGGTGTGCGAGGCGCTGAACCGCCTCACCCCGGGGGACCACGCGAAGAAGTCGGTGCTGCTCAACTCCGGCGCCGAGGCGGTGGAGAACGCCGTGAAGATCGCCCGGCACGCCACCGGCCGCGACGCCGTGGTCGTCTTCGACCACGCCTACCACGGGCGCACGAACCTCACGATGGCGATGACGGCCAAGGCGATGCCCTACAAGCACGGCTTCGGCCCGTTCGCCGCGGAGGTCTACCGCGCGCCGATGAGCTACCCGTTCCGGGAGGAGACGCCGCTGACCGGCGCGCAGGCCGCGGCGCGCGCCATCTCCGTCATCGAGAAGCAGGTGGGCGCCGACGAGGTGGCCGCCGTCGTCATCGAGCCGATCCAGGGCGAGGGCGGGTTCATCGTGCCGGCCCCCGGCTTCCTGCCCGCGATCGCCGACTGGTGCACCGCGAACGGCATCGTGTTCGTCGCCGACGAGGTGCAGAGCGGCTTCTGCCGCACCGGCGCGATGTTCGCCTGCGAGCACGAGGGCGTCGTGCCCGACCTCATCACCACCGCGAAGGGCATCGCCGGCGGACTGCCGCTCGCGGCGGTCACCGGCCGCGCCGAGCTGATGGACGCCGTCCACCCCGGCGGCCTCGGCGGCACCTACGGCGGCAACCCGGTCGCCTGTGCGGCGGCCCTCGGCGCCATCGAGTCGATGGAGGCCGACGACCTGGCCGGCCGCGCCCGGGCCATCGGCGACGTCATGCTGTCGCGGCTGAACGCGCTCGCGAGCGAGCACCCGCAGATCGGCGACGTGCGCGGCCGCGGGGCCATGGTGGCCATCGAGCTGGTCCGTCCGGGCACGACCGAGCCGGACGCCGCCGAGGCCGCGCGCATCAGCGCCGCCTGCCACGCGCAGGGCGTGGTGACCCTGACCTGCGGCACGTTCGGCAACGTCCTGCGCTTCCTGCCGCCGCTGGTCATCAGCGACGAGCTGCTGTCCGAGGCGCTCGACGTGCTCGCTGCCGCCGTGGCCGGCTGAGCGCGGGGAGCCGACGATGACCATGACAATGACCACGGGAGTGGACGGCGACCGCCTGCGCCAGCTGCACCAGCGGGAGGTCGAGCGGTTCGTTGCGGCACACCCGCGCTGCCGCGAGCTGCACGAGCAGGCCACGGCCCACCTGCCCGGTGGCGTGCCGATGTCGTGGATGTCGAAGTGGCCGGGGCCGTTCCCGGTCTACGTGGCGGACGCCCAGGGCGCGCACTTCACCTGCGCCGACGGGATCGACCACGTGGACCTCTGCCTCGGTGACACCGGCGCGATGAGCGGGCACTCCCCGGCCGCGACGGTCGAGCGGGTGCGCGACCAGGTCGGGCGCGGCATCACGGCG
>Ga0070696_100001434_pt1 | contig 15596 bp, 16 predicted proteins | sample KBSK1253metaG_FD_65474 | JGI IMG/M metagenome (GOLD analysis project Ga0070696, IMG submission 65474) | Corn, switchgrass and miscanthus rhizosphere microbial communities from Kellogg Biological Station, Michigan, USA - KBS K1-25-3 metaG | ecosystem: Host-associated > Plants > Roots >... | reverse complement strand
CGAGCCGCTGCTGATGGCCGCCATCGGGCTCGTCATCGGTTGCATCGTGATTCTCATGTACCTGCCGATCTTCGACCTGGCGGGAAACCTGCGATGAGCGCCCTCGCCGAGCCGATTGCGGCAGCCGACATCGCGGCTGCCCGCGCCGCGGCCGCGAGCGGCCGGCGCCGCATCGTCGATGTCCTCGAGGAACGCCTCGGGCGCGACCCTGACGCCTACACCGCGGCGCTCGCCGCCAGCTTCCACTGCGAGCGGCTCGCGATGCCAGAGCTGCGCCGTGCGACGCCCGCCTTCGACCTGCTGCCCTTTGCCGAATGTTCGCAACGCGGCTGCGCCCTGCTCAGGACCGCGCGCGGGCAGCTGCTGCTCGCGACCGACGACCCGTTCTCCCCCGAGCTGCAGGCCTGGGCCGAGGAGCGCATCGCCGCGGACTTCGGCTGGTGCCTCGTGCACCGCGGCGACCTGGTCGCGTTTCTCGCCAGCCAGGAGGAAACGCTGCGCGCGCTCGACGCGGTGCAGGCGGGAGCCGCCGGCGCGGGCGAGGAAAGCGGGCACACGGAGCAACTCTCGCTCAAGGCGATCGGCGACGAATCCAGCGACGTGGTGCGCCTGGTGCGCTCGACGCTGCGCGACGCGCTGATGCTCGGCGCGAGCGACATCCACCTGGAGACCGCGCCCGGCGGCCTGCTGATCAAGTTCCGCATCGACGGCATCCTGTCGCAGGTCAAATTCATCCGCGACCGGCAGCAGGCCGAGCAGGCGATCGCGCGCGTCAAGGTGCTCGCCGAGCTCGACATCACCGAGCGGCGCGTGCCGCAGGACGGCCGCTTCAAGGCGCTCGAGCGCGGCCGCGCGGTGGACTTCCGCGTCTCGATCATGCCGAGCATCCATGGCGAGGACGCCGTGGTGCGCGTGCTCGACAAGCAGTCGCTGTATGAGCAGACGCAGCAGCAGCTCTCGCTCGACTCGCTCGGCTTCGACGCTGCCGACGTGAAGGCGCTGCGGCGGCTGACGCATGAGCCCTACGGCATGCTGCTGGTGACGGGCCCCACCGGCAGCGGCAAGACCACCACGCTGTACGCGGCGATCAGCGAGATCAACAACGGCCAGGACAAGATCGTCACCATCGAGGACCCGGTCGAATACCAGCTCGCCGGCGTGCTGCAGATCCCGGTGAACGAGAAGAAGGGCCTCAACTTCGCGCGCGGCCTGCGCTCGATCCTGCGCCACGACCCGGACAAGATCATGGTCGGCGAGATCCGCGATCCCGAGACCGCCAACATCGCGGTGCAGTCCGCCCTCACCGGGCACCTGGTGTTCACCTCGGTGCACGCGAACAACGTATTCGACGTCATCGGCCGCTTCATGCACATGAACGTCGACCTCTACGGCTTCGTCTCGGCGCTGAACGCCATCCTCGCCCAGCGCCTGGTGCGCACGGTGTGCCCGCACTGCACCGAGGCAGATTCTCCGGACGAAGAGGCATTGACGGAATCCGGCCTGACCCGGGCAAGCACTCAAGGCTGGAAATTCGTCCTCGGCAAGGGCTGCCGCGAGTGCCGCGGCTCGGGCTACAAGGGCCGCATGGCGATCGCCGAGCTCATGATCCTGAACGACGAGCTGCGCGAGCTCATCACCTCGCGCGCCCCGGTGCGAGCGCTGCGCGAGGCCGCGCAGCGCTCGGGCACGCGCCTGCTGCGCGACGCCGCCTACGACGCGGTGCGCAAGGGCCAGACCACGCTGCAGGAGATTAACCGTGTCACGTTTGTTTCCTGAGCGGGTGCGGGGCCTCTTTCCCGAGCGCCTGCGCGTGCGCATTTCCTCCACAGAAATTCTTGTGGGGGGAAAGTCCGTTGCGTGTGATCCCGGGTTCGGCGCCGAGCCCTGGCAGGGGGCGCTCGCCACCCTCAAGGGCCTCGAGTGGACCAAGCCCTGCCAGGTGAGCGTGGTGCTGTCGAATCACTTCGTGCGCTACGCCGTGCTGCCCTGGAGCGACGCGCTCGCGAGTCCCGCCGAAGAGGAAGCCTATCTGCGCCACCACTTCGGCAAGATCCACGGCGAGCGGGCGAAGGGCTGGACGCTGCGCGCAAGCGAGGACCGGCGCGGCGCGCCGCGCCTCGCGAGCGCCATCGACAGCGCGCTCGTGGACGAGCTGAAAAAAGCCTTTCCCAAGGACGGCAAGGCCAGGCTGGTATCGGTGCAGCCCGAGCTCATGGAAGCCGCCAACCGCTGGCGCGACGCCATCCCGCGCGAGGGCGCGTGGCTGGTGCTCGCCGAGCCCGAGCGCGCCTGCCTCGCGATGCACCGCGAAGGCGCCTGGCGCTCGGTGCAGAACGCCAAGGGTGAATGGCTGACGCTCCTCGATCGCGAGCGCTATCGGCTGCACGAGGTGCCCAGCCTGGTGCTGCTCGCCGGCGCAGCCGCGCCCGCGCAGAGCGACGACTGGGAATTCCGCGAGCTCGCGGCGTAAGCTCGGCTTCAGGGATTCGTCCCACTTCCGTCCCACTTCGGAACGGCACCTCGGAAATAGAAACGGGGTCTTTCTCTTTTCGTCCGCGCGGCGTATAGAAGATTGATCAGAGAACGCCGTTCTTCAGAGGAGGGGAACGATGCGTCGAACCCGCGGCCTCGCCGCCGCCGGGCTGCTCGTGTCGCTGCATTGCGCGCTCGCCGAAGAGGGGCCCGCCGCGCTGTCGTGGGAGACGCTGGCGCAGGTCAGCGTCACGCACCAGAGGGGCCGCTACGCGCCCAAGTTCTCCACGCAGCTCATCGCGCTCGACAAGAAAGCGGTGACGCTCAAGGGCTTCATGGTGCCGTTCGACGAGGGGCTCGCACAGACCCGCTTCCTGCTCAGCGCCGAGCCGGCCGAGTGTCCGGACTGCCTGTCCGCGACCGCCGAGCAGTTCGCCGAGGTCGTGGCGAAGACGCCGCTGAAGTACGTCATCGATGCCATCACGGTTTGCGGAACCCTCGAGCTGGTGCGCGACGATTCCGGCGCGCTTCTGTACCGCCTCACCGAGGCGGTAATGGTCGACAAGTGAACTCCACGAAGGAAGGGGATTGAAAATGACGCAGGACAAGCGCAGGCAGGGCGGCTTCACCCGCCGCAAGTTCATGAAGACGGCCGCGGCGAGCGCTGCCGCAGCCGCCGGCGGCACCATGCTCGGCGAAACGGCGCAGGCGAAAAGCCCGCACCCCGACGCGGACGTGATCCTGATCAACGGCAACATCCACACCATGGACGCGAAAAACACCATCGCGACCTCGGTGGCCATCAAGGACGGACGCTTCATCGAGGTCTCGAACGGCCGCCTCGAAAGCAGCGAAGGCAGGAAAACGCGCGTCGTCGACCTGCGCGGCCGCACCGTGGTGCCGGGCATCATCGACAACCACAACCACGTCGTGCTGATGGGCAACCGCCCCGGCTTCCACACCCCGCTCGAGAACGCGCACTCCCTCGCCGAGGCGCTCGCGATCTACGCCGCGCGCGCGAAAACCGTGCCGGGTGGCGCCTGGATCACCACGATTGGCGGCTTTCACTTCAATCACCTCTACGAGAATCCCCTGGTCAAGACCACGGGGCGCTTTCCGACCCTCGCGGAGCTCGACGCCGTCGCGCCGAACAACCCGGTATTCATATCCATAAGCTTTACCGGCCCCTCGGTCACCAACACCGCCGGCAGAAACATCCTGAACGGACGTGTGGTCGACAATCAGGCCATCGTCGTCGGACCGACCGGGAGCATCGCAGGAGGCGGAGCCTCGGCGCGGTCCCTGCTCTTCCTGCGCCAGACGCTGCTCAACCCGGCGGAGCGCAGGCGTTCGACGATCGACGCCATGAACTACGCCACGAGCATCGGCGTTACTACGCATATCGACCAGGGCGCCTTCCAGAAGACCGACACGGCCGCCGATGGCGCTGCGCACGAAGACAACTTCACGATGCACTTTCCCTTCCTCGAGATCTACGACCAGGGCAAGGGCACCATACGGCTGCGCATCAATTTCCTCCACATGGAGGCCGACGCCGCGACGCCGGAGCTGGTGCAGCGCCTGAAGAACGCCTTCCCGTTCTTCGGCGGCGACATGGTGCGGACCGGCGGCATCGGCGAGTTCATCGCACAGGGTACCGGCACGACCAGCCCGTTTCTGGAAGCCGCGCGGAAAGTGGCCAAGGCAAACTGGCGCGCCGAGGTCCACTCGCTCGGTCGATTCAACGCGGCAGGCACGAATGTGCCCGACTTTGTACAGGAGATCAGCGCCTTCGAGACCGTGAACGGCGAGTTCCCGGGCGTCGTGGGCGACAGACGCTGGGTCGTCGCGCACGTGCCCGGCATCACGCAGGAGTGGATCGACCGCTTCAAGGCGATCGGCGGCAACCTCTCGCTTACCGGCTGGCAGTTCCTTGCCGGCGGCCTGGTGAACACCGCGAACTCGCCCTATGCCGGCCCGCCGTTCCGCATGATCCTCGACAGCGGCATCCACGCCGGCCTGAGCTCCGACGGCATGCAGATCGCGCCGATGAATCCGTGGATTCACATGTATTTCGCCACCACGGGAATCAACGCAAGGGGCGAGCCCATCAACAACAATCGGGCCACGGGAAGCCCGCTCGCGGATCAGCGCATCACCCGCCAGGAGGCGCTCGAGCTCTATACGAAGCGCAACGGCTGGTTCCTGCGCGAGGAGGACGATCTGGGCACCATTGAGGTGGGCAAGTTCGCTGACCTGGTCGTGCTCAACCAGGACTACTTCACGGTGCCCGACGAGCAGCTGAAGCGGATCAACTCGCTGCTCACGATCGTCGGCGGCAACATCGTGCACGACGCGCAGGTCCTGCGCGTCGAGCGCCAGAACGACGATGACGACGACCACGGCAAAGGCCACGGCCGCGATTGAGCAGTGCGCCGAAGGAGCGGCCGGGACCCGGCCGCTCCTCAGCGCGGGGCGCCGGGTCATGGTCGACGGGCACGCGATCTGTGCCCGCTGTGGCGCCGCGGTGGAGCCTGTGGGGCCGGACCAGTGGCGCCACGGCCTGAGCCGCAGGCCGCGGCTTTCGCCGTTCTTTCCGAGCTTCGAGCGCTTCAGGAGCCGCTTCCCGTGGCTCTCGACGTCGGCGGCGGAATGGCAGGCGGCGCTCCAGTGCCTCAAGCAATATCGCAAGGGCCTGAGCGCGGCGCGACGGCGGCTCGAGCTGCGCGCGGGCGAGAACCCGCAGCTTGAGCTCTTCCGGCTCCTCACGACGGCTTCGCCCTCGCCGCTTCTCGATCTCGGCGAGCGCCGCCGCGAGCTCGCGTCGCTTTTCTCCTGGGCCATTCCTACGGAAGCGGCGCTCGACGTGCTCGCGCGCCACGCGCCGCTCGTCGAGTGCGGCGCGGGCATGGGCTACTGGCTCGCGCTGCTGCGGGCTCGCGGGGTCGATGCCGTGGGCTACGACCGCGCCGCTCCCGGTGCGAGGAATGCGTATCACCGGCCCACACGCCGTACCTGGAGTGAGCTTCGAAAAGCATCTTCGATCGAGGCCGCGCGGCGCCATCGCGATCGCGCCCTCCTCCTCTGCTGGCCGCCTTACGACGACGACGCCGCGAGCTATGGCGCGCTCCGCGCCTACCGCGGCGGCACGGTGATCCACATCGGCGAGCGCGACGAAGGCGTGACCGGGTCGGTGCGCTTTCACCGCGAGCTCGCCCTGAACTGGAGCCTGATCGAAGAGGTGGATCTGCCGCACTGGCCGCGGTTGCAGGACCGCCTCATGGTGTACCGGCGCAATGCGCAGCGCCGGCCGCATGTCGAACGCGACCGCTGCTACGAGTGCAAGAAGTTCATTCCCACCGGCGCCATCGGCCGCTGCGACGCCTGCTTCAAGGAGCGCCCGCCGGCGCTTGCGCTGCGGGTCGGCAGGCATCGCATGGAGTATCCGAGGGACGTCGTCGAGGCCATGCCGCCCGCCCTGCGCAGGGCGTTCGAGAAAAGCCCCAACCGCCTCTAGCCGCCGGGGTCGGAGGGCTGCGCCGAAGCGTCGTCGGCGGCGTCGCTCGGCGCCGGCGCCGAGGGCAGCACGTTCGCCGCCGAAGCCGACGAGAAGGCGAGCGACTGCGCCACGCCGGAGTCGATCCTCACCACGACGACCTCCCTCTCGCCGACCGACTGGACGCGATAGCCCTCGGCGATGTCGCCGGCGTGGACCACGAAAACGCGCTCGTCGCGCACGAGGACCGCGAAGCCGATCTGCCCGCGGGCGAGCTTGCCGACGTACACGAAGGGCGGCGGCGGGGCCGGGGTCTTTTCCACTATGGGGACCGCTCCAGGAGCCTCACGCGCGGCACGGCGGATCGGCACCGCCTGAGCGCGCGCCTCGAACGGCCCCGCGCCCTTGCGCTCGGGAAGCGCGCGGTTCGCTTCCCAGTCGCGCCGCACGTTCGGCAGAGGGATCGACGCGGCGGCCGCGTCCTCGCGCGGCTGCGCCCGGGCCTGGCTTTGCGCTCGCTCCGCGGCCTCGCGGCCGCACCCCGCAAGCAGCAGGGCAAGAAGCGCCGTGGGAATCAAAACCCCGCCTCGAGCCATGCCCGCCCTCACCGGTTGTCCGGGAAGATTGTAACTGCCGGCGGGTCATGAAACCGTCATCGCGGTGCCATAAATCGGTCCGGGGCGGAGGTACACTGCGTCTCGGGGAGGACCAAGAAAATTAGCGTCCGCCGTGTACAACTCGATTACGTCGCGCCCGTCATCCGGCCGGCATGGCCGGGGCTAGCGCTGCTCGCCCTGTCGCTCGCGGTGGCGGCGGGGCTCGGCGCGCGCTACCAGGATGCGCAGGTGGAGGTGCTCCGGCTGCACGCGCAGAGCGGCCTGATCGCCCCCGAGCGCCCGGCGAAGCCGGTGCCGCGCGAGAAGCTGGAAGAGGAAGCGAGAAGCGCCGAGGCCGTGGTGCGCCAGCTCACGCTGCCCTGGCCCACGCTCATCAGCACCATCGAGCAGGCGGCGACGCGCGAGGTGGCGATCCTGCAGCTTCAGCCCGACGCCGAGACCCGGGTGCTGCGCCTGACCGCGGAGACGCGCCACCGCGAGGCGATGTTCGACTTCCTGCGGCGCCTGGACTCGGCGCAGGGGCTCGCCGACGTGCATCTCGTGAGCCACCAGGTGCAGCGCGACGATCCGCAGCATCCGATCCAGTTCTCCTTGCAGGCCTCGATCCGGGAGATGCGATGAGGCAGCGCGCCGAAGCGCTGCTGCGGCGCCTGGGCACCGCGGGCATCGTCGGCCTGGGGATGCTGCTCGCCTGCGCCGGGTTCTACTTCTCCGCGCTCGCACCGCTCGAGCAGGAAGCGGCCGCGCAGCGCCTGGCGCTCGAGCGCCTCAAGACGCGCACGCCGTACACTCCGGTCGCCTCGGGCGGGCGTGCGGAGGAGCTGCGCCGCTTCTACAGCGTGTTCCCCGACGCCCACGAGCTCACCGACCAGCTCGAGCGGCTGCACGGCCTCGCCCGCCGCTCGGGCCTGGATCTCGCGCAGGGCGAGTACCGCCTGGAGCGGCGCAGCGCCGGCCTGTGGGCCTACCGCGTGACGCTGCCGGCGCGCGGCAACTACGGCCAGTTCCGCGAGTTCGTCGGCTCGGTGCTGAAGAACATGCCGATCGCCTCGCTCGACGCCCTGCGCTTCGAGCGCAAGAAGGCGGTCGAGACGCAGCTCGAAGGCCAGCTTCGCCTCACGATCTACGCGCGGCCCCCGGGAGAACTGCCATGAAGCGCCTCTGCCTCGCCCTGTGCCTGTTCGTCGGCGCGTGCGCCACCGGGCCCTACAAAACGCTCGAGGACGTGCGCGGGATGCAGCAGGAGGGGCGCGGCGAGGAGGCGCTCGCGGCGCTGCAGAAGGCGGCGCGCGACAACCCCGAGGAGCGCTCGCTGCGCGTCGAGTACTTCCGCATGCGCGAGATCCTGGTGGCGCAGTGGCTGGCGCAGGCCGACGGGCTGCGCCAGATGGGCCGCTTCGATCTCGCCGAAGGGCTCTACCGCCGGGTGCTCGCGCACGACGAGGCCAACCCGCGCGCCCAGGCCGGCCTCACGCAGATCGAGACCGACCGGCGCCACGTCGCGATCACCGCGATCGCCGAGCAGCTGGTGCGCGGCGGCAAGTACGCCGAGGCGCAGGACATGCTGCGCCCGGTGCTCGCCGAGAACCCGCAGCAGCGCGACGCGCGCCGCCTGCAGCGCGCGATCGACGACAAGCTGGTGAAGCCGGTCATCGTCACCGCGCAGCTCAAGCCCGCGAGCGCCAAGCCGATCTCGATCGAGCTGCGCGAGGTCACGCTGCGCAACGTGTTCGAGACGCTGACGCGCGCCACCGGCGTCAACTTCATCTTCGACCGCGACGTGCGCACCGACCAGCGCACCACCATCCTGCTGCGCGACTCGACCATCGAGGACGCCATCCGCATGGTGCTGCTCACCAGCTCGCTCGAGCAGAAGGTGCTGAACGAGAACACCGTGTTCGTCTACCCGAACACGCCGCAGAAGCTGCGCGAGTACCAGGAGCTGGTGGTGAAGGGCTTCTACCTCGCCAACGCCGACGTCAAGCAGACCGCCAACATGATCCGCACGCTGGTGAAGACGCGCGACATCTTCATCGACGAGAAGATCAACCTGCTGGTGATCAAGGACACGCCGGCGGCGATCCGGCTCGCCGAGCGCCTAATCGCGGCGCAGGACCTCGCCGAGCCCGAGGTGATGCTGGAGGTGGAGGTGCTGGAAGTGGGCACCACCTGGCTGCAGCAGCTCGGCATCAAGTTCCCCGACACGCTCGCGGTCAGCCTGCAGGGCGCCGGGGGCGTCGCCGGCCAGGTGACGCTGCGCGAGTGGCAGAACCGCAGTTCCGACCTGGTGCGCCTCACCTTCAGCGACCCGCTGTTCCTCTTCAGCCTGCAGCAGCAGGACGGCATGGCGAGCGTGCTCGCCAACCCGCGCATCCGGGTGAAGAACAAGGAAAAGGCGCGCATCCACATCGGCGATCGCGTGCCGGTGATCACCACCACCGCCGCGGCCACCGGCGGCTTCGTCTCGGAGTCGGTTACCTATCTCGACGTGGGGCTCAAGCTCGAGGTCGAGCCGCTGATCTACCTCGAGGACGAGGTCGGCATCAAGGTCGGCCTCGAGGTGAGCAACATCGTGCAGGAGGTGAAAACCGGCACCAGCGGGGGCCTCGCCTACCAGATCGGCACGCGCAACGCCACGACCAATCTTCGGCTGCACGACGGCGAGACGCAGGTGCTCGCCGGCCTCATCAACCGCGAGGACCGGCAGAGCGCCGACCGCGTACCGGGCCTGGGCAACCTGCCCGTGCTCGGGCGCCTCTTCTCCAACACCCGCGACACCAAGAACCGCACCGAGGTCGTGCTGCTCATCACGCCGCGCCTGATGCGCGGGCTCGCGCGGCCCGAGGCCGGGTCAGTCGAGTTCGCCGCCGGCACCGAGGCCGCGACCGGAGTCCCGCGCCTGGGCGCGGCGCCGTTCGTGGCGCCGCCGCAGGCCGAGGCGCCGCCCCCGCCGCCTCAGGGCGCCGCACCACCACAGCCCGAGCAGCCCGGCGCTCCCGCGGCGCAGCCGCAGCAGCCCGGCGCTCCCGCGGCGCAGCCGCAGCAGCCCGGCGGCCAGCCGCCGCCCTCGGGCTCGACGCAGGTGCCCTTCGGCGGCGTGAAGCCCTACGCGCAATGAAGCCGCTGCGGCTCGCGATGAAGGGCTTCACCCTCATCGAGCTGGTGATCACGGTGGCGATCATCGCCATCCTCGCCTCGGTGGCGCTGCCGCTCAACGAGTTGGTCGTGCAGCGCGGAAAGGAGCAGGACCTGCGCCGCGCCCTGCGCGAGATCCGCGAAGCCATCGACGCGCACAAGCAGGCCTGGGACGACGGCCGCATCACCAAGCGCGTCGGCGAATCGGGCTACCCCAAGCGCCTCGAGGATCTCGTCGCCGGCGTCGAGGACCAGAAGAGCCCGAAGAAAGACCGCATCTATTTCCTGCGCCGCCTGCCGCGCGACCCGTTCGCCACCGACGGCAACCTCTCGGCGGTCGAGACCTGGGGCAAGAGGAGCTACGCCAGCCCGCCGGAGGAGCCGGCCGAGGGCGACGACGTGTTCGACGTGTTTTCGCTTTCCACCGCGACCGGCATCAACGGCCGGCCCTACAAGGAATGGTGAAAAGACTCGGTTTTACCCTGATCGAGCTGATGGTGGTCATGACCATCGTAGCGCTGCTTCTCACGCTCGCGCTGCCGCGCTACTTCGGCAGCGTCGACAAGTCCAAGGAGGCGGTGCTCAAGGAGAACCTGCACCAGATACGCGAGGCGATCTCGCGCTACTACGCCGACAAGGGCCGCTACCCCGAGTCGCTCGACACGCTCGCCTCCGACAAGTACCTGCGCCGCGTGCCGATCGATCCGATCACCGAGAGCACCGCCACCTGGCAGCTGGTGCAGCCCGAGGACGCGCAGAAGGGGGGCGTCTACGACATCCGCAGCGGCGCTCCGGGCAAGAGCCGCGACGGCAGCGAATACTCGCAATGGTGAAGCAGCGAGGCTTCACCTACCTCACGGTGATGTTCGTCGTCGCGATCCTGCTCGGCGGCCTCGCCCTGGTGGGCGAGACCTGGGAGACCTCGGCGCGGCGCGAAAAGGAGACCGAGCTGCTCTTCATCGGCAACCAGTACCGCCGCGCCATCGGCCTTTTCTACGAAGCGACCCCGGGGGTCGTAAAGCGCTATCCGCGCGAGATCGGCGACCTCATCAAGGACCCGCGCGCGCCGAGCACCCAGCGCTACCTGCGCAAGCTCTTTCCGGATCCCATCACCGGCAAGGAGTGGACCGTCATCCGCGGCGCCGACGGCGGCATCCAGGGCGTGAGCAGCCCCTCGGAGGAGATGCCGCTCAAGATCGCCGGCTTCCGCGTGCGCGACGCCTCGTTCGAGGGCGCGCAGAAATACTCCGACTGGAAATTCATCCACACCCCTGCGATCGCCGCGCCCGCCGCGGCGAAGCCCGCCGCTTCAAACCCCGATGCGAAAGCCGCGCCGTCCACGCCGACCGGGCTCGAAGGCACGAACCACTAGTTGCGCCGCAGCGGCAATTGAAGCATCCTCGAAAGCGACACCAAGGGGAGGACATGATGCTTCCGCGGAGCTGCCTTGCCTCCGTACTGCTGGTCGTTTCACTTTCCGCGCAGGCGAAGCTCGACTGCGGGGACGTGCTGAGGGCGCTGAAGAAGGAGCTCGCGGACGCTACCTGCTTCGCAAGCGAGGATCTGACCACCAGGAACCCGCAGACCACGCCGCCCGACACCCTCCTTCCGGATCTGTCATTCACGCCGCGAACCGACCGCACCGTGATCTCGCCCAAAGAGGGCACTCCCATCACCAAGGTGGTGCCGGGTTTGCAAGTCCAGGCGCGCATCGCTTCCGATAAGACCGGCCAGGCGCGCTTCCTCCTGCGTCTGCCGGAGGAATGGAACGGCCGCCTGGTCGTCGCGGGCGCCTCCGGCACGCGCAGCGAATTCAACGGCGATTTCGCCTGGAGCGATTACGTCGTCCAGAAGGGCTACGCCTACGCGTCCCAGAACAAGGGGGTGTTGAACCTGATCTTCAATGTCGACCCCAAAAAGGACCCGCTTGCCTGCAGGCTCAACCCCGATTCGCCTTTCTTCGTCCACTTCTTCGCCAACGATCCCGGGCAGGTCTTCACCCGCTGGACCCAATTCATGGTCAAGGCCGGTGAGTTCGCGCGCGACGGCGTCAAGGCCGCCTACGGGCGGCCGCCGCGCTACGTCTATGCGGTCGGCACCTCGAATGGCGGCTACCAGGTGCGCCGCGCCATCGAGACCGCGCCCGAGCTCTTCGACGGCGGGGTGGACTGGGAGGGCACGTTCGTCGACGAGCACGCCCCCAATCTGCTGACCGACCTGCCGCCCGCGGTGCTCAACTTCCCCGACTACCGCGCGTCGCACTTCGACACGGCGACGATCGCGGCGAAGAACATCGTGGGCGCAGGCTATCCGCCCGATATCAAGTCCGACCTCGGCACGGCGACGATTCCGGCGGGAACGACCACGCTCTGGGACCGGAACTGGGCTCAGTTCTGGGAAGTGACGTTGTGCCAGTGGCAGAAGCGCCTGGATCCAGGCTACGACACGTACGTCAGCGGCACCGGCAGCTATAACTACATCCACCGCCTTTCCGTCTCCAACGTCGGCGCGGAGGTGGCGGCGTTCGCCAATTCGGGCGTAGTCCGCCGGCCCCTCGTCACCGTGGCCGGGACCATGGACGCCCTGCTGCCGATCGACCACCACGCCCGCGCGTATGCGCGCAAGGTCGCGGATGAGTGCAAGCGCAAAGGCGACGACGACGGGCGCGAGCGCAAGGGGTCGATGTACAGGCTCTACGAAGTGCAGAACGGCAACCACATCGAGACCTACAAGCAGGATTTCTTCTCGCAGCTCGAGTTCATCCAGCCGCATGCGCAGCGCGCCTTCGACCTGGTCGTGGAGCAGGTGGAGCGCGGCGCAACCTTGCCGCCCAACCAGTGCATCCCGCGCGGCGGCTCGATCAAGGACCGACCCGACCAGCCGGGACATTGCGCGAGCTTCTTCGTGCCGTGACGATGTTCTAACCCGCGAAAGGCGGCCCTGCGGGCCGCCTTTTTTCATTCTCATGTCACACGGCGGGCAGATGATGCTCCCTCGGAATAGCACCCGCGGACAGGTGTTCTCCCCATGCTGTTCAAGTCAAACCCCTATTCGGGAGGAGGTCCAGTATGAAAGCTGCCGTCGCGGCCGCGTTCTCGCTCGCCGCATTCGCTTACGCATTGCCCGCCGGAGCCGACGATCACCTCGTAAGGTTCGACGGAGGCATCGGTTCCCAGGTGTGGGCGCGAAACAACGCGACCAACGCGGTCGTTGACAACGATGTGCTGGGCGTGCGGCCGGGCGGGCGTCCCTGGGTGATTTCGCGCCTCAGCGCCGACGTCAGGACCGACGGCACAATTTCGGTCGATGGCCGCGGCCTGCTGCTCGCCGGGGGCGGCGGCGTCGGCAGCAACGGGGGGCAATCCGTGCACGCGCGTCTCTTCTGCGACGGCGTTGCGTTCAATTCGCGGACCGTTCCGCTGGAGGACAACGGCGATTTCAGGATCGACGGCGACCTCGGGAATGTGCCACCCGTCTGCGGCACCCCGATCCTTCTCATCGTCAGCGGCGCGAGCGGGGGCAACGGCAACTGGTTCGCCGCCGGGATCCCAAAGCGCTAGCCGCTAGGGCACCAGGGCGAAGGAGCGCAGCGCGGAGCCGGTGCCGCCACGAATCTTGATCGGCGGCACGACCAGCAGGAACTCGTACTCCTTCGCCGCGGCGATCTCGTCGAGAAAGTAGTTCTCGATGATGTTGATGCCGTTGTCGGCGATGAGCAGCATGTGCACGGGGAAGACCTCGAAGTCCGGGCCGCCCGGCGTGCCGGCGAGCGGCGGGCGCGCCTCGAAGGTGAGCGTGTCGTCGCCCACCACGCGCGCACCCGACTTCACCAGGAACTTCGCGCCGCTCACGCCGACGCCGGCCGCCTGGTCGGCCTTGTAGAGGTCCGGGTTCTCGGCGAAGAATTTGCCCCAGCCGGTACGCACGAGGACCGTGTCGCCGCGGCGGATCTTCACGCCCTGGTCGCGGGCGGTGTCGGCGAGCATGTCGTCGGTAATCGAGATGTTCGCCGCGAGCGGCTCCTTGTTGCGGTTGAAGCGGCGCGCCACGTCGAGCAGCACGCAGCGGTTCACCAGCATTTCCTTGGGGTAGTGCGCGATGTCGAGGTGGGCGCCGACCGCGGCCGGGCCGCGGCCGATGCCGCGGGGGTCGATGGTCGCCGCCACGGCGTCCACGTGGCCGAAGAGAAAACCGTTGCGCCCGATGTGGCCGATCGCGTCGATGCTCGGCGCGCCGTGCTGCCCGCTCCAGTGCTGGATCTCGGAGGTGAAGGACAGCTTGCCGCCGTCGCCGAACGTGCCGCGCGTATTCTCGTGCGTGGCGTTGAGCGTCATGGAGTAGGACGGATTGACGCTTGCGATCGGCGAGCGCTCGTCCCAGGTATGCGACAGGTCGAAGATGCGCGCGCGCTTCACCATGCGGATGAAGTCGTCGCTGTCCTTGCGCTCGTCGTCGGCGCGGACTTGCTTGCCGGCGAGGACCTCCGCAAGCGCGGCACCGGCCGCGGCCAGCCCAGTGGTTTTCACGAACCTGCGGCGCGCAGTCGTCTTTTCCATGGCGTGGCCTCCTCCCCAGAAGGTGGAAGGATCATCCGCGCGCTCCGGCGCCGCGTCAACGCGAACGTCGAACCTGACTAATGGTGATGATGCTGTCCCGTGCCCTGCGGCTGGCCCTGGGCTGCGCCGAGACTCTTGAGGTAGTTCACCAGGGTCCAGATCTGCTGGTCGCTCAAGCTCGCTTTCCACGACGGCATGGCGCCGCGGCCGTTGGCGATTTTCCAGGCGAGGTCGCCGTCCGGATGATGCCCCGCCATCATCGCGAGATCCGCCGGATGAGGCTTCAGCGACCCCGCGGCCGGACCATCGCCGTGCCCGGCCGGGCCGTGGCAGACGGCACAGTTCTGCTTGAAGAGCCGCTTGCCCTCCTCGATCGACGCCTCGCTGGAGGCAACCGGGTTCTGCCGCTTCGCGGCGGCCGGCGGAGCGCTCCAGTGCTCCCCGGCTGCGCCAGCCACGGAGCTCGCGAAAAGCAGGGCGAGCGTGCTGGCGGTTTTGAAGCTGCTTGCCATGCGTTGATCCTCCTCAGAAACGCGCGCTGATCCCCGCCGCGAGGGCCCAATCGGCAGTGAGTTGCACGCCGTTCACGTGCTGGTAGAGCGGAAGCTGGAGGAAGCCGTAGACCTGCCAGCTCTGCGTGAGGGTATAGCTCAAGCCCGGACTCAGGAAGAGGAAGCGCCCGCCGCTGTCCTCGGGCTCGGCCTGGTCGCCGCGGTCGCGGCTCTTGTGCAGGGCGTTGAGCTGCAGCATGAGGCCGAGCTTGTCGCTCATCTCCCTGCGGTAGCCGAGGTCGACGGAGGTGCGCCTGCCGGCCTTGAACTGGTCGTGCTCGTTGAGCGGCAGCTGCACCAGCGCATCGGCGAACCACGACGAGCCCGAGCCGAGCACGCGCCGGAAATAGCCGCCCAGCAGCGCGTCGGTGGTGCCGGTGCCCGGCTGCAGCGAGCGCTCGGCGAGCTCGCCATCCCCGTTGCGCACGTCGTCCTTGCCGGTGGGCAGCTTCAGGCCGAAGTTGACGCCGAAGAAGTCCAGGCGCTGCGCCTCGGCGCTTTCGGCGCGCCACTGGCGCCGCCCGAGCACGCGCGCGTCGCCGAGCTCGGTGAAGTTCCAGGTCTCGGGAAGCTGCGCGCCCATGTGGTTGTGGATGTGCGTATGGAACCGATCCACCAGCGGCAGCGTCGCCGACACGCCCCAGGCTTCGTTGAAGGCGTAATCGACCGTAGCGAGCCAGTTGCGGTTGATGGTGCGGACCTCGTCGTGGTGCTGGCTGATCTCGCCGATACCGACCTTGCGGCTGCCGGCGCGCGGCTGGTCCTGGTC
>Ga0070696_100001433_pt1 | contig 15601 bp, 13 predicted proteins | sample KBSK1253metaG_FD_65474 | JGI IMG/M metagenome (GOLD analysis project Ga0070696, IMG submission 65474) | Corn, switchgrass and miscanthus rhizosphere microbial communities from Kellogg Biological Station, Michigan, USA - KBS K1-25-3 metaG | ecosystem: Host-associated > Plants > Roots >... | reverse complement strand
GGTTCGCGCGTCGGGGCGGCGGCGTCGTCGGCCATCGTCTCGGTCGGCATCGCCGCGGGCGCAGCCGCAGCCGGATCCGCCGTCGCGGAGACCCCGGCGTCGGCGCGAGCGGCGGCGGTCGTCGTCTTTGCGCCATCCGTCCCGTCCGCCCCCGGCCGCAGCGCGATCGGCGGCAGGGCGGCGCCGTGGAAGCCGACCTGGTCCTCGATCGCCGGCCGGAACCCGCGGCCCTTCTGGGTGCGCACGTGGACGATCGTCGGGCCGGGCAGCGCGAGTGCGGCCCCGAGGGTGTCGAGCAGGGCCCGTACGTCATGGCCCGGCACGACGCCGATATAGGTGATTCCCAGGTCCTCGAACAGCTGGCCTGGCTGGGCGAAGCGGACCACCGAGGCGCGCAGCCGGCGCGACCACTCGAGCAGGCTCGGCCCGACGACCGGGATCTGCTCGACCGCCCGATCGTAGGCGCTCTTGCTCTGGCGCCAGGCGCCGGACAGCTTGATCTGCGAGAGGTACTTCGAGACCGCCCCCACGGTGGGGCTGATCGACATCTCGTTGTCGTTGAGCACGATGAGCATCTGCGTCTGGCGCTGGCCGATGTCGTTGAGCGCCTCCAGCGAGAGGCCGCTCATCAGCGCCGCGTCGCCGACGACGACCGCGATGCGTTCCATGCCGTGACGCAGGTCGCGCGCCTCCGCCAGGCCCTCGGCGATCGACAGGCCAGTCCCGGCGTGCCCGCCATCGAACACGTCGTGCGGCGATTCGCTGCGTCGCGGGAAGCCACCGACCCCGTCGAGTGACCGCAGCGTCCCGAAACGGGCCAGGCGGCCGGTCAGCAGCTTGTGCGGGTAGGCCTGGTGCCCGGTGTCCCACACGATCCGATCCCGCGGCGATTCCAGCAGCCGATGGAGCGCGATCGTCAGCTCCACGACACCGAGCGACGAGCCGAGGTGGCCGCCAGTCTCGGCGACCGTACGGATGATCGTCTCGCGGATCTCGGCGGCGAGCCGGTTCAGGTCCGCTTCGGACAGGCCGCGCAGGTCGGCGGGACTCTGCAGCTCGGAAAGGATGGTCACGTGGGGGAACGCTCCTGTGCTATACCCGCGGGAGTGTACTGCCGGCCACCTGAGCGGGCCTCAGGGTCGCCCGGATGATAGTTGATACCTTGGCGGAGCATGTTTCTGCAATGGAGGCTCTGATGACGCTGGACAACGCGTGGGCCGGTCTCGAACGGATCGCCGGGACGGTGCTCGGCCCGGACGACGATGGGTACGACGCCGCGCGTCAGACCTTCAACGGCACGATCGATCGGCGTCCGGAGGTGATCGTCGGCTGCCATTCGACGGATGACGTGGTCGCCGCGGTGCGCGCGGCACGGGCCGCAGACCTGCCCATCGCCGTCCGCGGTGGCGGTCACGGGGTCGCCGGCCATGCGATGGCCGATGGCGCGCTCGTCGTCGACCTGCGCGCGATGCGCTCCGTCGTGGTCGATCCCGAGCGGCGTCGCGCCATGGCGGGTGGCGGCGCGCTGTGGGAGGACGTGGACGGGGCGACGGTGCCCCACGGCCTGGCGACGACCGGCGGCACGTTCGGTGATACGGGCATCGGCGGCCTCACCCTGACGGGCGGCCTCGGTTTCCTGATGGGCACGGCCGGGCTGACCTGCGACAACCTGATGCGCGCCGTGGTGGTGACGGCGGACGGCAACGTCGTGGTCGCCGGGCACGATGGCGATCCCGAGCTGCTGTGGGCCCTGCGCGGTGGTGGTGGCAACTTCGGCGTCGTCACCGAGTTCGAGTTCGCGCTGCATCCGCTCGGGCCGCTCGTACTGGGCGACTTCCTGATGCACCTCGACCAGGCCGCCGACGCGCTGCGCATCGCGGCCGACATCGCCCGCGACGCCCCGCCCGAGCTCGTGCTGTTCATCGGCGGTCCGACCACCCAGGGGCCGCCGCTTGAGGACGGCTCGCCCTCGGGACCCGCGACCTTCATGAACATCTCGGCCGTCTACCAGGGGTCGGCGGCCGACGCGGAAGCCGCCGTGGCGCCGCTGCGCGCCGTGCCGGGCCTCGTCGGTGCCTTTGCGTCGCAGACCTACCCCGAGATCCAGGCGAGCGCCGGGATCCTGCCGTTCGGGCTACGCCATTACTGGAAGGGCCACTTCGTTCGCGACCTCGAGCCGTCGGCGGTCGACGCCGTCGTGGATGCCATGCGCACGGTACCGGGCGGCCACTCGTTCATGCTCCTCGAGAACATCGGCGGCCGAGCTCGCAGCGAGCCCGACGGCGGAGCCGCGTTCGGGCAGCGCGAAGCCCGCTGGAACGTGTCGGCGCTGGGCGTCTGGGAGGACCCGGGGCAGGACGATGAGCAGATCGCCTGGGTCCGTGGCACGGTCGACGCTCTTGCGCCCGCTTCGCTGACCGGCGCCGGCTACGGCAACTACGCCCCGGTCGACGAGACCGACGAGCGGGTTCGGGCGAGTTTCGGCCCCGAGCGGCATGCCCGGCTCGCCAGGGTGAAGCGGCTCTACGACCCGGACAATGTCTTCCGCTTCAATCACAACATCGAGCCCGCGCCGGACGTGGCTGAAGCCGCGCACGCCGGGGCCTGAGGCCGAGCCCTCGGGTCAACCTTCCTCGACGGCGCCTTCCGGGGTGAGCTCGACCGCTTCGAGGCCGCCGGGCTTGGCGACCAGCTGGCGCATCCGCAGCTCGGCGCTCCGCAGCAGGCGCTCGCAATGTTCGAGGAGCGCCGCGCCGCGCTCGTGGAGCGCGAGGGTCCGCTCGAGCGGCAGCCCGCCGGTCTCGAGCTCCGCGATCGTGCGCTGGAGCTCGGCGAGGGCGTCGTCGAAGGTGAGATCGGCGATCGGCGGGGTGCTGTCAGTCGGCTCCGTCACCGGCGTCCTCGTCCTTGGGTTCGGCCATGCGGTCGGTCATCCGCCCCAGGCGGGGCGAGAGCAGCATACCCACGACGATGCCGACGATCGCGAACGCCGCGACGGCGACGGCGAACACAACGACCTCGCCGATCATCCCGCCCCCGCGTCATCGACCGTCGCGGCGATGTCGCCGCGCGCCACGCGGATCCGGAGCGCGGCGCCGGCCGGCGCCTGGGCCGGGTCGCGGACGATCGAGCCATCCGGTTCGCGGCGCACGATGGCGTAGCCACGCTCCAGGGTCGCCGATGGACCGAGGACCCCGAGCGCCGCCGCGGACGTATCGAGCGCCGAACGGGCCGCCGCGATGCGGTCGGCCGTGTAGCGCGGCAGGGCTGCCGCCGCGGCGTCCACAGCGCCCCGCGCTGCGGTCAGGCGTGCGGCGGTGGAGCGCGGCAGGGCGATCGCGGCAGCGTCGAGACGGAACCGTTCACGAGCGAGCCGGGCCTCCACCGCACGCGTGGCCCGATCGAACAACAGGCCGACCTGTTCGCGCGCGGCGGCCAGCCGAGCGGCGGGGCTGACCCGCTCGAGCGCCCGTCCCTCGACGGCGAGGTCACGCGCGGCCGCGGCAAGACGCCGTTCCGTGGCGGCACCGAGCCGGTCCGCCGCCCTTCGTAGCGCACCGGCCATCTCGAGGCGGTCGGGTACCACGATCTCCGCAGCGGCCGACGGTGTGGGCGCCCGGACGTCCGCGGCGAAATCGGCCAGCGTCACGTCCACCTCGTGGCCGACCCCGCACACCACGGGCAGCGGGTGCGCGACGACCGCGCGGACCACCCGTTCGTCGTTGAACGCCCACAGGTCCTCGAGCGAGCCGCCGCCGCGGGCGAGGATCGTGACCGCGGGAGCGTCGTCGGGCCGGCCCTCCTCGCGGCAGGCGGCGGCATACCGCTCCACCCGCCGGAATGCGGTGACCAGGCTGGCTGGCGCGCCCTCCCCTTGTACGCGGGCCGCGACCAGCACGACCTGCACCAGCGGCCAGCGACGAGCGAGGACATGGCTGATGTCGCGCCAGACCGCGCCCGACGGGCTCGTGATCACGGCGATCGTCTTTGGCCGGACGGGGACCGGTCGCTTGCGCGCCGTGTCGAACAGGCCCTCGGCAGCCAATCGAGCCTTGAGTGCCTCGAACCTGAGGGCGAGGTCGCCGAACCCGGCGGGCTGGATCGAATCGACGTAGAGCTGCATGGCGCCGGTCGGCTCGTACAGGTCGATCCGGCCGTGGACGACGACGCGCAGCCCGGCCTGCGCCTGGAACGCGCTCCGCGACCGGTCATCGCGGAACCACACGCACTGGAGCTGGTTCCGCTCGTCCTTCAGGGCGAAGTACGCGTGTCCGGCGGACGACACCGTCACCCGGCCGATCTCGCCCTCGACCCACAGGTCCACGAGTCGCGGGTCCTGGCGGATCGCCGCGCGGACCGCGCGCGTGACCTCGCTGACGGCGAGGATCCGGATGCCGAACGTCCCGGGAGCCGAGACCGGGCCGGGGCTGGTCGTCGGCTCTGACGCCGGGCCCGGCCGGGGGCCCCCCGCCGGCGGCCGCATCGGCTCGTCCGGGTCCGGCCCCACCGTGTCCCAGCTCGGCAGCGCCCATTCGGGCGGATCGGAGCCCCGCTCGCTCACGCTTCGATCCCAGCGCGGCTTGCCATCAGAGCCGCGTCTGGTACTCCCCGGTCCGCGTATCGACGCGGATCGTGTCGCCGGGCTCGACGAAGATCGGCACCTGGACGATCAGGCCCGTCTCGGTGGTCGCGGGCTTGCGCGCGCCGGACTGCGTGTCACCGGCGAAACCGGGCTCGGTCTCGACCACGGCGAGGTCCACGGTCACCGGCAGCTCGACGCCGATCGTCTCGCCCTGGTAGCTCGTGCGATCGAGCGTCATCCCGTCCTTCAGGAACTGGGCGGTCTCACCGAGCTGGTCGGTCGTGAGCACGAACTGGTCGTACGAGTCGGTGTCCATGAAGTGGAAGTCGCGGTCGTCGCGGTACAGGAACTGGACGGGTCGTTTCTCCATCGACGCGCGCGGCCACTTCGTGCCGGCCTGGAAGGAGCGCTCCACGGTCTGGCCGCGCTTGATGTTGCGAAGGGTGATGCGGACCTGGGCGGATCCTCGCCCCATCTTGATGTGGTGGTAGTCGAGGATCTGCCAGAGCTCGCCGTCGAGCTCGATGGCCACGCCCTTCTTGAGTTCACCGGTGCTGATCATGGGTGGGTGGGCTCCTGGGGTCAGACCGCGGCGCGCGCGCCGACGGGACCGGGGGATGGTCGGGGTCGAGGCGTCATTCTAGCCGACGCCCGGCCGCTCCCTGGCCCGCGCTCAGCCGCCCCCTTCGTAGTTCCAGCTGGTCGTGACGCTCGGTCGTCCGTCCACGAATTCGTACGTCGTCTCACCGGTGCCGCTGGTGGGCGTGCAGACGGCGCTGCAATGGACGGTGATCTTGCCCACCAGGTCGGCGGTGCTGCCGTCGAGCCCGCTGGTGGCCGTGTCGATGCACTTCTGGAAGGGCACGCCCTCGCAGATCGGCTCGACGGGCAGCGGCGGCGGCGTGATGAGCGGCGCCGGGACCGCCGGTGCCGATTCCCAGCCGTAGCTGCTCGTCTCACGCCGACCATCGACGAAGATGATCAGGACATCGGCCTCGCCGAGTCGTTCCGTGCATATCGGCTTGCTGCAGCGCACGACAACCTGGGCGATAGGCCCCCGGGAGCTGCCACCGACGGTGTCGACCGCCTGGTGACAGACCGAGTTCGGCAGACCCTGGCAGGCGACCTGGGGGGCTCCGCCGCCGGCCGGCGCGCCAGGGGCGGCTACCGGTTCGCAGGCTAGGCTGCCCAGCGCCACGAGGGCGATCGCCATCGAAGCCAGCGCCCGCGCGCCGATCACCGGTCTGCCACCGGTCGCTGCTCGAGGTCCATGCGGTGCGCTCCCCCTTCGATCCCTTCCATCGCCATCGTGGCAGGTCGCCGTTGCTCGACGCCGTCAGCCACCGACCACGATGACGTCGCGCGGGAAGCGGGTCATGCGTTCGAGCCGCCCCGCCGCGACATCGAGATGGATGAGGTCCTCGATGCGGACGCCCATCTCGCCGTCAAGGTAGATCCCGGGCTCGACCGAGAACGCGGTCGGGCTGGGCAATGGCGTCTGCGGCGCTCGGATGCCCAGCGATGGCGCCTCGTGCGTCGCGAGACCGATGCCATGTCCCGTCCCGTGCCCGAACCGCTCGCCGTAGCCGGCTTCCTCGATGACTCCACGCGCCACGGCGTCGATCGCCCGCCCGCTCGGCAGGTCGCCGCCGGCCGCCACGGCGGCTTCGAGCGCCGCGATCGCCGCGGTCTGTGCGCGCGCCACCGTCTCGTAGACCTCCAGGTCCTGCGCGGCCGGTTCGCCGACGAACAGCGTCCTGGTCATGTCGCTGCGGTAGCCGGCGACCTGCGCCCCGAAGTCGAACAGCACGACCGTGCCGGCCCGGAGCGGCCGGTCACCGGGGGCGCCGTGCGGCAAGGCCGCTTCCGGCCCGGCCAGGCAGGCGACATCGAAGGCGAGCGCGTCGGCGCCGCCGGTCCGTATCAGCCACTCGAGCCGGAGCGCCAGCTCCGCCTCGGTCGAATCGGGTCGGATCTCGGGGAGCAAGGTCGCGAGCGCCCGGTCGGCGACGGCACAGGCGGCCGCGATCCGTTCGATCTCCGCCGGCTCCTTGACGGCCCGATCCGCCTCGACCCAGCCCTCGACCGGCACGAGCTCGACGTCCGGGGCGGCCGCTGCGAGCCGCTGCCACACCGCGTAGGCGACGAACCCGGCCTCGACCGCGACGCGCCGCGCGCCGATCGACGCCAGCAGGTCGGCCCAGCGCTCGGGCAGATCGCCGTACGCCTCGGCCAAGCGGGCGTCCGGCGCCTCGCGTCGCGCCTGGATCGTGTAGCGCGAGTCGGCCAGGACGACGACCTCGTCGCCACCGACGAGGAACTGTCCGGACGTGCCGGCGACCTTCTCCTCGCCGTCTCCCAGGGTGAACCCGGTGAGATAGCGCATGTGCTCGGGGCGGACGCCGAAGTACGCGTCGATCCCGGCGTCGGCGAACCGCGAGCGCAGCCGCGCCAATCGCGCCGGACGAGCCGCCCGATCGGCCGCCGACCACGCCTCGCGTCGGGCGGCGTCCGGTGGCGTCGCGATGTCATCTAGTCGCGGCCAGCCGTCTCCTGTCGTCGTCACGCAGTGACGAGGTTACTGGTAATTCGTGCAGGCGATCTGGTGGTTGGGGTCGTTCTCGGTGATACCGCAGGCGGCCGCGGTCTTTGTCGTCCCTACGTACACCATCGGACTGTACGCCGATGTGGCGTTGGGGTCCCAGTCCGCGTAAAAGAGGCCATCGTTGCGATCGATTTCCGTCGAGATGTCGACCGGGCCGATCAGACTCGTCACTCGCGACCACCGCGTTTTGCAGACTGTCGACGAACGAAGTTCTACCTTGGCGAGATTCGGGCCAGCGCCGTCCCGACGGATATAGATGTAGCGCAGCGTGACGCCACTGGCAGCACAACCCGTTGTTTCGGGACTCTTCCCGTTGCATGTCGACCCCGAACAACTGACGGCAAGGGCGTTGTCGACTGGAATGATCAGCCACGCTGCCCCGATCACCACGGAAAGTAGGATTGACCTAATCCCAGCTCGAGAATGTCCGGACATGTCGTCACACCTCCGGACCCAGTCTATTCCTCATGAGCAAGCAATAACGAACCGGCGGTAACGACAAGTACAACCGGCTGGGGCCTTAGCTCCGGCCTCTATATCTCGAAGAGCGTTCTGTCAATTCGAGCCGCCAACATCAGTTGGTATACCCGTACTTCTTCCGGTTCGCGTCGTGCTCATTCTTGTTCTTCGCGAAAACGTGAGCGCCGTTGCCGTCCGGTATCGCCAGAAAGTAGATGTACTTTTCTGCGGTGTCCGGATGGAGCGCGGCGTCGATGGAGGCGAGCGTCGGTGTGACGATCGGCGCCGGGATCAGTCCCGGTTGCGTGTACGTCTGGAAGCCCTGTAGTTCGGGCGGGACAACAACGTCTCTCATTGCGATGCCTTCGGGCACCTTCCAGAATGTGTAGCCCTTCCATGCGTTGAAGTCGATCTTGGACAGTTGCACCGTGTCATTGGCGTAGATCACCGTCGGGTCGGCGTTGAGGATCTTGTTCTTGATGCCCGGCAGGCCGTCCATCCGGTTCTGGTAGACGCCGGCGATCAAGGCGCGTTCGTCGTCCAGGACCGCCTCGCGCTCGACGATCGACGCGAGCGAGAGCACTTGGTAGAAGGTCAGGCCGCGCTCCTGGGGCACGTTCAGCTTGGCCTCGGTGACATTCGCGATGAAGTTGTCGAGCATGCGGCGGATCAACTCCTCGGGCGTGGTGTCGGGCAGCACGTTGTACGTGTCCGGCCAGAGGAAGCCTTCGAGCGACGGCTTGGTGCCCTCGGGAAGCTCGCGGAAGATGCGTTCGAGCCACGGGTAGTCGGCGATCAACGCGGCCGGCGGCTCCTTGGCGAGCTCGTAGAACTCGCGCGGGTCCATCTGGAGCTCGGGCAGCGTCTGCAGCTTGGCCGTGATCTGTTCGAGCCGCAGCCCGGTCCGCAGCGCGATCGAGACGTAGGGGACAGCCGGCGGCGCGAGCAGCGCCTGCACGAGCTGGTCCGGGGTCATGTTGCGCCGGAGGACGAACGTGCCCTGCTGGAGATCGCCCGAGATCTGCTTGTCGCTGGCGATGAAGACGAACGCGCGAGGGTCCTTGATGAGGTCCTCCCCCGCCAGGCGGGTCGCGATGGTGCTGGCCGTGTCGCCATCGTTGACGACGAACTCCACCTGCGTCGGATCTTGCGAGACGGGATCGGTCAGGGCGTCGCCGAGGTCCTGGCGGACGATGTCGGCCACGAACGGCAGCCGGAGGGCGGCCGGATTGTCCGCGGCGAGGCCGAGGATGGCGTTGTTGACGAGCGGCCGGAGCGCCGTCAGGGCGACGACGAGCACCAGGGCGGCGAGGACCAGGGCGAAGACGAGGAACTTGATGACGCCGCCGATGCCGCTCCCGCGACCGCCGCCCCGCCGGCCGCCACCATTGCCGCTGCCGGACCGACGGGACGGCTCGTACGCCTCGGGCACGTAGTCGGTCGCGTACGCGTCCGGGTCGAACCTGCGGGCGTGCGGCTGTCGTCGGTCGCGCGGGCGTCCGCCGGAGCGGATCGTCATCTGGGGGTCTCCGGTGTCGATGGTTGGGGGGAGCGCCTCGACCCCGGCTGGCGGGTGTCGAGAGCATCTTGCAGGATGACGGCGGCCGCCTCACGGTCGATCCGCGCCCGGTAGTCGTCGCGTTGCTGGCGAGACGGCGGGCCACCGGATCGGCCGCGCTTCATGGGACCGACGCGGCCCTCGGCGACGTGGCTGCTGAGCCGTTCGTCGTGCAGCGTGATGGCGACGTCGTCGCTCAACCGGGCGCGGATCTCGTCCACCCACGACCTGGTGAGCGCGGCCTGCGGACCCTCGTGCCCGGCGGCGTCGATCGGCAGGCCGACGACGAGCTCCGTGATGCCGTGCGTCGTGATGAGCGCGACGAGGGCGTCCGCGTCGACGCCGACGTGGCGGCCACGACGGAGCGTGGTGAGGGGCCGCGCTCCGACGCCCGGACCGTCGGCGATGGCCACGCCGATGCGCCGCTCCCCGAGGTCGATGCCCAGCAGGCGGCTCACGGCGTGGTCCCGTCCGAGGTCGTCACCTCGACCCGCGAATCGAGCGTCGGGACCGTGCCCACCCAGTCTGGCCAGACCGTGAGCTGCGATTCCCCGTAGGTGGCCAGGATCTGGCGCGCCTGGTCGATGGGCTTGCCCATGATCTCGGCCTTGATGGCGGCCGTGTCGACGATGAGGACCTCGCGCGCGGTGACCACGGCCGGGAACGTGATGACCCCCTCGACGATCTCGGCCGGCGCGGGATCGAAATGACCCGAACCGTCGATGAGCGCGTAGCCGGGGTCGACGCTCGAGGTGATGCGCGCCTCGGCCACGGTCTGGACGGGGGCGGTATCGACGGCCACGACCGAGCCCTCGGCGGTCGCCGCGAGGTCGAAGGCATCGACCTCCTTGCCTGCGAGGGTCGCTGGATCGACGCTCCAGACCGGCGCGCCGAGGGCCTTGGTCTCGGCAAAGACCGTGCTGGCGTCGCCGGGGAGATTCGGGTCCGCGACCTGCTCGTCGAACGACGCGGTGAGGCTGGCCGTGAGCGCCGCGATCGCCTTGTCGACGTCGTCCTGCCTGATGCGCTTGAACTCCGTCTTGGTGCCACCCGTCGTCGCATCGGGATTGGTGACCTGGAGGAAGAAGGGCTCTTCGCCGCGTGGCACCGTCCGGATCGTGTTGGGCTCGACGTTGCCATCGGGTCCGGGGTCGACGGCGGTGACCTTGACCGTCCCGTGCGCCGGGACGATCGTCAGTCCGACGAGCTTGGCGCGCTTGATGGTCACCTCGCGGTCCGTCTGGAAGCGGACCCCGGAGCTCGTGCTGACGATGCTGCCCTTCGGGATCGTGTTCGAGCTGGTGGGATCGAGGTTGTCGAAGCGGACCTCGCCTTTCGCGTTGGTCGCCTCGACTCGTTTGCCGGTCGCCGGGAAGTTGTCGGCCGCCTCGACCGGGATCGGGATCAGCCTGGCCGGCACGACCAGGTTCTCGGGATCCGGCTGCGTCGCGTCCGTGCTGGCAGTGATCCGCACCGAGACCGGCCCGATGCTCTGCTGGCGCGGCGTGACGACGGCGCTGGCCGTTGGCAGGAACAGGAAGGCGCCGGCACCACCGACGATCAGGGCGAGGGCCAGCACGGCGAGGCCCACCACGACGGGGGTTCGACCGACGGCCCGACGCGCGACCCTCGGGGCGGGCTCGGTCGGTCGCGTCCTGACGCGATCCTCCCCAGCTTCCGGAGTGTCCGCAACGACTCGAGCGGCCGGGACCGCGGCAGGGGTTCGGGTGGCGCGCCTCGGCTCCACGGCGTCGATGGCTTCGGTCGCGGGGATCCCGGCCGAGCCCGTCGTCGCGGCCGCCGCGGCTCCCATGGCAGCCGCGACTCCAGTGGCGGCAGCCCCAAGGCTCGCGGCATCAGCGCCGTCCTCAGCGGCGACGTCGGCGCCAGCGTCGGCAGCGGACGCGGCGCTGCGGCGGGTGTCGTCGCTCGCCGCCTCGCCCCTCGGTCGCCGCCCTCGGGTCCTGGCGCTCGGCGCGGGCGTTGCGACCGTGTCACTGTCGAGCAAGGGCTGATCGTCCGCGCCGCCGACAGACGCCGATCCATTGTCCTCCAGCGACGATTCGTACTCCCCGACCGTCGAGAAGATCGGCAGGCCGGCCGAGGCGGCCAGCGCCCGGGTCGCGGCGTCACCAGCCACCACCGACAGGCGCTTTCCGCTGGTCATCGCATCGCGGGCGAGCAGCCGGAAGTTGATGCGCGACGTCGCGACGCGCGACCCACCGGGCAACACGACCGCGACGCGGCTCCCCTCCATCGACCGGATGCGAGCAGCCGCCGATGTGATCTCGTCGTCGATGTCCAGGTAGATGACGCCGCCGGCCACGATCAGACCCGCATCGCGCGCAGGACGCGCCGCAGCGCGACGTCGAGCGCGTCTTCGGACGTCTGCAGCTCGATCGCCTGGTAGGCCAGGCCGAGCGGCGTCACGTCCTGCTGGTCGACCAGGAGTGCCGTCGCGTCGATGACGGTCTCGATCTGGTCCGGCGTGATCACGGTGACTTCCGGCGGCCGGGCGAACGGCATCGCCTTCCAGAACGTCTCGGCGGCCAGCGCCGCGGGGATCTCCGGCAATCGCGACCCGCCGCCGCACAGGTAGATCCGCGACGGCAGCATGTCGCCACCGGACAGCTCCTCCATGACCAGCTCGACACCGGCGGCCCAGACGCGGACGTCCTCGCTGACGATGCGCGCGACCTCGTCTCGGGCGTCGACCGGAAGCCCGCGGGCGTAGTCGACCTTGAGCGACTCGGCGCGCGGGAACGGCAGGTCCAGCCGGTCGGCGAGCGACTTCGTGAACGCCCGGCCGCCGAGAGCGAACATGCGCGTCCCTTCGATGCCGCCCTGGCGAACGAGCGCCACGTCGGTGGTGCCGCCGCCGACGTCGACGAACAGGGCGCCCGCCTGGCGGACCTGCTCGGTGCCGAGGACTCGGGCCACCGCATACGGCTCGGCGACGATCTCGAGCAGCTCCAGGTCGAGCTGCGAGGCGACGCTCTGCAGCGCTCCGAGATGCACGAGCGGCGCGAAGGCGTTGAAGATCCCGATCTTGACGTGGCGACCCTGGAACCCGACGGGGTTCGTGAGCGCATACCCGTCGATCGCGGCACCGGTGACTGCGGCGTGGACGAGCCTGACGTCGACGTGCGGCAGCCCGGTCTCCCAGGTGATCGCCCGCTCGGCCTCGCGGAGCGCCTCGCGCTGGACCGAATCGATCAGCTTCTGCAATTCGTTCTCGGTGATCGGCGCGTCCGGCTTCTTTCGTTCCTGGCTGTGGGTCGTCGTGAACCCCTTCACGAGCTCGCCGGCGATGCCGATGACGACCTGGCTCGGCCGGAAGCCGGCCATCTCCTCGGCTTCCTGCAGGGCGACCGCGCAGTTGTCGACGACCGCGGCGATATCCGCGACCGTGCCCGACTGCATGTGCGAGAGCCCCTGCCGCTTGCGGCCGACGCCGCGGACCGTGCCCAGGCCGGCCTCGTCGATCTCGAACACGAGCGCTTTGGCGAACTCCGTCCCGATGTCGAGCGCCGTGCACACGGCGAGGCTCTCCGCCTCGTCGCGTTGCCAGATCCGCCGCCAGAAGGCCATCAGCCCTCCGCGACGGTTGGGGCGAGCGACTCCCGGATGGCGGCCTGGGCCTGCGCCAGGCCCTCGCGGCGTGTCCCGGTTCCCTGGGCCATCTGGGGCCGCCCACCACCCTTCGCGCCCAGCGGTTCGGCCGCGACCTTGACCAGATCGCCGGCGCCGATGCCCCGCTCGACGAGGTCGTCGGACACGGTCACGAAGACCTGCGGGGCCTCGGCGTCGAGGAACAACGCGATCACCCCCGACGGCAGGGCATGACGGACCGCTTTGGCGGCGGCCTTCAGGGCATCCATCGAGTCGTACGGGATCGCCGCCGCGACAAGCCGGACACCCGGCGCGACCTCCTCGGCCCGGGCGGCGAGCTCGGTCGGCTGCGGGACGCCGGTCGCCGCGCCCGCCTTCAGGCGGCGCTTCGCGTCGCGCAGCTCCTCCTGGAGCGCCGCGATCCGGTCGTCGATGGCCTCGACGGTCTGCGCGCCGACCGCATCGGCCACCCGTTCCAGGGCGATCATCCGGTCGCGCGCGAGGCGATCGGCCGCGACGCCGGTCAGCGCCTCGATCCGGCGCATCCCGGAGCCGATGCTGCGCTCCCCGGTGATCACGAACCCGCCGATCTGTCCGGTCGCCCGGCAGTGGGTGCCGCCACACAACTCGAAGCTGTAGTCCTCGACCCGGATCGTGCGCACGGTCTCGCCGTACTTCTCGTCGAAGAACGCATCCGCCCCCGATTCGACCGCCTCGGCCATCGACATGAACGCGATCGTCACCGGCCGGTCGTCGCGGACGACGGCGCGGACCTCGTCCTCGATCGCGCGTCTTTCGTCGTCGGTCAGGGCGCGGTCGAACGGGAAGTCGAAGCGCAGGTAGTCGGGCGTCACGAGTGAGCCCGCCTGGCGCGCCCGATCGCCGACCACGTTGCGCAGCGCCCGGTGCAGCAGGTGGGTGCCGGTGTGGTTGCGCATCGTGTCGGCGCGCCGGACCGGGTCGACTACCGCCTCCACGGTCTCGCCGACGCGCAATCGGCCGTGCAGCGTCCCGCGATGGACGATCAGGCCCGCGACTGGCTTCTGGGTGTCGCCGACGCTGAACAGCTCACTGCCGCCGCCGGGCTCTCGGACGACGCCCTGGTCGCCGACCTGCCCGCCGCCCTCGGCGTAGAACGGGGTCTTGTCCAGGACGACCTCGGCCTCGCCGAGGCCGGTCAGTTCGTCGAACTCCATCCCGTCGCGGACGATCGCGATGACCCGACCCTCGGCCGTCGTCGTGTCGTAGCCCAGGAACTCGGTGTCGCCGGCGCGGCCCTGGATGGCGCCGTACAGCGAGGCCAGCTCGGCGTGCTTCGCGAGCTCGGCCTTCTTGCCGGAGCGGCTGCGCTCGCGCTGCTCCGCCAGCGCGTCGTGGAAACCGGCGAGGTCGACCTCGAAGCCGTACTCCGCGGCGAGCTCGACGGTCAGGTCGACCGGGAAGCCGTACGTGTCGTGCAGGCGGAAGGCGACGTCACCGTCGAGGACCGGGGCGCCCGTCGGCAGGTCCTCCGGTCGCCGGCCGATGACGCGCTCCGGAGGCGTGCCGCCCGACGCCTGGCGGATCGCCTCGTCGAGCAGCTTCGAGCCGGCGTCGAGCGTGCGCGCGAACTGGGCCTCCTCGCGCGTGATCGTGGCGAGGATCTGCTCGCGCTTCTCGACCAGATGCGGGTACGCATCGCACATCACGTCGATCACGACCTCGGCCGTCTGGTCCATGAACGGCTCGCGCCGGCCGAGCAGCCGCCCGTGGCGGACCGCTCGACGCAGGATGCGACGCAGGACATAGCCCCTCCCCTCATTGCCGGGAAGGACGTCGTCGGCGATGAGGAACGTGACGGCCCGTGAGTGATCGGCGATGACCTGGTAGCTGAAGCGCTCCTGCTCGAAGGCGTCGGGGTCGTGCCCCAGCAGCTCGCGCATCCTCGCGTGGATCGGCGTGAAGAGGTCGGTGTCGTAGTTCGTCGGGACCTGCTGCAGGACGCTGGCGAGCCGCTCCAGGCCCAGCCCGGTGTCCACGCCCGGCGCCGGCAGCGGCGTCAACGATCGGTCGGGGTGGAGCTCGAACTCCATGAACACGAGGTTCCAGATCTCGAGCCAGCGCGGGCATTGCTCGCTGTGGTCCGGGACGCACTCGGGCCCCTCCGACAGCTCGGCGCCACGATCGAAGTGGATCTCGCTGCACGGCCCGCACGGACCCGTGTCGGCCATGCGCCACCAGTTCTTCTCGTCGCCCTTGGGAAAGTCGCCCCAGCGGACGAGCCGGTCCTCGGCGAGTCCGATCTCGTCGCGCCAGACCTCGTACGCCAGGTCGTCGGTGGTATAGGTCGTGGCGGCCAGTCGATCGGCGGGGATGCCGAGGTCGAGGGTGAGGAAGTTCCACGCCCAGTGGATCGCCTCGCGCTTGAAGTAGTCGCCGAAGCTCCAGTTGCCGAGCATCTCGAAGAGCGTGTGGTGGCGCGGCGTCCGCCCGACCTCCTCGAAGTCGTTGTGCTTGCCGGCCACGCGCAGGACCCGCTGGTAGTCGACCGCTCTCGTGTAGCTCCGCCGCTCGGCGCCGCTCAGGACGTCCTTGAACTGGACCATCCCGGAGTTCGTGAACAGGAGCGTCTGGTCACCCGCCGGCACGAGGCTCGCGCTCGGGACGATGGTGTGGCCACGCTCGGCGAAGAACTCCAGGAAGCGCTCCCGGATCTCCGCGGACGACATGGAGGTGATCCGGGGATCCCGGGTGACGGGTGGGGTCGACATCGGCCGCAATGGTACCGAACCGGACCGGGCGGGCT
>Ga0070696_100001430_pt1 | contig 15611 bp, 9 predicted proteins | sample KBSK1253metaG_FD_65474 | JGI IMG/M metagenome (GOLD analysis project Ga0070696, IMG submission 65474) | Corn, switchgrass and miscanthus rhizosphere microbial communities from Kellogg Biological Station, Michigan, USA - KBS K1-25-3 metaG | ecosystem: Host-associated > Plants > Roots >... | reverse complement strand
GAGCGGTGCTCGTCGAACAGGCGCCTGACATACCCGGCGTCGACCAGCGAGGCGACGCCCGCGCCGGGCCGGCACACGTCCTGTTCGAAGGCGCTGGCACACGGGCCGGCAATCCATTCCGCGATCGGCGCCGAGAAGCCGTGCTTCGGCAGCTTCGCCAGCTCCGCCGGCAGCCGCTTGCGCGCGATCTGACGCAGCAGGTGCTTCGACTTCAGCCGCGGCATCTTCTTCCGCGCCGGGATGCTGAACGCGAGCTCGATGACGCGATGGTCGAGCAGCGGGCACCGCACCTCGAGGCTGTGCTGCATCGTCATCCGATCGACTTTCACGAGCACGTCGTTGGCCAGGTAGATCTTCAGATCGGCGTACTGGGCGCGCTGGACCGCGCTCTTGGACGGGCAGCGGCGGTACGGTTCGGTCACCGCGTCGTAGACGACGCTCAACCGGGGATCGCGAAGGCCCGGGAGCCCGAGCAGCTGCCGCGCCTGGTGTGGCTTCACCACGCACAGATCGGCGTAGTAAGCCGCCGCCGGATCGCGCGCGATGTTCTCGAGCTGCGTGCCCCAGCGGAGCGCGCGCGGCACGCGCCGCGGCCACCGAGGACCGAGCCACGCGGCCGCGGCGCGGCCGGCGTCGCCGGGCAGGAAGGCGCGCGCGACCGACTCGAGCGCGTGTGGCGCATAGCGGAAGCCGTAGCCGCCAAAGGCTTCGTCGCCGCCGTCGCCGCTCAATACCACCGTCACGTGCCGGCGCGCCATGCCGGCGACGTGGAACGTCGGCACCGCCGAGGCGTCGGCGAACGGCTCGTCGAACCCGTCGACGATCCGATCGAGCACGTCGTCCAGCCGCGGCTGGACGATCTCGACATGATGCTGCGTCTCGAAGCGCGCAGCGGTGATGCCGGCGGCTTCGATTTCGTTGTGCCCCGATTCGCCGAAGCCGACGGTGGTGGTGGTGACGCCGCGTCCGAGCGCCTCGGCCATGAACGAGACCACCAGGCCCGAATCGATGCCGCCGGAGAGAAACGCGCCGAGCGGCACCTCGCTCTCGAGGCGATCGGCCACCGCGACGCGCAGCGTCTCCTCGATTTGCCGCTCCAGCGCCGGGCCGTCGCCCGGGTGATCGTCGAAGCGCTCGACATCCCAGTACTGCCGCACTTCGACGCGGCCGGCGCGCAGCCGCAGCCAGTGTCCCGGCATCAGCTTGCGCACGTGGCGGTAGATCGTGCCGGGCGCGAGGAAATAGCCGAGCGACAGGTAGCCTTCGAGCTCGCGCAGATCGAGCGAGGGATCCCAGGCGGGGCTCGCGCGCAGCGCCTTGATCTCGCTGGCGAAATGCAGCGCGCCGCCGAGCTGGGCGTAGAACAGCGGCTTCTTGCCGAGCCGGTCGCGCGCAATCAGCACCTCGCGCCGCTTCGAGTCGTAGACAGCGAACGCGAACATCCCGTCGAACATCGCGACGCAGTCGGTGCCGTACTCCTCGTAGGCGTGCAGGATCGCTTCGGTGTCGGAATGGGTGCGGAAGGTGTGGCCGAGATCGATCAGCCGGCTGCGCAGCGAGCGGTGGTTGTAGATCTCGCCGTTGAAGACCACCCACACCGTGCCGTCTTCGTTCGACATCGGCTGAGTGCCGCCGACCCGATCGATGATCGCCAGGCGGCGGTGGCCGAGGGCGGCGATCTCGTCGCTGAAGACGCCCTGCCCGTCGGGCCCGCGATGGTGCAGCGTCGCGGTCATCGGACCGATCGAGGTGCGCAGCGCCGGGTCGAGCCGGCCTTCAACCGCAACCACGCCGCAGATGCCACACATCGAATCAACCCGCCACGGCGCGATACGACCGCGCGTAATCGTCGACCATGCGGTCGATCGTGAACGACGCTTCGAGACGGCGGCGCGCGGCGGTGGCGAGCGCCGCGCGGCGGCGCTCGTCCTGCGCCAGCGCGACGATCGCGGTCGCCATCCGGACCGGGTCGCGGCTCGGCACCAGGATGCCGCCGGTGCCATCCGAGAGAATTTCCGGCGTCCCGCCGACCGCGGTGGCAACCACCGGGATGCCCGTGGCCATCGCCTCGAGGATCGTGATCGACACGCCTTCGCTCACCGAGCTGCTCGCGTAGACGTCGGCCGCCGGCAGCACCGCGCGCACGTCGGCGCGATAGCCGGTGATGTGCACCGCCCCTGCGAGATCGTCGCGGCCGGCGCGCTCGGTCAGGCGCTGCCGCTCGGGACCATCGCCGACCACGACCAGCCGCGCCGACGGGACGCGCTTGCGCACGAAGGCAAACGCCTCGAGCAGCGTCATCAGGTCCTTCACCGGGTCGAGCCGCGCGACGGTCGCGACGACGAACGCGCGCTCGTCGAGGCCGAGCAGCATCCGGGCGCGCCGTCGATCGAGCGCCGACGCCGGCTGCCCCGGATCGACGCCGTTGTGAATCACGCTCACCCGCTCGCGCGGGAAACGCGACTCGATCATGTAATCGCGCAGCTCGTGCGAGACGGCGACGATCCGGCCGTCGAAGCGCGAGAGCAGCGGGTTGACCAGGCGCCGCTTCAACGTCGGCGGCGCGTCCGAGAGCCGCCCGTGCTCGGTGTAGACGATCCGCAGCCGGCGGTTCCACATCGCCGCAATCCGCCCGTAGACGAACGGCGAATACTGATGGCAGTGCAGGACGTCGATGTCGCGCTCCGCGGCAAAGCGGGCAATCGCGCGGCCGACCTCCGGCCTGAACCCGGCGCGGCGGCCGAGCGCCCGCACTTCGATGCCGCGCGCCTGCAGGTCCGCCGCCCACTCGCCTTCGGCGTCGAGGCAGCACACGACCGTCCCGTACTCGGCCGGCAGCCGGTTGCAGATCTGCACCACCAGGTGCTCGGTGCCGCCAGGCGTCAGGGTGCCGACGACCTGCATCACCCTTGGGGTTCGGACGGCCGTGTCGCGATACTCGCTCGCGTCAACCGCCGGCGCGAGGCTGGCAAGGGCAGTTCTCATCGAGGCACACGGCGAGCGACAGAAATCGGATCGCAAAGCATGGGTGATGTGAACCGCCGGGCAGCCGGCGGCTGCAGGACCAGTCAGCAAATGCACGGCCAGCTTCGCGCCGCGCAGACGCCGGTAAGTCGAACGAAGTCGCGGCGGCGGCGAGAGGGCCGGTGGAAAAGGCTGGAGAAAGTCTTCCGGAGGGCAGACTTCAGTCTGCCGGATTCGGCGCCGGGCGGCCGGATCTTCGCGGGGATCGACCGCATTTCCGGTTCATCTGTCTCTCAACGCCGGTTCTGTCGCGGCATGTCTCTTGCGCCTGCCACCTCGTGCCGGATTTTGCCCGGCGTTGAAAAACCATGCATTCGCGGATTCGCACCTGATGACTCGTCCTTCTGTGCTCGCAGTCACCAGCGAGATGCCCTGGCCGCTCGATTCGGGAGGCCACCTGCGCTCGTTCCACCTGCTGCGGACGCTGGCCGATCGCTTCGACGTGCGCCTGGTCGTGCCATCGACCGGCAGCGACGAGGCCGGACGCGCGGCCCTGGAAGCGGCCGGCGTCGCCGTACGGCTCGTCCCGGTCCAGCGGCGCAAGGCGCTCACCGAGGCCGCCAGGGCCGTGTCCTGCGTCCTGAGGCGCGAGCCCTACGTCATGTTCGGGCGGCATCGCCGCCGGGCGGTGGCGGCGGCGCTCTCGGCCGAAGCGGCCCGGCTGCGGCCCGACGTGCTCTACCTCGATCACCTCGATTCGTTCGTCTACGCCGACGCCGTGCGCGACGTGCCGATCGTCCTCGACCTGCACAACGTCTACTCGCGGCTCGCGGCGCGCGCCGCCGCCGATCGCGCCGGGTTCCTGCGCCGTCCGTTCCTCGCCGGCGAGGCACGGCTGCTCGCTCGCCAGGAAGAACTGGCCGCGAAGCGCGCGCACACCATCATGGCGGTGTCCGACGACGACGCCCGCTACTTCGCCGCCTTCGGCGGCGCGAAGGTCGTCGTCGTGCCGAACGGCGTCGACTGCTCGGCGTTTTCAGGCGGCACCGACGCGCGGCCGTGGCCGCAGTCGCTCCTGTATGTCGGCGCCCTCGACTGGCCGCCGAACGCCAGCGCGGCGCGGCTGCTGGCGACCGAGATCCTGCCGGCCGTGCGTCAACGCGTGCCGGCGGCGCACGTCACGATTGTCGGCAAGAACCCGCCGCCCGAGGTGCTGGCGCTCGCGCGCACGCAGCCGCACGTCGAGGTCGCCGCCAACGTGCGCGACGTCGTGCCCTATTTCCGCGGCGCGCACGTCCTCGCGGTGCCGCTCGAGGCAGGCGGCGGAACGCGGTTGAAGATTCTCGAGGCATTTGCCACCGGCCTGCCGGTCGTCTCGACACCGGTTGGCTGTGAAGGCATCGACGGCGTGCACGGCGAGCACCTCCTGGTCGCCGAGCGGGCGCAGTTCGCGGATGCGATCGTGCAGGTGCTGCTCGATCCGGCGTCGGCGAGCGCGCGCGCCGCGCGGGCGCAGGAGCTCGCGCAAAAACTGTACGACTGGTCGGCGGTCGGCGAGCGCGCGGTCGACGCGATCGCGTGCGCGTCGGCGGCGATCGGCCGCCGGGCGATCGCGCTCAACGGGTTGACGATGCAGACGGAGACATCGATTCGATGACACGGCGTATTCACGTCCTCGAGCTGAGGAGCGTCCGCGGCACCGGCGGCGGACCGGAGAAAACCATTCTGCTCGGCGCCGAGCGGGCGGACCGGGCGCGGATCTCGGTGACGGTCTGCTACATCCGCGATGCGCACGACGCGCAGTTCGGGATCACGGCGCGGGCCCGCCAGGCCGGGGTCGACTACGTCGAGGTGATCGAGCGCGGCTCGTTCGATCGCGGCGTCTGGCCGCAGCTGCTGCGCGTCGCCCGTGACCGCGGCATCGACATCGTCCACGCCCACGATTACAAGACCGATTTTCTCGCGCTGTTGATGAACCGGGCGCTCGGCACCATCCCGATGTCGACCGCGCACGGGTGGACCGGGCACAGCCCGCGCGAGCGCCTGCTGTATTACCCGCTCGACAAGCAGATGCTGCGGGCGTTTCCGCTCACCGTCGCCGTGTCGAGCCAGATCAAGGCGGAGCTGGTTCGCCACCGGGTGAAGGCGGATCGCGTGCGCGTGGTCCTGAACGGCATCGATCACCGTGCCTTCGCGCGCGACCGCCGGCTGGAGGCGGGGGCGCGCGCGGCGCTCGGCATCGCGCCGGGCGAGCTCGTGGTCGGCGCGATCGGCCGGCTCGAGCCGCAGAAGCGATTCGACCTCTTGATCGAGGCGTGCGCCTCGCTGCGCGAGCGCTTCCCGGGCCTGCGGCTCTTCATCGCCGGGGCCGGCAGCCAGCTGGAGCGGCTGCAGGATCTGGCGGCGCGGCGCCTGCCGGGCCGCGCCTGCGTGCTGCTCGGCCATCGCACCGACGTCTCGACGCTGCACCACGCGTTCGACCTGTACGTGCAGTCGTCGGATTACGAGGGGACGCCGAACTCGGTGCTCGAGGCGATGGCGCTCGAGACGCCGCTGGTCGCCACGGCCGCCGGCGGCACCGCCGAAATCGCCGAGCACGAGGTGCACGGCCTGATCGTGCCGTGCGGCAGCGCCAGCGTGCTGGCCGGGTCGATCGAGCGCGCGCTGGTCGAGACCGACGCCGGCGCCCATCGCGTGATGCGGGCGCGGCGGCGGGTCGAGACCACGTTGTCGTTCGACAATCGGCTGGCCGCGGTGGAAGCGATGTACGGCGAGCTGGCGTCGCGATTCCCGCGGCCGCTGGGGCCGCGCGTCGCCGCATGAACATCCTCGTCCTCACTCACCGGCTGCCGTTCGCGCCCAACCGCGGCGATCGCATCCGCGCCTATCACATCATCCGCCTGCTGGCGGCGCGCGCGCGGGTGCACGTCGTGTCGCTCGTGCACGACCGCGAGGAAGAGGCCCAGGCGTCGACGCTGCGGCAGCTGGGGGTCGAGGTCACCACGGCGTACGTGCCGCGGCTGCGCAACCTGGCGCGTGGCGCCGTGCAGCTTGCGACCGATGTTCCACTGACACATCTTCTGCTCGACTCGCCGGCACTCGGCCCCGCGCTCGATCGCGCGCTCGCCGCCGGACGCCCTGACGTGGTGCTGGCGTACTGCTCCGGCGTCGCCCCGGCGACCCTGACGGCGCCGCTCGCCGGCATCCCGTTCGTCCTCGACATGGTCGATGTCGACTCGGCGAAGTGGAACGCGTTTGCCGCCGCCGCGCGGTTTCCCAGGTCGTGGGTCTACCGCCGCGAGGCGCGGTGCCTGTCGGCGTTCGAAGCTCGCGCGGTGCGGGCGGCGTACGCATCGACCGTGGTCAACGAGCGCGAGCGGGACACGCTGCTCCAGGTCTGTCCCGGCGCGGCCATCCACATCGCGCCCAACGGCGTCGACCTCGACGCGCTGCGGGCGCCGCACGCGCCGGCCGCGGAAGAGCGCGTGATCTTCACCGCGGTCTTCGACTACGCGCCGAACGCCGACGGCGCCGTCTGGTTCGCGCGCGAGGTCTGGCCGCGGGTGCGCAAGGCGCGGCCGACCGCAACCTTGACGCTGGCCGGCTCCTCCCCCACCGCCGCCGTGCGGCGGCTCGCCGACGATCCGTCGATCGAGGTGACGGGACGCGTCGACGACATGCGGCCGTACTTGTGGGGCTCGGCGATTGCGGTCGCGCCGATCTTCCAGTCGCGCGGCGTGCAGAACAAGGTCCTGGAGGCGGCTGCCGCCGGCCTGCCATCGGTGGTCACGCGCACGGTCGGCGACGGGCTGCCGAACGAAGTGCTGCCGGCGTGCCGCATCGCGGATACGGCCGACGCGTTCGCCGCCGCCGTGATCGATCTGCTGGCATTGACGCCGACCGCGCGGCGGCGGGAAGCGGCGCGCGCGTCGCTCGCGTCGCTCGGCTGGCCGTCGCGCCTGGCGCCGCTCGTTGCCCTCGTCGAGAACGCGGCGCGCGGCGACGGCACGACCATCGCCCGCGCAGTCTGACGTGAGCGCGTAGCGCAGCCCTTCAGGGCTGCCCTCGGCGCACAGCGTCGAACGTCTCAATTCGAACACTGTCCGGATCCGGCCCGCCGTTCAATCATTGCGCTCACTCGAATCGCGCGAAGATCGCGCGCCGTTCGCGCGGATAATCACCGTTGACACACGCCTGTCGCGGAAGTTCAGTCGCGACTATTCTGCGGAGTTCAACGATGCCTCGGAGATTCGCGCCGATCTGGCTGATTGCGATCCTTGCCCTGTTGCCAGTCTCGCGCATGGTCGGCGAGCAGGTGCCGGTCGACCAGCTGGCGAAGCCGCCGGCCACCGCGCGTCATTACGTCATCCAGTCGACCGGCGGCAAGCATGGCGATTCGTGGCGGTGGGTGGCGCCCGACGGCACGCGCACCGCGCGCGAAAGCATGAACCTGCGCGGCCAGGTGTTCGAGCTCGACTCGACCGGCAAGGCAGGCGCCGACGGCCTGCCGTCGGCGATCGTCATCCGCGGCGTGACGCCGCAGGGCGACGCGGCGGAATCGTTCTCCATCGAGAGCGGCACCGCGAAGTGGAAGAGCCCGATCGACGCCGGCAGCGCGGCCTATGCCGCGCCCGCGTTCTACGTCTCGCAGGGCGGACCGGTGGACATGGCCGCGTGGTTCCTCGAGGCATTGCTCGCGCGCCCGGACAAGTCGCTCGATCTCCTGCCCGGGGGCAAGGCGCGCGCGTCGCGGCTGGTCGACCTCGACGTCGGCCAGGGCGCGACCCGGCAAACCATCACGCTGTGGGCGATCACCGGCATCAGCACCTCGCCGGTGCCGATGTGGGCGACCGCCAGCAACGAATTCTTCGCCCTCACCTTCGGCATCGCGTGGCTGCCCGAACCGTATGCGGGCGAGCAGTCGCGAATCGAAGAGGCGCAGGCGAAAGCGATGGCGGCGCAGGCGCCGGGTCTGGCCAGATCACTCGTCAAGGTGCCTGGCGGCGCGGTGGCGTTTACCGGCGTCCGGCTGTTCGATGCCGACGCAGGACGCTTTCTCGCCGATCAGACCGTCGTTGTCGACAAGGGCGTCATCACCGCCGTGGGGCCGCGCGCGTCGATCGCGGTGCCGGCCGGGGCGCAGCGCGTCGACGGCAGCGGCCGGACGTTGATTCCCGGCATGTGGGACTGCCACATGCACATCAACGACGACTTCACCGGCCTGCAGGAACTGTCGATGGGCGTCACCTCGGTGCGCGATCCGGGCAACGACGACGTGCGGACGATCGATCGGCGCAAGCGGGCGGCTGCCGGCGAGCTGCTCACGCCGCACGTCTACCCGTCGTCGCTCATCGACGGCAAGGGACCGTACACAGCGCAGGTCGCCAACGTCGCAACCAGCGAGGCGGAAGCCATCGCCCTGGTCGACAAGGCGAAGGCCAACGGCTTCAACGGCGTCAAGTTCTACGGCACCTTCAACCCGGCCTGGCTCGCGGCGAGCATTCGCGAGGCGCACAAGCTCGGGCTGCACGTACACGGCCACATTCCCGCCGGCATCCGGCCGGTCGACGCGATCAAGGCCGGCTACGACGAGATCACCCACATCAACTGGGTGATGATGCAGGCGATGCCGGACAGCATCATCCCGGTGTCGAACGGCATCATGCGCTTCGAGGGGCCGGGCCGCTACGCGAAGGACGTCAACCTCGAGAGCGCGGCGATCAAAGAGATCGTCGGCACGATGGCGAGCAGGAAGATCTACAGCGATCCGACGATGGTCGCGTTCGAGGGGTTGTATGTGCCGGAGAACGGCGATTTGTCGCCGTCGTACGCGCCGTTTGTCGGCACGCTGCCGCCGACCACGGAACGCGGGTTCAGGGCCGGCGGCTTCGCCGTGCCGAAGGACCTGTCGCGCGCCGACTACCGCGCCAGCTGGGCGAAGATGGTCGCCCTCCTCGGCCGCATGCATCAGGCAGGCGTGCCGATCGTCGCCGGCACCGACGGCGCCGGCATCGAGATCGTCCACGAGCTCGAGATCTACGTCCAGGCCGGCCTGACGCCGGCCGAGGCGCTTGCCGCCGCAACCATCGTCCCGGCGAGGCTGGTCGGCCAGGAGGCGAAGACCGGATCGATCAAGGTCGGAAAGACCGCCGACCTGGCGCTCGTCGAGGGCGATCCGTCGACGCGCATCGGCGATCTGCGGCAGACGCGCGTCGTCATGCTCGACGGCAAGCTGCTCGACGCCGACGCGCTGCGCAGCGCGGCCGGATTCTCGGGCCGGCCGAAATAACGCGATTAACCGCGCATCATCACAGGCGTCTCAGGAACAACATCACCGTCGTGAACACGGTGTCGTTGAAGCGTACGACCATGTGCGGCGTCAGGTAGGGACTCTGGTACAGATCGACGGGCGTGTACGAATACCGGCGGTACACCGTCTCGTCAATCGGCTGAACGAGCTCGAGCCCGGGCTGATTGGCGAGCTGTGCGATCTCTTCCGGCAGGAATGTCTCTTCGTGCCGTGGACCCTCGAGGACGTACTCAGTGCCGAGCACCAGGACGCCGCCCGGCCTCAATACGCGCGCCATCTCGCGAACCGTCGCCATGGCGCCCGGCAGGCCGCCGAAATGTTCGATTGACGACAGGGAATATGCGATATCAAAGCTGCCGTCGCGGAATGCGAGGTGGCGGCCGTCCATCCGCAGGAACGTCAGTCGATCGCGGCGGTAGGGGAATGGCGCAAACGCCTCTGGTGTCCGGAGCACATCAGGATCCCCTTCGCGCGACTGCACGTCCCGCCAGACCCCTTCGTAGATGTCGGTCGCGATCACCCGGTGGACATGGTTCGCAAGCCAGTAGAGCACTGGCTCGTGGCCCGCGCCAACGCTGACGATCGACGCGTCGTCGCGAAGGACGCCGAGGGCGCGGCAGCCGTAAATCAGCTGGGCGAACTCGTAGGGCTTGCGGTGCATCGACAGCTTGTCGTCGGCAAGCCCGAGACTGCGCAGGATGTCGAGCCACTCCGCGTTGTCCCATTTGGCGGGGTTCGCGAGCTCACACAGCTGCGTGTCCTGGGGAAGCACGCTGAACCGGCGCTCGAATTCCTCGGAGAGCACGAGCGACCGCAGCACGCCGCCGCGGGTCCCGCCCGATGCCAGCGTACTGACGTAGTGCCGGAGGCCGTTTTCGTCCGGCGGGCGGCACAGCAAACCCGCGTACGCCACCCGCACGAAGCCTTCGTCGGTGCTGGCAGTCGGCCCGACTCCCGGGTCGAGCGTCACCCGGCTCGGCTCTCTCCAAAACGAGCGCAGCTTGTCAAATTCCGGCGATCCGATGATCCGCGAAGCGAGCGCACGGCGATGGCCCGGCGCGACGTCGCTTCCGAGCATTCGCCACAATTCCTCTTCGAGCGACAGCAGATCGCGGAGTTCGAACGAGGACATGCGGCGGGATTCTACTATCAGTATCGTCGTGCAATCGTCGGGCAGCGACGCCGTGACGCGTGCCGCTGGCGAGGCACTTCACCGCGGCGATCTTACAGAGCCAGCCTGACCAGCGCGACCGCCAGCAGCAGCACCGCGGCCGCCGCCGTGCCAGCCACCGCCATCAAGCGCTTCTTCGCGATCGCCTTCTGCGGCACGAAACGTTCGGGCGGCCCGAACTGCGCCGGCGGCAATTCGGCCGCCACGGGGTGATCGGTCCGCGCGCGGCCGCGAAGCTGCAGGAAGCCGTTCGAGAGCAGCAGGATCACCGGCCGCGCGAACGCGCGCGTCGGCTCCTGCACCAGCGTGGTCAGGGAATAGTCGAAGAAGAAGCGTGCCCGCTCGGTGAAGCGGGCGCGCTCGGCCGGCTCGGCGAGCTGCGCGGCGTAGGCGAACACATCGGACTTGCGGATGTCCTGCGCCGGCCACGTTTCCGTCGGATACTCGAGCCGTTCGCGCTGGTGGTAGTAGGGCCGCTCGTGCGCCGCCATCCAGCGCGCGTAGTGCAGCAGCGACGCGCGCGCGTAGAGGTAGCAGGCGTCGATCTGCCCGAGATCGAGCTTGTAGTCGAGGAACTTCCCCAGCGCCTGCAGGAACGCCGTGTACGACCAGCGGCGCTCGGCGTCGAGCAGCTCCAGCCGATCGATGTCCTCCGAGGGGTGAACGCAGCGCCTGATCAACTGCTCTGCCTTGTCGAGGAACCGGCGCTCCCCCGTCAGGCGGTGCCCCTCGAGCAGCGCCATGATCGAGTGCCCGGCGCCGCGCCCTGGCCCGTGGTAGTCGGGCGACTGCGTGTTGCTCGCCAGGCCGGTGTACGACGGTGACAGCCACCGCAGGATCGTCCTGCGGCCGTCGTCCATGTTGATGACCCACTCGGCGAGGCCGATGGCCGCCTCGCGCGACTGCCGATCGCCGGTCATCAGCCAGTGCAGCCGCAAGCCGGCGGCGTAGTTGTGCTCGTTTGCCGGCCCGCCGCCCCACACGCCTTTCAGGCGCGGGTACGAGCGATGGCTCGATCGGCCGGCCGGGACGTAATGAAACGTGTGCCAGAAGAGGCCGCCGCTGAAGGCGGCCTTGTCGCGATCGGTATGGTAGATGTCAATGTCGGTGACGTGCGTCGCCAGCTCGGTCATGAGCCGCCACCAGCGCCGGTCGCCGGTGCGCATGAACTGGGCGGCAAACCCGTTCACCGCGTCGTACTGGTTGTTGTAGTGCGAGACGATCGGCTCCGCCTGACCGCTGAACGGGTTCTCGTGGTCGGCGTAGGTATCGCCGAAATGCCGCCAGCCGTACTCGTCCATCGTTTCGCGCTTGCCGTCGAACGTGTCGTCACCCTCGATGGCGGCGTCGACCAGATGCCGGTAGCGGCCGTCGGTATCCTGCGATGCCGGCGTCAGGTACGAGATCGCCTCGGCTTCCGCGTACCAGTCGGGTGAGGCCGACGCGATCGCGGCGCTGCGTCCCCAGAAGATCGCATCGGCCGACATCCGGTCTCGGCCCAGCGCCAGCGTGAAGCTGTGGGTCTTCTGCTCGCCGCCCTGGATCTCGTGGAGGTCGGCGTACTGCCGCGGCCACAGGCGCAGCGTGATGTTGCGGCTGCCGACTTCAATCGCCTTCGGGAAGTTCTGCCAGAAATGCTCGACGGCGACGCCGACGATGCCGGAGGCGTGCGACGCCACCAGCGCCGGCGTGGCGCGCAGCCCGGCGCGCCGTGCGCCGCCGGCGCGCATCTGGTAGCCGCGAAACGACGCTGGCACGTGGCCGTGACGGTTCACGTGGGTCTGGTGCTGCCACTGCTCGCCGCCGCTCGAGTCCTGCACCAGCTCGAAGGGCACGGCCAACCGCTCCGCCGGCATCTCGAGTTCTGGCGCGCCGTCCACCGACGACACGGCTGACGGCAGCACGACGTGGAGTGAGGCGTCGCGCAAGAAGATCGAGCCGTGATCGCCGAGCTCCCAGAAATTGCCGCGATGACGCGCCCGCCGCGGGTTGCGCACGGTGATCGCCACGCGCACCGCGGACGATCCGGCAAAGAAGTGCAGCCGCGCGATCACCTCCAGCAGCGGCCGGCTGCGGGGGCCGGCGAAGCCATCGAGCCGCACGCTCGATCGCAGCTCGCCTCGCTCTTCGACTTCCACTTTGGTGATGCGAGCACGCCAGGCGTGGCCGCGCTCGTCGGTGACGACGAAGGCGCCGCTGGCCGGATCGACCGGCCTCTCCGCGCCGGCAGTCGCCGCGGAGAACGGGAACGCGATGCCGGGCTGCAGCTCGAAACGCGCGGCGCCGGTATCGACCGCCACGCATCCCGCGGACTCGCTCACCTGAACGCGTGCGGCGGCGAGTGCGGTCGCACCTCCGTGAAAGGTCAGCTCGTAGCGCCTGTCCGCCGCGGCGCCGGTGGCCTGGAAATCGAGCAGCGCCCACCGGATGCTGCCGTCGGGCCAGCGTTCCGTCGGCAGCGCCTGCAGCGGCATCGGCCTGCCGCTATCACCAGCCAAACCGATCTGGCGCGCGTCGTCGACCAGGCCGCGCGGGATCGGGATGCCGACGGTGATGGGTTCGCACGCATCGGCGCGTCCCTTGCCGGCGTGCATCGAAACGGTGAGCGTGGTCGTCGACGGAGTGCGGATCATGCTAGTCGGCCTCTCGTGCGCGCAGCCGGACGCTGGCGAGCGTCGGTCCCAGGTACAGGCCGCCGGCGAAGGCGGAAAGCTTGAAGACGACCGACAGCAGAGTCGGCCGGCCATCGGCAAGAACGATGCGGCCGACTTCACAGATCGTGAACACGCCGCCGGCGAACCCGATCAACGCCATCGCCTGCAGCCGCTCGAACCGGGGGTCGAGGCGCGGGCGGGCGAACGCGCCAGCAAATGCCGCCAGCATCGCGCCCGGGATGACGTCCCCTGCGCCCGCCGGCCATCGGAACGGCTGCCGCGACCAGAGAATGGTTTCGACCTGCAGCCGTGAGGCATCCAGTGCCATCCTGAACGGCCACCACTCTAGGGCGAGGACGACGGAGACCAACAGCACGACGGCGGCGGTCAGCTGTACCGCTCGCCAGTCGACGCCGCTCATCACCGGCCGCGGCGTCAGCGCAGCAGAAGCGGCGCCGAAGGTCGACCCGGCAAGCGCCGCGAGCAGCTCGTTGGCGTCGGTCGTGCGGGAGAAGATCGGCATCTGCATGAACTCGAGCGCTGCCAGCCCGGCACCCGCGATCAACGCGGCGCTGGCCACCGAGCGGCGTCCACCGGAACGGCTGCCGCAGATCGCGGCCGCAAGCCCGATCGGGACGGCGGCAACGGCAATCGCGGCCAGCTGACCACCGGTCGCCGCGTCGGGCGATGGCATCCACGGCAGCAGCAGCCGCTTGTGCTCGTACTTGTCGGCGATCTCCCCTGGCCGCAGCGTGAAGTCCGCGGGCAGCAGCCACGCGATCGCAAACGCGGCGCAGCACGCCAGCAGCACCTGCTCGACCCAGGTCGAGCGCCGAACGAGATCGACGGCCGAACCGAGCGCGCGATCGAGCTCGCTGCTCATCGACCACCAGATCGCGATGCCGCAGGCGGCGCCGGCAATCTCGGCCGCCACGTCGACAATCGACGGCGTCCGCCAGGACACGAACGCCTGCGCGAACTCGATCGCGCCGCTCAGCGCAGCCGCGAAGAGCAGCGTCGCCGCTGCCGTCAAACCCGCCGATGGCGTCCGGCAATCGCCCACCTGCGTACTCCGATCGAGCGCGGCGCACAGCAGCAGCCCAATCGGCAGGAACAGCACCACGTTCGACACCAGGTCGGTCAACGACCAGGAGCCGGCGTCGTGGGCCCAGCGCGTCCAGAACAACGCCGCCGCGTCCGCGAGCGGCACGGCGTGGAAGTCGAACGGAAAGAGGCTGCCCCACACCGCGTAGCCGACGAAGCCGGCCGCCGCCGCGGCGTAGGCCGCGCGAAGCGCTTCGGCACCGGCGCCTGCGCGCCGCGGCACCGTGTTCACGGAATCGACCGGACGATGTGCGGGCCGATGATCCGGGTGACCGCCACCGGCAGGCGCGTCCACAGGTTGATGGCGGCGCGGTATTTCGGGTTCGACGGGCTCAGGTCCGGCAGCTCGCGACCGCCCTGCATCACGTACTCCCAGTACAGCGGCTCGGGCTGCGCGCCCCACTGCTCCTTGAAGTGATAGGTGCCCCCGTTCGGCGTCGAGCGGCCGAAGTCGAATGAGCTGCGGCGGCTGTCGACGGCGTGCTCGAGGATCTTCCAGTAGAGGAGGTAGTTCGGGCAGTGGCTGCGGTACTCGCGGAGCGACGAGGCCCACGGCACCTCGAGCCCGTCGCGGTGCGCCAGCTCAATCCCGCCGGCCACCGTGCGGTCGCCGTAATCGACGACGCAGACCGAGGCGGTCTTCGGGAACGCGGCGAGGACCTCGGCGAAGAAGCGCTTCGAGTACACCGGCGTGCCGAGGTCGCGCATGTTGACCGCAAACACGTCGTAGAACCGATCCAGTAGCTCGGCGCCGCCGCGGCGCCACGTCAACTCGCTCTTCATGGCCTTGCGCACGTGATTGCGGACCTTGCGGTCGAGGCCGTCCCACATCCGCCCGGAATCGTCGCCGAGCGCCAGCCGCATCGTCACCTTGTGCGTCCTCGCCGGCAGGTGCGGCATCTGGCGCGCGACGTGCCGCAGCTCGACGTGCGACAGCCGACGCTCGTCGGCCACCGCCGACGCTCTCGCCACCAGCGCCTGCGCCACCTCGTCGTCCACCGCGCAGACCCCGCCGTAGTTCACGAACGGCAGCGACACGGCGAAGCGCCCGAACACCCGGCTGCGGAAGACGACCAGCGGCAGCACGCCGGCGACGCGGCCGTGCTCGCGGGCCGCGAGGTACACGGTCTCGTGGCCGAAGGCGCGCTCGAACACACCGCGCCATCCCCACAGATGATAGGCGCTCGCGTCGCGCCGATTGAGGACGAACTGGTCCCAGTCGGCGCCCGAGGCTTCGGCGGTGACGTCGATGAGGCGCGGCGCGGACGAGGCCGCGAGTTTGCGGGCGGCGGACACATTCATGATGCGTGGCTACCAGATGTAGGGCAGTGGCCCGGCGCTCTGTTCGCCGCGGACCGCGTGCAGTTGTCGGTCGAGTAGATCGGCCATCGTCGAAAAGCTGAAATCG
>Ga0070696_100001428_pt1 | contig 15623 bp, 16 predicted proteins | sample KBSK1253metaG_FD_65474 | JGI IMG/M metagenome (GOLD analysis project Ga0070696, IMG submission 65474) | Corn, switchgrass and miscanthus rhizosphere microbial communities from Kellogg Biological Station, Michigan, USA - KBS K1-25-3 metaG | ecosystem: Host-associated > Plants > Roots >... | reverse complement strand
TCGATCTCCACCAGGTCCATCGCCCGGCCCTCGCGGATGGCGACGCAGGACGGGCAGGCGTCGCAGGGATCGCCGTCCTGGAGGTTCGTGCAGTTGACGGCCTTCGCCAGGATCCGCGCGAGCGAGGTCTTGCCCGTGCCCCGCGGACCGACGAAGAGGATCGCGTGCGCTACCCGGTTCGTGCGGACGGCATTGCGCAGCGTCTCGACGACCGCTTCCTGGCCCACGACCTGGGCGAACGTCTGCGCCCGCCAGCGGCGGTACAGCGCCTGGTGCGCCTGCGGCTGGATCGAGGTCGGCTGGTCGGTCACGTGAGGTGATGGGCTCCCGGGTTACGCACGCGCGCGTGAATCAACAGTCGATTGCCGTGCACCCCCCGTCGACAACGGCGACCCGGGCCCACTGCTGAAGGCAGCTCGGATCAGGCCGTTCCGCGGCACCCGACGAGCTTCGCTGAGTGCTGCTTCCTTCCGGACCTGACACGGTTCGCGATTCGCCGCTGCGCGGGACCCGATCCTCAACACCGCCTGGAGCGGCGGCCTCCGGGCGCAGAGGCCTCGAGGGGGAATTCAGCCCTGCTGGAGCGGATTGCAGGTACAGGGCACCGCTAGTTCCCCGCCTAGCACGGCTCGCCAAGGATACCCCGGCGGGCTCGGAGCCTACGAGGGCCAGCCCTGCCGATCGTGGCCGAACAGGACGCGTTTCGGCCGCAGCGCGCGCAGCCGCGCGACGCTGCGCGCGTAGGCCTCGGTATCCGGCGCACCGCTGGCGCCCTCGCGGGCACCGTCGATCCCCTGCCACTCGCCGTGGCTGTAGACGGCCTGGCCGGCGAGCAGCAGCGCACCCTCCGGCGTGTCGACGACGAGCGATTGATGACCCGGCGAGTGGCCCGGCGTCGCGAAGATCCGGATGCCGGGCGCCGGCGCGTGGTCGCCGGCGACCTGCTCGATGCGGGCGCCCGGGAAGTCGACCCAGTCGAGGATCGTGTAGTCCTCCGCGTGCGCGACCGCCCACTCGGCCGGCTGTACGTAGATCGGGACGCCGGGGAAGCGAAGGTTCTGGCCGGAGTGATCGGCGTGGAGGTGGCAGTTCGCGATGGCCGTGATCTCTGCCCGGTCGACGCCGGCTTGGGTGAGGACCTCAGGCAGCGCTCGCGCGCGAGCCATGTAATAGGCATCGAACTCGGCGTTGCCCAGCCCGATGCCCGTGTCGAACAGGAAAACGCCCTCGGCATGGCGAACCGCGTAGGCCACGACGACGCCGGTCTGGCCGGGCCACGGGTCCTCGGGGCGGAAGGTGAACTCGCCCATCGGCAAGGCGATCACCTCGAGGTCGGCCATGAGCTCGAGGCTACCAGCGCTGACGACCCCGCCGAGCCGATGGCCGGCGGGGTCGTCGTCCTCGACTCAGCGCGTGAACCTGAAGCTGTTGATGATCGATGTGGCCTCCGGAAGGAGGGCGTTGTAGGTTGCCTTGTCCTTGGCGTTGATGAACATGATCAGAGATCGCCCGTCGCCAAGGTCGAGCAGGAAGATGCGCATAGGTGTGTCGCCGAGCGCTCTCACGTCGTGCTCCTTTGCGTCGGAGTCGGCGAAGAGCTCCACGGCGGGTCGGGCATCGCCCGGACAGGCTCGCGTCCAGTCGGGCGCGACCGAGACGTCGAGCGTGACCCCGGAGAGGCCACCCACCGTGACCGCCTGCGGCTTCGTGGCGGCCAGGCCCGGACGCGACTGCAGCCAGCTCGCCAGGTCATCCGGCTTGCGACCGACGCTCGCGTCGATGGTGTTCTCGGAGCATCCCGGACTCTGGACATGGGCTGTCTCGTCCGACAACAGCCAGATCGAGGCGTCCTCGCCGAGGTCGGTTCGGGCGATGACGTATTCGGCTCGGTCCTCCTCCGGGTTGCCCCAGCCGTTGGGGACCGTGTACGCGAGACGACCGTACTGGAAGGTCCACGCGTCGAACGTGAGGAAGGGGTTGAAGACCGCAGAAGCATGGTCGCCCGCCTCGATCGAATCCCCCAGGCACCAGGAATTCGGATTGGAGCAGTCGGAGCGCTCCCAGTCGCCGCTCACGGCCTGGGATCGCGCCGCGCACGCATCTGTTTCCGGTGTCAACGTGAGGAACCCACCGCCGGGCGAGAGGGCGAACGTGTACGTCCCGATCGCCCCGCGCCCGCAGCCGGCCCCGTCGCCGAGGAGATCGAAGCGGATCTCGTTGGGACCCGACAGCGAGGCGGATGAGCTCAGGTCGGATCGAGGGCTCCCGCCCCCATCGAACCGCATCCTGGTGCGATCAAGCGTCACCGCGGCAGACAAGGCGGGCGGCGTCATGCCAGTGACGGGACGGGTCGGGCCGTTCCAGCGGTGCTGGAGGACCTGGCTCAAGGGTTCGAAGCTCGCCGTCGGTGACGGCGACGGGCTGGATCGGGGTGTCGGTATCGGCTTGGAGCTGCCGACATAGATCGCCGCAGCCAAGCCGATGGCCAGGGTTGCCGCGATCGCCGCGGCGAGACGGACGTTGGTGTTCATGGGAAGCAACCTCGTCGTAAGACCGGCGAGGCGCCGCTGTGCTGTTCGGTCGACGCGATCGAGGACACCGTCGAAGAACCGGTCCGGCATGCTCGTCGGACCGTCGGCGAACCAACCGTCGAGGACGCGCTCGATGTCGCGATCACGCGTCATGACGGACCTCCGACTGCAACTCCCCGCGCGTCCGCCTCCAGCGCAGCGCGCATCGCCCGGTGGGCGTGATGGAGTCGGGATCGGGCCGTCCCGACCGGGATGCCGAGGAGCTCGGCGATCTCGGCCGTGTCACGGCCCTCGAAGTGGCGCAGCACGAGCAGTGCCCGTTGCCGCGGATCAAGGCGTCGAAAGCCCCGCTCGAGCTGGTCCCGATCGGCGACGGACATGAAGTCGTCGCTGGCGTTCGGGACGTCGATCGGCAGGACCCGAAGGTTCGAGACGAGGCGCCGCTCGCGCGACGCCTCGAGGACGCAGGCTCGGACGACGAGGCGATGGAGCCATGCATCGAACCGGTCCGGATCGCGGAGTCCCGGGAGGTCGCGCCAAGCGATCACCAGCGCTTCCTGGAGGGCATCCTCGGCCCGATCGATGTCACGGAGGATCCGCTGGGCGAGCGCGTAGAGGCGATCGCCGCGCGTACGGATCAGGTCAGCGTATGCCTCCCGATCGCCGCGCCTTGCCGCCTCGACGAGTCCGCGATCCACGTGCTCCGTCCTCGCTGGCGCCCAGCGGGGGCGCCTGTCCGGCCCCTATGGGTGGCTAGGTCCGGAGGACGTTCATTCTTTGGAAGAGGGAGTGGCGGAGAGGGAGGGATTCGAACCCTCGACGCGTTGCCGCGAACCGCATTTCCAGTGCGGCGCCATAGTCCACTAGGCGACCTCTCCGCGGCTGCGCATGGTAGGCGGGGACATGCGCGCGGCACCACCCTGCCGAATGCGGGGCTAGTCGGGGCCGCCTCCCAACTCGCAGTCCGCACACAACCTCACCTCGCCCAGGACCCAGTCCGAAAGCGGCCTCGAGTAGTCGCTCTGAGGCGTGGGGCACATCCAGTACCTGCCGGGAGTCGTCAGCACGACTGTCCCCTGGGCATTGAGGACCTCGGTCTCGGTCCCGGCGCGCCGAGCGGTGAAGCCCCTCGGCCATTTCAGCTCGGCACCGCTGCCTTTGAGGGTGGGCGTTCCGGACGTCGGGTCCGCGACGACGTCGACGACGACGTGCAGCAACCAGCAACCGTCCGCTTCGTGGGTCTCGTCGGTGACGAGCGGCACGTGCCCGCCCTTCGTCTGGCCGCAGCCGAGCAGGCACAAAGCAAGCGCCAGCGTGGTTGCGATCCGACGCTTCATCGTCGGCGGAACGTAGCCGCGGGGATCCGCCAGGTCGTTAGGTGGTTCTGCTCAACAGTCGTCCGTGAGGGAGGGCGCGGAGCCGACAACGCCGGGATGACCCGTCAACGAGGGCCGCGCTGGCGGAGAGGGTGGGATTCGAACCCACGGTGCTTTCGCACACCGCTTTTCGAGAGCGGCACCTTCAACCACTCGGACACCTCTCCGCGCGAGAGGATACCCGAGCTCAGCGCACGGAAGCCGCGTAGAGCTCCTCGACCTCGTCTCGTCGGATGCCGCTGACGACCTTCACGCGACGCCGCAGCGACGCGTGCTGGGCGAGCTGGACCTGCGTGCCGGCGGCGCCGTCGGTCGGGTTCGGGACGGCGAATACCAGCTCCTCGACGTCCGACGCGAGCAACGCGCCCATGCACATCGGGCAGGGCTCCATCGTCGCGAAGATGGTCACGTCGCGGAGGCGCTCGCGGCCGACCTTCCTGGACGCCTCGCGCAATGCATTGACGATGGCGTGGGCGGTCGGGTCGTCGGTCTCTCGCACCCGATCGTGTCCTCGGGCGACCATCGCCTCGTCGAGGACGGCGACCGCGGCATGGGGGCGCTCGCCGCGTGCCAGGGCAGCCCTGGCCTCGGCCAACGCCTCGCCCATGTACAGCTCGTAGTTCACGAGCGCCGCTCCCTCACGGCCGGGATCATACGCGCCGGCGCTACCATCTCGGACCGGATGCCTGACCCGAAACGTATCGGCGTACTGACCGGCGGCGGCGATGTGCCGGGGCTCAACTCGGTCATCAAGAGCGTGACCTACCGCGCCACCGAGATGGGCATGGAGGTCGTCGGCTTCCGGCGCGGCTGGGAAGGCCTGACCCACGTCCGACCCGGTCCCGAGCTGGATCCCGACTACGCCCGCCCGCTCGATCGACGCTCGACCCGGACGATCGACCGCACCGGCGGCACGGTCCTCCACACGTCGCGCACGAACCCGGCTCGGATGAAGGCGAAGACTCTCCCCTCCTGGCTGACCCTCGACGAGGCCGAGCAGTATCGGGTCGACGAGGATCGCTACGACCTGACACCGGTGGTCCTCGAGCATCTCGAGGCGCTCGGCATCGACGCGCTCGTCCCGATCGGCGGCGACGACACGCTGTCGTTCGCGAGGGTCCTCGCGGAGCAGGGCGTCCATCTGGTGGCCATCCCAAAGACGATGGACAACGACGTTCCGGGCACCGAGTACTGCATCGGCTTCTCGTCCGCGATCACGCGCGCGAAGGAGCTGATCGACCGGCAGCGAACCACGCTCGGAAGCCACGAGCGGATCGGCGTCTTCCGGATCTTCGGCCGGGACGCCGGGTTCTCGGCGCTGTTCGCCGCGTACGTCACCTCGGCGCGCTGTGTCATCCCGGAGGCGCCGTACGACCTGGATGCCCTGGCGAGCCTGCTCGCCGACGACCACCGCCTGAGCCCCAGCCACTACGCGATCGTCGTCGCCGCCGAGGGCGCGATCTGGCAGGGCGGCAGCCTCGAGGAGCTGGGTGAAGCGGACGCCTTCGGGCATCGGCGGAAGGCCGACATCGGCGAGTCGCTCGGACTGGAGCTCACGCGACGTACGGGCATCGAGTCCCTGGCGATCGAGCTGACCTACGACCTGCGCAGCGGCCAGCCCGACGCCCTCGACCAGATCGTTGCGACGACGTTCGCGAACGTCGCGATGGACCTGCTCATCGACGGCCAGTTCGGGCGGATGGTGGCCATCCGCGACGGCAAGTACGCCGAGACGTCCCTGCTCACGACGGACGGCGCCGCGAGACGGGTCGACGTCGATGCGATGTACAACCGCGAGCGCTTCCGGCCGCGCTACGACGGGCGGATCGGTCGGCCCTTGTTGCTCGTGGGGTTGAGCCAGGGGGTCGGCGCGTCCGTCTGAGATCGATGGCCGTGCTTCGACTCGTCGCGGCGATCGCATTGCTCGCGGGTTCGATGTCAGCCTGTGGGCTCATCCGCCCACAGGTGGAGTGCGAGCTCGGCGAGGGTCAGGATTGCACCGCTGTTTACGAAGCTGTGCGGGCCGCGGTGCCGCTGAACGGCGCAGATCGGGTGGTCATCGGCTGGGGCCGCGGCCGCGGCTTCCACGCCGAGGCCCACGTGTGCCGTCCCGATGGCAGCTACGTGTTGGTCGACGTCATGGGCGACGCGCGGCAGGCTTCGGTTCGCGAATCCGGCCGCGGCGACCCCGCCTGCACGTGAGGAGCAGGGAGGAGCGCTAGCTCTCGAGGCCCGAGAGTCCGCGGATTGCCCGCGCGACGGCCGACATGTCGTCGTCGGCGTGGCCCTGGCCGATCAATCCCGCCTCGATCGCCTCGGCGAGGGCACTGACCGGCAGTGAGGCGCCGAGCTCGCGCGCCATCCCCAGCGCGATGCCCAGGTCCTTGCGATGGAGGGCGACCTTGAACCCGAGCGGGTAGTCGTTGTCCTTCATCCGGCCGCTGCGATTGGTGAGGACCCAGGACTGCGCCGCTCCACCGGAGAGCGCGGCCACGATCTGGTCGACGTCCAGGCCGGCCTTGAGCGCGAGCACGATCCCCTCGGCGACACCGAGGTAGGTCCCGGCGAGGATCACCTGGTTCACGGCCTTCACCGCCTGCCCGGCCCCGATCGGGCCGACGTGGGTGATCGTCGTGCCGAGGCTCTGGAGCACCGGCCGGGCGCGCTCGAGGTCGGCGGATTCACCGCCGACGAAGATCGACAGCGTCCCCTTCTTCGCGCCCTCGCTGCCGCCGGACACAGGGGCGTCGAGCATCGCCACCTGCTGCTTCGCGAGCCGTGCAGCGAAATCGCGCGTTGCCGACGGCGCGATCGTCGACATGTCGACGACGAGCGAACCGGCCTTCACGCCCTGGGCGACCCCGGCGGGGCCGAAGAGGACGGCTTCGACGTCCGGCGTGTCCGAGACCATCGTGATGACGACGTCGCTCGCCGCGGCGACCGCGGCGGGGGTGTCGAGGATCTTGACGCCGAGCTCTTCGAGCTCCCCCGCCCGACCCGGCGTCCGATTCCAGGCGCTCACATCGAAGCCGGCGCGCCTGGCGTTGGCGGCCATGGCGAGGCCCATCGTCCCGAGTCCGACGAAGCCGACCTTCGCGCCTTCTGGCATGCACCCGAGCATATGCCGTGGCTCGGCTCCCAATCCCGGTCAGCGCCCGGTTGGAGTGCCCTCGTGCGGCGGCGTCGTTCGGGAGACGCCCGCCGAGATGAGCAGGCCGATCAGGTACGAGGCGTTCCTGGAGACCTTTCCGTAGTCGCTCGGCTGCAGGCTTCCCGTCTCGTTGTAGCGCTCGAGGAATCGTTCGTGCGCGCGGCGCCCATCGGACTGGCCGTAAGCGCTCGACTCGGGCGTGAAAAACAGCTCGTGCGGCGAGATCCCGACCTTGAACCGCTTGCCCGTCACGGTCTCGAGGGTCTTGCCCTCGAACCGTCGGGCGACTTCGACGAGCTCCTCGTAGGTCATGGCTGGAGCATTCTCGCTCGGCACACCGGGGCTTGCGCCCGCCAGCGAAGATCACCGGGATGATTCGGACCCAGGGGCTGACCAAGCGCTATCGCCGGCGCTACGCGCTGTCCGACATCTCGCTCGAGATCCCGGACGGCGGGGTGACCGCCCTGGTCGGTCCGAACGGCGCCGGGAAGTCGACGCTCCTCAAGCTGTGCATCGGCTTCGAACGGCCTACCGCAGGACGACTCGAGGTGAACGGCGTCGACCCGGTTCGAGACCGGGCGCGGGCGATCGCTTCGATCGGCTACGTGCCTCAGACCGCGTCGCTGTACCGGGACCTGACCGTGCTCGATCACCTGCGCCTCGCCGAGGCGATCCGTCCGGGGTTCGATCCGAGCCACGCGCGAGAGCGGCTTGGGCCGCTCGGGATTCCGATCGCTGCGCGCGTCGGCGAGCTGTCCGGCGGCGAGCAGGCGCAGGTCTGCCTCGCGATCGCACTCGGGACCCGCGCTCCGCTCCTGCTGCTGGACGAACCCCTGGCCAACCTGGACCCGCTCGCACGACGCGACTTCCTGCGAGTGGCGCGCCTGGCTGCGGACGAGGGCACGACGGTCGTCCTGTCCTCGCATGCGTTGTCCGAGATCGAGGACACGGCCGACCGCCTGCTCGTGCTTGGCGAGGGCCGGGTCCTGTATGACGACACCGTCGCGCATTCGATCGCCACCCACCGGGTCATCGACGTCGATGCGGACCTCGACGGCGTGGACGTCGTGGCCAGGTTTCCAGGGCGTGGCGACCACGTGCACATCCTGGGCAGGACGCGGTCCGCATCTGTCGGGCGGGCGCCGACGCTCGAGGAGGTCGTCCTGGGCTACCTCGCCGAGGCGCGCTCCCAGGCCGAGGAACCCGCGGCATGAGGAGATGGCGCGCGATCCTCCGGCCCAACCGACCCGAGCTGCGGGCCACCTTCATCCTCGCGCTTGCGATGCTCGCGGTGGCCGGCGGTGCGATCGCCTGGCTACACACGTTCAACATCCCTGACGAGTGCTTCGGCAATGGCGACGTCGGCCTGCTGTGCCAGCCCTACCAGGGAACGATCCTGGCCTACGGCGAGGCAATGGAGACGGCGGGAGGCCCTGCCGCGATCGCGGTCGTCGTCGTCCCGATCCTCGTTGCGATGGTCCTGGGCATCGCCCTCCTCGGTCGCGAGATCGAGCAGCAGACGACGAACTTCGCCTGGTCGATCGCGCCGTCACGGACGGCCTGGCTTGGCGACCGGCTCGTCCCGATCCTGCTCCTGCTCCTCACGATCGGCCTCGCCGCCGGCGGTCTCGGCGACCTCCTGATGGGGCTGCGGATTCGTGGCGTCGACCCGTGGCAGAACTTCGAGGCGCTGGGCCTGCGAGGCCCGGCGATCGCAGGCGCCGCGCTGCTCGTCTTCGGGGTTGCCGTCCTCGTCGGCGGCGTGGTCGGCCGCCAGCTCCCGGCCCTGCTCATCAGCGGCGCGGTCATCGGCTTTGCGGTCTACGGGGCCTTCGCGGTCAGCGAGGCATTGGTCAAGGCGGACGCCGAGGTGGCCGCATCCGATCAGGTCGCGATCGGCGACAAGTTCCTGGACACGCTGATCCGGACGCCCGAGGGCGAGTACATCACCTGGAACGAGGCGTACGAGCGCTACGGGAGCGCGGTCGACGAGGTCAGCTACGAGGGCACCTCGACGAGCTCGGGGTTGAGCGTCGTGATCCAGTACGTGCCCGGCGAGCGCTACCCGGCGGCGGTCGCGCGACTGAGCGGCCTGCTCGGGCTCGGCGGCGTTGCTGCCCTCGCGCTTACCTTCCTCGTCGTCCACCGGCGGCGCCCCTACTGATGCCCCGCTGCCGTGCCGCTTGACATGTGACTATCTAGTCACATAATGTCGGGCGTGGTGGACGACTCGACAGCTCCGGCGTTCCGGGCGCTGGCTGACCCGAGTCGAAGACTGCTCCTGGATCGGCTCTTCGAGCGCGACGGCCAAACGCTCGGCGAGCTCACCGGCCATCTGCCGGAAATGACCCGGTTCGGGGTCATGCGGCACCTGGACGTCCTGGAGTCGGCTGGGCTGATCACGACGCGGAAGGAGGGGCGCGAGAAGCGCCACTTCCTCAACCCCGTCCCGATCCGGCTCATCCACGACCGTTGGATCAGCAAGTACGCGGCGCCCGTCGTGGGCGCGATGAGCGCCCTCAAAGGGCACCTGGAGGCACCAATGGCCGCATCTCTCGACTCGCCGGATCACGTCTATGCGATCTACATCAACGCCTCGCCCGAGCGGATCTGGCAGGCGATCACGGACGGCGACGACACCGTCCGCTACTACTACGGCACCCGTGTCGTGTCCGACTGGAAGGTCGGGTCGCAGATTCGCTACGACTATCCCGATGGCTCGCTCGCTGCCGACGGCGAGGTCCTCGCCGTGGACCCGCCGCTGCGCCTCGAGATGACGTTCCATCCCCGCTGGGATCCCGACTTCGAGGCCGAGGGCGCCGTGCGCCAGGTGTGGCAGATCGAAGCCGACGACAACGCCTCGAAGCTGACCGTGACGACGATCGGTCTCAAGGCGGGCACGAAGCAGGCCGAGGAGTTCGGCAACGGGATGATCTACATCGTCTCGGGACTGAAGAGTCACGTCGAGGGCGTCGCCGCGGCCGTCCCCGCCTGACGTCGTCTTTGCGGAATACACGGGGCGGCCCCGCGGCGGATCGCGGGGCCGCTTCGATTCTTCGCGTGGGACCGCCGCGGTAGGCTCTCGCGCGTGACAGCGCCCCGCCCGACGGGCATCGCCAGCGCGCTGCGCTCTCCCCTGCTGCCTCTCGTCATTCCCGTTGCCATCGTCCTCGGCGCCGCTGCGCTCACCCCGGTTGCGGAGTTCGCACGGAACCAGGGCGACGTCCGCCTCTACTTCGACAACGCACGGGCGTTCGTCGAGGGTCAGACGCCGTATGCGCAGGTCCCGCTCGAGTACCCGCCGTTGGCTCTCGTACCGATGCTGGTGCCGTATCGGGTGATGCCCGACGGGCAGCCGACGTTCGACGAGTACGCGTGGCTCTTCGCGGGCTGGGAAGCGCTGCTCGTGCTGGCGCTCGGCTTCGTCCTCGTGCGGGTCGCACGCCTGGGCGGGATCGAGTCGGGCCGGCGCGACCCGGCTTGGACGGTCGTCCTGCGCTATCCCGTCCTGGTCGCCGGGGCGGCACTCACGATCGCCTGGCGATTCGACCTGTTCGCCGCCCTGTGGCTCGCCGTTGCCCTGTGGGCGACCCTCGCCAACCGGCCGACGGCCGCAGGGATCGCGCTCGGCCTCGGCGTCCTCGCGAAGCTCTTTCCGATCGTCGCCGCGCCCGCGCTCGCGATCGCCTGGCTGGCCCCGCGCGATGACGGCCGGCTCGTCCGCTTCGGCCTCGCGACGGTTCTGACGGTCGTCGTCGGGCTCGCGCCGTTCGTTGCAATGGCGGGTACCGAGACGCTGTCCTTCCTCGGCTACCAGGCGCAGCGCGGCCTCGAGGTCGAGTCGATCGGGGCCGGGGTCGTGTTGCTCGATGGGCTCGTCCGCGGTCAGCCGGTCGAGATGCACTCGCCGTTCAAGGCCGTCGAGGTGTTCGGGCCGCTCGCGCAGTCATGGCTCAGCCTCCTGCCCCTCCTGGCGGCAGGCGGATTCGGCGCACTCGCGTTCGGGGCATGGCGGAAGGTTCGGTCCGAGCTCGGGGCTGTGGGCAGGGTCAGTACCGAGACGGTTGCGACCCTCTCCGGGGCGGCCGTCATGGTCCTGCTCGTGACGAGCAAGGTCTTCTCGATCCAATACGTCGTCTGGTTGCTGCCGTTCGCAGTCCTGCTGTCGCGCTGGAGGTTCTGGCTGGCTGCGGCCGTGGTCGCCCTGACCATGCCGATCCACCCATTCCTCTTTGCCGGTCTCATCGCGCAGGAACCAGTGCCGATCCTGATCCTGAACCTGCGCAATGCGCTGCTCGTCGCACTCACGGTCTGGGTCGTCGTCGACGTTTGGCGCGCGGGCACGCGGCCCGGCGACGGAAGGGAGGAGTGGCGCGCCCGGCGGGACTCGAACCCACGACCTTCAGGTCCGCAACCTGACGCTCTATCCGCTGAGCTACGGGCGCGTGATGGCGAGAGCGGGCAACCTCCAGTGAGAGTCGCCCTTCGCTCTCCGAGGACCAAGGCGGAGCTCCGCGACGCCATTGGCCCGAGGACTATCTGGCGGAGAGGGAGGGATTCGAACCCTCGAAGCAGGTTACCCCACTTAACGGTTTAGCAAACCGCCGCACTAGGCCTCTATGCGACCTCTCCGTCCGCGGCGGCCAGAGGCTATCACAGGGTCTCCCGGGAACCGGGTTGGTCGGCGGGCACGGAGCCGCCTCGATTGACTTCCGATCGGGCGTCCACTACCGTCCGCGCACCGAGATGGCAGCTTCATTCTGGTACCGCAGCCCGGCATGACTTGATCCCGGTCAGTGACCGGGTGGAGGACATGTCGGGCCATGGCAGAGGGCGAAACCTCTGCTTTTTTGTTTCCCCGCCGGCACGAGCGGCGAGGTCCCCGAGCCCGAGCAAGCAGGTAGACACGCCGGATGTTCGTCGTCATGCGCACCGCCGCCACCGAAGCCGAGGTCCTCGGCGTGAAGAGCCGCATCCTGGCGGAGGGCCTGACGCCGTATGAGCACGCCGGCGAGTCGGGGCTGAAGCTCGCGGTCGTCGGGGAGCTCGGCAGCCGGCGCGCGGCGCTGCTGGAGGAGCTCGCCGCGTTGCCCGGGGTCGACCGCGTCACGCCGATCAATCGGCCGTTCAAGCTGACCTCCCGCGAGTTCCACCCCGAGGACACCGTGATCCGCGTCCTCGACGCGGCGATCGGCGACGGCTCGCTGACGGTCATGGCCGGACCCTGCTCCGTCGAGAGCCGCTCCCAGCTGATGGAGACGGCGACCCGGGTCAAGGCCGCGGGCGCGACGGTCCTCCGCGGCGGGGCATTCAAGCCGCGGACCTCGCCCTACGCCTTCCAGGGGCTCGGTGTCGAGGCACTGCGCTACCTCGGCGAGGCTCGCGAGGAGACGGGGCTGCCCGTCATCACCGAGGTCATGGAGCCGAACCAGGTCGACATCGTCGCGGAGTACGCGGACATCCTCCAGGTCGGGACGCGGAACATGCAGAACTACTCGCTGCTCCAGTCGGTGGGGCGGGTGGCGCGGCCGGTGATGCTCAAGCGCGGCTACGGCGCGACGGTCGAGGAATGGCTCATGGCCGCCGAGTACATCGTCAGCTCCGGCAATCCCAACGTGATCCTGTGCGAGCGGGGCATCCGGACCTTCGAGACCTACACCCGGAACACCCTGGATCTCGCCGCCGTGCCGCTCGTTCACAACCTCACCCACCTGCCGGTGATCGTCGACCCGAGCCACGCCACCGGCAAGCGCTGGCTCGTCCGGCCGCTGGCCCTCGGCGGCGTGGCGGTCGGCGCCGACGGCGTGATGGTCGAGGTGCACCCGGACCCCGATTCCGCGCTGTCGGACGCGGAGCAGCAGCTCACGATCGAGCAGTTCGAGGAGCTGATGGAGGACCTCGTCGCGGTCCACGACCACGTCCGCGGAATGCACGACGGCGGGCCGGCGTTCGCCGATGTCGGCGCGGGCGCCGGCGGCCTGTCGAAGCACTGAGATGGCCAGCGTGACAGCGTCCGATCGAACGACCGACCGGATCATCGAGCCGGCCTCGCGACTGGCGGGCGAGCTGCGGCTGCCCGGCGACAAGTCGATCAGCCACCGAGCCCTGATGCTCGCCCTCCTCGCCGCCGGCACCAGCCGCATCACGGGCGCGGGGGACGGCGCGGACGTTCGATCGACCGCGGGGATCGCGGAGACGCTCGGAGCGACGGTGGCGCGGAGGGCCGACGCCTCGGGCAACGTCGACTACCTCGTCAGCTCGCCTGGCACGGCCGAGGGCCTTCGGCAGCCCGATGCCTCGCTCGACTGCGGGAACTCCGGGACGAGCATGCGGCTCTTCGCCGGCGTCCTGGCCGGCCAGCCGATCCGGGCGATCCTCGACGGTGACGCCTCGCTCCGCCGCCGGCCGATGGCGCGGATCGTCCGTCCGCTCCGGGCGATGGGCGCCTGGCTCGAGGGCATGGCCGGCGACAAGCCCCCGCTCATCGTCGTCGGCCGGCGGCCGCTCAAGGCCATCACCTGGACCCCCGAGGTGCCCTCGGCGCAGGTGAAGTCCGCCATCCTTCTCGCGGGTCTGGGCGCGGACGGGACGACCCGGGTCCGCGAGTCCGTGGCAACCCGCGATCACACGGAGCGAATGCTTCGCGCGCGCGGGGTGGCCGTGCGAGCGACGGCCGGCGAGGGTGGCGGCGCGATCGTCGAGATCGACGGCGGTGTCCCGCTCCGAGCCGTCGACGAGCTCGTCCCGGGCGATCCCTCGGCGGCCGCGTTCTGGCTCGTCGCTGGCGCGATCCAGGCCGAGGCGCGGCTGCGGATCCGCGACGTCGGGGTCAACCCGACCCGGCGAGGTTTTCTCGACGTGCTCCTTCGAATGGGCGCGCGCATCGAGGAGACGGGACCGGGCTCGGACGATGCAGTCGGCGAGCCCGTCGCCGATGTCAGCGTCGAGTCATCCGACCTCGAGGCGGTCGAGCTCGTGCCGGCCGAGACGGCGTCCGCGATCGACGAGATCCCGGTCCTGTGCCTGGCGGCCACGCAGGCGCGCGGCCGCAGCGTCATCCGTGGCGTGGGCGAGCTGCGCCACAAGGAATCCGACCGCGTCGCCGGGATCGTCGATGGCCTGCGTGCGCTGGGTGCGAGAATCAACGTCGACGGCGACGACATCGTCATCGATGGCCCGGTCGAGCTCCGCGGCGCGGCGGTCGACAGCCTGGGCGACCATCGACTCGCGATGACCTTCGCCATCGCCGGACTCATCGCCCAGGGTCGCACCACCATCCGCGGCGCCGACTCCGTATCGATCTCGTACCCGACCTTCTTCGCCGACCTCGAAAGGATCCGATCATGACCAAGCGGGTCGTCCTCATCGGCCACCCGGTCGCCCATTCGCTCTCGGGGGCGATGCAACAGGCCGCCTTCGATTCCGCGGGGATCGACGCGGCGTACGAGCTGTGGGATCGCGCCCCGATCGCCCTGGCCGACGCGATCAACGAGGTCCGCGGCGACGACTTCCTCGGCGCCAACGTCACGATCCCGCACAAGGAGCGGGTCGTGCCGATGATCGACAAGCTGACCGAGGACGCGCAGGCGACGGGAGCTGTCAACACGCTGACGCGCGAGGGGCGCCGGCTTGTCGGCCACAACACCGACGTGCCGGGCTTCGAGGCCGCGCTGGACAAGCTCGTCGGACGCCAGAAGATGCCGCGCGCCGCGATGGTCCTCGGCGCCGGCGGCGGCGCGCGGGCCGTGGTCTACGGCCTGATCCGGGCCGGGTTCCAGCGGATCGTCGTGTTCAACCGGCACCTCCATCGGGCCGAGGGCATGGTCAAGTTCTTCGCCCGCAGCGCGGCACACATGGACCTCAAGGCCATGCCCTGGCACGAGTCCATCATCGAGTCCGAGCTGGCCAAGACGAAGGTGCTCATCAACGCGACGTCGATCGGGCTCGCGTCCGACGTCTCTCCGATCCCCGCCGAGGTGGTCACGGCGGACCTGCTCGTCCTCGACCTGATCTACAACCGGACGCGGCTGCTCCGCGACGCCGAGTCGGCGGGTGCCGTCGCGCAGGATGGCGAGACCATGCTCCTCCACCAGGGCGCCGCCGCGTTCGCGCTCTGGACCGGCAAGGCCGCCCCGATCGAGGTCATGAGCCAGGCGCTCGCCGAGGCGCGCGCCGAGGGCGTCCGCTCTGCCGAGGGCGAGCCGACCGGGGACGGCGCGGGCGCCCAGGTGCCCGAAACCGCCTCGACCGCCGGCTGAGGCCGGCGGCAGACGGAGCCGGCACAGATGGCCGAGCCGTTCCGGTTCCTGACTGCCGGCGAGTCGCACGGGCGGACGCTCGGGGTCACGATCGAAGGCGTCCCGGCGGGGCTCGCCCTGACCGAGGACGACCTCGCGTTCGACCTCGCGCGGCGCCAACGAGGCTATGGCCGGGGCGCGCGGCAGCAGATCGAGCATGACCGGGCCGAGATCGTGGCCGGGGTTCGCCACGGCCGGACCCTGGGCTCGCCGATCCTGCTCCTGGTCGCGAACCGCGACTGGGAGAACTGGACGAAGGTGATGCAGG
>Ga0070696_100001426_pt1 | contig 15634 bp, 18 predicted proteins | sample KBSK1253metaG_FD_65474 | JGI IMG/M metagenome (GOLD analysis project Ga0070696, IMG submission 65474) | Corn, switchgrass and miscanthus rhizosphere microbial communities from Kellogg Biological Station, Michigan, USA - KBS K1-25-3 metaG | ecosystem: Host-associated > Plants > Roots >... | reverse complement strand
TGCGCATTGCGGTCCTTCAGGCGCGCGACCCGCGAGCGGATGCGTGAGATGTCGTCGGCGATAGTGAAGAGCGCGCCGCGCGGATCCGACTGCGGACGGTCGTTCGACGGCACGCGGTAGAACGCGTCCTCGGTGAGGAGCTGGAGCCATGCATCCAGCTTCCAGGCGTCGAGCAGCGCGGCTTCCTCGTAGAGGAAGTCCTCGATCTCGCCCCGCGTCACTGCGACATCAGCTTGTCCCATTGAATCCAGAATGCCCGAAGGTGCAGCTCGTCGGTGTTGAGCTGCTCGCCGTCCTTCGCCATGCCGCGGGTCATCGGCGACCAGGGCACCTCGCGGTAGGTGGCGAGCCCGGCCTGCACCGACTCGAGCGCCGCGATGTCGTCGGGCGTGGCGAAGCCGCCCGGCCCGTAAAAGGTGAGGAAGCTGTCGAGGCGCACTGCGCGCGCCACCGGGCTCTCCTCCCTGGGGCCGAGCGCCCACGCGGTGACCCGCATGCGGTCGGCGGCGAGGGGCTGGAAGGTGCGGATGGTCACCGACGAGCCGTCGGCGAGCACGAGGTTCGGGAACACGATGAGATTGCGGTTGGTGTCGGCGACGCGCGTCGCGCGCGCCTCCCCCAGGCGCGCGACCAGCTCGGCGCGGATCCTCTCCAGCTCGGGCTTCGCCGCCTCGCCGTAGATCGGGATCCAGCGCGCCACCGGCCGGCCGCGGAAATTCACGTTGTCGACCGCGCCGTGGCCGTTGCCGAGGTCCTTGCCCACGCCGTGCGACGGAAGCATCTCGCCTTTCTGCGGACGCTTCATCTCGACGCCCGAGCTTTTCAGGTAGTCGAGCCAGGTGGAATGGGTGCTGAGAAGGTGGTAATCGTCGAAGCTGTTCTCCACCAGCAGCTTCCAGTTCGCCTTGATGTCGTACTCCTGCGTGCCCTCGATCACCTGCATCTGCCCCGAGGGCGACTGGTCGATGACGAGATCGATGTACTCCCTCGCCTTTCCCAAATAGTCATCAAGACAAACGGCATCGGCGTCGAAGCTCAGGAACACGAAGCCGCGATAGGCCTCGACCTTGGCAGGCTGCTTCAGGGAAAACTCGCTCTTGTCGAAGCTCGGCGGATACGCGGACTGCCCCGGCACCGCGTACAGCGCGCCGTCGCGATCGTAGGTCCAGCCGTGGTAGAAGCAGGTGTAGCGCTCGGCGCTTCCCTCGCGCTCCCGGCACACGAGCGAGCCGCGGTGGCGGCAGGTGTTCAGAAACACGCGGATCTCGTTGCGGCTGTCCCTGCAGAAAATCACCGGCCGCCCCGCGACGCTGCGCGTCTTGAAGTCGCCCGGGGCGCCGAGCTCGGACTCATGGCCGACGTAGATCCAGCAGCGGCCGAAGATCCTGCGCTGCTCGAGCTCATGGATCGCCGGGTCGACGAGCGCCGCGCGGTTGACCTCGAAGCGCAATGCGTGCGGCTCGTTGAGCACCAGTTGCATGGATCGGATCATTATAATGACCGCGCCATGAGAACCCACCTGATCGCGCTCGCTGCGCTTTGCGCTTCAGTTCCTGCCCTGGCGGAGGATTTTCCGACCCGCCCGGTGCACATCGTCGTGCCCTATACGCCCGGCACCGGGGCCGACATCCTCGCGCGCCTGATTGGGCCGAAGCTGGGCGAGCGCTGGAAGGTCGGGGTGCCCACCGACAACAAGCCCGGCGCCACCGGCAACATCGGCGCCGACTTCGTCGCCAAGGCGGACCCCGACGGCCATACCCTGCTCTTCGTCGCGACCTCGTTCGGCACCACGCCGGCGCTGCAGAAGCACCTGCCCTTCGACCCGCTGAAGAGCTTCGAGCCGGTGGCGCTGCTCGCGACGAGCGGCCTGGTGGTGGTGGTCAATCCGAAAGTGCCGGCGCGCTCGATGAAAGAGCTCATCGCGGCTGCGAAGCGCGAGCCCGGCAAGATGCACTACTCCTCGCCCGGCAACGGCGGGCCGCAGCATCTCGCCATGGAGCTCATCAAGCTCGAGACCGGCATGGATATCGTGCACGTGCCCTACAAGGGCGCCTCCGGCGCGCTGGCCGACGTGGTCGGCGGCCATGTCGAGGCGACGATCGCCGCGGTGCAGACCGCGCACCCGCACGCGCAGGCCGGCAGGCTGCGCGCCCTCGCCGTCATGAGCGCCGAGCGCTCCCCGGCCTATCCCGACGTGCCGACGATGAAGGAACAGGGTCTGCCCGACCTCGAAGTCGAGACCTGGTACGGCGCCTTCGCGCCCGCCAATACGCCTTTGGAAATCGTCAAAAAGCTGAACAGCGAGATCAATGTAGCCTTGCGCGACGCGCAGGTTCGCGAGGCGATCGAGAAGCAGGGCATGACGCCGGTGGGCGGCGCGCCGCAGCGCCTCGGCAACCTGGTCAAAAGCGAATTGCCGCGGTGGCAGCGTGTCGTCACCGCCGCCGGAATCAAGGCTGATTAACAGGGGAAAAATGATTTCGGAAGGATTAGAAGACCTCGTCGCCGCGTACCGCATCCTGGCCGCGCACGGCGTCATCGACGCCTATGGCCACGTCAGCCTGCGCTCGCCGCGCAATCCGCAGCGCTACTATCTCGCGCGCTCGGTGGCGCCGGAGCTGGTCGAGGAAGCCGACCTGATCGAGTACGACCTCGACAGCCAGCCGCTCGACGCCGCAGGCCGCGAGTCGGTCAACGAGCGCTTCATTCACGGCGAGATCTACCGCGTGCGCCCGGAGGTGGCGTGCGTGGTGCACAACCACTCGCCCTCGGTCGTGCCCTTCAGCGTCACCGGCGTGCCGATCCGCGCGCTCTTTCACATGGCTGCGTTCATCGGCGAGGGCCTGCCCAATTTCGAGATCCGCGACGTGCGCAAGGGAACGGACCTCCTCATCAGAGACCCCGTTCTCGGAAAAGCACTGGCGGCCACGCTGGCGGGAAAGCCCGCTGCAACGATGCGCGGCCACGGCTCCGTCGTCGTCGGCGAGAACCTGCCGCGCGCGGTCGGCCGCAGCATCTATCTCGAGCAGAACGCGCGCATGCAGATGCAGGCGATGGCGCTCGCCGGCCCGGAGGGCCGCATCACCTACTTCGACGAGGCCGAAGTGCAGGCCTCCACCGCGCGCCAGGACTTCTACCGCGCCTGGCCCCTCTGGCGGGCCAAGGCACTCAAGCGCCACTAAATCAGGGACGGACCACGTTTCCCCGATGGACCTTTGCGCGCTCAGCGCCACGGCCCTCCTCGAAGGCTATCGCCGGCGCACGCTTTCCCCCGTCGAGGTGACCGAGGCGGTCCTTGGACGCATCGCGGCGCTCAATCCGAAGCTGAACGCGTTCAACCTGGTCTCGGAGCAGGCGATCGAGGAAGCGAGGGCCTCGGAGGCGCGCTGGTCCTCGGGGCAGCCGAAAGGGCTGCTCGACGGCGTGCCGGTGTCGATCAAGGACCTCATCCTCACCCGGGGCTGGCCGACGCTGCGCGGCTCGAAGAGCATCGATCCGAAGGGCCCCTGGAACGACGACGCGCCCGCCACCGCGCGCCTGCGCGAGCACGGGGCGGTGCTCCTCGGCAAGACCACCACGCCCGAGTTCGGCTGGAAAGGCGTGACCGACAGCCCGCTCACCGGCATCACACGCAATCCATGGCATCCGGACAAGACCCCCGGCGGCTCCTCCGGCGGCGCCGCGGTCGCGGCTGCCTGCGGCATGGGGCCGCTCGCGCTGGGCACCGACGGCGGCGGCTCGATCCGCATCCCGTCGAGCTTCAGCGGACTGTTCGGCCTCAAGCCTTCGTTCGGGCGCGTCCCGGCCTGGCCGCTGTCGCCCTTCGGCACCGTGGCCCACGTCGGGCCGATGAGCCGCGACGTCGCCGACGCCGCGCTGATGCTCAACGTGCTCTCGCTCCCCGACGCGCGCGACTGGCATGCGCTTCCCCACGAGCCGCGCGACTACCGCGCCGGCCTCGACGCCGGCGTGCACGACTTGCGCATCGCCTATTCCTCCAACCTCGGCTATGCCGAAGTCGATGCCGAAGTCGCCGAGATCGTCAAAAACTCCGTCACGGTGTTCGCCGATCTGGGGGCGAAAGTCGAAGAGAGGCATCCCGGCTTCGACAGCGTCGAACCCCTCTTCCGGACACACTGGTTTTCCGGCGCGGCCGCGCTGATGCGCACGGTGAAGCACAGGAAGCACGTGGATCCGGGGCTGCTCGAAGTCGCGGCGCAAGGCGAGAAGATCACCGCCGCCGAGCTGCTCGACGCGCAAATGAAGCGCGGCGCCCTCGGCATGCACATGAACCTCTTTCACCGCGATTACGACCTCCTAGTCACGCCCACCCTCGCGGTCTGCGCCTTCGATGTCGGGCAGGAATCGCCGGTCAAGGGCCGCTGGACCGACTGGACCCCTTTCACCTACCCCTTCAACCTCACGGGCCAGCCCGCAGCCTCCATCCCCTGCGGCTTCACCAAGGCCGGCCTCCCAGTCGGCCTCCAGATCGTCGGCCCGCGCTACGCCGATGCCCTGGTGCTGCGCGCCGCCCGCGCCTTCGAGAGCGCGCGGCCGATCAAACTTCCCGATCTCTCTCGTCTCGCGTCTTAGGCGATTGCTCTCTTCCCGGAGCGGGAATAAGGTACGGCTCGGAGGCATCGTTGACCAATGATCGTATCGATTCTGACGTACAAGCTGCCGAAGCGCTGGACACTCGAGGAGGCAACCGCAGCCTTCAAGTCCACCGCGCCGATGTACCTGCGTAAGCCCGGGCTCGTGCGAAAGCACTACTACGTGACCGAGGCAGGCGATTGCGTTGGGGGCATTTATTTTTGGAAGAGCAAGGCCCACGCAGAGGCGTGCTACACGGCGGAGTGGAAGGCCATGGTGATGGCCAAGTACGGTACAGCCCCAGAGATCCTATATGCGGCTGTTCCTATAACAGTGGACAACCTGCAGGAAGCTATCGAAGTCGCGTGATCGCCTACTGGCATCGCGCAGCGTCGGAGCGTTAGGGCTCATAAAAGGAGGGAGCCATGAAGCGTCCAATCGCCGCGATCATCGTCATGGTGCTAGCGGCACTCGGTTGACGGCGACGCGGTCACCATCAAATGGATCGCCAGCAGCTATCCCAACCGTGCAGGAACACTGGAAAAACGGGTCTACAAACCGCAATCGCACTAGCAGGCATGATGTTCGTAATGCCGTTTGCGTTATCGCTTGAAAAAGAAAGAAGCGTAACAGTTCATGCAGGCGAGAAAGTGTCGATCTGGTTCGGTGCCAACTACGGGCAACGATGCCGCACAGCGGGACCACCACTGTTCAAGCTGACTTCCGCACCCTCCCTGGGAGCGGTCGGCACAGAAGAAGCCAGATATGTCGTTCCAAGCGGGGAGCGCTGTGGAGGAAATTCTTACGAGGGACTTCGCATCTGGTACAAGGCGGGGCTGGCGACAGGTACTGACACTTTTTCATACACACTCGAATTTCCACACGAGCCATCGAATCCAACACCATCAAAAGGGCCTCAGCCCGTCGCTGTGACCGTCACGATCAATTAGGGTCAAATGGCATGCTCGAAAATAAAGCACTTAACTTCGTGTTCGAGGCGGATGCGGTGAGACGGCCGCTTTCGGGTTGTGTTACGTGACCCGTGCCACTCAACAAGCGAGCTTGGTCTAGACACTACGAGCTCAGGGTGGCCAAAGTGGAGCGCGCATATGCCAAGCCATCGGCCTAACAAACGCAAGCGCACTTGCAGGGGGGACGGGCCCACGAACCGGCACGTCTCTTGCCCATCAAACACGGTTTGAACAGGAGAGTGATATGAAAATCGGCGTGATCGGATCGGGCGACGTAGCCAAGACGCTGGCTGGCGGTTTTCTCAAACATGGTCACGATGTGGTCATTGGAACCCGTGATCCTGCGAAGCTGAAAGGCTGGGCGGCCGAGAATCCCCGCGCCCGCGTAGGCAGTTTTGCCGAAGCGGCGCAATTCGGGAATGTCGTAGCCCTGGCCGTCAAGGGCGGGGCGTCGGCGGAGGCGCTGCGCGCCGCGGGGGCGTCCAATCTGGCCGGCAAACCGGTCATTGACGCAACCAATCCCATTGCCGATGCGCCGCCGAGCAATGGCGTGCTGCAGTTTTTTACCACGCTGGAGGAATCGCTGATGGAGCGCTCACAGCGCGAATTCCCCGAGGCACGGTTCGTGAAAGCGTTCAACTCCGTCGGCAGCGCACGCATGGTGAATCCGCGCTTCCAGGACGGCAAGCCGACGATGTTCATCTGCGGCAACGACGAAGGCGCAAAGAAAGCCGTCACGACGCTCCTGGATCAATTCGGGTGGGAAACGGCGGACATGGGTCGCGTCGAGGCCGCCCGGGCGATCGAGCCGCTTTGCATTCTGTGGTGCATTCCCGGCTTCCTGCGCAACGAGTGGACGCACGCTTTCAAGCTGCTCAAAGCGGGCTGATCGCGTGCAGATCGACGGCGGCTGCCATTGCGGCACCATCCGCTTCGAGGCCGAGATCGACCCGGCGAACGTGGGCGTGTGCCACTGCACCGATTGCCAGCAGCTCACCGGCACGGCGTTCAGCACCTATGTGTACGCGGACAGGGCGGGCTTCAGGCTGCTCACGGGCCAGCCCAAGATCTACGTGAAGACCGGCTCGAGCGGCACGAAGCGCGCGCAGGCGTTCTGCCCGGAGTGCGGCTCGCGCATCTATTCTTCGCCCGCGGTGCCCGAGCCCGATCGCTACAACCTGCGGCTGGGGACGATCCGGCAGCGGCGCGAGCTGCGCCCGCAGACGCAGCTCTGGTGCCGCTCGGCGCTCGACTGGGTGATGGAGCTCGACTCGGTGAAGCCGCAGCTTCCCACGCAGCGCTAGACCGGCAGGCGCGCCTGGCGCGAGCCGAAGAGGAGCACGGCCGTCTGTCCGATCAGCGTGGCCGTCTGCCCGATCAGTTGGCTCGCGTCCTTGCCGCTGCGTAGAGCGATGGCTACGCACGCCGTCGCGGTGCTCAACCACGCGCCACGCAACGCCGCGTTGGATCGGTCCATCGCCGAAGAGAGCACCCGCGAGGCGCGCTGCAGCTCGTGCACGGCGCCGTTGACGGCCTTTCTTCCGCGCAGCCGCACGATCAGGATCGTGCCGTCGACCCGATGCATGCGCTGGTCGGGAAAGAAGCGCTCGAAGCCGCCGGAATCCGGACCCAGGAAGCGCTGGAACGCGGCCGGCACGTTGCGCAGCTGACAGACGCGGTACATGATCTCTTCCTGCATGACCCCACGCTAGCCGCATGTGTGTGAATTCATCCACACGCGGAGCGAGTCGCGCGTGGTCCAAATCTGCTATCCGGCTCGAAAACAACATCGCCGCGCGGTTTCGTCGCCTCGTGGCGACGACGCACGCGCGTGATAGTCTCGAATGCACGACAGAAAAGGGGATGGCCTATGCACATGCGCATCGCAGCGGGTCTGCTCATCGCAATCATGTCCCTCGGCGCACAAGCGCAAGGCGATGCCGCCGCCGACTATCCGGCGAAGCCGATCCGCATCCTGATCGGCTTCACTCCAGGCGGCGGTCCCGACATCACGGCGCGGCTGATCGCGCAAAAGCTCTCCGAGATCTGGAAGCAGCAGGTCGTGGTGGAGCACCGGCCCGGCGCGGGCGGCACCATTGCCGCCGCCACGGTGGCGCGCGCCGCGCCGGACGGCTACACGCTGCTGTCGGTAAGTGCATCGCACGCGATCGCCCCAGCCATTTATTCCAAGCTGCCCTACGACACCCTGGGCGATCTTTCGGGCATCACGCAGACCGGAAGCTCGAAATACGTGCTGGTGGGCGCGCCCTCGGCCGGGGTGGGATCGCTGAAGGAATTGATCGCCGCCGCAAAAGCCAAGCCCGGGCAGCTCAACTTCTCCTCCGCCGGCGTCGGCAGCGGAACGCATTTCGCCGCCGAAATCTTCAGGACGATGGCGGGCATCGACGTGGTGCACGTGCCGTTCAAGGGGCTCTCCGAGGCGCTCGGCGAAGTCATGGCCGGGCGCATCCAGTTCACCGCCATCCCGATCGCGAACGTGGCCAACCAGGTCAAGGCCGGCAAGGTCATCGGCCTGGCGGTCGGCTCGCCGCAACGCGACCCGCTGCTTCCGGACGTGCCGAGCGCGGACGAAGCAGGCCTGCCCGGCTACAAGCCGGAGGCGTGGTACGGCCTCCTCACCTCGGCGAGCGTGCCGCGCCCGATCATCGCCAAGCTCAACCGGGAAATCACACACATTCTCTCAGAGCCCGAGCTGAGGCAGCGCCTGATCGCGGTCGGCATCGAGCCGCGGCCGAGCTCGCCGGAGGGCTTCGACCACCTGGTGCGCGACGAAGTCGCGCTCCTCACCAAGATCGCGCGCGCCGGGAACATCAAGGCGGACTGAGCGTCTTCGAAGTGAGCTGGCGCGTCGCAGTAGACGGCGAAGAGACCACTGCGGTTCTCGAGCAAGGAGATCAAAGCAAGGCCGTGTTCGTCGCCGCGCACGGCGCAGGCAGCCACATGGACCACCGCAGCATGCTGCAGCTCTCCGAGGTGCTGCGCAGGCGCGGCATCGATGTCGTCCGGTTCAACTTCCTGTACCGCGAGAAAGGCGCCCGCGCGCCCGATCGCATGCCGAAGCTTCAGGCATGCCTTTCCGCCGTAACGGAAAGGTCGCGGCGTGAGCTTCAAGGGAAGAAACTCGTCATCGGTGGCCGTTCGATGGGCGGGCGCGTCGCCTCGATGCTCGCCGCCGACGGCTTCGCCTGCGATGGCCTGCTGCTCCTCGCCTATCCGCTGCACCCCGCGGGCAAGCCCGAGCGCCTGCGCGACCAGCACCTGCCGCAGATCAAAGTCCCGGTGCTATGCATCAACGGCACGCGCGATGCGCTCTGCCAAAAGGACAAGATGATCAGGGCGATCGATGGCCTCGGTTGGCAGATGCACTGGCTCGAAGGCAAAGACCACGCCTTTGCGCTCACCGACGAAGTGGGTGAAATCGCCGGCCGCTGGTTAAACGGGATTGATGCCCAGAAGCTTCGCGGCAGTAGTCCCTAGGATCGCGACGCGCTGGGCTTCGGTCAGCTCCGGCGTCTTGAGGATGTGGTCGACCGCGCCCTTCTCCCAGGGGAACGGATAGTCGGTTCCCATCACGAGCTGCGAGGGGCCGACCTGGGCGGCGAGATGGCGCAGCGCTTCCGGCGTGAAGACCAGCGCGTCGAAATAGAGCTGCTTCAGATACTCCGTGGGCTTTTTCTTGAGTTGCACCTTCGCGCAGCGGTCGGGGAAGGTGAGGCAGATGTGGTCCGAGCGCGGCGCATACGACGGCAGGTAGCCGCCGCCGTGCGCGCCGCAGATCTTGAGTCCCGGGAAGCGGTCCAGCGTGCCTTCGAAGATGAGGTGCGAAAGCGCGAGCGTGGTCTCGAGCGGGTTGCCGATGGTGTTCTCCAGGCCGCCGTTGCCGCGCAGCCGGCTCTTCAGCTCGGCGGTCCCGATCGGATGGATGAACACGAGCACGCCCAGCTCCTCGGCCTTCTTCCAGAACGGATGGAACTTCGGATCCGAAAGCTCCTGGCCCTCGACGCTGCCGCCGAGGCCCGCGCCGCGCAGGCCGAACTTCTTCACCCCGTCCTCGAGCTGCTTCGCCGCCAGATCCGGAAACTGCAGCGCCACCGAGGCGAACGCGACGAAGCGGTCCGGCTGCCTGGCGCAGATCTCGGCGAGCTTCGTGTTCTGGAGCTCGATCAGCTTCTCGGCGACGTCGCGGTTTGCGCCGTACCAGTAGGGGTTGATGCTGAGCGCCTCCATGTCGATGCCCTGCGCGTCCATCGCGTGGATGCGCTCCTGCATCGTGGCGGCGAGCTCCGAGCGACCCTTGAACCCCATCAGCGCCATCGCCTCGGGGAAGGCGACGTGCGCGTGAACGTCGATGGTCTTCACGCGCTTGCCGTTCACCACCACCTCGCGCCGGCGCGGCGCCTGAGCCTGCGCGTTGTGAACGCCGGCGGCGCCCATCAGCGTGCAGCCCGTAAAGAACACGAATTCTCTGCGTGTGGTCATCGATCCTCCTCCTAGCCTCCTCAGGACAGAACCGGCAACATACAGCGATGGCGACGACTTTGAAACCGATCCGGCGCGTGGTGACGGGAGACGACGCGCAGGGCCGCTCGCGCGTGCTCTTCGACGGCCCGGCGCCGAACGTGAACCCGGGAGCGGTGGCCCCGAGCGCCGGGATGACCGACCTCTGGGTGTTCCATGCCTGCCCGGCGCCGCTCGGCGGCGAGCGCGACGACGGCAACCTGCCGTTTCACTTCGAGCCGCCGCCCGAGGGCGGGCACCTGCGCATCGTGCAGTCGGCCGCAAAGCCGCCCGGCTACGACCCGGCGACCGACAAGACCGCCGTGCCCCTGCACGCGCCGCGGCAACGGCCCGGCGGCACCTGGGACCGCGGCGGCCAGAACGCCTTCAGCTCGCCGGTGCATCAGTCCGAGACGGTGGACTACGGCATCCTGCTCGAGGGCGAGCGCGTGTTGTTGCTCGACGACGGCGAGCACCTGATGCGCCCGGGCGACGTGGTGGTGCAGCTCGGCAACTGGCACGGCTGGACCAACCCGCGCGAGGGCAGCCTCATGGCCTTCATCATGATGGGAGCCACTCGGCCTTGAATCCGGTGCGGCGACTCGTCACCGTCGACGACCCGAGCGGGCGCTCGCGCGCGCTCGCCGACGGGCCCGCTCCCGCCGTGCACACGGACCCGGCGCGGCCCGGCTACTCATCGACGCTCATCTGGTACACCGACCGCACGCCGGCGCGGATCGACACTGCGCCGCTCGACGCTCCTTACCGCGAAAATCCGCCGCCCGGCGGCTCGCTCTGCCGCGTGGTTTGCTTTCCACCAAAAACGCAATGGCAAAAACAAAAGACCCGCACCCTCGATTTCTGCCTCGTGCTCGAAGGCGAGATCACCCTGGTGCTCGACCTGGACGAAGTGGACCTCAAAGCCGGCGACACCGTGGTGCAGCGCGGCGCTCGCCACGCGTGGCGCAACCGCTCCGGAAAGCCTTGCGTGCTCGCCATCTCGTCTCATGACGCCCAGAGTTGAAATCGACCGTGCAGCGCCCGGCCTCGAGCGGCTCGTGTCGCGCGAGGCGCAGCTCGAGCGCCTGCACCAGGGCATGAGCTTCGGCGAAGGGCCGGTGTGGAACCGGCGCGACGGCAGCTTCTGGTGGGTCGACATCGTCGGCGACACGATCTACCGGCGAGCGCGCGGCGGCGGCACCGAAGTGTTCCTACGGCCAACAATGCATGCGAACGGCCTGACGTTCGACCGCGACGGCCGGCTCCTCGTCGCCGGCTGGGCCTCGCGCTCGGTGTGGCGCGTCGAGCCCGACGGCAGCGTGCGCACGCTCGCCTCGCACTTCGACGGCCGGCGGATCAACAGCCCGAACGACATCGTGGTGCAGTCAAACGGCGCCGTGTGGTTCACGGATTCGCCGGGCGCGCTGTACAACCCGGGGATGGAGGCCGAGGATCTCCAGCAGTATCTCGACTTCCAGGGCGTGTTCCGGATCGCTCCGGAGGGCACGCCCCCCGGCAACCTGAGCGCGCCGATCCGCGACACGGTGTATCCGAACGGGCTCGCCTTCACGCCGGACGAGAAGACGCTGTACGTGAACGACTCGCGGCTCGGCGAGATCCGCGCCTACGACACGCGCGCCGACGGCACCTGCGGGCCGATGCGGCTCTTCCACAAGCTCGAAGGCAGCGAGCCCGGCATCGCCGACGGCATGAAGGTCGACCGCGAGGGCAACGTCTATTGCACCGGACCCGCGGGCGTGCACGTCATCGGCCCGGACGGAAAGCTCCTCGGCCGGCTGCTCGTTCCGGACCATTGCACCAACATGGCGTTCGGCGACGACGACTGGCGCTCCCTGTACATCACGACCTACCACGCGCTTTACCGCCTGCGCGTCGGCGTGCCCGGCGTGGAGGTCGGGTAGCGATGGCGTGGCGCTTCGAGCGCGTCGCAGGCCCATTCGAAGGACCGGCGGCCGGGCTCGCCTGGGACGGCGCAGGCATGCTCTTCAGCGTCCTCTCGCAGGGCCCGCGCGCGGGCGAGGGCCGAATCCTGCGCTTCGACCCGAAGACGGGCGAAGTGACCGTATTTCGCGCGTTCACCAACCGCACGAGCGGCCTCGCGTTCGGCCGCGACGGCGCGCTCTACGGCTGCCAGGAGCTCTCGCGGCGCATCGTGCGCTTCAACCCGGAGGGGTCCGCCTCGCTCCTGGCGACGCTCGTCGATGGGCGCCTGCACAACCTGCCGACCAGCCTCGCCATCGATTCCCGCGGCCGCATCTGGTTCTGCGACTCGAAGCGCCCCCTGCGCACCTCCGGCCCGCTCATCTACCCGCAGGGCGACCTCGAATCGATTCTTCTTTTGAGTTCAAACAACAAGATTTGGAATCTGCGCCGCCTCGCCGCCGGCCTCGACACCCCTCGCGCCATCGCCCTCTCCCCCGACGAGCGCTCGCTCTACGTCGCCGATCGCCAGGGCCTGCACGCTTTCACCATCCGCGACGACACGCTCGACGCCCGCCGCCGATTGTCCGAGCGCACCCTCTCCGGCTTGAATGTCCAGCCGGACGGCCGCATCATCGCCTGCGCCGGCGCCTCGCTCATCAATCTCGAGGCCTCCGGCGCGTCGCGCGAAACCTGGCCCTTCCCGGGCGGAGAATCGGTGAACTGCGCCTTCGGCGGCCGGGATCTTTACGTCACGACGACGGCGGGCGAACTCTGGAGAGGTCAATCATGAGAATGCTGTTTCTCCTTTTGAGCTTCTTCCTCGGATTCGCCCACGCGCAAACCGACTACCCGAAGAAACCGATCCACTTCATCGTCGGCCCGGGGCCGGACTCGCTCGCGCGGCTCTTCGGACAGAAGATGACCGAGGCCTGGGGCCAGGCGGTGATCGTGGAGCAGCGCGGCGGCGGCGGCGGCACCATCTCGGCCGAAGCGGCGCGAAGGCGCCGCCCGACGGCTACACCCTGCTCCTCATGACCGGCACCCACGCGATCAATCCGTCGGTCTACAAGACGAACTACGACATGGTGCGCGACTTCGCGCCCGTGACCCTCCTCGGCTCGACCCCGTTCGTGCTCGCGGTCCATCCTTCAGTGCCGGTAAAGTCCGTCGCCGAGCTCATCAAGCTCGCCAAGGAAAAGCCCGGCAAGCTGAACTACGGCTCCGGCGGCAGCGGCACCCCGCCGCACCTCGCCACCGAGCTCTTCAAGCAGATGGCCGGCGTGCAGATGGTGCACGTGCCCTACAAGACCATCCCCGCCGCGATCACCGACCTCCTCGCCGGCCAGATCCAGGTCATGTTCACCGTCGGTCCCGCGGGCCTCCCGCACGTCAAGACCGGGCGCATCCGCGGCCTCGCCGTCTCCACCGCCAAGCGCTCCGCCTTCGCGCCCGAGCTTCCCACCGTCGCCGAATCCGGCCTGCCCGGCTTCAACGTCTTCGGCTGGAACGGCGTCCTCGCCACCGCCGGCACCCCGCGCCCCGTCATCGAGAAGTTGCACGATCTTTTCATCACCGCCATGAAAGACCCCGAGGTCCGAACCCGCATGGCCGGCTTCGGCTTCGAGCCGATCGGCAACACCCCGGAGGAATTCGGCGCCTTCGTCAAGGAAGACATCGCCCGCTGGGCGAAGCTCGTCAAGGAGACCGGGGCGAAGGTCGAGTAGCCTTCGCGAACGCTTTCTCCAGGTCGGTAAGCTCTTCGCACGGCAGCAGGCAAATCGCACGCAGCGCCGCGAGGTGTTTCTCGGCGTTCGGGACATCGCCCACAATGAGGTACGCCTCGCCGATGTATTCGTGGGCACCGCGGTGGCGGGGCTCCAGCTCGATCGCGCGGTTGTAGTGCCTGAAGGCGGCGTCGAACTGCTTCAGGTTGCGGTGCGCATAGCCGAGGTAATTCTGCAGGTCGGCGTGGTCGGGGTGGCGCACCTCGGCCTTTCGCAGCCGCGCGATCGCCTCTTCCCACTGCTTGGCGACGATGGCCTGCCTCGCAGCGGCGTAATCCTGGTCGGCGGCGGCGAGGTCGGGATCGGTTTCCGCGGGATCGGCGTGGGCGGGCAAGGGCGCCCCGCCCAGCGCCCATGCGGCCAGCAGGACCGCGGCGAGCCTCATCGCTGCGCGACGTAGGCCTTCGCGCGCGTGAGCTCCGGCCGATTGCCGTCGCCCTTCTTCGAAAGATCGAGGAGCTTCGCGTAGTACTCGGCCGCTTTCGTCCTGTCACCCATGGCTTCGGCCGCCATCGCGGATCCGGCGTAGTTGCGGAAGCGGTTGGGCTCGCGGACCTGCGAGGCCTCGAATTCCTTCAATGCCACGACAGGCTGCTTCTGCTCGAGGAGCATTTCGCCCAGCAGCTCACGCGCGGGCACGATGCGTCCCGGCGTCACGATGTGCTTCTCGTTGCGATCCTCCAGATCGGCGGAGGCGCGCATCAGTTTCGCACCCTCCTGCGCGTTCCCCTTCGCGTGCGCGATCCACCCCGCCACGGCGAGGCGCTGCAGCTCTACTTCCGTCGCCCAGTACGTGTTCTTCGCGCTCTCGAGCCGCTTGTGGATCTCGGCGAGCTGCCCGGCATCCTTTTCGGCCGCGGCCACATCGCCGCTTCGCGCCGCGCCAATCGCCCGAGCGAAGTACGTGAGGGCTTCCGTGAACGGCATCTTGCTCGCGATGGGCTTGAGCTGTGCCGCGGCCTTCCAGTCGCCGCGCTCCATGGCAAGGCGCGCGGGCATCGCGGCCGCGGCATAGGGGAATGCCGGCGAGGGAGTGTCGCCACCCGAGAAGCGCAAAGCCTCTTCCATCATGAGCCGCGCCTCGTCGTCGCGCCCGAGCTGCAGGTACGCGTAGACCGCATAGTCGCTCGCGTGATAGGCCTCGGGCCAATCGCCGGCGGTCCTTGCCACCGTGGCGGAACGCCGGTTGGTGGCGATCGATTCCTCCCACGATCCGACGCGCGTGAAGATATGCGAAGGCATGTGCAGCGCGTGGGGCGCATCCGGAGCGATGGCGGCATAGCGGCGCGCGGCAACGAGCCCTTTCTGCGCGATGGGCGGCGCATCGTAGCTGTGAATCAGGTAATGCGCGACACCGGGGTGGTCCGGATGCTTCTTGAACTGCGGCTCGAGGATCGCGATCGCCCTCATGTACGCGGCGTAGGTCTGGTCCGCCTGCGATTGGGTGCCCGCGATGTAGAGCGCGGAAAAGATCTGCGCCTCGTCATCGTCCGGGTATTTCGCCGCCAGCGCCTCGAAGGCCTTCGACCGGGAGAGCTGCCGGGCCTTCTCCGGGCGATTGGCCCAGTCCTCGTAATACGCGGCGACCGCTTCCACGTAGTCGCGCTCGCGCTGCGTCTTGGGCGGCATGCGCCGCGCATTGTCGATCGCCGCCTGCGCCTTCTTCGCGCCGTCGGGCGAAGCGCCCGCGCCCGCAAGCGGGTTCGACATCAGGATCGCGGCGGTGCCCCAGGCGGTTACGGTGCAGCCGGGGTCCTGCGCGAGGATGTCGGCGAACGTCTTCTCGGCGAGGTTGTACCAGAAGGAGTGCAGCATCGCGACCGC
>Ga0070696_100001425_pt1 | contig 15635 bp, 13 predicted proteins | sample KBSK1253metaG_FD_65474 | JGI IMG/M metagenome (GOLD analysis project Ga0070696, IMG submission 65474) | Corn, switchgrass and miscanthus rhizosphere microbial communities from Kellogg Biological Station, Michigan, USA - KBS K1-25-3 metaG | ecosystem: Host-associated > Plants > Roots >... | reverse complement strand
TGCGACGCCGCCCTGGTTGCCGTCGACGCGCATGGCCCCGTCGCGGTGGTAGGTGTTGACCAGCTTGGCGGCACGTGGGTAGTTGACCGGGATCTGGTGGTGGTTGACACCCACCCGGTACCGGGCTGCGTCGCCGTAGGAGAACAGCCGGCCCTGCAGCATCTTGTCCGGGCTGAAGGAGATCCCTGGGACCAGGTTCGCCGGAGTGAACGCGGCCTGCTCGACGTCGGCGAAGTAGTTGTCCGGGTTGCGATTCAGCTCGAACTCGCCGACCTCGATCAGCGGGTAGTCCTTCTGGCTCCACACTTTGGTCAGGTCGAACGGGTGGAAGCGGTAGGTCGACGCGTCCTCCTCGGGCATCACCTGGATGCTCACCGTCCACTTCGGGTAGTCGCCGCGTTCGATGGCCTCGAACAGGTCGCGGCCGTGGGACTCTCGGTCGTGGCCGATCAGCTCGGTCGCTTCCTGGTCGGTCAGATTCTCGATGCCCTGCTGGGTGCGGAAATGGAATTTGACCCAGTGCCGCTGGCCTGCGGCGTTGATCATGCTGTAGGCGTGTGAACCGTAGCCGTGCATGTGCCGGAAGGACTTGGGGATGCCGCGGTCGCTCATGGTGATGGTGACCTGGTGCAGCGATTCGGGCAGGTTGGTCCAAAAGCCCCAGTTGTTCTCCGGGTTACGGAGATTCGTGCGCGGGTCGCGCTTGACCGCGCGGTTGAGGTCGGGGAACTTCAGCGGGTCGCGGTGGAAGAACACCGGCGTGTTGTTGCCCACCACGTCCCAGTTGCCTTCAGTGGTGTAGAAGCGCAGTGCGAACCCGCGGATGTCGCGCTCGGCGTCAGCCCCGCCACGCTCGCCGGCGACGGTAGAGAACCGGGCGAACATCTCGCAGGTGTTGCCGACACGACTGAAGATTTCGGCCTTCGTGTACCGGCTGATGTCGTGCGTCACGCGGAGTGTGCCGAACGCACCCGAACCCTTGGCGTGCATGCGCCGCTCGGGGATGACCTCGCGGGCGAAGTGAGCGAGTTTCTCGATGAGCCACAGATCCTGCAACAGCAACGGGCCGCGCGGACCGGCGCTCATGCTGTTCTGATTATCCGTGACGGGCGCTCCCGCCGCGGTAGTCAGTGGCTTGGTGTTTTCTTCGAATGCCATTTCTTCTCCTTGGTGGTGCGCGGTTTGGGATGTGCGTGCAAGGGCGCTGATGCCTAGTGGCTGGCTCTAATTGGACTGATCCCAGTTTGGCGAGAGGAGGGGTGCGCACTACAGCGTCCAAAGCGACACGTGAGCCACAGATTCGGACACTTGGGGGACGGCAGCGGAAAGGCCCTCCGGTAGGTCGATATAAGCGACCGGTCGGCTATATTGATTCTATGCCACGCCCATCGAACCCAGACGTACGTCGCCGCCTCCTTGCCGCGGGGCTGGACCTCGTGCACGCGCGTGGATTCGCCGCCAGCGGCGTCAAGGACATCACCGATGCAGCTCGCGTGCCGAAAGGGTCGTTCTACGCGTATTTCCCCAGCAAAGAGGGGTTCGCCGCGGCGATCCTCGAACACTATTGGACCGATATCGAGACGCGCCTTCTACCGATCCTTGACGCCGACGGGCTGGCGCAGGAGCGAATCACCCGCTTCTTCCATGCGCTCGCTGACGAACACGAGGCCGGTGATTTCCTGCTCGGCTGCTTGGTCGGCAATCTGTCGCTAGAGCTTGGGGGTTCGAGTGAACCGGTACGCACCGAACTGGTCCGAATTCTCGAACGCTGGGACGAGGCTCTCACCGAGTGTGTGCGTTCCGGCCAGGTTGGCTCCGGTGACATCCCAGGAGACCTCGACGCGGCGGAACTCGCCTCCCGGCTTATCGAGGCGTGGGAGGGCGCGGCCCTTCGCGGAAAAGTAACCCGCAGCCGTATTCCATATGACCGCTTCGAAGCGCTCACCGTCCCCGCACTTCTCCGCTGATCTGTGCTGGCAGGTCCATGAACATCACCGGCCAACGAGCCAGGCAGCCCGGACTCGGCGTTCGCATGATTCGATGCCGCCAGGTCGGCGACGATAGGACCGACGCGTGAAAGCGATGGCCGGCGTCGATATGCCGCCACAGCTGGCCACCGTCGTATCCGGCGCCGACGGCGTCACCCGCTGCCGCTGGGCTACCAAGACGGGCCGCGATTTGACCGCCTATCACGATCACGAATGGGGAAAGCCGACACACGACGAAGCCATGCTGTTCGAAGCGCTTGTGCTGACGTATTTCGAGAATGGCCTGTCGTGGGCGGCTGTGTTCGACAAGCGAGACAATCTGCGCGCCGCATTTCACGGATTCAACCCGGCGGCGGTGGCCGTGATGACGCCCGACGACGTCGAACGATTGATGGCCGATACCACCATCATTCGCAATCGACGAAAGATCGAAGCGACGCTGCACAACGCACGCCTCCTGTCGAAACACCCGTTGTCGCAACTGGCTTGGCAACATCAACCGGCTAAGCACCATCGACTACGGAGCTGGGCCGACGGCCGGATGGAAAGCCCGGAGTCGCGCCAGCTAGCCAAAGCGTTGCGGGAAGCGGGGTTTCGACTGGTCGGCCCGGTCGTCGCCCACTCCTTCATGCAGAGCGTCGGGATCGAGAACGGTCATTTCCAAGGCTGTTTCCGGGCGCTGCCGTAGGGCCTCGGACAGCCCGACGGCCGACCGGCCCTGTTGGAACGGGTTAGAAGAGCCCTCGGCGGGCGCCGCCGTCCAAGGCGAGTGTTGCGCCGTGCAGCGCGTCGGCCTCGGGCGCCAGCAGTTGAGTTACCGCCCAGCTGACCTGGTCGACCGTGGTCATCCGACCCAGCGGTGAGTGGGATCGGTATTCATCGAGGACGGTCTCGACGCTGACGCCGCGCGCCTCGGCGTGGGCGGCGGCGAACCGACGGAGCCGATGGGTGTCCAAGGCACCCGGAGCGATCATGTGCACAGTCACCCCCCGTGGCCCGTAGGCGTCGGCGAGCTGGCGAATGAGGTTGGCAAGGGCAGCGTTGGTGACACCGGCCCCGCAGGTTTGACGCCGATGGCGACGATCCGGGACCCCTGGACAAACCGGTCCTCCACAGCGCGGATGAGACGCAGCAGTCCCCCGAGCTTCAACGACACCGACCGGCCAAGGGCGTCTGGGGCGATCGTGGCCAGCGGCCCGGCCGGCGGTACGGCTGCTGACTGGACCACCATCCGGACGGGCCCGGACACTGCGGCGGCGATCGCCTCGCCCGACGAGTCATCGCCGATGTCCGCGGCACATGCCGTGATCCCATCGTCGGTTGCACTCAACTGCTCGAGGCGGTCACGGTCGCGGGCCACGGTGACCACCGGCACCCCGGCTTTGCGTAGCCGCGCAACGATGGCAGCGCCGACCTCGCCGGTAGCTCCGACGACGACGGCTTGCCCGCTCGGGCTCACTGGTGTTGGCATGGTCGAAAACCTCCTTGGCGGCGCATCGTCTCTCGGTACGCGGCGCCGATGCTCGCTCGCGGCCAGGCTGGCCGCATTGACCTATTGATAATAGACGACTGGTCATCTATTATCAGAGGCATTCCGCTCCACTCACCTCTGAACTGCGAGGATGCCGCCGATGACCGACCTGACGATCTATTCCGAACCACAAAACCCTGCGCTGCCGACTTCCGGATTTGTCCTGGATCTCGAGCACGCCGCACTGGTCATCACCGATCCGCAGATCGACTTCCTCAGTCCTGAGGGTGTCTCGTGGCCGGTGTTCGGTGACAGCATCCGTGAGAACAACACCGTGGCTCACATCGGCGAACTGTTGGACGCCGCGAAGCTGGCGGGAATCACTGTCGCCGTATCGCCGCACTATTTCTACCCGACCGATAAGCAGTGGCGGTTCGGTGATCCGCTCGAGCAGTTCATGAGCGCCGTCGGCATGTTCGGGCGCCAGGGGGCCTACACGACGGACGGGTTCGCGGGCTCCGGCGCCGACTTCCTGCCCGACTACCAGCACCACATCCACGACGGCCAAACCGTGATCGCCTCTCCGCACAAGATCGTTGGCCCCGAATCAAACGACCTCGTGCTCCAGTTGCGCAAGCGCGGCGTGAACCAGGTCATCCTGGCGGGAATGGCCGCCAACCTGTGCGTCGAAGGCCACATGCGCGAACTCGTCGAGCAGGGTTTCGAAGTCGCTGTCGTCAAGGACGCCACGGCGGGCCCACGGCTTCCCGAAGGCGATGGCTACCTCGCTGCGCTGGTGAACTTCCGATTCCTCGCCAGCGCTGTCTGGACGACTGCCGAGGCCGTCACCCATCTGAAGGACAGTCATCATGATCCCGCTCGATCACGGTGACAGATCGAAACATGTTGCCGCCGAGGCAATACCAATGACGAAAGACATCAGCAAGGAGCCCGAAAACATGACACCTAGTGAAAATCCAAGGCAGAAGAGGTTTGTCCTGAACAATGGCGACGGTGAGATTCCGGCGCTTGGGTTTGGGACGCTGGTTTCGGATAGTAGAGAAACGCGAAATGCCACCAGGGCCGCGGTCGAAGTAGGGTTCCGCCACCTCGACTGTGCCGAGCGGTACCGCAACGAAGAAGAGGTTGGCGCAGCGCTCAAAGAGTTGCTCGCCGACGGAACGGTCCGGCGTGAGGACCTGTTTGTGACCACAAAGCTGTGGAACAACAATCATCGACCCGAGCGGGTCAAACCCGCGCTGCAGGCCAGTCTGAACCGCCTCGGGCTAGACGTCGTCGATCTGTATCTCGTGCATACCCCTTTCGCGTTCGAGCCCGGCGACGACCAAGATCCGCGGGACCCGAACGGCGCCGTCGTCTACGACGCTGGAGTCACGTTGGAGGAAACGTGGACCGCGATGGAAACCCTTGTCGATGAAGGGTTTTCTCGCGCGATCGGCTTGTCCGATATCGACGTCGAGGGCACTCGTAGGATCGTCAATACCGCCCGAATCAAGCCGGCCGTCGTGGAGGTCGAGTCGCACCCCTATCACCCGCAATGGGAACTCCACGAATTTTGCGAGACTGCCGGCATCATCCTGTTGGCATTCGCTCCGCTCGGGCATGCGCTGGAGCCGCGACTGCTCGACGACCCGTTGATCGTCAGGATGGCTCAGCGCTTTGGAAAGACACCCGCGCAAGTACTTCTGGCGTGGGGTATTCAACGCGGCACCGCAGTTCTGACGTCATCTGTCAACCCCGATCGCATAGGCGAGAACTTTGATGTCACTGCGCTTCCGGAGAGCGCGATAGTAGAGATCAACGAGCGCCTCGAGACTCGCTACCGCTTCAACTCGGTGGTCGACGCGGGAAAACCGGGATTTATTGAAGTGCCCCAGGGTTGTTAGGAACCGCTTCGACCGACTTGCTGACGCTGCGGGCCCTTCGCGGATCACCTTCTACGACCTTCGCCACTCATACGCGACAGGGCCGCTCGAGACAGGCGTAAGCCCGAAGGTGCTGAGCAGGCATGACATTCACAAATCCATTCAGAAATGCCATGAAAACGGCCTCGGAGCGTCCTTCACCCGATTGTGCCGGTCGTCGCGTTAATGTCAGTAATGGCAGGCAACCGTTGCGCCGTCGGCTCTGGTCTCTCCCGGGCTCGTTCTCTCCTGGTTTACAGTCGGCGCATCTCTCGCGCCATGCAAGCATCCTCGAGGAATTGACTACGCCGCCGAGGAACGGGCCGAGGGCGAGGTCGCTTCGCCAGTGTTGTCAGCTCGGCGATCCGGCCTTTCCAGTCGACCCACCGCTTACGTCGTTCACCCAGCGGCTGCGCGGCAGCGGTTGACAGCATCACCTCGGCGACGGTGATTACTGGAACCTCCTGGCCTGGCTTAGGCTCTGGACCGGCTGTTGCGGCAGGCTCCTCGGGTGAACCCTGATTGCGTGATGTGTTTGGCGTTATCGACATGCGCCTGCCTCCCCCGTTATAGAAATCGACCCATGCGTCAATTCGGACACTACGATCAGAGCGATCTGGGATCATGAGTAGTCCGCTACCTGTGATCCGAATAACACTTGGTTGCAACGTGTTTCGTTCTGCTCGTCTTAACGTCTGCGTTACAGCGCTGTCACGTGGACGGCATGCGCAAAACCCACGGGACCTACGCCGGAAGGTGACCTTTTAACCGATGGTCGATGCCGCGCAGCCAGGCGCGTCGCCGGAAACCCGGTCGCGCAGCTGGCGTTGGGGCCACCCCGGATAACGTTGGCGGTCTCGATCGCCGCGCTCTGCCGGTCAACCACCGTGCTAATGGCTTAGGTCACGATCGACAGTTGCTGTGCCGCTTCGTCTTTGCTGGCTCGGCGTTGAGGCACGCCGGGCCGCGCGCGACCATGACGGTGATGTCGGCGTGCTCACCGATAGCCGAGACGGGAGGGGTCGGATCGAGCGGCCGGACTGACCGCGCGCTCAACCGCGCAGGCAAGTTCCGTTCTGAGAAATATCCGAACCGGACGGCAGCCTGCCCTTGGATCCCGGACAACTGGCGCGGCTGAATGCGGCGCTGACTGCGCTGTCGGGGTGGTCAGGGTGCCGCCATCAACACGGCCGAGCCGAGATGGTGGCAGACCAGCAGTGCGATTTCGACGTCGATCCTGTCATCGCCGATCCGGCGACCGCGCCGCTCGACCGCACGGTCGACGCGGTACTTGACCGAATTGTGGTGCAGGTTCAGGCGTTCAGCCGCCCCCTTGTAGCTCGACCCCTCGCCAAAGAACACCCGCATCGTCTCCCGGAGGCGGGCGTCGTTGTCGGTGTCGCTCGCCAGCGGGCCCAGCGTCTCGCACACCCACTCACGCGTCTCGGCCAGGTCCTCGGTGAGCAGGGCCGCGGCCGCCACTCCCGGGTCACCCGCCGCAGTGACACGGCGATTCTGCGCGCCGGCGACCGCAACCCGGCGTGCCTTCTGCGCCTGTCGATGTGAGCGCCGGAAGCCCTCTAGTCCTGACTGGGCGGTTCCCATCGCTAGATGAGGCGCATCCACGCTGTCGGCGGCAAATCGTCGGATGTGTTCCACCGGGTCCGCTGTCGCGGCGGTCCCGAGCGGGAGCCACCCCCACCCGCTGACCTGGTCGGCGGCCACAAACAGCGCGCCGTCCCGCAACGTCATCGAGTCGGCCAGGTCGCGCACGAAGCGCTCCAGTCTCAGCAGCTCGCGCCCGGGTGCGTCATCAGCGCTGGTCCACAGGATCATCGCGAGGTGCGTGCGACGCAGCGGATAACGGATGGCGGCAATAGCGGCGTCGATGTCGACCGAGCCCGCGGCAGAATCGAGCAACTCCCGCACCCGCAGCGCGCGAACGCTGTTGCGGTTCTCCACCCAGCGTTCACGTTCGGTCTCGTAAGCGTCGGTGACCTGCTGCGAGATCCAGTCGATGTAGCGGAACGCGACGATGCTGATCGCCTCGTACGTGTTCAGCGCAGCCTCCGGTTCGAGGCCGGCACGGCGGATCTCCTCGAGCACGTGGGCGAGCACCTGCTGCTGGCCTAACCGGTATGCGCGGACCAGAGCATTGACCGGAATGCCGTGTTGGGCGACGCGGCGCGCGTACTCCAGCGCTGCAGTCGGTGGCTCGACCCGTTCGATGCTGATGTGGTAGCGCAGCGCATCAAACACTGTTTCCACATTTCCCGCGACGCTGGCGCGGAGTAATTCAAGAAGCGCGGGATCGCCCCGAAGCTCGACGACCTCGGCGGCGAGGTACCGCTGGATAGACCCAATAACATCCGGCGCCCGCTCACCGATCCGATCGATGATCAGCGCCACGCTTTCGGCGACGGCCGCCTCGTCGTCTTGGTTATCCACGTCCTGCACCGTAACCACGGGTCTGGCCGCAGGAATACCGCTTTTGGTTTCCCGACACAATCCTGTGATCGGAATTGGGTGCGCGACGACGGTGTGTGCAGCATCACCGCTTCCTACGGTTGTGACATTCGATCAAATCCCCGACCCCTCAGGACCCGACCGTGAACCTGCCCACTCTGCCCGACCGCCGAGCCGTCGAGGCTCCCTCCGCGCCGTGCATCGCCGATGACGACCTCACCCTGGACAACACCGAGTTCCTCGACGCGGTGCGCAGGGCGGCATCGACGCTGCGTCGACACGGCGTCGGGGCCGGCGACGTCGTGGCCGTCATGCTTCCCAACACCGTCGACCTGGTGGTGACGCTGTTCGCGGCCTGGCGCCTGGGGGCAGCCGTCACGCCGCTCAATCCGTCGCTGTCGGCGGACGAGGCCGGCTACCAGGTCACCGACGCCGCCGCGAAGGTGCTGATCGTCACCACGCCCCGCAATCTCGGCGTGTGCGCGGTGGAGATCACCACGGGCGGCCTCACCGCCGACCCGGCGTCGGGTGACTACGTACATCGCTGCGGTGACAGTGCGCTGGCGCTGTTGATCTATACCAGTGGCACCACCGGGCGTCCCAAGGGCGTCATGCTCGACCACGCCAACCTGAACGCGATGTGCCAGATGGTGATCGACGCGTTCGGTCTGACCGAGGCGGACCACAGCCTGCTGATCCTGCCGCTGTTCCACGTCAACGGAATCGTGGTGGGCACGCTGTCGCCGCTGCTCGTCGGTGGGTGCACCACAGTCGCCGGCCGGTTCGACCCCAGGAGCTTCTTCGGCCGCGTCGAACGCAGCCGGGCAACCTACTTCTCCGCTGTGCCGACCATCTACACGATGCTCGCCGACCTGCCCGCCGACCTGACCCCGGACACGTCGTCGCTGCGATTCGCCGTATGCGGTGCGGCGCCGGCCAGCGTCGAACTGCTGAACAGGTTCGAAAACCGTTACGGCGCAGCGATTGTCGAGGGGTACGGTCTCTCCGAGGGCTCGTGCGCCAGTACCGGCAACCCGTTGCACGGCAAGCGCAAACCCGGAACAGTCGGGCTGCCGCTGCCGGGGCAACGCATTCGCATCGCCGACACCGACGGCAACCCGGTGCCCGATGGCGAAGCCGGCGAGGTGCTGATCGCCGGCCCGAACGTGATGCGCGGCTACCTGAACCGTCCGGAGGAAACCGGGAAGACCCTGGTCGACGGCTGGTTGCGCACCGGCGACATCGGCCGTCTCGACGAGGACGGCTACCTAGTGCTCGTCGACCGCGCCAAGGACATGATCATCCGCGGCGGCGAGAACATCTACCCCAAGGAGATCGAGACGGTCGCCTACCGGCTGCCCGAAATCGCCGAGGCGGCGGTTGTCGGTCGCGCCAACCCGGTCTACGGGGAAGAGCCCGTGATGTTCGTCGCCGCGTCACCCGGCTTCACCCTCGACGTGGACCGCGTTCGCGATCATCTGGCCGCATCGTTGTCGAAATACAAACGCCCCGTTGAGATCACGATTCTCGACGAGCTGCCCAAGAACGCCGTCGGCAAGATCGACAAACCGTCGCTGCGCAAACACGCCGCCGCTGTCTCACCGTCGGCCTGACCACCACACCCAAATCCGAAACAGGAGTTATTGCCATGGGATTCACCCAACCCGATCTCCCCGCACTCGACCCGGAGGAGTTCCTGCGAAAGCCGTTACGGGAGCGCCTGCGCATCCTCAGCACCAACTGGGTGGAGCACGGCTTCGGCTCGCCCTACATGGTGCACACCATGTACATTCTCAAACTGATCTTCTTCTACGCGCTCGGTGCCGCCGTCGTCGCCACCGTCACGTCGGGTCTGCCGGCGTTCTGGCACGTATCGCAGTGGTGGGACCAACCGATCGTCTACCAGAAAGCGGTGCTGTGGACTGTCCTGCTGGAGACCATCGGCGTCGCAGGTTCGTGGGGTCCGCTGGCTGGGAAGGTCAAACCCATGACCGGTGGCATCCGGTTCTGGGCGCGGCCCGGAACCATCCGGCTGCGGCCATACAAATGGGTGCCCTTCACCGCCGGTGATCGGCGAAACCGGTTCGACGTCGCGCTCTATGGCGCGTTGCTGATCTCGGTCGCCGTGCCGTTGCTGGCCCCCGGCGTGCCCAGCACTTCGATGTCGGAAGTATTGCCGGACAACACTTCCGGACTAGTGAACCCCGCGTTGCTCGTCGCGCCCATGGTCCTGCTCGTGCTGATGGGGCTCCGGGACAAGACCATCTTTCTGGGTGCTCGCGGTGAGCAGTACCTGCCTGCGATGTTCTTCTTCACGGTGTTGCCGTTCGTCGACATGATCGTCGCGTTGAAGCTGCTCATCGTGGTGGTGTGGGTCGGCGCGGGTGTGTCGAAGTTCGGCAAACACTTCTCGAACGTGATTCCGCCGATGGTGAGCAACAGCCCGTTGATTCCGTTCAAGTGGGTCAAGCGCGCGCACTACCGCAACTATCCGCACGACCTGCGGCCGTCGCGGGTCGCCGACGTGATGGCCCATGTGCTCGGAACCACCGTCGAGATCATCGCTCCGCTGGTGCTGCTGTTCTCACAGAACCAGACGCTCACCATCGCCGCCGCGGTGCTGATGGTCGTATTCCACCTGTTCATCATCTCGACGTTCCCGCTCGCGGTGCCGCTGGAATGGAACGTACTGTTCGCCTACGCCACGCTGTTCCTGTTCATCGGCTTCCCATCTTGGGATGGCTACGCCGTCACGGACATGTCCTCACCGTGGCTGACCACCGCGATCGTCGCCGGCCTGGTGTTCTTCCCGATCCTGGGCAACTTCCGGCCCGACAAGGTGTCGTTCCTGCCCTCGATGCGGCAGTACGCCGGCAACTGGGCGTCGGCGACATGGGCGTTCGCGCCGGGCGCCGAGCAGAAGTTGAACAAGGTCACCCGCTCGGCGTCCAACACGGTCGACCAGTTCGTCGCGTTCGGTTACGAACCGCAATGGGCGGAGGTCACCATGAACCAGCCGCTCGCGTGGCGGTCGCTGCACAGCCAGGGCCGCGGGCTGTTCTCGGTGCTGCTGAAGGCGCTTCCGGACATCGACGCCCGCACCGTGCGGGACGCCGAGTTCATCTGTAACACGCTGATCGGCTTCAACTTCGGTGACGGACATCTGCACAACGCGGACCTGATCGCCGCCGTGCAGAGCGAAGCCCAGTTCGAACCCGGCGAGCTGATCGTCGTCTGGGTGGAGTCGCAGGCGTGGGGCAGCTCGGTGCAGCACTACAAACTGATCGATGGGGCGCTCGGGGTTATCGAGAAGGGCACCTGGAAGGTCGCCGACGCGGTCGATGCACAGCCCTGGCTGCCCGACGGCCCGATCCCCACCGAGATCACCTGGCAGCGAACCGATCAAAGGCACGGGACACGGGCATGAGCACCGCGACGGTCGTCGGCAGCGGGCCCAACGGGCTCGCGGCCGCGCTCACCCTCGCCAGGGCGGGGCTCTCGGTAACGGTGCTGGAGGCCGCCGACGAGATCGGTGGCGGCACCCGCACCAGCGAGGCCATTGTCCCCGGCCTGCTGCACGACCACTGCTCGGCCATCCACCCGATGGCGGTCGGCTCACCCATACTGAGCGAATTCCGTTTGGAACGTTACGGTCTCGAGTGGCGGTTGACCGACATCGACTGTGTCCACCCGCTCGACAACGGCGACGCCGGAGTGCTGTATCGCTCCATCGAGGAGACCGCTGCCGCCCTGGGCAGCGACGGTTCGCGGTGGAGGGCGCTGTTCGCCCGTCCCGCAGCGCATTTCGACGCACTGGCCGAGGACATCATGGGACCGTTGCTGCGGGTGCCCTCCCATCCGCTCACCCTGGCCCGATTCGGGGCGCCGACCGTGCTGCCGGCGGCAGCTCTGGCGCGGGTCTTCCGCACCGAGCAGGCCCGCGCGTTGTTTGGAGGAGTTGCGGCGCATGCCTTTCGGCCGCTGCACCTGCCGATGACCGCTGCCATCGGGCTGGGCATCTTGACCGCGGGACACCGGCACGGCTGGCCGGTCGCCGCCGGCGGGTCGCGCAGCATCACCGACGCGATGGCGGCCATGCTCCTCGACCTGGGCGGCAAGATCGAGACCGGGATCCGCGTCGACACCGCAGGTCAACTCCCGCCCTCCGACGTCACCCTGTTCGATCTCGCGCCCGAGGCGGTCGCCGAAATCCTTGGAGACCGCTTGCCGCGCCGAGTGTCTCGCGCGTACCGCCGCTTCCGGCGTGGGCCGGGCGCGTTCAAGGTCGACTTCGCCGTCGAGGGCGGCGTGCCGTGGACCAACCGAGACGCGCACAAAGCCGGGACCGTGCACCTGGCCGGGCCGTTCTCCGAGATCGCCGCGACCGAGCGCGACATCGCCGCGGGGCGAATGCCCGAACGGCCGTTCGTCCTCGTCGGGCAGCAGTATCTTGCGGATCCGCAACGGTCCGTCGGAAACGTGCACCCCGTATGGAGTTACGCCCACGTGCCCAACGGCTACACCGGCGACGCCACCGAGGCGATCATCACCCAGATCGAGCGCTTCGCACCCGGCTTCCGGGACCGGATCGTCGGCCATACCGTGCGCTCCACGACAACGATGGCCGCATACAACGCGAACTACGCCGGCGGCGACATCATGACCGGAGCCAAAGACATCCGGCAGCTGACCTTCGGACCGCGCGTGACGCTGTCGCCCTACTCCACCGGCGTGGCCGGCTTCTATATCTGTTCGGCGGCCACGCCACCGGGTCCCGGCGCGCACGGCATGTGCGGGTACTACGCGGCCCGGACCGCGCTTGACGACCTCAATCACTGACTGCGACAAGATAATCGGAGAAAACAAGATGAATGATCTGTTAGGGCGCCGGGCGATCGTCTCGGGCGCTGCCCGCGGAATCGGCCTGGCGATCGCAAAACGGCTGGTCGCCGGCGGGGCCAGGGTGGCGATCGCCGACATCAACGGCGACGGCGCCAAAGCCGCTGCGGCCGAACTGGGCAACGGATGCATAGGCATCGCCTGCGATGTCCGGTCGACCGCCGACGTGACCGCGGCCGTCGCGGCCGCCGTCGACGCCTTCGGTGGTCTCGACCTGCTGGTGAACAACGCCGGCATCGAGATCGCCAAGCCGTTGGTCGAGATCACCGACGAGGAGTTCACCCGCATCCTCGACATCAATGTGGTCGGCACGTTCCGGTTCACCAAGGCCGCGGTCCCCGCGCTCGCCTCTGCCGGAGGCGCCGCGATCGTCAACATGGCCTCCGTGGCCGGCACCGCTGGTGGGCCGCTACTCAGTGCCTACTGTTCATCCAAAGGCGCGGTGGTGCGCTTCACCGAATCGGTCGCCATCGAACTGCGCGCCGCGGGCATCCGGGTCAACGCCGTATGCCCGGGGATCGTGCAGACGGAAATGGCCGACCGACTGGCCGCGCCCATCGAAGCGATCTCACCGATTCCCTTCGACGACTTGATCACCCTGAAGCAGGGTCGATTCGGCACTCCCGACGACGTCGCCGAGGTGGTCGCATTCCTGGCGTCCGAGGACGCCCGCTTCATTACCGGCAGCCACTACCTGGTCGATGGTGGTTTGACCGCCAACCTCTTCTGAATCTCGTTAAGGAGCAACAAATCTCATGACACACGCAGCCCAAACTCTCGACAACGCCGCACCTGAGGCGCAGTCGCTGGCCGGCAAGGTGGCGGTCGTGACCGGTGCGGCCCGCGGTATCGGCCTGGAGATCGCCCGCACCTATGCGGCGCACGGAGCCAAGGTCGTGATCTCCGACATCGACCGGGACATCGCCGCCGAAACCGCACAGGACCTGCCCGGGGCCTCGGCGCACCCGTGCGACGTCCGCGATGAGGACAGCGTTGCCGACCTGATCGACCACATACTCAACCTGCACGGCCGGGTCGACATCGCCGTCGCCAACGCCGGCATCGCCACTGTCGCTCCCCTGACCGAGATGTCGTTCGACATGTGGCGGAAGATGATGTCGATCAACCTCGACGGCGTGTTCCTGACCGTCAAGCACGCGGCGCGCGCGATGACCGCGGCGGGCACGCAAGGCTCGATCATCACGATGGGATCGGTCACGGCCCTCTGCGGCACTCCTCTGGTCGGGCACTACGCGGCGGCCAAGGCCGGGGTGGTCAACCTGACCAAAACCGCTGCGCTGGAACTGCGCCCGCACGGCATCCGGGTGAATTCCATCCTGCCGGGCTTCGCCGAGACCGCGCTCGTCACGGGCAACAAGAAGAGCTACACCGAGGCGCTGGGCGTCGATTTCGATACCGTCATCGCCCAGAGCCAGGGTGGCTACGTCACAGTCGAGGACGTGGCGGCGGTGGCGTTGTTTCTCGCCAGCGATCGGGCGTCGTTCTGCACTGGCGCCGGTTACGTCGTCGACGGTGGGCTGACCGCAAGCCTGATCTAACGAGGGGTACTTCGGCTGTCATGGCACCACGACCGCGCGACCTTGGACGATCCCTTCCTTCAGGTCACGGTAGGCCTGCGGGGCCTCATCGGTACCAGCAGGCGCTCGTGGGGAACCAGCAGGTACTCGGTCATCCCGCCGTCCAAACCCAGCCCCCCGCCGCCGCTGATGACCGGCGCCGCGGCCTGATTCCCGCAGTAGCCCTCCAGGCCGAGCCGGCACCGCTCGCACGCGCCGCAGCCCCAGGGGCCGTAGACGGCGACGGCGTCACCCTCGGCCACGGTGCTCACGCCGTCACCGACGGAGTCGACCCATCCGGCGTTCTCGTGACCCAAGGTGAACGGCATCCGCCACGGCACCATGCCGGGTTCGAAGTCGTGCATGAGGTGCAGGTCGGAGTGACACGCCCCAGCGCCCCGATCTTGACGACCACTTGTCCAGGGCCGGGAGTGGGCTTGGGCACATCGACAATTTCGGGTTCGGACTTCCAATCCATCAATCGCAATGCCTTCATGACACCTCGCTTTGAGGTCGGTCGGGTGCAGGAGCGACCGGTCAGGCCATCTTGGTGGTCAGCCACGGCTCGGCCTGCACTATCCGGTTCACGTAATCGAAGAACAGGTCGTCTACGGGATTGCGCTCTCGATCGCGACATCGAGCGCGTCAACAACGGTCGTCGGTGGCGCGTCGTCTGCTTGCGACAGCGGAAAGACTCGCGTCCGCTTCCCGTACTCGACGGCTGACACACCGCGATGGGATGCGACTACCGCTATCGACGGGCTCTATCGACCACCGCGGTCCACCGAAATCCTGTCCGAACGCGACTACCACGAGACACAGAAGCTGATAAATCGAGGAGAACGACCCGATGCCGCGGCACCGCGGGCCAGCCGCCCAATCAGCGAGATGACAACCGCTTTCGACGACGCTCCAGTCGAGAATTGGGAACCGCACGACGGCATCTTTAACCCGCCAGACCCGGACGTTGAACGTGTGGTGCCAACAGCGTTAGTCGGTGGTGCGGGCGCCATCGTCGCTGACAACCTCAAGGACTTCCCGATCGGGATGAGTTCTCGAGACAGCTGGCGTTCGACCCGGCAGGAGGATCAGTAAGGCGGTAAGGAGGAGAAATCATGAGCTTGGACAACATTTCACACCTCGGTGGATCGGGGCTCGACGAGTTGGTTCCGTCGCGCTACGCGCTGCAGGTCGGCGACATTGAGGTGCTGGTGATCAGCGATGGGGTGCTACCGATTTCAGCCGAGACGATCGCTTACAACGCCGACTCGGCCGACCTGGCGGGCTGGCTGGGCGACAATTTCCTGCC
>Ga0070696_100001424_pt1 | contig 15635 bp, 17 predicted proteins | sample KBSK1253metaG_FD_65474 | JGI IMG/M metagenome (GOLD analysis project Ga0070696, IMG submission 65474) | Corn, switchgrass and miscanthus rhizosphere microbial communities from Kellogg Biological Station, Michigan, USA - KBS K1-25-3 metaG | ecosystem: Host-associated > Plants > Roots >... | reverse complement strand
GGTGATGGGTGCATGGATCGATGCCCTACCACCTATGACCAACCACCTACCACCAACCACCTCTCACCTACCACCTACGACCTCTCACCCACCACCTACCACCGATCACCCACCGCCTACTTGAGCGTGGTCACGAGGATCGCGCCCGTCGTGTGCGATCCACCCCACCGAAGATCAGCTTCGGACGGCGTGAGATACCGGATCAAACGCACCCGATCCAGCGGAATGTTGTGCAGCGATTCCGCGGTGCCGAAAGGCAGCTCGTCGAGGTAGACCATGATCGGCTGCCCAAAGGTCGGGAGCGATGTTGCTCCTCTACGTCTGAAGTACTCCGGGCGCAGCTGCGACACCGCCTGGTACACATCGGTTACGCGGGAAGTGACAATTTCCGCTGCTGTGATCACGTCGCGTCCCGCGCCGGCGATGGGTCTCGCAGATGACGTTGCAGCAGCGCAGGCAGTCAACGACATGCCTACAAGCACGTAAGAGACGCGCCGCCACATACAACCTCCTTCCACCGGATTTCCCCGGTCCGGACCGGCCGAACGATTGTGGTGTAACTACTCTCAAATTCGGGAAAGGCATTTCCAGTGCCAATTCTCGACGCACCCACTCGTGGTCGATACTTGCCGCGCTTCGTCACCAGACTCAGTATTGCGGCGTGTGATCTATTTCACAGGAGCGGTTCCATGACGCATCCCCTACGCATCTCGGTCCTGGCGTTTACGCTGGTCGCGAGTGCTGCGTGTTCCAGCTCGAAGCCTGCCTCGAAACCCTCGCCGACCCGCCGGACGGGCAACTCGATAACGGCCGATGAGATTTCGAACACCGGGACGACCAACCTGTACGACGCGATTCAGCGACTTCGCCCCCAGTGGCTCACGTCGACGCGAGTTCGGCGCGGCGGGTCCGGCGATGACCTGATCGTGTACCTCGACAGCAATCGATACGGGACGATGAACTCGCTCCGCCAACTGTCGGTCGGAGGGGTACAGGAGATCCGGTATTACGGAGCGAGCGAAGCTACGAATCGATACGGGACCGGGCACACCGGCGGAGCGATCCTCGTGCTCATGTCTAAGCAGTAGAAGGATGGGTGATGGGTGATGGGTGGTCGGTGTTCGGTGGTCGGTGTTCGGTGGTCGGTGTGACCTACGACCTACCACCTATCACCCATCACCCATCACCCATCACCTACGACCCATCACCACCGACGACCTTCCTGCGCTTCTGACGAACCTGCTTCTTGCCCGCTGAACGCGCCCCGACGCGGATCGGCACCACGTCTTCCGCATCGCATCCAACGCTCACGGGCTGCCGGGGCTGCTTGTACACGAATCGCTTCCCCTCGTAGTTCCGGAAGACCACTTCGTCCTCGTTGATCTCCTCGACGTATTCTGGAAGCAAAGGCACCTTGCCTCCGCCGCCAGGCGCGTCGATCACGAAATGAGGCACCGCTAGTCCGGACGTCCAGCCGCGGAGCGCTTTGATGATCTCGAGCCCCTTCTCCACAGTGGTTCGGAAGTGCTCGCCGCCGGCCACTTGGTCAGCCATATAGATGTAGTACGGTCGCACCCGCGCCTTCATGAGCCTCTGCATCAGCTCCTTCATGATCACGGGATCGTCATTCACGCCGCGAAGCAGCACAGTCTGACAACCCAGCGGAACGCCCGCGTCCGCTAGCCGTCCCAAAGCGGCGACGGCTGCTGGCGTCAACTCGCTGGGGTGATCGAAATGCGTGTTCATGTAGATGGGATGGTACTTCTTCACCATCTCACAGAACTCCGGAGTGATCCGTTCCGGCAGGTGTGAGGTGATACGGCTGCCGATCCGGACGATCTCGACATGAGGAATCGCCCGCAACCGCTGGAAGATGTACTCGAGCCTGCGATCCGAGAGCATCATGGGATCGCCGCCGGACAGAATCACGTCGCGGACTTCAGGGTGCGCAGCGATGTAATCGAAAGCAGAATCGTACTGGTTGAGTGGAATCTTCTCCGGGTCGCCCACCTTGCGCCGTCGCGTGCAAAACCGGCAATACGACGCGCACACTGGACTCACGAGAAACAACACGCGATCAGGGTAACGATGCGTGATGTTGGGAACGGGAGAGTCGCCATCTTCGTCCAACGAGTCGATCACACCGTCCACGATGTCCAGCTCCTGCATCGTGGGGACGTATTGATTCCACATCGCGTCGCCCGGTTCCTGAATCAGCTCGAGCGCCGCCGGGGTGATTCGCATCTGGAAGTTCTCGAATGCGGGCTGGAGTGCATCGACGTCGATCTCGCGATCGGCCACCTCTGCGCCAAAACGTTCGGCGACGTAGGCATGCAACTTTGCCAGTGAGTCGACGCCCTGATGGACGTTTTTCTGCCAGTCACTCATATGCCTAAGCGGAAAGAGGACGGGCGGCCGCGTTGCCGCCGGGGTCATTGGACCCGATCAAACGCCTGCTGAGCACGATCCGGTCGTCGCCGGGCGCGTAGTAGTCGTGGAGCCGCGCCGCTTCCTCGTAACAGCGCTTCTCATAGAAACGACGCGTCGCCGCGTAGCTCTCGCGCGACGAAGTCTCGATGATGACGAGCCGAGCACGGCGATCCTCAAGCCTGCGCTCGACTTCCGACATGAGTGCGGCTCCGGCGCCGCTTCGCTGTGCGCTCGGATGCACCGCGATCCAATACAGATCGTAGGTTCGATCCGTCGATGGGGTCGCGCCGAAACAGGCGTAGCCGATCGGAACGTCGCCCTCAAAGGCGCCGATGAACTCGTAATCGGGGCTCGAAGCGGCGGATTCATCGACTGCGCCTGTCACGCCCTCATCAAACAGTTCGAGCGCAACGCCGATCTCGTCCTCATTGAAGACGCCGGTGGCGCGAACGATTTCCTCGATTTGAAGGCGATGCTGGCTCTGCAGAGGTCCGATGTGGATCGTCGCCGTCACCTAGTGCCGCCCGCGAAGAGTTCCAGCTCCGGCGCCGCACCCACCTGCATCCCCGACAGCTGTTGAGCCAAGACCCACTGCGCGTACTGCGGCACCTGATCGCGCTTCCGGGTCAAACCCAACTCGGTAATCGTTCGGACGAGGGTTGAGTATTCGATGCCCGCGGTGCGCGCCATGCGCGCCAGTCCCGCGTCCGGCGCTATGTCCGGATTCGAGTTTACTTCGAGAATCCAGGGCTGGCCGTTCTCGTCGAGCCGCATGTCGACTCGTCCATATCCCTGGCCACCCACGATTCTCCATGCCTCGAGCGCGACCCGACGGCATTCGTTGGCGCTACGGACTGTCAGTTCGGCCGGGCAGCGTGGCTGTGCGCCAAGATCCTCGTCGCTCCCGGTCTCCCACTTCGATCGATAGGTGACCATGCGCCAGAGGCCCTTGGGCATCGCGCTGAAGTCGATCTCGGCGATCGGAAGGATCGTATCGCCTACGATTCCGACATTGAGCTCTCGGCCGGCGATATAACGTTGGACGATGACCTCATCGAATGTCTGCAACATCGCTTCGACCCGTGCTTTCAGCGCGCGCGACGTCCGAACGACCGAACGCTGCTCCACGCCGATCGAGGCGTCTTCCGCGGCCGGTTTCACGATCGCCGGATAGCCGATGCTGCGCACGCGACTTCCACGTCGCAGCGAGATCCACGGCGGCACCGGCAGTCCGGACTGCGACAGCAACGCGTTGACCACGTGCTTCCGCAGGCAGAGCGAGGTCGTGTAGCTGGAACTGCCCGTGTAGGCGAGGCCGAAAAGCTCGAGCACCGAGATCACCGGCGGCTCCATCTCCGCCACGCCGTCGATCCCCTCACACATGTTGAAGGCGACGTCGAACCGGCCGCGCTTGATCCGGTCGATCCACTTTCCTTCCGGCGACACAGGTATTCTCACCACGGTGTTCCCTTCGTTCACTAGCGCGGTCTCGATTGCCTCGACCGTCTGAATGATGAGAAGGTCGGGAGTCGCGTCGAGGGACGATCCGCCGTCGAACAGGAGGGCGACTCTCATCGCCTTCCTCTGCGTCCGCGCGCCAGCCGGATTCCCTGCCGCTTGGCGGCAGCCATGACGCAGCCCTGAATCAGTTCGTCGTAGCTCATCCCAGCGGCGGCCGCGGCCTTCGGCAGGCAGGAATTCTCTTCCGGGTTCGGAAGGATGCCAGGCAGAGGATTCACCTCGACGATGTTCGGGACGCCGTTGCCGTCCAGCCGCACGTCGATTCGAGACCAATCACGGCAGCCGAGCGCGTTGTAGGCGCGCAGGGTCACCTGCTCGATCGCGACCCGAAGAGAATCGTTCACCGCTGCTGGGCATTCGAACATCCGCAGCGGCCGATCCGGCGTGTCCCAGATCCACTTGGCCTCGAAGCCATAGATGGGGAGCGCACCCTCCGGCAACGCATTGAATCGCAACCCGACGATCGGAAGCACCCGAGCATCCTTCCCGTTTCCTACCACGCCGCAGGTGAACTCGGCGCCGGGAAGGAACTCTTCGAGCAGCACCGGTTGTTCGTAGACCTCGAGAAGCTCGGCGACGCAGGGGAAAAGCTCGCTGCCATCCCGAATGTAGTTCCGCTCCGTAATCCCTTTCGAAGAGCCTTCCTGAACCGGCTTCGCGAACAGCGGATATCGCAGGACGCCGGCGCGTTTGACCGCTTTGGCCTCCGCGAGCGACTCGACGAGGGCGAACGGCGCGGTCGGGATGCCGTAGAACTGCAGCATCTGCTTCGTCCGCGCCTTGTTCAGGGCGAGCGACAGCGTGAACGGATCGCTGCCCGAGTACGGGATGCCGTAGAACTCGCAGATGGCAGGGACGTGGGCTTCGCGATTCTGCCCGATGAGTCCCTCGGCCATGTTGAAGACGATGTCGGGGCGAGCTTCGCGGAGCCTTTGCGGAAATTCGGCGGTCGCTTCGAGCCGAACGACGTCCCCCAAACCACTCAGAGCCCTCTCGACAGCCGCGATGGTGTCTGGCGAATCCCACTCGGCGAAGGCGTCATCCGCGCGGGCTACGGTCGGAGTCCGCTGCACGTTCACTGCGACGTCCGTGCGTCCGCCTGAAGCGCGCCCGAAACTGGGCGGCTCTTCGTCGAGCATGCCTGCCGACCCTTCGGGGACAGTGAGCTGCCCCTCGAAATCGATCGAGGCATCTGGCTTCTGATTGTATGCGAACCCGATGCGCGTCATCCGGTCCCGGTCACCGGTGTGGCTCTTCACTCGCGGTCATAAGCGGGCAAGAGCAATGCCATGCGCTAAGACGCGGTCAAGATAGGAAATTGTTTTTTCTCGCGCAACGATTTTCTTTTGAAAAAATTCCGGAATCGGAATCGAAAAATGGGAAATGGGCGCCGAGAAAATTTTTCTCGGCGCCCATTCCCATTTCCGATTCTGCTGTTCGGAAGTCAGACCTTGTGATACTCCACCTTCGCCGCCTCTCGTCGGTCATCTGCGACGTAGATCACGAAGTCAGAGAAGAATCCGAGCGCTTCGCTCTGCAAAAGACGCAGCGTCATGACGGCGAGACGTCGGATTTCCAGCTCGGCGCCCTCGCTCGACCGCAGCTCGAGCATCGTGCGCCAGGCGCGAGCGTTCCCCGTGACGACGATTTTGGTCTCCGTCGCGTTGGGAAGGACGGCTCTCGCCGCTTCGCGCGCCATTTTCCGGCGGTGAACTCGGTCCGCGACCCAGCCGTACCGTTCCATGAGCGCCTCGACCAGCGCGACGTAGGTGGTCTGCGCGCCTTCGACCTCCTCGCGCCATCGCTTCTCGAGCGCGTCATCGCCGGCGATCGCCGGAGGCACCACGAAGCTCGCGTTCGACTCGTCCACGTAGCGCTGCGAGAGTTGCGAGTAGGCGAACCCCGCCCGGTGCCTCACCAGCTCGTGGGTGAGTGAACGGCTCACACCCTCGAAAAGCAGGGAGTAGTTCGAGTGCTCGAGGACACTCCCATGTCCTTGCTTCTTGATGTTGTCGAGGTATTCGCGCGTCGGTCGCTTCGCCGGGTTCCCCTGACTCATGTAGCAGAGTCGTCCGGCAAACTCCGCGAGTCGCTCACCATCCGTGCCCTCACCGAGCCATTTGACCGGAAGGTGGGGCGGTTCGAGGAACTGAGGCCGCGCGAGAAGGGTGACCTTCGGTTCGTAGAAGAATTCCATGGCCCGCGAAAACTACAACAGGTCCAGCCGGAACCGAGAGTATGCGCGCTCGCGTTCGACGGTCTCCAGCGCGCTCCTCGCCGGCGCCGGTAACGCCTCCAACGTCGGATCGTACTTCACGACGTCGATCGCGCGCTGGCCAGGCAGCGGCACCTTCACGCCGGGATTGAAAATGCCTGCGGGGTCGAAGATCCGTTTGAGAAGCGCGAACTGCTCGATCGCCGGTGAGCTCCAAATCCGGCTCATGAGCGGCGTCCGCAATCGGCCATCGCCATGCTCTCCGGTCAGCGTTCCGCCCAGCCTCGCGACCAGATCGGTCACTTCGAGCAGGATCCGCTCGACGCGGGCACGCCAGTCGGGCTGGCCGACATTCAGGAGCGGATTGACGTGGACGTGGGCGTCGCCGGCGTGTCCGAAGATCACTCCAGTGGTTTCCGCCTTCTCCAGGATGGAACGGACATCGCGCACGTAGGCGGCCAACTGCGTCGGCGGCACCGCCGCGTCCTCGATGAACTGCATCGAACGCAGTGATGCATCCATTCGCGCGATCGCCGGACTGGCGGCATGCCTGAATGACCAAAGCTCCGCCTCTTGGGTCGCCCCCCCCTCGCCCGCAACGATCAGATCCGCTGCATCCAACTTCCGAAAGAGATCGCGGAGCAAGTCGATCTGTGCCGTCGCGGCGGTCGAATGCGAAGCTTCGATCTCCACCAACAGTGCCGCCTCGGCATCCGAAGACACCGGGAGCGGCCGACCTGCCTTCGCGGCGATGGTGAGAAACGTGCGATCCAGGAGCTCGCACGCCGAGGCGCCTTGGTCACGCGACGCTACCGCTGCCTCAACGGCCCGCTCGAGATCGCGAAACGACACCAACACACTGGCGCTGGCGCCCGCGACCGGAGTCAGCGCGACTTCGACGGCAGTAAAGACCGCGAGCGTCCCCTCGCTCCCCACCAGAAGATCGACGAGCTCGTGGCTTTCCGCGTACGCGTCCGTACCGTAGCCGCTCGAGTTCTTGATGACGCGCGGACATTCGATGCCAGGATTCTGCTTCAGCAACACCGGCGCGGCGTGCTGGACGAATCGTCGAACGGCGGGGACGCCTGTGCGGAGGGGTTCGCCACGGCGGATCGTCGCTCGACTGCCGTCGTCGAAGACGCAATCGACTGCGACGACCCAGCGCCGCATCGCACCGTGCAGCAGGGAATGCGGCCCCGCGGCGTTCGTCGCCGTCATTCCACCGATCGTGCAGAACTCCCCGCTCGATGGATCGACGGGAAATCGGAGTTTTCCACCATCGGTACGATTGGCGCTGGCGTGTCTATTCAACTCTCCTCGAAGCACCCCAACCTCCGCCCGGATCGAGCGGCGCGCTACGTCGACATCGCTCAGGGCGCGAAGCCGGCTCAGGTCCAGCACCACGCCGTCGCCGATCGCCCCGCCCGCCATGCTGCTCCCTGAGCCGCGCGGGATGAGCGGCTGCCTGGTATCGCTGGCCCAACGTACGATCGTTGCGACATCGTCGGCGTCAGCCGCCACGGCCACAGCCTTCGGCCAGATGCGAGCAATGCCCGCCGCCTCGGCATACACCGCGCGCGCGCTGTCGTCGGATCGAAACACGCCGCGAAAGCCGCGCGGAGCCTCTGCTGTCATCGACTAGCGTGCCGGTGGGAGCGCCGCCTCGATGAGCCGCATCAACGTCGGTGGCTGTGCCTCGCCGCTCTCCAGCCGATCGAGCACCAATTCGAGCGTGAGCGACGCCCGCTGAATGGCGTTACGCTGTGTGCGTCTGGAGGCGGCGTAGCTGGCGCCGGCGATGACCACGATCGGAGCAATGGCCACCGGCAACATCACTCCCATGGCGACGAGCGCGCCGGTCGACGCACCGCCGATTGCCGCTCCCGCGGCTGTCTGACCGGCCATCCCCCGTCTGAGTACGGTGAAGTCCGCCTCGAGCCGGACCAGCGTGAACTCGTTGTCCATGCGAACCACAGTCGCCGAAATGTCGTTCGAGCGGTACAGCGCGTAATCCCGGCCGCGCAACAACTGTCGAACAGATCCGAAAAAGCCGCGCCGAGGCTCCCAAACGATGCGGTCGGCTCGTTGGCGCACTACACGCAGCCACTCCTCTCGCTGCATCCAGCGGTCGAGGGTCGCCAACAATCTCTCCGGTGCGCCGCGCACAACTCGCTGAGCGGCGACGCGAGTCGCGCCGAACAAGCGCGAGGCGATGCCGGATTCCGAAACGGTGACCGGCTCTATTCTCACCCGCTCTTCCGCCAGCGCCTGCCGAATGTGTTCGGGTGAGAGCCCCACCTCGCGGCCGAGCTCGAGTACCTGTTCTTCGCTCAGGGCGTCTGCCGGCTCACCTTCCTGGCTATTGGCTGCCTGCAACTCGGCGGCGCGCGCAAGCACGCGTTCCAGCGCGCCCCGCGTGACCGGCGACTTCGATCGATCCATGGAGATCTACGCTAACTCAGATGCCACCGAGGATGACATCCAGCTGCCGTTCGATCGCTTGACGAATCGCGTCGGGCAGAGAAAAAGTCGACGCCAGCCGAGCGTTGATGTCGCCCGACGTCGAAAGGCCAGCCTGCGCGAGATAGAACCGAGTGTACCCCGCAGCGAGATCCGGCGCCGCGCGCTCCAGCAGCATTGCCCCCGCCCGCACCGTTCCAGCCGTGACATACCGGCTCGAAATCCCGGCACGCTGTTCCGTGGGCGTGGTGTTGTCGTTCACTGCCGTCGTGACGAGCCCACTCACGATTTCATGTGCGAAGACGTAGATCGCTTCGCGCGGGTCGCGCTCCGGCCAGGTCACCGCGACCGCATTTTGCCGGCTCCCGAAATTCACGGTCCGCCCTTCCCCGCCGAGAGTCTGTGCCAGGATCAGATCCCCGGATTCCTGCTGCGTGTTGTTGAGAAAGCGCTGCAGTTTCAGCCGGTAATTGCCCTGCCACAGCGAGTCTGTGGCGCGAACGTAGTTGATCCTCGCGCTGTTCTCGGAATTCCAGTAGGCGTCGAAGAACTGCCGTCGCTCGTCCTCCAACGCTTCGCTGAACAGCCTCAGCCACTCCCGATCGGCCGCGGCGGGATAAGAGCTGGCAAGGACCGCGAAATACTGGCGCAGCGTGGCGTCATTCGTCGCGCCAGGGTTGCCTTCTGCCTGCAGGAAGAGGTTGATGACCTGGCGCATCTGGTCGAACGAGGCGAAGTACATCGGTGCGAACTGCCCGTTGAAGAGCGCGGGACTGAGCGCGAGCCGCGACTGCAGTTGATCGCGATTGACGTCGAGCATCGTCTTGACGCCGCGCTGCGACTTCAAGCCCTCGATATGGGCGCGGTAGCCACGCCGAAAGACAGGCACGGTGGCGGTGTCACGCAGCAAGAGCGCGTAACCATGGAGCCACAGGTCCACGTGCTTGCGAGTCAGCACCGGCCAAGGTCGCGCCGGAGCCTGTTGCTGGGAGGTGGCGGCCCCTCCCGTTCCTGCGGTCGAGCCAGCAGATGCACAACTCATCACGGCGAACAGCGCGAACAGGCCAAGCTTTCTCATGTTTCCGGCTCCTGGCTCAAAGACTCACGACACTCCCTTGCCACACGCGACGCAGAACTTCCATCCGGCCTCGACTTCAGCACCGCATGCGGGGCAGTTCTTCACTTGCAAGTTCTGACCGCAATTCGGACAAAAGTGCAGCGTCCGACCTACCGGCAGTTCTCCACCACAGTACCGGCACGCCGGTGCTCCGGTCTCAGTGACAGTGGACGGCGGGGTCGACAGCCGGGGCGCGGCCGCCGACGGCCGTGATGGCAGCTCCGGACTGCCACGCGAGAGTGGAATCTTTGCGAGCGCGCCTGCATTTAGCGTCACATGCGCGTCGGCAAACTCACGAACGCGCGATGGCTCCGGCGATCCGGCCATCAACTCCTTCCCAAGCTCGTCTCTCAACCGCTCATCTACATCGAGATAACCGCGCGCCCCGGTGAGGAGCTCCATCAGGATGAGTTCGTATTCCTGGTTCGTCTCGAGTCCCAGCTCACGGCGAAAATGCCGATACGGAAGGATCTGCTGATACAGCTCGGCGACGGTAATGGGGGCGGTGAGCAGCGCCGGTTGAGTCGCTTGTATGGTACGGACCAGTACCTGGAACATTCTGTCGAGTGCGTCCATGAATTCAGCGGTTCAGCGGTTCGATGGCGAGACGCCCGTTAGCCTGCTGCGCGGCCAGCCATTCCTCATATAAGGAAGGTATAGGCCCGTCCGAAGACGTCTGTTCCCGGGCGGCGCGCGTGGCTAGATGGTCGGCGTACTCGTTCTGAGGATGTTTGTTGTGCCCTCGAACCCATTGCCAGCTGAGAACATGGCTCTCGGCGAGCCGGTCCAGCTCCTGCCACAACGCGAGGTTCTCGATTTCCCCCTCTTTCCGACGCCACCCTCGTGCCTTCCAGCCGCGGACCCACTCGCGCATTCCCTTCACCAGATACTGCGAATCGCTCGTAAACTGAATGCGAAGACGCTGGCCCTTGCGCGACAAGATGCGCAGTGCCTCGATGGCGCTCTGAAGCGCCATCTTGTTGTTCGTAGTCGCTGGCGCCGAGATCCAGTAATCGAGTCGGGTGAGTTTCCGCGATCGCGGACTTGGATACTCGATCAATCCGCCTGCGCCCCCCGGGTTACTGCCGTCTCTGCCGTTTCCCAAGCAGGATTCGTCGGCGTAGACAGCGACGAATGGCGCGTCCGGTTCGGCCGTCATCTATCCACGGGCTCGATCGACGCGAGCTCATCGAGAAACAGGGAAAGCGTGTCTCCTGTTGTCGGATTACGCGCATCGATGAACTCGCGGCCGTCACGGCTCTTCAAGGAAAGCGGGATCACGATGTACTCCGTGCCGCGTCGATTCACGGCGATGCGCTGCCCCCGGACGACCGCTCGCTCGAGCCGATCGTAATCATCATGCGTGAGTTGAGTCATCTAGTTACACCAGCTCCGTGCGAATGCGGCGAGTACGTCGGTGGCGCGCTCGATCTCTTCCACCTCAATGTACTCCTCGGCCGCATGTGCCAACCCCATATCACCCGGCCCGAAGCAAATCGCCGGGATGCCAGCGGCGTTGAGCAGCGCAGCGTCCGTCCAGGCGCTCATCCCCGCGACCGCCGGCGACATCCCCCGCTCGCTCAAAATGTCGGACAACGCCCTGACCAGTGGAGCATCGGGTGGTACGTCGCTCGGGGGTTGCGAGAAAAGCACCTCCACCTCGGCGCGGAACGACGGGCGCGCGGCGTTGACGCGGTCACACGCGCGTTCGATCTCCTGGCGAACCTCTGAGGAGCTCTCGCCCGGCACGATACGTCTCTCGACACGCACAGTGCAGCGATCCGGATACGTGCTCAAGCCGATGCCGCCCTCGATAAAGGCGGCATGTAATGAAGGCCGTCCGAGCAGTGGATGTGTCCTTCGGGGGAGTTCTTCCTCATCAACGCGATCGAGCTCCGCGAGCAGCAGGCCAGCGTGTCTAATGGCGTCGACGCCAATGTCATAGCGACTGCCATGGGCCGCCTTGCCATGCACGATCACTTCGATCCACACGAATCCGCGATGGGCAGGCATGATGGCCAGACGCGTCGGCTCTGTGACAATGGCGGCGTCAGCACGAACTCCGTCGTCGATGAGCGCGCTCGTACCCAAACTTCTCCACTCTTCGTCAACCACGGCTGTGACGATGAGCTCTCCCTTCAACACTCCGCGAAGCTGCGCGGCGGCCGCGCACATCGCGGCGACCCCTCCTTTCATGTCACATGCGCCTCGACCGTAAATCCTGCCGCCCTCTTCGAACGCTTCGAACGGCGGATGAATCATCCCCTCGACCCCGACGACATCGATGTGACCATTGAACAGCAGTGATCGACCCGCCTTGCCGCGGCCAGGCAGCCTGGCGATCACATTCGGACGACCAGGCGCCGCCTCCCTGAGCGTCACGTCGAGTCCCCACTCGCCGAGGACGTCGGCCAGTCGTCGCGCCACCGCCTGCTCGCCCGGGCCATCCACGACGAGCGACGGATTCCGCGAGTCCAACCGCACGAGCTCGCGCGCGAGACCGACCCCATCGCCGCGGTTGATCAAGCGCTCTTGCCCCCCTCGACGCGCACGCCGTCCGTGTCCACCTCGAAGTCGAGGATGTCGCCCAGCGGTCGAACCACGTCCCGAATGCGATCTGCATTGTTGGCGCGCGCGAGAATCAATACACAACCGCCGCCCGAGGCTCCCATTGCCTTGCTACCCAACGCACCGGCAGCGCGGGCTCGGGCTATGATCTCATCGATCCGCGCCGTAGGGATCGAAGGATGCAATGCGCGTTGGTGATCCCAATGCTCGGCGATCAGCTCACCCACGTCATCCAGATCGCCGCGCTCGAGTCTCGCCGCCATCTCCTTCGCCAGCTCGCGCATCCGACCGAGCGCTGTCACCACGCGCGTCTCACCTCGCTCGTAGGCGCCAAGCACCGCAGTAATGGTATCGCCAGAAATGCGTGACTCTCCTGTATAAACGAGAATTGAGCGCGATGCCAGATTGTGTCGCATCTGTTCCGAGAGCGGAATATTTCGCACCGCGACGCTCGAAGTGAACGTGAGGCCAAGCGCGCCGCCGTGCGTGGCAGCGTAGTGGTCCTGACGTCCCCCGGCGATTCCGAGGTTCTCCACCTCGATGCGACGCCCCTCCTCGGCGATGGCAGCGCGATCCCACCGCGCGCCTTGCCACTCGGCGAGAGCCGTCAGCAGCGCGGCACTCGCAGCGGAGGAACCGCCCAAACCTGCACCGACGGGAAAGTCGTTCTCCATGGCGACGGCGGCGTCCTCGACACCGGATCGCACGAGTGCTGCTCGCACGAGGGCAACGTCGCTGCGCCGAGAGTGCGACCCGTCCTTGGCCGACGACAAACGCACCTTCGCGTACAGGGCGATCGCTACGTTGCATACGAACCCTCCTTCGCGATCGCAGTATGGCGGGACGTCGGTCCAGCCTCCACCAAGGTCGATGCGAGTCGGAGCGCGCGCGATGATCTCGCGATTCACTCTAGCGCGAAAATCGGCGAACGGAGAACGGAGCGACAACGGCGCAGTGCTGCTTCATCGATACCGTCGCGAACGATTTGAAGAACGGAAACGTAGTCCGTCCGGCAACGCTCGCTAGCGGCGCGATGCGCGCAGCAGCGCTTGAACAGGGCACGACCATTGCTGCCTCAGAGCTCTCCTATGTCCGATCTCCTCCAGTACCTGAACGACTGCAACTTCATCCTCGTGTCGAATCGTGAGCCATACGAGCACATTCGGGGAGAGAGCGGCATCGAAGTGCGACAGCCGGCAGGTGGGTTGGTTTCCGCGCTTGATCCAACGATGCGGCGAACACGCGGGACCTGGGTGGCGTGGGGATCGGGATCAGCGGACCGCGAAACGTCGGATGAATCGGGGCGCGTGCCCGTCCCGCCTGGGGAGGATGCCTACGCGCTGCGCCGGGTATGGCTCGAGGAGAATGAAGTCGACGCATACTATCACGGGTTCGCGAATCGCTCGCTGTGGCCGCTGTGTCACATGCTCATTCACCATTTCGAGTACCGCACCGAGTTCTGGGATCGGTACCGCGCGGTCAATCTTCGTTTCGCGCACGCTGTAGCCGACGAAGCGGAGCGCAGCACGGGACGCAGCATGGCGTGGATCCAAGATTACCACTTCGCGCTCGTTCCTGAATTCCTGCGCGCGATGCGCCCGAACTTGTTCATTCATCAGTTCTGGCACATTCCGTTTCCGCCGCCCGACATTCTGCGACTATTGCCAAGTGGCTCACACGTCGCGTTGCTTCGGGGATTGCTGGGAAACGACCTGATGGAGTTCCAGATCGATCGTCATTCGCTCAATTTTCTCGATTGCGTCGCGGAGTTCATTCCGGATGCCGAAGTCGATCTGGGCGACCAAACCATCCAGATTCAGGACCGCGTGGTCCAGGTCGCGGCATTTCCGATCAGCATCGACGTCGACAAGTATCACGAGATGGCGATGAGCGTCGAAAGTGAAAAGCGAGTCCGGACGCTCCGATCGCGTTACGCGCACGGTTCGCGTCAGCTGGGTGTCTGCGTCGATCGCATCGACTACACGAAAGGAATTCCAGAGCGGCTTCGGGCCCTCGACCTGCTGTGGAACGACCATCCGGAGCTACGCGAGCGCTTCACGTTCATCTTCGTGTGTACGCCGTCGCGCTCCACGCTGGCCGCATACACTCAGCTGGATCAGGGCGTGGCTCAGGCAGTGCTCGCGATCAACGCTCGCTTCGGCACCGGCGATTGGACGCCGATTGTGCTGATCAACGAGAACGTCGACTCGGATCTTCTCGCCGCGGTCTACCGCTCCGCGGATATCTGCTTGGTTTCATCGCTTCAGGATGGCATGAATCTCGTCGCGAAGGAGTTTGTCGCGTCGCAGGTCGATGAGCGCGGGGTGCTCTTGCTCAGCCGCTTCGCTGGCGCCGCCGAAGAAATCGACGGCGCGGTGCTTCTGAACCCTTTCAACGTCGATGGTTTCGTCTCCGCCATCCGCAGCGCGCTGGACATGCCAGCGGAAGAACGGCGGCGGCGCATGCGCAAAATGCGCAGGCGACTTCAGAACAACACGATCTTCGACTGGCTCGATGCCATCCTCGCCCGATGCTCGGACATCATGTCCGCGCAACCACCCGCGTCGAGCGCGCGGGCAGTTGGGTGAGCGTCTTGCAGCCGATTTCGGAGAGCGAAGAAGAGAGCATCGATCGTTTCCAGCGGGTTGTCGGCACTCGACTCGATGCCTCGCCGCTCGCTTTGATGCTCGATATCGATGGAACGCTCGCTCCCATCGCACCGACCCCCGAACGGGCGATGGTACCACGAGCCACACGCGAGGTTCTGCGTCGACTGGCCGTCCTCCCTGAAGTAATCGTCGCACTCATCACGGGCCGATCGGCGGAGGACGCGCTGCGGATGGCCGATTTGCCGGGCCTCTGGATCATCGGCAGCCATGGCCTCGAATTGCGTACCCCTGCTGGTGAGCTCAGCGCGTCGCCCGAAGCGCACCGATATCGGCCCGCGGTCGCCGCCGCCGCCGAGAAGCTGGGTCCCGCCGCGGCCGCCGTGGCCGGAGCCATCATCGAAGACAAGACCTGGTCGCTCTGTCTGCACTATCGCCTGGTGAATCCCGGTGACGTACCGGAACTGAAGCGCCACGCCCATCTCGCTGCTGATGAAACAGGATTGCGGGTGATGGAAGGAAAGATGATGGTCGAACTGCGTCCGCCAGTGAACATCGACAAGGGCACGGCCGCCGTAGCGCTGTCGGATCGCCTCGGCGTTGGCCCGGACGCCTCACTCCTCTGCGCCGGTGACGATCGCACGGACGAGGACGCGTTTCGCGCGTTGCGCCGGCGGTACCCACGTGTCGTGACGGTGCGCGTCCTCTCGGATGGGGA
>Ga0070696_100001423_pt1 | contig 15636 bp, 15 predicted proteins | sample KBSK1253metaG_FD_65474 | JGI IMG/M metagenome (GOLD analysis project Ga0070696, IMG submission 65474) | Corn, switchgrass and miscanthus rhizosphere microbial communities from Kellogg Biological Station, Michigan, USA - KBS K1-25-3 metaG | ecosystem: Host-associated > Plants > Roots >... | reverse complement strand
CAGGATATCGCTCAGATCGCGGATCTGCTCCAGCAGTTCCTGGAACTCGGCAATGATCTTGTCCTGCTCCAGACCGGTAAGCCGGTTCAGCCGCATTTCCAGAATGGCCTGGGCCTGGATCTCCGTGAGGCGGTATCCGCCCGCGACGACACCCAACGGCGCGATCTCCCCCTCGGGACGCGTGCTGATGGCGCCGGCACGAGCCAGCATTTCCGGAACGGCGCCGGACGCCCACGGCCTCGATATCAGCGCGACCTTGGCCTCGGCCGGCGACGGCGATGCCTTGATCGTCGCGATGATTTCGTCGATGTTGGCGAGGGCTATGCCCAAGCCTTCCAGGATGTGGCCGCGCTCGCGCGCCTTGCGCAGCTCGAACACCGTGCGGCGCGTGACGACCTCGCGGCGGTGCCGCAGGAACGCATCGAGCATTTCCTTCAGGCTGAGCAATCGCGGCTTGCCGTCGACCAGTGCGACCATATTGATGCCGAACACCGTCTCCATCGGAGTTTGCGCATACAAATTGTTCAGCAGGATCTCGGGTACTTCGCCGCGCTTCAGTTCGATCACGACGCGCATGCCGTCTTTGTCCGACTCGTCGCGCAGCCCGTCTCCGGCGATCCCCTCGATGAGCTTGTCGCGCACCAGATCGGCGATTCGTTCGATCAGCCGGGCCTTGTTCACCTGATACGGCAGCTCGGTGATGATGATCGCCTGGCGATCGCCCTTGCCCACATCCTCGGTGTGCGTGCGCGCACGCACGTGCACGCGCCCACGCCCGGTCTTGTAGGCGGCGACGATTTCCTGGGCGCCGTTGATGAACCCCGCCGTGGGGAAATCAGGGCCCGGGACGATCTGCATCAACTGCGCAAGCGTGATCTCCGGATTCTCGATGAGCGCGATGCAGGCGGTGATGATTTCCGTCAGATTGTGCGGCGGTATATTGGTCGCCATGCCCACGGCGATTCCGGAGGAACCGTTGACCAGGAGGTTCGGGACGCGCGTCGGCAGCACCGACGGTTCGCTCTCCGTCTCGTCGTAGTTGAGATTGAAATCGACGGTTTCCTTGTCGATATCGGCCAGCAGCTCGCCCGCGATTTTCGACATGCGCACTTCCGTGTAGCGCATGGCCGCCGGTGGATCGCCGTCCACGGAACCGAAATTTCCCTGGCCGTCGACCAGCAGGTAGCGCATCGAGAATGGCTGGGCCATGCGCACGATGGCGTCGTACACCGAGGCATCGCCGTGCGGATGATACTTACCGATGACATCGCCCACCACGCGGGCCGATTTCTTGTAGGCCTTGTTCCAGTCATTCCCCAATTCGCGCATGGCGTAGAGCACGCGGCGGTGCACCGGCTTCAAGCCGTCGCGCACATCGGGCAAAGCGCGCCCCACGATCACGCTCATGGCGTAATCCAGATAGGATTTGCGCATCTCGTCTTCGAGATTTACGGGCAATATTTCGCGAGCGATCTCGGCCATTTGCGAGAGTCCGGTGAGCCCTTATCGGCTACTATTCAGCGGGTTTAAAGGAGGCGAGACATGGTCTCAACATGGAAGAATTCTAGCACATATCCCCCGATGTCTTAAGCCCATGGCGCGGTTTAGCCGATATACTTGGGAATGCCCGCCGTTCTTGCCGATTTAAGCATCGAGCCCCGCTGGATCGTGCCCATGACGGTGCGCGGCCGGGTCCTCGAAAATCATTCCCTGCTGGTGCGCGACGGGCGAATTCTCGACATCCTGCCGAGCGCGGCCGCGGCCGAGCGCTATGCAGCGACGGTGGTTCTGCAGCGGCCTGCGCATCTCATGATGCCCGGAATGGTCAATGCGAATACCCATGCGGCGATGTCGCTGTTCCGTCTCATGGACCCGGATCTGGCGCCGACGGCATGGAATGATCCGCGCATGTCGGCCTTCGAGCAGCGGCTGGGTCCCGAGTTCGTGCGCGACGGCGTCCTCGCGGCGGTGGCGGAGATGCTGCAATCCGGCGTCACCTGTTTCGCCGATCGGTATCATTTCCCCGACGAGACAGCGCGCGCGGCCAACGAACAGGGCATGCGCGCAGTGATCGGAATGCCGGTGGCCGAGACACCCAGCCTCTGGGCGAGAACCGCCGCGGATTATATGAGCAGGAGTTTGGCCGTTCGCGACGAATACCGGGGGCATGCGTTGATTTCGACCGCCTTCGCGCCGCGCGGGCCGAACACCCTGAGCGACGCCACCTTCGCGCGCATTGCCACGCTGGCAGACGAACTCGACGTGGGAATAACGATCGACCTGCACGAGTCGGCGGCTGAGATCGCCGGGTCGGTCGCGCGCCACGGCATGCGGCCGATCCGGCGGTTATGGAATTTGGGCCTGCTCACGCCGGCGTTGAACGCGGTTCACATGGCGCAGGCCACGGCGGAGGATATCGATCTGGCGCAGCGCAGCGGCATTTCGATCAGCCTCTGCCCGCAGGCGAATCTCAAATTTGGAGCGGGCCTGCCGCCGGCGGCCGCCTTCGCCGCGTCGGGAATTCGCCTGGGGTTGGGCAGCGGCGGCGCCCACCAGAATCAGGACGTCTGGGGCGACATGCAGTTGATTGCCCTGATGTCGCATGCAGCCGGCGTCGGCGGCGCTCGGTTGAGCCCGTGGGATGCGCTCGCCATGGCAACGCGCGGCGGCGCCGCCGTCCTCGGCTTGGACGCCGCCGTCGGCACCCTCGAGCCCGACAAATGGGCGGATCTGTGCTGCATCGACCTGGGCGGCCCGGCCACTCAACCCCTGGGCAATCCGGTGGCACAATTGGTATTCGGCGGCGCTCGTGCCATCGTGAGCGACGTCTGGGTGGCGGGACGCCATCTGCTGTCGGATGGCGAAATGACCCGCCTGGACTGGGCCGGCGTGGCCGCGCGCGCCAACGCCTGGGCCGCACGACTGAAAACCGGAGGATGACGCCCATGCAAACTTCGACCGCCAATGTTGACCCTGCTGAACTCGCGAAATTCACGGCGCTCGCGCAGAGCTGGTGGGACCCCAAGGGCCCGTCGAAGCCGCTGCACGAGCTCAACCCACTGCGCCTGAAATACGTCGAAAATGCGGCCGGTCTCTCGGGCACCCTGGTGCTCGATGTGGGCTGCGGCGGCGGCATCCTGTCGGAGGCGATGGCTCGCGCCGGCGCGCGCGTGCTCGGCATCGACCTGTCGAAGGCGGTGCTCGATGTCGCGGAACTGCATGCGCTGGAGGGCAAGATTTCCGTCGAGTACCGGTTGATCGCCGCCGAAGAATTGGCCGAGCAGCGGCCCGCGGAGTTCGATTTGGTGACCTGCATGGAAATGCTCGAGCACGTGCCCGACCCGGCTGCGACCCTGCGTGCGCTGTCCGCCTTGGTGAGGCCCAGCGGTCATGTCATCGTCTCGACGCTCAATCGCAATCCGCTGGCCTTCGCCGTGGCGATCATCGGCGCCGAGTACATCGCGCGCGTCCTGCCGCGGGGCACGCACGAATATTTGAAATTCATTCGGCCCTCGGAACTGGCCCGATGGGGCCGCGAAGCGGGCCTGGTACTCGAGGACTTGACGGGCATCGCCTACAATCCCCTGACGCGCTCGTTTCGGCTCTCATCGAACCCGGATGTCGACTACCTTGCGCATTTCATTCGTCCCGCAGCCTGACATGGCGATGCCATTGCGGGCGCTCGAAGGCGGCGCGCGCGAATGAGCGACGGCATCCGCTGGCTGGCCTTGGTGGCAGGCGCCGTTCTCGGCGCACTCGCGGCGCTCCTGTGGCGCGCGCGCCGCGAACAAGCCTTGCGCATCGAAATGGAATTGCTTCGTGCCCGCCTGAAAACCGAAGAGACCCTCGGCATGGAACGCGAACAGGCGTTGGCGCGCGCGCGCGATCAATTGCAGGGCGTTTTCGGCGAGCTCGCCCGCGACAGCTTGCAGAGCAATAGCGAGGTGTTCTTGCAGCTGGCGCGTGAACGGCTCACCCGTCAACAGGCGGACGCCTCGCAGGCATTGAAAGAACGCGAAACGGCGATCGAGTCCTTGGTGCAGCCCATTCGCGAGGCGTTGGCCAAGACCGAAGCGCAGATCCAAGCGATCGAACGCGACCGCATAGACTCATTCGCGACCATCAAGAATCAGATGGAAGTATTGGCCAGCGGGCAAAACCTGCTGTCGCGCGAAACTCGAAACCTGGTGACCGCCCTGCGCCGGCCCGACGTGCGCGGCCAGTGGGGCGAGATCACGCTGCACCGCCTGGTGGAACTGTCCGGCATGACTGCGCACGTCGACTTCACCGAACAGCAGCACCACAGCACCGATTCCGGCGCAATCCGGCCCGACATGATCGTGCACATGCCGGAGCAACGCGACATCATCGTGGACGTGAAGACGCCCCTCGAAGCGTATCTCGCGGCGGTGGAGGCTCAGGATGACGAGGAGCGGAGCGCGCAACTGCGGCGGCATGCGCAAATCGTCGGCGCGCGGGTGCGTGAACTGTCATCCAAGCAGTATTGGGCGCAATTCGAACGCAGTCCGGACTTCGTCGTTCTGTTTTTGCCGGGGGATCAGTTTCTATCGGCGGCGCTGCAGGAAAACCCGGGCCTGATCGACGAATCGCTGCGCCAGAACGTGATGCTGGCAACGCCGACCAGCCTCGTGGCACTGCTGAAGGCCGTGGCCTACGGCTGGAAGCAGACGATTCTGGCGGACAATGCCGCGGAGATCCGCCGTCTGGGCGAGGACTTGTACAAGCGGCTGGCGGTGTTCGGCGAGCATCTCGGCAAATTGGGTAAATCCCTGGGCAGCAGCGTCGATTCGTTCAACAGAGCGGTCGGCTCGCTCGAACAGCAGGTGTTGCCCGCCGCGCGCCGTTTCCCCGAGCTTGGGCTGCGTGTGAATCGCGAGATGGAGCCGATCGAGCCCGTGGCGAGCCTCGCGCGCACGCCCCGCAATGCGGACGGCGAGCCGCTCTGAAACCCCTCGATGCGACCTACCACGCGCGCGCGGTGCCGCCCGGCACGCCGCGTTACTGGAGCTGGCTGTTTGCCACCGCCGAATCGCGGCCGCCCCTGCTCGGTATCTACGCATTGGTTGCCGAATGGCGCGCCCTGATGGATCCATCGACCGAAACCAGCGTGGCGCACATCAAGCTGGCCTGGTGGCGGGAGGAAATGCACCGCTTGGCCGCAGGCGCCGCGGTGCACCCCATCAGCACCTATCTTGCCGCATTGCCGCGCGCTGCCGTGGTCGACTTCAGCCCGCTGGTGGCCGCCGTCGAAGCCGCGGCCAATCAGGTCGGCGGCGCGCCGCTGGAACGCGCCGCCGACCTCGCACCGCATGCCGAAGCGCTGTGGGGCCACCCATTGACGGTGGCGGCACGGCTCGCAGGCGACACTCTGGATGAGGTGGGTTTGCGCGACTGCACCGGAGCACTGGCCGCGGCGGACTATTTGTCGCGGGCGATCGGCAGCTACCGGCGGGACGCCCGCTTCGGACGCGTGCCCTTCGCCGTCGAAGAACTCCTGGCGGCGGACATCGACAATGCCGACCTCGCCGCCGGCAATCCGCCGCCGCGCCTGGAACAGTATCTGCGCCACCTGCGCGAGCGCGCCATGCGATACTTCGAAATCGCCGCGGCGGCCCTGCCGCGCGACCGGCGGGCGCCGCTCCGGCACCTGCTGGTGCTGGCCGCGCTGGGGTCCAGGCATTTGACCGGCCGCGGGCCGGTGCGCGAACGAAGCGCGCGGGATCTGTTTCTGGCCTGGAAGACGGCGCGGCGTGCAAATGGATAAATTCGGAGTTGCGAGATGATCCCCAAACAATTCACGCCGGATGCGAATTTGCTGGCGGAGCGCGTGATTTTGATCACCGGCGCCAGCAGCGGATTGGGTCGGGCGCTGGCGATCGAGTGCGCGCGGGCGGGCGCCAGCGTAATCTTATCGGGCCGCAACGGCGCCAAGCTGGAACGCGTCTACGATGAAATAGAAACCCTGGGCGCGCCGCAACCCGCGATCGCGATGCTGGACCTCGCCACCGCGACGGCCGTGGACTACGATAGCCTGGCGAGCGTCGTCGGCAGCGAGTTCGGCAAACTCGACGGCTTGGTGCATGCGGCCGCTCTGTTGGGCGATAGAACGCCGCTGGAGCAATACGACATACCCACATGGTGCAAGGTGCTGCACGTGAATCTGACTGCGCCTTTCATATTGACGCAGGTTTTGTTGCCCGAGCTTCGCAAGTCCGAGGATGCGTCCGTGATTTTCGTCAGCAGCGGCGTCGTGAAAAACTCGCGGCCCTTTTGGGGCGCCTACGCGGTCGCCAAGACCGGATTGGAGTCGGTGCGCAGCATGCTGTCGGAGGAACTCGAGGGTGCGCCGAATATCCGCGTGAACAGCATCAATCCCGGCCGCATGCGCACGGCCATGCGTGCGGCCGCCTATCCCGCCGAGGATCCCAACCTCGTGCCGACGCCCGCATCGGTGAGCGGTCCTTTTCTGTACTTGCTGAGCGCCCGGGGCCGCGGCATCGACGGCCGCTACTTCGAGGCGCAATAGCATCGCCCGTGCATCACATCCACGTGCCGCAAATTCCCAACCAGCCGAGTACCCCATGAACCAGTTTCTATTCGTATGCACTGCGGCGGCTGCGCTCTGCCTGGCGGCATCCGCGCGCGCCGAAAAACCTGCGGGCGCGGCGCGCGTGATCGAAAACGACTATGTCATCCGCGGCTTTCATTTTGCCTCGGGCGAAACCCTGCCGGAATTGCGGCTGCACTACACCACTCTCGGCAAGGCGCATCGCGACGCGCATGGCCGGGTCGACAACGCGGTGCTGATCCTGCACGGCACCGGCGGCTCCGGCCGCAATTTCCTCAATGAACGATTTGCCGGCGTGCTGTTCGGGCGCGGACAGCTGCTCGACAGCAATCGATACTTCATCATTCTGCCGGACGGGATCGGCCACGGAAAATCCAGCAAACCCAGCGATGGCCTGCACATGCGCTTTCCCCAGTATGACTACGAAGACATGGTGTCCGCGCAATACGCCTTGGTCACGCTCGGCCTGGAGGTCGATCATTTGCGGCTGCTGATGGGCACCTCCATGGGCTGTATGCAGTCGTTCATGTGGGGCGAAGCTTACCCGGATTTCATGGATGCTCTCATGCCGCTCGCCTGCCTGCCCGTGCAAATCGCCGGCCGTAATCGGCTTTGGCGCGATCTCATCATGGATGCCATTCGCACCGACCCGCAGTGGCTGCAGGGCGAGTACAAGAGCGAACCCTTGGAAGCGCTGCGCACGGCAGCCGGCGTGCTGTTGATAGCCGGGAGCGCGCCGATCCAGATGCACATCGCCCTGCCGACCCGGGACGCAGCGGATGAATTCCTGGGAAAATACATGCCGCGCCAACTCAATGACTTGGACGCCAACGATCTGCTCTACCAGGTGAACGCCTCCCGCGATTACGATCCCTCGGCCGGCCTCGAAAAGATCAAAGCGCCCCTGCTACAGATCAACTCAGCCGACGACTTCATCAACCCACCGGAGCTCGGCATCGCCGAACGTGAAATCAAGCGCGTGAAGAATGGGCGGTTCGTGCTGCTGCCGGCATCCGATCAAACCCATGGCCACGGAACGCACACCTGGGCCGCGGTGTGGCAGCAGTACCTGGCGCAACTGCTCGCGTCCTCGCAGCCACCGGCCGCGATACCTTGAACAATCCATGAACAACCGATAGCTGGTATTCGGAGGCAGGATCGGGCAGGCCTTTTCCGGAGCGTGAAAAACAGGAGTTTTTCCCGCAGCCCCCAGGGATGGGTTCACGGCGGTCCGGAAAAGGCCTGCCCGATCCTGCCTTCTTCGAGCTATTACTTTGTTCATGCCTGGGGCAGGCTAGATCGCGGTGTCCGGCGCCTCGATACCGAGCTTGGCCGCATCGACGGCCTGCCCAGCCGCATCGATTTCATTGATCAGCGCATTGCGCTCGCCGGCCGACATTGCTCGCGAATAGCCCCGCGGCAGTTCACGCGACAGGTGGATGGGCCCGAAGCGCACCCGCATCAAGCGGCTGACGATGATGCCGCGCGCGGCCCACCAATGCCGCACTTGCGCGGAGCGAGTCGCGCGCACCGTCGTGCTCAACCAATGATTGAATCCCTCGCCGTACTGCGCGTCGGCCTGCAGAATGCTCATCGCCTCGCCCTCGCAGTCCGTCGCGGCGCGAAATTCCTCGACCAGCTCATCTTTGAGCGGTCCGCGCATCCGCAGCACATAGTCGATGGTCAGCGCATGAACGCCGCGCGACACCCGATGCGCCCACGACCCGTCGTCGGTGAGAATTTCCAACCCGCCGTCGACCGGCGGCATGGGCTGGATTGCCAGCCAGCGGCCGGATGAGCGCGGCAGCTTCAGGTGTTCCGCCGCGCGCGACGTCGCCGCCTTCAGATCGAGCGTCTCACCGGGCGAGCGGTGATACAGCAGTACCCGCAATTCCTTGGCTGCGGGCGTATGCAATCTCACCGGCCGGCCGTCCAGCGTGATGCGATCTCGGGGGTTGAGCCTGGCACCCAGCGCAGGCACTTCACCGTTGACCTGCAGCCGCCCCTCGCGGATCCAGCGTTCCACTTCGCGGCGCGAGCCGATTCCCGCCGCCGCAAGCAGCTTCTGCACGCGCTCGCCGGGCGGCGGGGCTTTATGCGGAGGCGTTTCCTTGCGTGGTGGACGCGGCCGCATCAAATGGAGTCGTCTAGAGCACCGCGCGCAACCAGGCCCTGCGGACGCGGCTCCTCGCTGCCGGTGTCCGACTCGGCCCCCGAGTCCGGCTCGCCGCCGGCGTCGGCCTCACCGCCGGTTTCCGTCTCGCCTTCTCCGTCCGCACCGGCCTGCGGCACCACCGGCTCGGCGCCCGGCAATGTCAATTGCACGCGCAGGTCCTCGAGTTCCTTGAGCTGCGCCAGTGTCGGCAGGTCGTCGAGTTTCTTCAAATTGAAATAGTCGAGAAACTCTCGGGTCGATCCCAGCAATTCCGGCTTCCCCGGCACATCGCGGTGTCCGACCACGCGGATCCAATTCCGCTCCAGCAGCGTCTTGATGATGTGGGGGTTTACGGCCACGCCGCGAATTTGTTCGATTTCTCCGCGCGTGATCGGCTGGCGATAGGCGACCAGCGCCAACGTTTCGAGCAGTGCCCGGGAATACTTCGCCGGCCGCTCCTGCCACAGCCGGGCGACGGGTTGCGCCACGGCAGCCTTGATTTGAATTCGATAGCCGCTCGCCACCTCGAGCAATTCCAGCCCACGCGTCTCGTAGTCCGCCGTCAATGCCGCAATGGCGCTCTTGACCTCTTCGGCGTTCGAGCCATCCCGCTCGTCGAATACGCTCACCAGTTCGTCCATCGTCAGCGGCCGACCGGCGGCAAGCAGGGCTGCTTCAATCACATTCTTCACGTATTGATCGTTCATTGAGTTCTCGCGTGGTTCTCGTTGGCGGCGCCGTCATCGGCCACCACTCTCAGATGCCGGGTCGGATTGCCGAGGCGCACATGCAGCGGCGCATAGGCTTCGGATTGCACGATGTCGATCAGCCCCTCGCGCAGAAGTTCCAGGATGGCGATGAAGGTCACCGTCACGCCCCGCCGGCCCTCTTCGGCGCGGAACAATTGCACGAAGTCCACGAAAGCGTCTGCCGCCAGCGCGGACAACACATCCGTCATCCGCTGCCGCACCGACAATGGTTCGCGCCGCACGTGGTGGTGGGCGAACATGTCGCTGCGCGACAATACCTCTTGAAAGGCCAGCAGCATTTCCTGCAAGCTCACCGTCGGCGGAATGCGCACGACTTTGCGGTCGACCAAATCCGCCGACGCGACCCAGGTGTCGCGCTCCAGGCGAGGCATCCGATCGATGCCTTCCGCGGCCCGCTTGAAGCGCTCGTACTCCTGCAGACGGCGCACCAACTCGGCACGGGGGTCCGCCTCATCGGCGGTCTCATCACTGCCGATACGCGGCAACAGCATGCGCGATTTCACCTCGGCGAGCGTCGCCGCCATCAGCAGGTATTCGCCGGCCAATTCCAGCTGCAGGACCTGCATCAACTCGATGTACCGCATGTACTGGCGCGTGATCTCCGCGATCGGAATGTCGAGGATGTCCAGATTCTGCCGCCGTATCAGGTACAGCAGCATGTCGAGCGGGCCTTCGAACGCCTCGAGAAACACCTCGAGCGCCTGCGGCGGGATGTACAAATCTCGGGGCATTTCGGTGATGGGCTGACCCTCCACGACCGCGAACGGCATCTCACCCTGCGCAGGCGCGGGCACGGCGACCGGTGCTGCCGGCGCAACGTTCGGCACCAGCGTCAATTCAGGTTTCATCGGTAATTCATGGCCATGGCTTGACGGACGGCATCCATCGTATCTCGCGCCACCGTGCGCGCCCGCTCGCACCCTTCGGCGATGATACCGCGTACCAGTTCGGGATTCTCTTCAAACTCCTGCGCGCGCTTGGAAATCGCGGACACCTCCGCGAGGATCTTCTCGATCAGCGGCGCCTTGCATTCCAGGCAGCCGATGCCTGCGGAGCGGCAGCCCTGCTGCACCCAGGCCTGGGTGTCTGCATTTGAATACAGTTTATGCAGATCCCAAACCGGGCATTTTTCCGGATCGCCCGGATCGGTGCGCCGCACGCGGGCCGGATCGGTCTGCATGGTCTTGAGCTTCTTGGCGATCGAGTCGGGATCTTCGCGCAACCCGATGGTATTGCCGTAGGACTTGGACATTTTGCGGCCGTCCAGGCCCGGTACCTTGGGCGTCGCGGTGAGCAGCACCTCAGGCTCCGTCAAAATCGCAATTCCGGTGCCTTCGATAAATCCAAGCAGGCGGTCGCGGTCGGCAACCGTCAAGCGGGCATTCGCTTCCACCAGCGCGCGCGCCTTGGCCAGAGCGTCCGCGTCGCCCTTTTCCTGGAACTCCTTGCGCAGCGTGCGGTACATGGCCGAATTGCGCGAGCCCAGGCTCTTGATGGCTTTTTCGACTTTCTGCTCGAACTCGGGCTCGCGGCCGTAGATGTGGTTGAACCGCCGCGCCACTTCGCGCGTGATTTCGACGTGCGCCACTTGGTCTTCGCCGACGGGCACGTACTGCGGGCGGTACAGCAAGATGTCGGCGGATTGCAGCAGGGGATAACCCAGAAATCCATAGGTGCTCAAGTCGCGGTCGGCGATCTGGTCCTGCTGATCCTTGTAGGACGGGACACGCTCCAGCCACCCCAGAGGCGTGATCATCGACAGCAACAAGTGCAATTCCGCATGCTCAGGTACTTTCGATTGGATGAACAGGGTGGCGACGCCGGGATTCAGGCCCGCGGCCAGCCAATCGATGACCATGCTCCAGACATACTCCTCGAGCTTCGAGGTGTCCTCGTACCCGGTGGTCAGCGCATGCCAATCGGCGATGAAGAAATAGCATTCGTACTGATACTGCAGCTCGATCCAGTTTTTCAGGGCGCCGTGATAGTTCCCCAAGTGCAGCATCCCGGTAGGCCGCATGCCGGACAGCACCCGTCGATTTTGTATCGGTCCACTCATGCCGGCGAACCGACCAAGGCGCCGATGACCCGTCCGATGATTCGGTAAGCCGGATCGAACAGCCAGCCGAACAGCCCGAATGCCGCCAACCCCAGCACGATGAACAAACCCATCGGTTCCACTTTTTCCAAATGGGCCCCCATCCGCGGCGGCAGCAATCCCATCAGCACCCGTCCGCCGTCGAGCGGCGGAATGGGCAGCAGATTGAATACCGCCAAGACCACGTTGATCACGATACCCGCCTGTGCCATGAGCGCAATCCACCCGTCCACCGTGGCGTTGCCATTGGTGCGGGCGATCGCAGCCAGCACCACGCACCACAACGCCGCCATGCAGAGATTCGCCGCGGGTCCCGCCAGCGCCACCACCATCATTGCCCGGCGTGGGTTTCGCAGCACACTCGTCGCCACGGGCACGGGCTTTGCCCATCCGAACAGCGGGCCGCCGATGGCGAGCAACAGACCCGGAACCAGCACGGTGCCGACCGGGTCGATATGGCGCAGGGGGTTCAGACTCAATCGCCCGAGCATCTCAGCGGTGCGGTCACCGAAGTACCTTGCCGTCCAGCCGTGCGCCACTTCGTGCAGGGTGATTGCAAATAAAACCGGGATTGCCCAGATCGATACCTTGGTAATAAATGAAATTAAATCCAACGCTTACACTCATTATTTAATGAAAGAAGCGAGCTTGGATGCCCGCGGATGGCCGCATTATACGGATGCTTCAATCCCAAAGGGTGTCACATCACCACGGCCGACGCGCACCACGACGGCCCGGTCGCCGGACAGATCGATCACCGATGTGGGAATCAGCCCGCAATTGCCGCCGTCCAGCACCAAATCGACACTGTGCTCCAGTTTGTCATGGATCTCCCTGGCATCGGTGCGTGGCAGTTCCTCGCCCGGCAGCAGGAGAGTCGAACTCATCACCGGCTCGCCCAGCTCCCGGAGCAACATCGCGGTCACGGGGTGGTCCGGAACGCGCAGCCCAATGGTGCCCCGCCGCTCGTGTTTCAGGCGGCGCGGCGTCTCGCGCGAGGCCTTGAGCAGAAAGGTATAGGGACCCGGGGTATGCGCACGCAGCAGCCGGTACTGCCAATTCTCGACCATTGCGTACTTGCCCACCTCGGCGAGGTCCCGGCACACCAAGGTGAAATGATGATTCCGATCGGTCTGGCGTATGTCGCGGATCCGCTCCAGCGCCGCCTTGTCGCCGATATGGCAGCCCAGCGCATAGCAGGAATCCGTGGGATATACGATCACCCCGCCGCCGCGCAGCGCCGCCACCGCCTGGCGCACGAAGCGCAGTTGCGGCGATACCGGATGCAGTTGCAGATAGATGCTCATCGCGTCGGCTATGATACGCGGATGAATCAGATCATCGAATGGTCGCCGCTCATCGTCTTTTTCGCGGCGTTCAAGCTGCTGGACATCTACTGGGCCACGGCCGCCCTGATGATTGCCTGCGTGTTGCAGCTCGTAGTGCACCGTTTTCGCAGCGGAGAATTCAAGACCATGCATATCGCCACCACGGTGGTGGTCATGGTCCTCGGCACGGCCACCCTGCTGCTGCACGACCGGCGTTTCATACAGTGGAAGCCCACCGTACTGTTGGCGCTCACGGCGGTCGCCTTTTTCGGCAGCATGTTCATCGGCAAGCAGCCGCTCGCCCGGCGCATGCTGGAAGGGATGTTCAATGAACCCCTGCAAATCACCGCGCGCAGCTGGTCGCTGCTCAATTCGCTGTGGGTCGGCTGGTTCGCGCTGCTGGCCGTCGCCAACATCTACGTGGCGCGTAATTTCGCGGAAAGCGTCTGGGTCAATTTCAAAGTGTTCGGCATCACGGTGGCGATGATGGTCTTCATGGTTCCCCAGGTTCTATGGCTGAGCGGCAAAACCAAGGCCGCGCCGACCGAGGGTTGACCCATGAACGGCGCGAACCCCGGTGGCCCCATGCCCGGCGATGCGCTCTCCGGCGACCGCGAACGGCGGCTGCGCGAGCGCCTCGAGAGCCGCTTCACGCCGGTTCAGTTGATCATCGAAGATGAAAGTCATCTGCATGTCGGGCACGCCGGGGCGGCCGCGGGTCATAGTCACTTCCGCGTACGCATCGTGGCCGACGCCTTCCGTGGCCTGCCGACGCTGGCACGCCATCGCCTGGTGTATGCCGCCGTCGATGACTTGCTGAAAACCGATATCCACGCCTTGGCCATCGATGCGGTGCCGCCCGGCGGCGAGTGATGTCAAATTTGCATCGATAATTGGAGAGATACCACGGTAAGGGCTAAACTGCCGGCCCCGGGCGCGTCGGCCATATCGGCCATAGTCGCTTTTTTTTGTGCGTAGAGGATCCAAATGAGCCAATTTTTCAGTACACGGTGGGCCCCCGCGTCCATTGTGGCAGCCATCGTCTTGAGCTTGACGGCCTGCGGCAAGGGACAGCAGGCAGCGGCGCCCGGCGCCGACAAGCCGGCGTCGCCGCCGGTCGCCGTCGTCGACGGCACGTCCATTTCGCGCGAGGCATTCGATGATTACCTGAAGGGGTTGCTGCGCGGCAAGCCGGCGACGGACGTGACTGCGGAAGAGAAGAACCAGGTCCTCGACCAGATGATCAGCATGCAGCTCATTGCCACTCAAGCGGTGAAGGAGGGCCTGGACAAGGATGCCGATGTGGTCAACCGCCTGGACCTGGTGCGCACGCAGGTATTGGCGGACGCGGCCGCGCAGAAGTATCTGAAGACCATCACGCCGACGGATCCGGAACTGCATACCGAGTATGACAGCCAAGTCGCCGCCATGGACAAGACGGAATATCACGCGCGGCATATCCTGGTAGCCAGCAAGGATAAGGCGCTGGCCGACCAGATCATCAAGAAGCTCAAGGGCGGCGCCAAGTTCGACGACCTTGCGAAGGCGGACTCGATCGATCCCGGCTCCAAGGCAAGCGGCGGCGACCTCGGCTGGTTCACGCTCGCGCATATGGTCAAGCCGTTCGGCGACGCCGTGAAGTCCCTGAAGAAAGGCGAAATCACGCCAGAGCCCGTGGAAACCCAGTATGGCTGGCACGTCGTGAAGCTCGAGGATACCCGCGAGACCGTGCCGCCGCCGTTCGACCAGATGAAGACTCAGCTCACCAACGCGGTCGTGCAAAAGAAATTCCAGGCCTACATCGACGGCCTGAAAAAGAACGCCAAGATCGAAAAGAAGCTGTAAGCGACGCTCGCCGCGGCGGGTTCAAGGGCGTAGCGGGTTCATGGGAATCCGCTACGTCCTCAGCAGCTGCAAAAACGCTGCTTCGTCGAGGACCTCGATCCCCAATTGCTGCGCCTTCTTGAGCTTGGAACCGGCGTCGGCCCCGGCCACCACATAGTGGGTTTTTTTCGAAACGCTGGCGCTCACCTTGCCGCCGAGCTGCGTGACGGCCTCCTCTGCGGCTTCGCGCGTCATCGACTGTAGCGCACCGGTGAGCACGAAGGTCTTCCCGGTCAATGCGGCATGCGAACTGATCGCTGCCGGCAAAGGCCAATCAACGCCGCCGGCCAGCAACCGGTCGACGACCGCTGCATTGTCGGGGTCCTGGAAATAGGCGGCGACATGTCTCGCCACCACCGGCCCCACATCCGGTACACGTTGCATCTCCTCCTCTCCGGCGCGGCGCAGGGCTGCGATATCGCCAAAATGCCGCGCCAGCGCCAGCGCGGTTGCCTCGCCTACGTCGCGTATGCCGAGGGCGTACAGAAATCGGGTCAGGCTGGTGTGTTTTGCGGCAGCGATGGCCGACTGCAATTTCTGCGCCGACTTCTCGCCCATGCGATCCAGAGTGGCGAGTCGATCCGTGCCCAAGGTGAAAAGATCCGCCGGCGTTCGCACCCAATCGCGATCCACGAGTTGTTCCACGAGCTTGTCGCCGAGGCCCTGTATGTCCAAGGCGCGGCGCGACGCAAAGTGTTTGATTTCCTCTTTGCGCTGAGCCGCACAGCTCCGTCCCCCCGTGCAGCGCGCGACGGCCTGCTCGGCCTCGCGCACCACCGGCGATCCGCACACGGGGCAGGTGGTAGGTAGCG
>Ga0070696_100001422_pt1 | contig 15640 bp, 12 predicted proteins | sample KBSK1253metaG_FD_65474 | JGI IMG/M metagenome (GOLD analysis project Ga0070696, IMG submission 65474) | Corn, switchgrass and miscanthus rhizosphere microbial communities from Kellogg Biological Station, Michigan, USA - KBS K1-25-3 metaG | ecosystem: Host-associated > Plants > Roots >... | reverse complement strand
CGAAGATGTGCATCACTTCGCGATGTCGTTGAACCCCGATTACCGCTATGAGCAGGGCCGCTACGGCGACGTTGTCGTGCGGGTGCTCTATCAGCCCGGCGACACGGCGACCTGGGGGAAGGGCATTGCGGTCGCGCGCACCGAAGCGGCGCTCGCCTGGCTCGACTCGCTGTACGGCAAGTTCGCCTGGCCCCAGATCACGAACGTGCACCGCATCGAAGGCGGCGGCACCGAATTCCCGATGATGGTGATGGACGGCAGCGCGGGACTCGGTCTCATCGTGCACGAAGTCGGGCACAATTACACGATGGGGGTCCTCGCCAACAACGAATGGCGTGAGGGCTGGCTCGACGAGGGGTTCACGAGCTTTCAGACGGGGTGGTTCTTCGAACGACACGGAGCAGGCGCCGCGTACGAATCCGTCGAACCGGAGATCCTCCTTTGGGATCTGGACCGGTGGAGCGAGCCCACGTCGATGGTGAGCGACCGCTACCGCGACTTCGCCACCTACAACACCATGACCTACTCGAAGGGGCAGCTCTTCTTCGAGCAGCTGCGCTACGTCGTCGGCGATGAGACGATGCGCCGCATCCTGCGGGAGTACTACGCCCGCTGGAAGCTCAAGCACGTGGACGAGGACGCCTTCCGGGACGTCGCCGAGGAAGTCTCGGGGATGGATCTGAAGTGGCTGTTCGCCCAATGGCTGCATGGCACGCCGTTGATCGACTATCGCTTGAAGCGCGTGGAACGGCGGCGGTTGGCTAATGGCTATTGGCTAACGGCGGTGACAATCGAACGCCTTGGTGATGGCTGGATGCCCGTGGAGGTCGGAGATCGCGACACGATCTACGCGCGCAGCACCGGCGAACCTGAGATCGAGCGCGTCGAGTTCATCACGGTGAAGAAGCCCAAGCGCCTGATGCTCGACCCGCGCGTCCGCGCGCACGACTGGAACATGCTGAATAACCGCGAAGGGCGTGGGGCGTGGGGGCGTGGGGGCGTGGGCAAAACCCAATGGCGATTCGATGACCCGACGCGCGACGTCGCGCGGCGCGACCGGATCGTGAGTGCCCTGCTCCCCGTCGCTTGGAGCAACGACTACGGCGGCGTCACGCTCGCGCTGCGTGTCCGCGATAATTACCTCGGTCGCTTCGAAAAGAGCGTTGCCCTCTTCTCCTTCGGTCTCGACCCGGACGCGACCCACCGGAAGGGGTGGTATGTCCGCTCCGCCAACCCCGTGAGCCATCCCATGCCGCGCACCGAATCGAGCGTAGCCGCCTGGTCGGTGGAGGGGCGCGCGGGCGTCGCGTTCAGCGTGGATCGCTCGCTGCGCCGGCACCCGAGCTTCGGCGCCGACCCGCACGCCGGCTTCGATGCCCAGTGGATGGCGACGACGGACCTTGGGTTCGTGGACACGCGCATGTGGGAAGACGCCGGGACGATCGAGGCGGGGCCGTGGATCTCCACGACCGTCGAACGGGGCAATGCGGTGTGGCGTGCCCGGCTCGGCGCCCGCGGTGGCGTCGTCTACCGGCTGCAGGGACCGGGCATCGTTACGAAGAACCGCTACGACGTGGAGGCCTACGCCCGTGCCACCGGTGAAGCGAGCGTGCGCGCACCTTTCTGGCTGAAGACGAGGCTCGGCGTGCGGCTCTTTGGCGGGGGCTACTTCGCCGATAACGTCCCGCCGCTGCAGCGCCGCATCCCCGTCGCGGGCGCCGACCCGTACGAGACGTTCACCAATCCGCTGCTGCGCAGCCGCGGCGCGCTCTTCGTGCGTCCCGACTTCCACTATCACGCAGCAGGGAACGCCAACCTGCGCGCCTTCCGCGCCGATTTGGGTGGACGTTGGGCCGCCGGCGTCAACCTCGAGGCCACGAAACAACTGCTGGCGCCACGCCGCCCCGGGCTGTTGTCGGGGATGGCGCTGGAGACGTTCATGGACCTGGGGCTCGTCGACACGCTCGCCGTGCCGTCGACCGCGCCGGGCAAGGCGTACACGCCGCTCTACGATTGGGGCGTCGGGCTCCTCACGCAGCACCGCGTCAGAGACCTGAACTGGACCTTCCGGCTCGAGTTCCCGTTCATCGTGAACCGTTGGGAGTACGCCGCTGCCGGCAACGCGCCCACCGACGGGCGCATCGCGTTCAGGTGGCAGATCAGCCTGGAGTCGAGTTTCTGAGCGAGCGCGACCGGCGAGGCTTCCTGCAGGAGGCGTTCGGGCGGCTGTTGCACGAAGTCGCCGAGCGGACGGAGGCGCGGGTCGCGCCGCGCCGCTGGTTCCGGCCTCCAGGCGCCGCGCCGGAGGTAGCCTTCGTCGCCGCGTGCACGCGGTGCGGAGATTGCATCGATGTTTGTCCCGTGCACGCCATCGTCAAGGCGCCCGCCAACGCCGGCCTCGCCGCGGGGACGCCCTACATCGAGCCGACGATGCAGGCGTGCATCGTGTGTGCAGACATGCCGTGCGCGGCGGCGTGCGAGACCGGAGCGCTGGTTGTGCCGGCAGACCCTGAAGGCCTAGGCGTCTGGGCGTCCGTGCACATGGGCGTGCTCTCGCTCGATACGGACCGCTGCATCACGTTCCAGGGACAGGCGTGTGGCGTGTGCGCTCGTTCGTGTCCCGTCGGAGAGCGAGCCTTGGCGATCGACGATCGGGGCCACCCGGTGCTGAAGCCCGAAGGATGCGTGGGATGCGGCGTGTGTGTCACAGCCTGCGTCACCACACCCTCGTCCCTGAGTCTGAGGCTGTCATGAGCGACGTGCCGTACCGAGTCGAGAAGCCATGGGGATACGAGGTGATCTGGGCCAAGACGGACCGCTACGTCGGCAAGATCCTGCACATCGAGCCGGGACATGTCCTCAGCCTGCAGTACCACAATAAGAAGGATGAGTCGATCTACGTCCTGACGGGCGAGATCATCCTGCGGCTGCAGCAGGGCGAGACGCTGATCGAGCGGCGCATGCGGGAGGGCGAGGCCTTCCACATCGCGCCCCGTACGATCCACCAGTTCGAAGCCGTGGTTGCGAGCGATCTGCTCGAAGCCTCCACTCCGGAGATCGACGACGTGGTCCGACTGAAAGACCGCTACGGACGGGTCCCATGAAACTGAAAGTCATCGTCCCACTCGCGGGCAAAGGCACGCGCCTGCTGCCACTGACAAAACGTGTTCCCAAGCCCCTCGTGAACGTGGCCGGCCGGCCCGTGATGGATTACGTGATGGACAAGGTGAAAGAGCTCGATGTCGAAGAGCTCATCGTGATTACCGGACACCTCAAGGATGTCGTCGAGCGATACGTCGTCGAGCACTACGACGTCAAGGCGACCTTCGTCGAGCAAAAGACCTTGGACGGGACCGCTGGGGCGATCGATCTGGCTCGGCCGTACGTGGACGGGCCAGTGCTGATCATCTTCGTCGACACCCTGTTCGACGCCGACCTGACGATCGTGAGCCGCACCGATGCCGACGGGATCCTGTGGGCCAAAGAGGTCGAGGACTACCAGCGCTTCGGCGTCATCGTCACCGACGAGCACGGCTACATGACGCGCATCGTGGAGAAACCGAGCACGCCGATCTCGAAGCTCGCCAACATCGGGCTCTACTACATCAAGGACTGGAAGACGCTCTTCGACGGCATCACGGAGGTGAAGCGCAGCGCGCCGGGGAAGGGCGGCGAGTTCTACCTGACCGATGCGTTCCAGTACATGGTGGACCGCGGCAAGAAGCTCGTGGTCGGAGAAGTCGGTGGATGGTACGACTGCGGAAAAGTCGATACGCTGCTCGAGACGAACCGTCACCTGCTCGAGACCGGCCGGGCGCGACGTCCCAAGACGCCGCCCAAGGGCGTGGTCATCAGGGATCCGGTCTACATCGAAGACGGCGTACGGCTCGTGGACTCCACCATCGGCCCCAACGTGTCGCTCGGCGCGGGGAGCAGCGTAACGGGCAGTACCGTGGCAAACAGCATTCTGGGGACTAACGTCCGGATACAGGGCGCCATGGTCGAAGGCTCGGTCGTCGGCGACGATCAGGTGATCGAGGGCCGGACGGTGGAGAACAGCGTCCTGGACGCGGGCGAGCGCGCCGCCGCCCGTTAGGCGGCCTCCCCGGTGAGCGCCTTCGCGACGGCGGCCTTGAGCTGGCTCAACTCGTAGGGCTTCGGCAGGAACCCTTCCACACGCTCCGCCAGTCCGCGGGCCGCTTCGGCGTCGGGGCTATATCCCGACGATACCAGGACTCGCACGTCGGGCCGGATCGCCTTCAGCAGCTCGAAGATGCCGGCGCCGCCCCCCGGTAACACGAGATCGAGAATCACGAGGTCGACGGGCGGGTCCGCGGCCTGCATCGCCGCGAGCGCCGACGTCCCGTCGCCGGCGTCCAGCACGCGATAGCCGAAGCGGGTGAGTGCGCGTCTCAAGCTGTTGCGAACGATTTGCTCGTCGTCCACGATGAGTATCGTGGCGCCAGGCGCCGCCACCGCGGAGGGCGCGGGCGCGGCGGGTGCGGCAGCAGGGGGCGCGGGCAGCGCCGCGGTCGACAGGGGCAGGAGCAAGTGGATTGTCGTGCCCCGTCCCGGCTCACTCTCGACGCGAACGGCGCCGGCGTGGGCCCGGATCACGCGGAGCAGGGTTGCGAGCCCAAGCCCCGCCGCCTGGTGCATGGGCTTGGTACTGAAGAACGGCTCGAATGCTCGTGCCACCGTCGCCGCGTCCATCCCTCGACCCGTGTCGGAAACGGAGATGCGGACGTAGCGGCCAGGCGTGGCGCTACGCCATTCGGTGTCATTGGCCGCGACAGTGTGCAAGGCGGCCGTCAGGCCGAGCCGGGGGTCGGGGCGGCCGCGCATTGCGTCGCGCGCGTTGAGGACCACCTGTGTGCACGCGTGCACCAGGTGGTCCATATCACCCGCGAGGGGCGGCAAGCCAGGCGCCGCATGCACGTGGATCTTGGCCCCGTCAGGGAGCAGCGCCCGCGCCAATGCGGCGACGCTCTCGAGCACAGCCCCGGCATCGGTGGGCTGGACGCGGACGGGGTCGCTGCGGGTGAAACGCATCAGCTCTTCGGTAAGGTCGCGGCCACGGCGGGCAGCGGCGACGATCTCGTCGAGCTGATCGGCGGCAGGGCCCACGGACGTTTCTTGGCGTAGCAGCGAAACGTGCGTGAGGATCCCGCCTAGCAGGTTGTTGAACTGGTGCGCGATGCCGCCCGCGAAGCGCCCCAGGGCGTCGATGCGCTGCTCGTGCAGGCGCTGCGACTCTGCGGCCAGGAGTTGTGACCGGCTCCGCGCCAGCAGGCGGGCGCCCACCATGCTCGCGACGGCAGCGGTCGCCACGAGCAGCGTGCCGCGCGCTACTGCTTCCAGGGCAGGATGCGCCGGCGGGAAGAACCACTCGACCACGGGGTACGCCACGGTCGCCGGGACCGCCAGGGCGGCCTGCGCCCGGTATGTCCACGGCAGAAACAGGGCGGACCCGAGCACGGTAACGGCGAGCACAGCGGCGAGCTCGAACGGGTATGGGGCGCCGGCCGTGGCCGCGACAGCGTTGCTCGCGACGATCGCGAAGGCGAGCGCGTAGGCGAACACGTGGAGCGTGCGCGCGGAGCGTTTCGGAGTGCTGGCGAGCGCGAGTACGATACCAAGCGCGGCGGTGGCGGCGCGGGCCACGAGCACCGGGAGAGGGGTTGGGCCGGGTACGGTTCCCCCAATGACCTCCCACAGGGCGGAGGCGCCGGCGACGACCAGCGCCACAGCCCGGACCGCGCGCGCGAACGTGCTGGTATCCATGAGTTCTAGTCTAAGGCTCGGCGGCGGCCTTGACACGGTATCCATACTTCTAGTATTATCGAATTGTGAACACCACTGCCACCGCCACCGCCACCGCCGCTGCCGCTGCACTCCAGTTCGCCCCCAAGTTCGCCGCGCTCGGCCACGAAGTGCGCCTTTCGATCGTGCGGCTGCTCCTCTCGGCCAATCCCGACGGCCTCGTGGTCGGCGAGATCCAGGAGGACCTCGGTATTCCGCCCTCCACGCTGTCGCATCACCTGGACGCCTTGCAGCGTGAGGGCTTGGTGGGCGTGACGCGGGAAGGGAAGTACCTGCGCTATCGGGCCGACGCGGTAGGACTGCGCGACCTGTTGGCGTTCCTTTATGCGGAGTGCTGCACTCGCAGCAAGTTGGTCCCACTCTCAGCCCTGAAAGGAGTCACCGCATGAACAACGACATCATGGACTGCCCCTGCGGCTGCTGCCGATGACATTGGACGAGGTGCGCCAGCTGTTCGCGTATAACGCCTGGGCGAACCGGAAGGTCTTCGACGCGGCGGCCGCCCTTCCGGCGGAGTTGTACAACCGCGACTTGAAGAGCAGCCACGGCGGCATTCACGGCACGCTGGCGCACATCGTCTGGGCCGAGCACCTCTGGCTGAATCGTTGGCTGAACAAGGCGAACCCGGCGGTTGCGCAGGGCAAAGACCTGCGCACGGCGGCGGAGGTACAGGCCCGGTGGGAAGAGATCGAGGCGGAGCGGGGAAGATTCCTGGCGGGGGTCTCCGAGGCGCAGCTGCAGGAGACGCGGACCGTGAAGCCGTCCACCGGTGGCGAGTATCAGCACACCTTTGTCCAGATGTTTCAGCACATGGTGGACCACTCCTCGTACCATCGGGGCCAGGTCGTGACGCTGCTACGGCAGGTGGGCGTGGTGCCGCCTGTGACGGGCCTGATCTTCTTCTACCGGCGGGGTTGACGGGGGCGGGGAACCGGAGTTAGTTACTGACCGTTCAGTAACTAACTCCGGAGCCTCGATGCCTCGACTCGCCGTCCTCAAGAAGCCCAACAAGCAGAAGAAGCCGCGCTGGCAGCGGCGCAAAGGCGCCCGCCCCGAGGAGATCGTGGCCGCCGCGCTCGAGGTCTTCGTGGAGCGCGGCTTCGCCGCCACCAAGCTCGAGGATGTCGGCCGCCGCGCCGGCGTCACCAAAGGCACCATCTACCTCTACTTCGAGAACAAAGAAGCGCTTTTCAAGGCCGTGGTGCGCGAGACGATCGTGCCCGTCATCGCGAAGGGCGAGGCGCTGGCGCAGAGCTTCACCGGCAGCGCCCGCGAGTTGTTCGAGCAGCTGGTGCGCGAGTACTGGCGGCTCGTGGGTGAGACCGCCCTCGCCGGCATCCCGAAACTGATGATGGCCGAGGCGGGCAACTTCCCCGAACTGGCCCGCTTCTACTACGAGGAGGTCGCCGCCCGCGGCATCCGGCTGATGGCGGGCGTCCTCGAGCGCGGCGTCAAGCAAGGCGAATTCCGCGCCGTCAACGTCGCCGTGGCGGCGAAGCTCGCCATGGCTCCTCTGATGCATGCCGTGATCGCCCGCCGCGCCTTCGCGGCCTGCATGCCGGAAGGCTTCGACGTCGGCAGTTACCTCGACACTCACATCGAACTGTATCTCCATGGCATCGCAAAACCATAGGCGCTATTGGCTATTGGCTGTTGGCGTAATCGTCGCCGGGCCGCTCGCGGCGCAGGCGTCGGCTCCCGTACGGCTCTCGTTTGCCGAGGCGGTCCGACGCGCGGCGGGCACCGCTCCCGCCGTCGAGCTCGCGGGGCTGCGCACCGACGAAGCCTCGGCGCGGGTGCGCCAGGCGCGCGGCACGTTCCTGCCGTCAGTGTCCTTCGCGGCCGGGTGGCTGAACCGGGACTTCAACTCCAAGGCGCAGGGCATCTCCTTCCCGGGCGTGCCCACGATCATCGGGCCCTTCAACGCCTACGACGCGCGCTTCCGCGCCAGCCAGACGCTCCTCGACTTCTCCGGGCTCGCGCGGCTGCGCGCCGCGCGCGCGCAGGTCGCCGGCTCGACCGCCGAGGGCGGTGCCGCGTCCGAAGGTGCGGCCGCGGGTGCCGCGCTCGCCTATCTGCGCGTGGCCCGCGCGGCGGCCCAGGTCGTCGCCCGCCGAGCGGACTCCTCCGTCGCCGCCGACCTCGTCGGATTGGCGCAGGCCCAGAAGAACGCCGGAGTGAGCGCGGCGATCGACGTGACGCGTGCCCGCACGCAGCTCGTCTCCGCGGCGGGTGCCCTGCTCGTGGCGCGCAATCAGCTCGACCGCGCGCGCATCGACCTCACGCGCGCGCTGGGTCTCGACCCGTGGACGCCGATCGAGATCACCGACACGTTGACCGCCGCGCTCCCAGTCGCCGACGTCCCGGCGGCCGCGGAATCGATCGTGGCGCTCGCCATGGCGCGGCGTCCCGACCTCGCGGCCGAGCTCGCGCGCGGCGACGTGGCCCGCACCGCCAAGTCGGCGATCACCGCCGAGCGGTTGCCGCGCGTCGACGTCGCCGGCGACTACGGCGTGAGCGGTCTGACGCCCAGCACGTCGGTGGGCACGCGGCAGATCGGTGTGCAGGTGTCGATCCCGATCCTCGACGGCTTCCGCCGCGAGGGCCGCGCCGCCGAGCAGACGGCCGTGGTGCGGGAGAGTGAAGTGCGGGCCCGCGACCTGCGGCAACAGATCGCCGCTGAGGTCGAGACGGCCTTGCTCGATCTCGCGTCGGCTCAGGCGCAGCAGGGCATCGCTTCCGAGCGGCTGCGGCTCGCGGCCGATGAGATGGCGCAGGCGCGCGAGCGCTTTGCGGCAGGAGTGGCGGGGAACATCGAAGTGATCAACGCGCAGGCCTCGTTGCTGCGCGCGCGGGACACGGACATCGACGCGCGCTTCAGCGCGGCGACGGCCCGCGTCGCTCTGGCGCGCGCCGCCGGCCTGGCACGGACGCTGCACTAACCCTGAGGATCGCATGGCGACGGTAATGGAACCGGAAATCGAAGCGAGCCGTTCGAGCGCGGCGGGGAAAACGCCGGCGGCTCCGCCGCGCAACAAGCGCCAAATCGTCTTTCTCGTGATGGGGGTGGCAGCGCTGGCCCTGGTGGGCTTCGGGGCCAAGCGCTGGTGGTTCTCGCGCTCGCACGTCTCGACCGACAACGCGCAAGTCGACGGCCACATCATCCCCATCCTGCCCAAGGTCGGCGGCTTCGTCGCCGAGGTGCGCGTGCGCGAGAACCAGGAGGTCAAGGCGGGCGACACGTTGGTGGTGCTCGACGACCGCGACTTCCGCGTGCGGCTGGCACAGACCGACGCCGACCTGGCCGCCCTGCTCGCGACGGTCAGCTCGCGCACGCGCGTGGGCCAGGCCGAGGCCGCGGTCGCACAGGCGCAGGCCAACGCGCTCAAGGCGCGCGCCGATCTGGCGCGCATGGAGCCGCTGGCGCAGCAGGACATCGTGAGCGCCCAGCAGCTCGACGCGGCGCGCGCCGCGGCGTCCGCGGCCGATGCGCAGCTCGCCGCCGCGCAGGCGGCGCTGGTGGGGGCCGACGCCCGCGTCGCGGCTTCGCGCGCCGCGCGCGATCAGGCGGCGCTGCAGCTTTCCTACACGAGCGTCACTGCGCCGTCCGCCGGCGTCATTTCCAAGAAAGCCGTCGAGGTAGGCCAGTTGGAGCAGCCGGGCCAGCCGCTCATGGCGCTTGTACCGCTCCAGGACGTGTGGGTCGTGGCGAACCTCAAGGAGACCGAGACCGCGGACGTGACGCCCGGCGATCCCGCGGAGATCACCGTGGACGCCTACCCGGGCCGCCGCTTCCACGGCCAGGTCGAGAGCTTGTCGCCGGCCACGGGGGCCAAGTTCTCACTGCTGCCGCCCGACAACGCGACCGGCAACTTCACGAAGGTCGTGCAGCGCGTCCCCGTGCGGATCCGGCTCGCCGGCCCCGCAGACCCGGCGCACCCGCTGCGTCCGGGGATGAGCGCCGTGGTGACGATCCAGACGAAGTGAAGCGTTCGTGACCGCCGCCACACTGCCGCTTTCGGCCGCCACGTCCGACCGGTATCGCTACCGGTACCTGATCGCGATCACGGTATCGCTCGCGTCGGTGCTGGAGCTGCTCGATACCAGCATCGTGAACGTCGCGATTCCCCACATGATGGGGAATCTCGGCGCGACGCTCGATCAGATCGCATGGGTCTCGACGGGCTACATCGTCGCCAACGTGATCGTGCTGCCGATCACCGGGTGGCTGTCGGCCTTCTTTGGCCGGCGCCGCTATTTCGCCGGCTCGATCGCCCTCTTTACGATCGCGTCGTTTCTGTGCGGCAACGCGGGATCGCTCGAGGCGCTGGTCTTCTGGCGCATCGTGCAGGGGCTCGGGGGCGGGGCGCTGCTGTCGACCTCGCAGGCGATCCTGTACGAAGAGTTCCCGCGTGAAGAGTACGGCACCGCGATGGCGATCTTCGGCGTGGGCGTGATGGTGGGGCCCACCCTCGGCCCGACCGTCGGCGGCTACATCACCGACGCCTACGGCTGGCCGTGGATCTTCTACATCAACATCCCGTTCGGGATGCTGGCCCTGGCGCTGACCCTGTCGTTCATCCAGGACTCGCGCCATCAAGTGAAGGCCGAGCGCGTCGATTATCCCGGCCTGCTGCTCCTCGCCGCGGGTGTCGGCGCTCTCCAGATGATGCTGGAGCGGGGCGAACGGCTCGACTGGCTCGCCTCGAGTGAGGTGCGCCTGCTTGCCGCGATCAGCGTGATCTCGCTCATTACGTTCGTATGGCACGAGCTGCGAACACGGCACCCCGTGGTCGACCTCAGCATCCTGAAGAGCCGCCAGCTGGCCGTGGGCGTCGTGTTCGGCATGGTGCTGGGTGTCTGTCTCTACGCGACGGTGTTCGTGCTCCCCGTCTATCTGCAGAACGTACAGCACTTCACGGCCAATCAGACGGGACTCGTGATCCTGCCGGGAGCGCTCGCCAGCGCGTTCACGATGGCGTTCATGGGCCGGTTGCAAGGGAAGTTCGACGGCCGGCTCTCGATCATCGCGGGCGTGGCGCTCTTCGCGCTGTCGATGTGGAAGCACGCCCACTTCACGACGCAGAGCGGGATGCCGGACTTCTTCTGGCCGCTCGTGTTCCGCGGCGTGGGGCTGGGGCTCATCTTCGTACCGCTCACGAACCTCGCCCTCGCCGACTTGCCGATGTCGCGCATCCCGAACGGAACCGGGCTCTTCAACCTGATGCGGCAGCTGGGCGGCAGCGTGGGGATCGCGCTCTCCGCGACATTGCTCCAGCGCTTCACGGCGATCCACAAAGCCGACCTGGCGGCGAACGTGACGATGTACGCGGCGGCGACGCAGGAACGGCTCGCGGCGATCACCAACGCGCTCATCGCGCGTGGCGACGCCCCGGCGATCGCTCAGACGAAGGCGATCGGCGTCGTCAACGGCGTCGTGACCCAGCAAGCGTTGATGCTGTCGTTCGAGCAGCTATTCCTGTTGTTCGGCTCGGCGTTCGTGCTGTCGCTCCCGCTGCTGCTGCTGATGCACAAGAGCAAGGGCGGACCGGGTGGTGGAGGGGGGGCGCATTGAGCGGCATTCAGGTGGGCGATCTCGCGCCGGACTTCACGTTACTGGACCAGCATGGCAGGCCCGTGCGCCTGCACGAGGTGACCGAGAAGAAGAACGTCGCGCTCTACTTCTATCCCAAGGACGCGACGCCAGGATGCACGATCGAGGCCCGATCGTTCCGTGACGCCTACGATTCCTTTGCGGAGGCGGACACGGAGGTGATCGGCGTCAGCTCCGATTCCGTGAAATCGCACGAGCGCTTCGCCGCGAGCGAGCGGCTCCCGTTTCTGTTGCTGAGCGACCGCGACGGCGCGGTGCGCAAGCTGTACGGGGTGGAGCGAACCCTCGGCGTGCTGCCGGGACGGGTGACTTACGTGATCGGGCGGGGCGGGGTCGTACGGCACGTGTACAACTCGCAGCTGCGCGTCACGCGTCACAGTCGCGAGGCCTTGCAGGCCCTTAGCGCACCGCCGCCATCGCAGCCGTAACGAACAGGGCCCGGACCACCCCCAACGGTCCATCCACGTTCTCATACCACTCCGTCGGGAGATGCGCGTCCCCCGCGTGCCCCCCCGCGCCGAGCGCGATGGCAGGCACGCCCAGGGCGATCGGCACGTTCGCGTCGGTCGATGCGCACGTCAGCTCGTGCGAGCGACCCAGCGCGCGCGTGGCAGCGATGGCGGTTTGGACGAGCGGATGGGCGCGTGGCGTGAGCCCCGACGGGCGCTCGCCCAGGCGGCGCACGTCGAGTTCCAGCAGCGGCGTCCCGGCCGTGCGCCGGCCGTTCTCTTCAGCGAGGGCCCGGGTGAGGAGGCCGTGCACCGCCTTATCGAGCTGGTCCAGGGCACGGGGGTCCTCGCTGCGCAGGTCGAGATCGAACCAAGCCTCCTGGGGGATGGAATTGAGACCGGTGCCCCCGCCGATCCGGACGACAGCACTCGTCGTGCGCCCTAAAGGACTTCCTGCCGGTCGTGGGGCGTGGGGCGTAGGGCGTTCGGCGATCAGGGCAACGGCCCGCCCGACCGCGTTGGCGGGGTTCGCGACCCCAAACGCGGCCCAGGAGTGGCCTCCGGGGCCGCGGTAAGTGGCCCGGTACCGGCGGGCGCCGAGGGCGCGGTGTACGATCCGCTCCACGCCAGCACCGTCGAGCGCGATGAACGCGTGCGGTCGCGTCTCGCGGTCGAACAGATGCCGCACGCCTCTTAGGTTGCCGTCGCCCTCCTCGCCCACCGTCGCCGTGAAACGTACCGGCCGCAGCGTCACAACCCGCGAGCGGACGAGCGCTTCGGCGACGGTGACGAGGGCGGCGAGTCCGCGCGCGTTATCCGAGATCCCGGGGCCGGCGAGCCGCGTGCCCCGGCGCGCGACCGACACGTCGAGGCCGGCGCCGAACACCGTGTCGAGGTGCGCGCTCAGGACGACCGGCTCGGCGCGGTGCGTCCCCAGCCATCCTGTGACGTTGCCGACTTCGTCCACCGCCACGTCGCTCAGCCCCCCTTCGCGGAACAGTCCGGCCACGTGCGCGCCGCGCGCGCCTTCGGAGCCCGTGGGCGCCGGAATCGCCGACAACGCCGCCTGGTGGGCGAGCGTACTTTCGTCGGAGCGCTCGATGTGGTGGCGCGCGGCGCGCACCCGCTCATGCGCGACGAGGGCGTCGATCGTGTCGGTCGGCATCGCCCGCAAACTAGGCCTTGTGCACCGTCCGGCAAGCCGGCGCTTGACCTGGACGTGCACCCGCGCAACACTAAGCCCATGGAGGAGCGCGACCTGATCTACGACTGGAACGGGGTCAACGGGGGCGCCGCGTTTGACTGGACCCGGGCTCGCGTGGACCTGAACGACGAGACCCTGCGCGACGGCCTGCAGTCGCCCTCTGTCACCGATCCCTCTCTCGACGACAAGAAGCGTCTCCTGCACCTGATGGCCGACCTGGGCATCGTGGCGGCGGACATCGGGCTCCCGGGGGCGGGACCTCGCGTCGTGGAGCAAGTGCGCGTGCTCGCCAGGGAGATCCGGGACGCGAAGCTGCCGATCTTCCCGAACTGCGCGGCTCGCACGGTGGTCACGGACATCGAGCCCATCGTGCGCGTGGCCGACGAGATCGGGATCAAGATCGAGGCCGCGACGTTCATCGGCTCCTCGCCGATCCGTCAGTACGCCGAGGATTGGACGCTGGACCGCATCGTGAAGGCCAGTACGGAAGCGGTGACGTACGCGGTGCAGCACGGACTCCCCGTGATGTACGTGACCGAAGACACGACGCGCGCCCGGCCGGAGGCCCTGAAAGCGCTCTACGGCGCAGCGATCGACTGCGGGGCGACGCGACTGTGCTTGGCCGATACTGTCGGTCACGCGACGCCTCAAGGCGTAAAGGCGTTGGTCGAATTCGTAAAAACAGAAATCGTCAAAGAACACCGTGTGAAGATCGACTGGCACGGCCACCGCGACCGCGGCATGGGGCTGATCAACTGCCTCGCGGCCATCGAAGCCGGCGTCGACCGCGTGCACGCGACGGCGCTCGGCGTCGGGGAGCGGGTCGGCAACGCCGAGATGGATCTGCTGCTCGTCAACCTCAAGCTGCTCGGCACGCACCAGCATGACATTCGACGCCTGCCCGAGTATTGCCGCCTGGTCGCGGACGCCGTGGGCGTGCCGATCCCCGTGAACTATCCCGTGGTGGGCACCGACGCATTCCGCACCGGGACGGGTGTGCACGCCGCCGCGATCATCAAGGCGAAAAAGAAGGGGCACGCCTGGCTCGCCGATCGCGTCTACAGCTCGGTGCCGGCGCAGGAGTTCGGGTTTGCGCAGCGGATCGACATCTCGCCCGTGTCGGGCTTGTCGAACGTGAAATACTGGCTGGAGACTCACGGATACGACGCGGAGAACGAAGCCGCCTGCAAGGTCCTCTTCGATGCCGCCAAGCGCACGGACCGCGTGCTGTCGGACGAGGAGTGCCACCGGTTGCTGAAAGCATGAGTTTCCGCGCGATCGAGCGCTCGTTCTTCGACCTGCGCTGGCACTTGGATCCGGTCTCGGCGACGCAGGCCGGCGTGTCCGGCTACGACGATCGCTACGGGCGCTTCAGTCCGGCCGCGCTCGCGCCCCACCTCGCCGCCCTCAAGGCCCTCGCGGCCGCACTCGAAGAAGCCGAGGTCGACGGCTTGGACGAGGAAATCGACCGCACCGCGTTGCTCAACGAGATCCGCGTCATGGTGCGCCGCTACGAAAAGCTGCGGCCGCAGGCGACGAACCCCGAGTTCTGGCTGTCGCACCTCCTCGGCGGCTTGCACCATCTGCTGCTGTCGGGCGATCGCACGCCCGCGGAAAAGGCGCGTGCGGCGCTGGGCCGGCTCGAGGACATCCCCGCGTTCATCGAGGATGCCCGCGCGTCGCTCACCGAGCCCGTCGAGGTATTCGTGGAGACGGCGCTGCGGATGAGCGAGGGAGGCCGCTCGCTCGTCGGCGAGATCGCCGCGGCCTTCTCGTTGCAGGCGGCCGCCGAGCGCGCGACCGCCGCGCTCGTGGGCTTCGAGCGGGACCTGACCCGCTGGGTCGACACCGCCGGTGATCATTTCGCCATCGGCGAAGAGGAATTCAACTTCCTGTTGCATTATCAGCACGCGCTGCGCGACACGGCGCCGGAGCTGTGGCGCTACGGCCATCGGCTAAAGGAAGAAGTGGAAGCCGACCTGGAGCAGCGCGCGAAGCGGCTCGACGGGGGGCGGCCCTGGCCCGACGTCGCGGATCAGTTGCGGGCCGATCACCCCAGCGCGCAGGAGCTGGTCGACGCCTACGCGAAGGAGATGGCTCGGGCCCGCGAGTTCGTTGCCGCGAAGGGGCTCGCGCCGATCCCCGACGCGCCGCTCGGCGTCCTGCCCACGCCACCGTTCCTGCGGCCCATGGTCCCGTACGCCGCCTACGACAGTCCCGGGGCCTACACCCGCGACCGCACCGGCTGGTTCTACGTGACGGTGCCCGACGAGCGGCTGCCGGCGGAACAGCAGGAGCGCATTCTGCGGGATCACTGTCGCTACGAGCTCGCGGCGACGGCGTTGCACGAGGGGTATCCGGGGCATCACCTGCAGCTCGCCATGGCGAAGCAGCTCGACTCCGACGTGCGCAAGAACCTGTGGACGCCGCTCACCGTGGAGGGGTGGGCGCTGTACTGCGAGGACATGATGGCGGAGCAGGGGTTCTACGAGACCGAAGAAGAGATGTTCTTTCAGCGGGTGCACCTGCTGTGGCGCGCCGAGCGGATTC
>Ga0070696_100001420_pt1 | contig 15655 bp, 11 predicted proteins | sample KBSK1253metaG_FD_65474 | JGI IMG/M metagenome (GOLD analysis project Ga0070696, IMG submission 65474) | Corn, switchgrass and miscanthus rhizosphere microbial communities from Kellogg Biological Station, Michigan, USA - KBS K1-25-3 metaG | ecosystem: Host-associated > Plants > Roots >... | reverse complement strand
CAGCACGTGCGCCCGAAGGACAAGTCGCTGCTGCCGATACCGTAGACCGAGCTGATACGACTATGAAGGTCGTTGTGGATTTGAACATATGCGACCTCCACGGGCTCTGCGTGGAGAGTGCGCCCGAGGTGTTCGAGATTGGCGACGACGGTGCACTGCACATCCTGAATGAGGCGCCGCCGGAGAGTCTGCGCGCAAAGGTGGCCGCGGCGGTGCGGGAGTGTCCAACCGGTGCGATTTCAATCGAAGAGTGACCTGCTCCAATGCTGCGCCGCATCGCCATCATTGGCGCCTCGCTCGCGGGCCTGCGTGCGGCCGAAGCGCTGCGCGCTCGGGGCTTCGACGGTGAGCTGACGCTGATTGGCGACGAGCCACATCGCCCGTACGACCGGCCGCCGCTCTCGAAACAGGTGCTCCAGGGCGTCTGGGAGCCGGAGCAGACCCTCTTCCGCAGAAAGGACGGGTACGACGCGCTCGCGCTCGACATGCGCCTTGGCGTGCGCGCGCTGTCGCTCGACCTCCGCGCGAGACGCGTGACGCTTGCCGACGGGACCTTTACCGACTACGACCGGTTGATCATCGCGACAGGTGCGCGCGTCCGGACGCTCCCGTCCATTGCGCCACGAACAGGTCTGCTCGCCCTACGCGGTCTCGACGACGCGATCGTGCTGCGGCGGGCGCTGATGGACGCGCCCCGCGTCGCGGTCGTGGGCGCGGGATTCATCGGCCTCGAGGTGGCCGCCTCCTGCCGCGCGCGCGGCCTGTCCGTCACCGTGATCGAGCCGCTTCCCGTCCCGTTTTCCCCGATCTTCGGTCGGACATTCGGCGAGATGATCGCGGCCATGCACCGGGACCACGGCGTGGACCTTCGCACCGGGGTTGCCGTGACCGATGTCGTCGGCGATTCGCGCGTCGCGGGGGTCGCGATCTCCGATGGCTCACGGATCGACGCCGACGTGGTGGTGGTCGGCATCGGCGTCACTCCAAACACGGAATGGCTCGAAGGCAGCGGCCTCACGCTCGACAACGGTATCGTCTGCAGCGGCTCCGGTGAAGCCGCGCCGGATGTCTATGCAGCCGGCGACGTGGCCCGGATCGCCAACCGATGGCACGGCGATTCACCGCGAATCGAGCATTGGACCAACGCGGTCGAGCAGGCCGTGTGCGTCGCGGAGAACGCGCTCGCCGGCCCCGAGGCGTGCACGAGCTTCTCGTCCGTGCCGTATTTCTGGTCGGATCAGTACGACCGCAAGATCCAGTTCATCGGTCGCGCACGGCCGCACGACGAGATGGTGATCGTCGACGGGTCGCTCGAGGATCGACGATTGACAGCGCTCTACCGGCGTGGCGATCGAGTGGTGGCGTGTCTCGCCGTGAATCAACCGCGTGCGCTGATCAAGTACAGGAAGCTGATCGCCGCCGGCGCCTCGTGGGGGGCCGTCCTCTCGGGAACAGCCGTTGCGTAGCCGCATCGGCCTGTTGCGGGAGCGGTCTACTTCTGCTCCTTCAGAAACGCCAGGGTGTGGGTGACGCATTCGTCCGCATTGGCAGCGGCGATGTGGTACGCGTCGCTCCGGATGATCACGAGCCTCGAATTCGGAATCTGCACCTGATAGGCCCGTGCTTTCTCCACCGAATTCATCTTGCTGCGGTCCGCGGTGATCACCAGAGTCGGCGCGGTGATGCGTTGCAGGACGCCTTCCTTCGCGAGATCGAAGTTCGACAGCGATTGGCTGAGGCCTTTGACGCCCTCGCGATCCCCCTTGCCGAAGAGCGTGTTCCAATACGCGATCATCTCCTTCGACACGTTCGAACCCAGCCGATCCCGCTGCGGAATCGGCGAGGGGTCGGCGATCGCCAGCGGCGACGCCGGCCCGCCGACGACCACCAGCGTCCGCGTGCGCCGCGGATAGTCGGCCGCAAGTCGCATCGCAACGGCCCCACCCGTTTTCGCGCCGATGATATGCGCCGACTCGACGCCGGCCTTGTCCATCACGCGCGTGACGAACGTGGCGAGGTTCGCCAGGGAATACTGAAAGCCGCGCGGGATGCTCGAATGTCCAAGTCCAGGCAGATCCGGCCGGATCAGCCGATACTCCTGCGCCATGCGCGGCACCCACGCGTACCATTCCACGCTGGATTCGTCGTTGCCGTGGATGAGGACCACGGGCTCCGGCATACGCCAGGGTTCGCCGAGCCAATCTTCCCTGTAGAACAGATCTTCCTTGTAGTCCTCTTCGAGCCTCCGCACGGGCAGGCTCTGAGCGCCTGTCGTCCTCGACGTCAGCGCAGATGCCAGAGCCGGGACGCCGAGCAACAACTTCCGCCGCGAGACCGTGCGAGTCATCTGTTTGCGGTATCCCATTGCGTTGGAATCGTCAGTTGCGCTCGACCACGGGCTCGACGTACAACTCCGCCCTCGCGGTCATGTCCGCGTCCACCTCGATGGGCAGGCCGAGCGTGACATACCGCGTCTGCGACACGAAGAGCTTGTACGTCCCCTTCGCCACCCGCACCTCGGCGATGCCACGCTCGTCGGTGACGGCCCGGTACGGGTGCATGAAGACGCGGGCCTCGGTGAGCGGCGTCTGGTCGGCAGCGTCAACCGCCTCGATCCTCACGACGTACTCGGGGCGGCTGACGACCCGGATCCCGAAACCGAGGGACGGTCCGGCGTGCGGGATCCCCTCATCCGGCTCCTCGCTCGAGGGCCCGTTGACGCTCCACGTGTAGAGGCCGTCGACGGCTGGAGCGGCGAGCTCGACTTCCGCAACATGGAGGCCGGCGGTGCCGGGCCAGATCTCGGCAGGCACCCGGCCCGTCGCGACGAGCGCACCGTCATGGTCGTAGATGGAAAACTCGCTGTCGGCGAGCTCGCATCCCTCCAGGCACTTGAGGCCGACCTTCATCGTGAATCGTTCGCCGGCGCCAATCGCCGGCGGGACATCCCACGCCGCGATGCTGATCGTGTGCGGCTCGACCGTCGCGCCACCATCCGTCGTTGCCGCCGGCGGGGATTCGGGATTCGGCTGCGAGTCGCCCATGCTAGGACGTTCCCTCCCTCGCGGCATTCGTGCCGGCGATGTAGCCGTGAACGAGGGCCCGGCCGAGTCCATGCTGGTTGCCGCCACCGCTCGACTCGCCACCCGCGTACAGGCCTGGAATCGGCTCGCCCTGCATGTCGATCACCTGGGCCTTGCCGTTGATCCGCAGGCCGCCGTACGAGTCGTGCCAGACCGGGTAGAGCGTCGCCGCGTAGAACGGCGGGGTGTCGATCTTGTGCATCGGCGCATCTGCTCCGCGCGCGAATTCCGGATCGCTCCCCTTGTCCACGTACGAGTTCCACTTCGCGACCGTCTCCGCGAGGTATGCGATCGGCACCCGCTGGAATTCGTGTCCCTTCTGAATCTTCACGGCCAGCTCCTGGATGGTGTCGGCCTTGAAGAAGAAGCCGTTGGTCGGCGACGTGAAGGGCGGCTCGATGTTCCACTTGTCGCGTTCGACCGCTGCTCGATCGAAGATCGCCCAGATGGGCCCCGAGTAGAAGTCGGGCGACTTCGAGCCCTCGTTCATCGCCAGCGCCGCGTGGACGCTGTTCGGCTCCGCGTAGGTCGCCCTGATGTTCGCGACGCTCGCATTGCGCCAGTCGAGCTGCACGTGCTCGAGGCCTTTCTTCGGCTGACCCTTGTTCGGCCCGGCAGGAAATGCGGCGCCACCCTGCCTGGTCGTGACGAGCATCTCGTTGAAGAATCGCTTCCCCACCTGGTTCACGACGATCAGGTGCTGGAAGGAATTGTTGGCGAGGTTGATGCCCGTCGATCCGCGCATCGAGAACGTCGGGTGGCCCGGCAGCATGTCCGTGTAGGGATCGCGCGTCGCCAGGTTGCCCGGGAAGTGGAACGTGCTTGCGTAGGAGAGGTTCTGCTGCATGCCCGCGAGGTTCGCGCCGACGCGCATGCCCGCGATGATGCCGCTGGCGTCCTGCCCGCGCGGTCCGAGCAGCGCCCAGCCGCTCGACACGAACGCGGGCTCGCGCCACGCCGGGTAGAACATGCTGCGGAACTGCGCGTTGGCGCCGTGTCCGCCGGCGCCGATGATCACCGCCTTGCGCGCCCGGATGTAGATCGTCTCCGTGCGATCGTCGATGTTGCCGTTCTGCCAGAGGCTCTCCAGGCGCCGGCCGGTCTCCGGATCGACTCTCGGCGAATAGCTGGCGCGGATGCCGACGACCCTCCCCGAGAACTGCTGCTCGCGGATGATCTCGTCCATGTGGCGGTTGAGGATGAACCTGACGCCCTTTTCGCGCGCGCTGAACTCCAGCGGCCTGGCGAGCGCGGCGCCGTTGGTGCGGGCACCCTTGCTCGCGACCGTGGTGCCGTCCTCCATGAACCGCGGTGCGAAGTGACTCGAGCTCTTGCCCGCGATCCCGGCATCCTGCTTCGCCACCGTCCCCTTCTTGATGTCCGTCGTCGCCCCTTCCATGAGGAAGGTCACGGCGCGCCTGGCGCGCGACATGCCGCCGTTGCCGTGCGTGCCGGAGATGCGCCCCATGCGGACGTAGTTCTTCATCAGGAATTCGCGAGTCGCGAAGCAGTTGTCCGCGTACGCGCGATGGAGATCGCGCTCGTTGTACCGGTACGGCGCCTGCGCCGCCGCATCCATCACCGACCAGTCGGTGTGGTCCCTGAACAGGAAATCGGTGTCCTCGGTGAGCTCCGCCACGCTGTGCTGCCGCGGCGCGGTGACGAAGCCCTCCGGATCGCCTTTGCCCTCGATGTCCCGCAGCTGCAGCGGGTCGCCTCCGCCAAGCGAGATCTGTCCACCGCTGTGCAGCATCTTGCCGCCGGGATCGAAGTTCTGATCGATGACGATCACCGATGCGCCGAGATCGCGCGCGCGGATGGCGGCCGGCAGTCCCGTGCAGCCCGCGCCGATGATGACGACATCCGCCTCGTAATTCCATCGAACAGCCGTGACGGGCGACTGCTGCGCGAGCGCGGTTCCCGACGTGGAGAGCACCGCGGCGCCGACGCCGGCGGCTGCGCCCGACTTGACGAAGTCGCGCCTGGTGACGGGCTTCCCGCCCTGCCGTTTTCGATCTTTCTGATCACGTTTCGCGGCCATAGGTGCACCTCGCTTGAAGGCGGACCTGAAGGTCCGCCTCTACGAACTGGAGGGCCGAACTGAAGGTCGGCCCCAACGAACTGGAGGGCCGACCTGAAGGTCGGCCCCTACGAAAACGGGTTACTTCTTGCCCTCTTTGGCGCCGTGTTCGACAAGGAACTTCGCGACGGACTCGAGTTTGGATGCCCGTGCGGCGTCGAGCGCCGTGCGGCCGTCGGTGTTGACGGCATTCGGGTCGACGCCGAGGTCGATCGTCAGCTTTACGCTCTCCAGGATCAACGGTTCGAGCTCGGCGCGATTGGGCCGCACCCACGCCCGGCCGCCGCCGACGCCGAGCGCGGCCATCAGCGCGGTGGTCGCCTGCGTGCGCCGATCGTTGAGGTCGTTCACGTAATACTCGTTGCGGAGGACGAACGTCGGGTCGGCGCCCTTCGCGACGAGGAGCTGCATCACGCCGGGCTCGGCGAACCGCGCGGCGAGCCAGAACGGCGTCGCGCCAACCAGCGCCGGCGCGAAGTTGAAGTCCTCGGACGACCGACGCTCGGGGGTCCACGTTTGCAGCGGCGTGTTCGGATTGGCGCCGTGCGCGAGCAGCGCCTTCACCATCCGCTCGTCGCGCCGCATGATCGCTTCGTGGAGCGCGGTGAATCCGGGCCCGGCCGCGTTCGCGTCGGCACCCTTGTCGAGCAGGAACTCGACCGTCTCGGTAAACCCCGAGTGCGCGGCCAGCACCACCGCGCGCACGCCCCACGCATCCGCGTCGTTGACGTTGGCGCCGGCGGCGAGCAGCAGCTTCGCCGACGCGAGGTCGCCGACGCGCGCCGCGAACATCAGCGCAGTCTCGCCGCCGAACGGGATCATCCGGTTGTATTCGGGCTTGCCGTGCGGCGGCACGGCCATCACCTGCCCCAACGCGTCCGAGCGGATCCGGATGTCGGCGCCGCGCGACAACAGGACCTTGACGACGTCAGGGTGCTGCTCGGAAACGGCCCACATGAGCGCCGTCTGCCCGCGCGGGCCGCGCGCGTTGACGTTCGCCCCCTTGTCGATCAACTGCGTGACGACGCCGGCGTTGCCGGAGCGGGCGGCGATCATCAGCGGCGTCTCGCCGAGCAGCAGCGCAAGGTTCGGATGCGCGCCGGCCTCGAGCAGCCGCTTGACCATCCCGGAGCTGCCGTTCAGGCTCGCGTTCCACAGCGGCGTCGCGCCGAGATCGTTGGCCGCGTCGACCTTCGCGCCGGCGCGGATCAGCAGGTCCGCGATCTCGAGGTTGTCGCGATAGCTGGCCCAGTGGAGCGCGGTGGTGCCGTCGGCCGCGGCGGCGTTGACGTCGGCGCCCTGCCGGATGAGGGCCCGAAGCGCCGTGACATCGGCGGTTCTGGCGGCGTCGACGAGCGACGCGGGGTCGGCCGCGCGCAGGGCAGCCGTATCCGCGCCGATCAGAACCGCGACGACGAGCGCCGACAGGTGCACCAGCGTGCCGCGCATGGTCAGAGGCCGGAGACCGTATCGATCTGCAGGTGGCCGGTGCTGCCGCCAAGCCGCTCGATCGGCACGTCGAGCTTGTCCATCAGCGTGACCAGCAGGTTGGCCATCGGCGGCTTGTCCTTATATATAAGGTGTCGGCCCCCCTTCAGCTTCCCGGCCCCGCCCCCGACGACCGCGAGCGGCAGGTTGTCGCCCGAGTGGGCGTTGCTGTTCGAGATGCCCGCCCCGTACAGGATCGTCATATGGTCGAGCAGCGAGCCGTCGCCGTCGTGGGTCGCGCGCAGCCGCGCCACGTACTTCGAGAAGAGCTCGACGTGGTAGCGGTTGATCTTCGACATCCGCTCGATGAGCTCGGGAACGTTGCTGTGGTGCGACAGCGGATGGTGCGCCTCGGGAACGCCGATCTGCGGGTACGGACGCGCGCTCTGCTCCTTGCCGATCATGAACGAGATGACGCGCGTCAGGTCCGACTGCAGCGCGAGCACCTGCAGGTCCAGCATCAGCGCGAGGTGATCTTCGAAGACCGGCGGCACGCCCTGCGGCTGATCAAGGGACGGCAGCTCGAGGCCGGCCTGCTGCTCGGCCTTCGCGATGCGCCGCTCGACGTCGCGCACCGACTCGGTGTACTGGCTCACCTTCGCCTGGTCCTCCGGACCGAGCTGGCGCCGCAGCGCCGTCAGCTTTTCGGTGACCGAGTCGAGGATGCTCTTCTGCTCGCGGAGGCGCTTCTCGCGCGCCGCCGCCTCGGTGCTCCCGGTGTCGCCGAACAGCTTCTCGAACACCGCGCGCGGGTTGTATTCCATCGGCAGCGGCTGCGTGGGGCTGCGCCAGCAGAGCGTGTGCGTGTAGACGCAGCTCAGGTTGCCCGTGCACGCGCCGGCATTGTTCGGCGGATCCATCGCGAGCTCGAGTGACGCGACCTGCGTGTCGCTCGCGAAATGCCGCGCCAGAAGCTGGTCCATCGACACGTCCGCGAAGATCTCGACCTCGGTGCGCCCGCCGCGCGTGGTGCCGGTGAGAAACGACCCCGACGCCCCGGCGTGGATGTAGTTCCAGTTCGCCTTGAGCCCTGAGAGCACCTGCAGTTGATCGCGGAACGGCGCCAGCGGCTCGAGGATGGGCGACAGCTCGAACGCGCTCCCCTCCCCCTTCGGCGTCCAGTACTCCATCGCCATCCCGTTCGGCACGTAGAAGGTCTGGAAACGGTGGATCGGGGCGGCCGCGGCACGCGCGCGCAGCGACGCGGCCGGCAGCATCGCGTCGAGAAACGGCAGCGCAATCGTTGCGCCCAGCCCGCGAAGAATCGTGCGTCGCGGCAACGCTTTCGCAGTGAGAAATGACATCTGATCTCCTTGGACTAATTCGTCGCGACCTGGGACGCGCGCATCTGGAACGCAGGGCTCTTCACGATGCCGATGACGAGCGACGACCACCGGTAGTCATTGGCCGCCGCATCGCGAACAATCTGGCGAACGGCGGGCCGATCGTAGTACTCGAGCCGGCGGCCGAGCGCATACGCAAACAGCTTCGCGGTGACCGTTCTCGGAAACTGCTCCGGCTCCGCGAGCAGCAGCGCGCGCAGGCCCGCAAGCCCTCGCACGGTGTCGCCGCTCACCAGGCCCCCGCTCGCGTCCACCGGCTTGCCTGACTCGTCGGTCGCGCGCCACCCGCCGATCGCGTCGAAGTTCTCGAGCGCGAATCCCAGCGGGTCGATCGCTGAATGGCACGTCGAGCAGACCGCGTTGGTGCGATGCTGCGCCAGCCGCTCGCGCATGGTCGGCGGCAGCGCGCCTCCCCTGGGGTCCTCGAGCGTCGTGTTCACGCCCGGCGGCGGCGGTGGCGGCGGCGTGCCGAACATGTTGTCGAGCAGCCACTTTCCCCGAAGCACCGGCGACGTCCTGTTCGGATACGAGGTCGTCGCGAGGATCGATCCGTTGCCGAGCAACCCTCCGCGCTGATCGAGGTTCGTCAGCGTGACGCGCCGGAAGCGGCTGCCATAAATTCCGGGGATGCCGTAGTGCCGTGCGAGGCGCTCGTTGACGAACGTATAGTTGGCGCGCAGCAGGTCGAGCACGCTGCGATCCTCGCTGAGCGTGCTGCCGAGAAACAGCCTCGTCTCCTCTCCGAACGCCTGGAGCAGGCTGTCATCGAAGTCGTCATAGAGATTCGGGTCGACGACGACCTCACGCAGCCGCCGTAGATTCAGCCACTGCGCGGCGAAGTTGTCCACCAGCGCGCGCGTCGCGCGCGGGTCGGCGAGCATGCGCCGGACCTGTTGCTCGAGGACCGCCTGGTTCGACAGCTGCCCGCGCTCGGCCGCCGCAAGCAGCCGGTCGTCGGGAATGCTGTTCCACAGGAAGAAGGACAGGCGAGACGCGAGCTCGAGATCGCTCAGGCGATACGCGTCTCGTTGGGCCTGCCTCGCCGAAGCTCCGAGCCCGGCCTGAAGCGAAGGCGGGTCGCGGTGCACGCGCAGCAGGAAATCCGGATCGACGAGGAGCCGCTCGAGCGCGAACTGAATCCCGGCGTCGAAGCTTCCTCCTTCACGCCGTCCGGTCGCGAAGAACGTGATCAGCGTCTGCTCGTCGGCCGCTGTCGCCGGGCGCCGGTACGCGAGGCGCGCGATCCTCGTCAGAATCTTCGCGGCGCAGCCGCGCTCGTCCACTGCGCGGCGCGGTTCGCACACGAAAATCGCGCGGCGGCTCGGCGTGTCCTTCGCGCCCGCGGCCGCGTACGGCCCCGCGATGGAGAGGGCGCCGACGCTCGCGTATCCCATGTAGATCTGATCGTTGGTCAGCACCCTGCCGCGCTGCAGCGGCTGCGGGAGGCCTTCGGGCTCCCACATCTGCCTGACGAACGACACGCCGACGAGACGAGGTCCGGCCTTGACGGGGATGCGCACCTCGAGCCCCGCATCCGCCCCGAACTGCATGTACTTTTCCCACTCGTCGTCGCCCGCAAACCCCGGCTCGCCGTCGCCCGCGTAGCTGGCTGCCGCGGGCCTCCCCTTCCCTTCGCCGCCAACGGTGAAGCGCTTGATCAGCGCGCCATCGAGGCGGACGTCGAGCTGCTGCGGCCAGCCCATGCCCATCACGTAGTCCTGGTACTGCCGGCGCAGCCGAACCTTGATCACGTACTCGCCGTCGACCGGGAAGTCGTACCGGATCGCCATGCCGCCGCGCGATCCGAACGGCAGGTCTTCGCTCTGCAGATCCTCCTGGACGACGTGGAGCGGAATCTCGAACCGGTCGACGGCGGGCACCGCGGGCGGCAGGCCGACGGCGAGCCGCGTGACCTGGCGGCCGACCGACAGATACCGTTCGAGGTGCGCGGTCGAGATCGAGAGGACGTCCGCGAAGTTGTCGAAGCTGCCGTCCGCCGTCTCGTCGCCCGGCAATTCCGTCGTCACATCGACGTCGAGGGCGAAGAGATCGCGGATGGCGTTGTTGTATTCGACGCGATTCAGCCGATGAACCGCGCCGATCCTGCCGGGGTTCGGGTTGGCCGCCCACGCGCGATCGATCGCCGCTTCGAGCGAGGTGGCCATAGCGTGATAGGTGGCCTCGTCGGGCCGCGGCATCCCGGCCGGCGGCATCGACCGCGCCCGCAGCCTGGTGATGACGCGCTCCCAGAGCTCGGCGCCCGCCGCCGGATTGGCGGCGTCGACGCCTTCCAGCACGACGCCGGCGGTCTTGAGGCGCTGGCTGTGACAGGTGATGCAGTACTTGTCGAGGACCGGCTTGATATCGGGTGATGAAGACCGAACCGGACCGGGAGCGGTCTGCGGCGCCTGCGTCTGCGACTGGACGCTCGACCACGCAACAGCCATCCAGCCACAGGTGACGAGCGCGAAGACCGTGGGGCGGCCCTTCATTGCAGTGCGCGCGTGCGGGGAAATTGTGGCCGAACCCCGGCCGCAAGTAAATGGAAAGGAGTGGAGGCAAAGGCGGGCAGGTCCGCCTGGAACGGGTGCATAATCCCCGCGCAGCAAATCATTTTCGCGAAGGAGGCTCGCCATGCAGAACCGAGCGAGGCGGATTCATCGGGCATCGTGGGTGCTGGCGGCCGCTCTCCTGATGTCGGGTGACCTTTTCGCGCAGCGTGGTGGAGGCGCGGCGCCGACGCCACCCTTCCCCACGCCGCCGGCCAGCTCGCCAGCCGGGTCGCTCGCGCTGTCGTGCGGCGTGCCGCCGATGCCGCTCGAGGCGGGCGCCACCCCCCAGCAGGCGGTCTTTCCACCCGGACAGTACCCCGTGTCGCTGCCGGCCGCGTCGCTGCTCGGCGCGCGCAACGATCTTCCCAACCCGTATCAGCCCGGCGTCGATTTCGGCGAGCTGCCCGCTGGCCGCAAGTGGGGATCGACGGCGAGCGTGACGACCGGCCCCGACAACACGATCTGGGTCATCGATCGGTGCGGCAACTCCGGCGCAGGCGGAACGACGTGCGGCGGCGCGAGCGCGAGCGTCAACCCGATCTTCCAGTTCGACACGTCGGGCAAGCTGCTCAAGACGTTCGGCGCCGGGATGTTCGTGAGCCCGCACAAGCTGACCGTGGACGAAGCGGGCAACCTCTGGGTCGCCGACAACGGCAGCCACCAGATCTTCAAGATGGATCAGAGCGGCCGCGTGCTGATGACGCTCGGCAAGAAAGGTGTCGCCGGACCGGGGACCGATGAATTCGACGCGCCGACAGAAGTCGCGATCGCCGCCAACGGCGACATCTTCGTCGCCGACGGCCACACCGGCGGCGGCCTCGCCATCGGGAACGCGCGCGTCGTGAAGTTCGACAAGAACGGGAAGTTCCTGAAGACCTGGGGCAAGAAAGGGATGGGACCGGGCGAGTTCGACGTCCCGCACACGATCGCGATCGACTCGCGCGGGCGCGTGTTCGTCGGCGATCGGCAGAACAACCGCATCCAGGTCTTCGATCAGGACGGCAAGTTCATCGCGCAGTGGTTCCAGTTCGGCCGCCCGAGCGGGATGTACATCGACAGGAAGACCGACACCCTGTACGTCGCCGACTCCGAGTCGCGCGACGGCCGCACGAACACGGGACGCAACGCGCTCGCGGCGACCGGCTACGGCTTCAACCCGGGCATCCGCCGCGGCATCCGCATCGGCAGCGCGCGCGACGGCGCGGTGCGGTCGTTCATCCCCGATCCGTGCCCCTACCCGTACGCGTCCGGATCGAGCATGGCGGAGGGCGTGACCGTCGACGCGCAGGGGAACGTCTACGGCGCCGACTTCCTCATGGACGTCCGGAAGTTCGTGCCCACGCGCGGGCGGCAGACGAACTGACATGAGCTGAAGGTGCACATGCATCTGAAACGAATCGCCGGAGCGGCGCTCGGCCTCTCGCTCATCATGGTCTGGACGGCCTGGCAGCATGACCTTGCCGCCCAGGCTCAGAAGGAACAGATTCCGATCTTCGAGTACGACCCCACGTTTCCGAAGCCGTTGCCCGAGAACTGGGCCATCGGCCCGATCGGAGGTCTGGCCGTCGATCGGCAGGATCACCTCTACGTCCTGCAGCGGCCGGCAGGCCTGCTGACGAACGAGCGGTTCTCCGGCGCGGATGACAACCCGCCCAAGGCGGATTGCTGTGTGCCGGCGCCGCCCGTCCTCGAGTTCGATCAGCGCGGCACGTTGATTCACTCGTGGGGAGGCCCCGGGCCCGGGTACGACTGGCCGCAGACCGAGCACGGCGTGTTCGTGGATCACAAGGACGTCGTGTGGCTGGCCGGGAGCGGCGCCAAGGATGCGCAGCTGCTGAAATTCACGAGGGACGGCAAGTTCCTCCAGCAGTTCGGCAAGCCGGGGATGAGCGGCGGCAGCGCCGACACGAAGAACATGGGCAGCCCGGCGAATCTCGTGGTCGATCCCGCCGCCAACGAGGTGTACGTGGCCGATGGCTACAGCAACCATCGCGTCATCGTCCTCGACGCAGATACGTTCGCCTTCAAGCGGATGTGGGGCGCCTATGGCAACAAGCCGGACGACAGGGACCTGGGCCCGTACAATCCGGATGCCCCGCCGGCGCAGCAGTTCCGCCTGCCGCACAACATCGCGATCTCACGCGACGGCTTCGTCTACGTCGCCGATCGGCCGAACAACCGCATCCAGGTGTTCAGGAAGGACGGCACCTACGTCAAGGAAGCGTTCGTCTCGAAGCGAACGCTGCTGGCGGGCGCGGCGTCGGGCTTCGTCCTGTCGCCCGATCCGCAACAGCGGTTTCTCTATATGATCGACGGCGCGAACCATCACGTCTGGATCCTGAATCGCGAGACGTTGCAGGTGATCGCGCGGTTCGGCCAGCAGGGACTGTTCGGCGGCTCGCTCAACGTGCCCCACGCGATTGCGGTGGACAGTCGAGGCAACCTCTATATCGGCGAGAACTTTGACGCCCGCCGTTTCCAGCGCTTCCTGTACAAGGGACTGGGCGCCCCTGTGGCGGGGGCGAACCCGCCGACGACGATCGTGCGCTAACGAGGTAATCCATCATGATGAAACTCTCGAGCCTCGTCACGAGCCTTTTCCTCGCCCTGGGCCTGGCCGCCTCGGCGCAAGCCCAGTGGATCACGCTGCCGTTGCCGGATACGCCGCGCACCGCAGATGGCAAGCCCAATCTCAGCGCTCCCGCGCCGCGCACGTCCGACGGCCATCCCGACCTCAGCGGAATCTGGATCTCCGTCCGCCAGGGCACCAATCCCCAAGGCCGAGGCCTTGAACGCTATATGACCCCCGGATCGAAGGCCCCCATGCTGCCCGCGGCGGAAAAGTTCTATGCGGAGATCACCGCGCACGGCGACGCCGCCGATCCCTCCGAGCGCTGCCTGCCCGACGGCGTGCCGAACCACATGCTGCCGCTCCCCATCAAGATCGTGCAAAACCCGAAAGTGACCCTGATGCTGTTCGAAGAATTCACCGTCTTCCGTCAGATTTTCACGGATGGCCGGAAACTGCCGGTCGATCCCCAACCGACCTGGTTCGGATACTCGGTCGCGCATTGGGATCAGAACACGTTCGTCGTGGACAGCGCTGGTTTCAATGACAAGACGTACATTGACGGGGAAGGATTGCCGCACTCGGAAGACCTGCGCATCACCGAACGCTACCGCCGGCCCGACTTTGGCCACATGGTGATCGAGTTCACCTTCACCGATCCCAAGAACTACGAGCGGCCGTGGACCGCGACGGTTCCGTTCAATCTCATGCCAGACACCGAGCTGAACGAACACCTCTGCGAGAACGAGAAAGACCTCGTGAACATGTACAGGAAATAGCCTGTCTCGAAGAGACGCCGTCAGCCCCGCCGGAGCGCCGCCAGGACTCGCGGTGGCGTCATGGGATGCTCGCGAAGCCGCACGCCGGTCGCGTCGAAGAACGCGTTCGCAATCGCGGCGGCCGCAGCCGCGATGGCTTCTTCGCCCACCCCGGTCGACGGCTGATCCTGCCGCTTGACGACGACCGGAAAGACCTCAGGCGCTTCGCCGCACCGGAGGATCGGATAGCTGACCCAGTCCACGCTGGTGACGTTCGTGCGCGAGAACGTGACCTCTTCCTTCAACATCCGGCTCGCCGCCTGGACCAGCATGCCGCTGATCTGGTTTTCGACGAACCCGGGGTTCACGATCTGGCCGGCTTCGATCGCGCCGTACATCCGCTTGGCCACGATCACGCCCGTGTCGCGGTCGACCTCGATCTCCGCCACGGCGGCGCCGTACGACGACAGATGGGTGCCGACCGCGATACCGCGTCCTTTCACGACGCGCGTCTTCGAGAGATTCGCCGCCGCCTTCCTCGGGCTCCACTTCGCCGCCTCGGCGGCCGCATTCAGGACCGCCAGCCAGCGATCGCCGTTCATGTTCTGCCGCCGGAACAGGTACGGATCCATGTTGGCGAGGTACGCCAGTTCATCGATCACCTGTTCGGCGCCAAAGGAAATGGCGAGGTCCAGCGGTGACCGCAGCGGCGCCCCCTTGAAATAGCCGTGCAGGCCGGGCACGCGGTGGTTCACGATGCGCCAGTTCGGAAGGGCGTACATGTCCCCGGTATTGGTCGGGGTGAGCGACTGCGCCCTGCCATCCTGCCCCTCGCTCGCCGATCGTCCCGCCGCGAGTTGGGCCGTCGTCTCGGTCACGCTCCACGTGTGCTGCCACCCGTGATATTCGTACGCGACGAGCTTGCCGCTGGCATCGGCGGCGATCTTCACGTCGGCGGTGTGCGCCGGCCCGAAGTTGTCCCAGCCATGTTCGTCCCATCGCATGAACTGCACGCGGACCGGAGCGCCGGTTTCCTGCGACATGACCGCCGCCGCCTGCGCCACATCGTCGTAGCAGCTGCGGCCGAAGGTCCCGGAGCCCTCGTAGTAGCGGACCGTGATGTTCCCTTCAGGCATCTGCAGCACGTCGGCGATCTTTGCGCGGGTCGCATAGGGGCCCTGCGTCGAGCACATGACGACCGCCGAATCGGCTTTGACGTCCGCGATGGCGCAGTTCGGCCCGAAACCCGCGTGGATCTGGTAGGGCGAGTCGAACCTGTGAGACACGACGTGGCGCGCGGCCGCGAACGCGGCGTCGACGGCGCCGCGATCCATCACGACGGAGTCGATCGTCTTCGCCGCGCGCATCCGCTCGAAGAGCGCCGCGGGTGTCGCCGGCAGGCTCTCGGGCTGATCCCAGGTGACGCGGAGCTGCTGCGCGGCACGAACCGCATTCCACTCCTCGCTCGCGACCACGCCCACGAAGTCGCGACGCCGCACCACGCGGGCACCGGGAATGTCGCGGATTGAGCCGGCGTCGAGGCTCAGGACGCGGGCGCCGTCCCCATATCCGCCCTGACCGCGCGGGCGGACCACGCGGCCGTGCAGCATTCCGGGGACGCGGACGTGCTGCATGTAGACGTACGTGCCCTTCGCCTTGGCCGGCATGTCATTACGCGGCACGCTCGCTCCCACGATCGTGTGATCGCGGTAATCCTTGACGGGTGCCTTGCCGGTATAGGGCACGTCGAATCGGCGGTCGCCGATCAACGCACCGTAGGTG
>Ga0070696_100001419_pt1 | contig 15658 bp, 11 predicted proteins | sample KBSK1253metaG_FD_65474 | JGI IMG/M metagenome (GOLD analysis project Ga0070696, IMG submission 65474) | Corn, switchgrass and miscanthus rhizosphere microbial communities from Kellogg Biological Station, Michigan, USA - KBS K1-25-3 metaG | ecosystem: Host-associated > Plants > Roots >... | reverse complement strand
AACCGACTCGCTCGCGGCGAGCTGACCATCGCCAACGCTGCCCCGGGAGACGTGATCGATCTCCCTGATCTCGTGACCACGGTTCGACAAGGTGAGCGTGAGTGGCAGGTCGAAGGCGGCGGAAAGTTTCGACCCTCAGACCTGGGCGAGTACTACCTCTTGGCAGGAAGGGACACAGTTGGCGCGCTGAGCGTGAATCCCGATCCGCGGGAGTCGCTCCTCGCCCCTGCGAGCGAGTCGGAGATCCGCAGACTATGGAAGGGCGCCCAGGTAGTTGATCTCACTGAGGTTGGGGGGTTCGCGTTCTCGTCCGGCTCCCGGGGAGATCTCCGGGGAGCACTGCTGTGGTCTGCTTTGGTTCTAGGTCTGCTCGAGCTCGGGATGGCGAGCGGGTGGCGCCGGGCGCAATGAAACTGAAGCCGATTCTGGACGCGTTCGAGCGGGCGCCGGCCGCGGCCGAGTTGGCTAGCCGGCTTCCGCTACGAGGCAGCACGCTCCGTCTGGGCGGCCTTCCCGGCTCCAGCGGCGCGGTGCTGGCTGCGTGGCTGGCCCGGCAATTTCCCCAGCGGCTGCTCGCGATTGTCGCCCCCACGCCGGGCGATGCGGAGCGCTGGCTGAATGACCTCGCCTACCTCATGGACGGCGGGGTCGCGCTCTATCCGCAGCGGGAGGCGCTGGGCGAGGATGAGCCACACTACGAGATCGCCGGTGAGCGCGCTGAGACCATCGAGGCGCTGCTCGAGGGGAAGCTGCGGATGCTGGTCACGACCGCTCGCGCCACGTCGGAGCGAACCCTCGTTCCGGCTGCGCTCGAGCGGCTCAGGCTGAGGCTCGCACCGGGTCAGCGGCGCCCGCCGGGTGAGGTCGCGGCCGCACTCGAGCGCATGGGGTACAGCCGGGTACCGACGGTCACCGAGGTCGCCGAGTTCAGCGTCCGGGGCGGCATTGTCGACGTCTACGGGTTTGGGATGGCAGTTCCGGCACGGTTGGAATGGTGGGGAGACGATATCTCGTCCATCCGCGGCTTCGACCTGACCAGCCAGCGCTCCCTGGACGAGCTGGGCGAGGTGACGGTGTTGCCGATTTCGACGGCGGCGGTGAGAGAAGAGGCGGACGCGCCTGCGGCGACGGACTCGCCTGCGGCGGCGGACGGAAGAGAGGCGGACAGTGCGGAAACGGCACCTTCGGTGCCGGCGGAAATGGCGGACAGGGGGCGGGTTTCCGCCTCGTCCGCCGGCACCGAAGGTGCCGCTTCCGCCTCTTTACCGTCCGCCGCCTCCGGCGCGCCCGCCCTCGCCCGCCGCACCCTCCTCGAACTCCTCCCCTCCGACACTCTCCTCATCGAGGAGGCATTCGGACCGGACTTCGATGAGGTCCAACGGGCCTGGAAAGAGGCGGAGCACCATCTCGACGTGGCCCGGCGCCTGGGTGAAGAGGTCCCGAGCCGCCAGGCCATCCTGGAGCCGCCCGAGGAGTGGCGTGGTCGAATCGAGACCTTCCCCCGTTTGCTCCTGCGGGACCAGCAGACCGACCTTCAGTTTGGGTTCTTCCCGCCTGATCGGATCGATCGCGATCTCAACCGGGTGCGGGCGCTGATCTCCACCGCTCCGCCGACGCTGATCCTGTGCGATAACGAGGGGCAGCTGGAACGGATGGAGGAGTTGCTCGAAGAGGGCCGGCACGGCGCTCGGGCGACGCTGACGATCGGCGCGCTGGATGGCGGCTTCATTATGCCGTCGCTGCGGGTGCTGACCGACCATGAGATCTTCCGCCGAGCCCGCCGGCTGCGGCGGCCGAGGCGCTATCGGCAGGCGGCACCGTCGGCAGCCACCGGTGCGCTGACCGAGGGTGACTACGTCGTCCACCTCGACCACGGGATCGGGGTCTACCGCGGCATCCAGACCATTACTGCGGGTGAGTCCACCCTGGAAGTCGCCATCGTGGAGTACGAGGGTGGCGACCGGCTGAATGTCCCCCTGTACCGCCTGGATCAGCTCGAGCGCTATCGCGCTGCTGGAGAAGACGGCGATCGGCCGCCGCCCCGGCTGCATCGCCTTGGAGGCTCCAGCTGGCAACGGGTTCGAGAGCGGACCCGCCAGGCTATCCACCAGATGGCTGCGGAGCTGCTCGATCTCTATTCCCGTCGTACGGTGTCGGCCGGTTACGCCTTTCCACCAGACACCAAATGGCAGCGAGAGCTGGAGTCGAGCTTTCTCTACGAGGACACCCCGGACCAGCGGCGTGCAACCGAGGAGGTCAAAGCCGATATGGAGCGACCCCTGCCCATGGACCGGCTGTTGGTCGGAGACGTGGGCTATGGCAAGACCGAGGTGGCCGTCCGTGCGGCCTTCAAGGCGGTGCAGGGCGGAAAGCAGGTCGCGGTGCTCGTCCCTACTACCATTCTCGCGGAGCAGCATGGCCGCACCTTCATGGAGCGGCTGGCCGATTTTCCGGTGCAGACAGAGGTGCTGTCACGTTTCCGCACTCCGAAAGAACAGAAGGCGGCCCTCGAACGGTTGGCCCAAGGACAGATCGACATCGTCATCGGCACCCACCGGCTACTCTCCAAGGACGTCATCTTCCGCGACCTCGGTCTGCTCATCGTGGACGAGGAGCACCGATTCGGGGTGCGGCATAAGGAGCGGCTCAAGACGCTCCGCCTCTCAGTCGACGTCCTCACGCTCACCGCCACTCCGATTCCTCGAACCTTGCACCTCTCCCTGGCTGGGTTGCGGGACCTCACGCTGATCGAGACGCCGCCGCGGGATCGCTCGCCGATTCTCACTTTTGTCGAGCCCTGGGACGATGCCCTGCTGGAGGAAGCATTTGCCCGGGAGATCGATCGCGGCGGGCAGGTATTCATGGTGCACAATCGGATCGAGACTATCGACACCATCGCCGCACGGGTGCAGGCGCTCGCTCCCCGCGCGCGGATTGGAGTGGCCCACGGCCAGATGCCGGCCGAGGGGCTGGAGACCGTGATGCGCGGATTCGTCGGCGGCGAGGTGGATATTTTGGTGTCGACCATGATTGTCGAGTCAGGGCTGGACGTACCGAACGCCAACACGATGGTGGTTCAGGACGGGCATCGGTTCGGGCTGGCCCAGTTGTATCAGTTGCGGGGACGCGTCGGACGGAGCCACCGGCGAGCCTACTGCTACCTGCTCGTTCCCGATGCGATCGATGCAGACGCCGAGGAGCGGCTCAAGGTGCTCGAACATCACACCGATCTGGGTGCCGGGTATCGCATCGCGCTTCGGGATCTGGAGCTTCGGGGCGCTGGAAGCTTGCTCGGCGCGGAGCAGTCGGGTCATGCCCACGCGGTCGGCTTCGATCTCTACCTCCGGTGGTTGGAGGAGACGGTGCGGGCGCTTCGGGGCCAGGGGACCACGGAGCAGCCTGCCCCGCCAGACGTGGTGCTGGACCGGCCCGCTCACCTGCCGGATGGCTATGTTCCGGATGACGACGTCAAGCTGGACCTGTACCGCAGACTGGCGCGGGCTGGCTCGCCGGGCGAAATTGATAGGCTGCGAGATGAATTACGAGAACGCTTCGGACCGTTGCCTTCCGAGGCAGTGATGCTGCTGGACATGGCGCGGCTCCGAGCCATGGGAGCCACGCTCGGCCTTCAGCATGTGCTGGTCCGGGGCGATGAAGCACGTCTCACCTTCCGTTCGGGTACCACCCCCCGGCTCGCCGGTCTCACTTCGGCCCTCGACGACGTGCAGCTGGCCGCGGAGGTTCGCCGCACGACGCCTCTCTCGCTTCGGCTCCTGCGCCTGGGCGGAGAGCCGATCGTGCCGGCTCTGGTGCGGGCGCTGAAGACGGCCGTTGAGCCAGTGAGAAGTGAGAAGTGAGAAGTAAGAAGTAAGAAGTAAGAAGTGAGCAACAGGGCAGTAGGCAGTGAGCAGTGGCCGGTGAGGAAGCGTCGTTTCCCTTCTCACTCCTTACTTCTCACTTCTTACTTTTCAACTGGAGACCTAATGCAACCAATGCTGCTGCTGTTGCTGGGCATCCTCGCCGCCGGCCTGGTCGGGTGCTCAAATTTCCGAGACCTGTTTTCGGCTCACGCCGACGTCGCCGCGGAGGCCGCGGGACAGGAGCTTGCCGCCGAGCGGCTGGCCGCGATCATGACGCCCGCGGGCAAGAACCTGCGGGTTAATCGTGAGACCGCTGACTTCGTGGTGAGCGCCTGGATCGACTACTCTCTCCTCGGTCAGGCGGTCGTCAGTGGTCGGCTGCCGGTGGATTCGGCGAGCATCGCCGAAGCAATGTGGCCCGATATCGCTGAGCTCAAGGGCACCCATTGGCACGATAGCCTGATGGCGCAGCGGGCAAAGCCGTCGGCATCTGCCGCGGACAGCCTCTACCAGCAGACCGACGTGCGGGTACTCCAGCACATCCTCATTGGAGTCCGCCCCAACACCGACTCCGCAACCCAGACTGCCGCGCGCAAGAAGGCCGAGGCTACGTTGGTTCGGCTTAAGGGAGGCGCCAACTTCGGGCAGCTCGCAGTCCAGCTCTCCGAGGACCCGGGAAGCAAGGCTGACAGCGGCTTCCTGCCGCCCAGCCCGAAGGGGCGCTTCGTCCAGGCATTCGACAGCGCGGGGTGGGCATTGGAGCCGGGTCAGACGAGCGGCCTGGTCCGAACCCCGTTCGGTTTTCACATCATCAAGCGCCCCGCCCTGGGTGAAGTCCGCGGTCGCCTCATGGACTATCTGGCCGGCCGGGCCGGCGCGCACCTCGACTCGCTGTACATGGACAGTCTGGCCACTACCAACAAGCTGGAGGTGGTGTCCGGGGCGGCCGCGGCGATGCGGGCCGCGGTGCAGGCACCCGAGGATTCCAAGGATTCCAAGAGGACGCTGGTGCGCTACCAGGGCGGAGAGCTGACGGTGAAGGACTTTCTCCGCTGGGTGCGGGCACTTCCTCCGCAATATGCCATGCAGTTGAAGGGCGGCAACGACAGTATGATGATCCGGTTTGCCAGGATCCTGACGCAGAACACGCTCCTGCTTCGCGAGGCTGACTCGGCCCGAATCAAGATCACTCCACAGGAGTGGGACACCCTGAACCTGCACTATCGTACCCAGCTCGATACCCTCCGGGCCGAAGTCGGGCTCACTGAATCCGACCTCACCGACGCGTCCACCGCCCTTCCCGAGCGGCAGAGGTTGGCCGAACTGAAGGTGGATCAGTACTTCGATCGCTTGACGCAGGGAAAGGCCCGCCTCAGACCACTTCCCTCGGCATTGTCGACCCTGCTGCGGCAGCGCTTCCCCTACCGGGTGCATGATGCCGGAGTCAATCGAGCGGTCGAGATCGCCCAGGGGCTGAAGGCCAAGTCCGATTCGAGCGCGGGCCAGGGCGCCATGCAGCGGGCCCCGGGTGGGCCGCCCATTCCCGGACCGGCCGCGCAGACCCCGCCGGTCAAACCGGACAGCACTCATTCATCGAAGGGCAAATAGCAATGTATCGTCGCTGGATTCCAGGGCTCGCCTTGCTTCTCTTGATCTCGATGGGTGGCCCGTGGACGAGCGTTCTCGCGGCGCAGGGTTCGACCTCGGTCCCGCTGGATTCGGCTTCGGCCCCGCAAGACACGACTGCCGGCTCCCAGGACTCCACGGCGGCGGCGCTGCCGATGAGCCAGGACAGCAGCGCGGGTCCGGTCTCGCTTGGCCGCGACACAACCGTGGTGGTGGATCGGGTGATTGCGGTCGTGGGGAACCGGCCGGTGCTCGCCTCGCAGGTGGATGAGGAGATCTTCTCTCGTCAATCGCAGGGAGCGCGGCTCCCAACCGCGCCGGACTCGTTGGCCGCGTTGCGCAAGCAGGTGGTCTCCTCGATCGTGGACGAGGAGCTGCTGATCCAGCAGGCCCAGCGCGATACCTCGATCAAGATCACCGACGAGGAGATCGCCGACGGGGTGGAGCAGCAGGTCCGGAAGGTTCGAGACAACTTTACCTCCGAGCTGGACTATCGCGCCGAGCTGCGTAAGGCCGGGTTCGAAACGCCTGAAGAGTACCGGCGCTGGCTCACCGATCAGCAACGCCGAGCGGCGCTGCAGAATCGGCTGATCGACAAGCTCCGCAACGACGGGAAGCTCAAGGCGGTGGCTCCAACCGAGCAGGAGATGAAGGAGTACTTCGAAGAGCAGAAAGGAAATCTGGGAAAGCGGCCACCCACCATCTCCTTCCGCCAGATCATCATCACCCCCAAGGCGTCGCCAGCCGCCAAAGCACAAACCCGAGCCCGGGCCGATTCGATCGTGCTGGAGCTCCGCCGGGGAGCCGATTTCGCGGTAGCGGCAAAGCGCTTCTCGCAGGATCCCGGGTCAAAGGATCAAGGGGGATCGCTCAATTGGTTCCGGCGCGGCGTCATGGTGCCGGAGTTCGAGCGGGTGGCCTTCAGTCTGAAGCCGGGCACCATCTCCGATCCGGTGGAAAGTCCGTTTGGCTTCCACATCATTCAAGTGGAACGGATCCAGCCGGGCGAGGTACAGGCACGTCACATCCTTCTCATTCCCGAGATCGACTCCGCTCACGTGGACAGCGCCCGGGCGCTGGCAGACTCAGTGCGTCGGCTGGTCGTGTCTGGAGCGTCCTTCGACTCGCTGCAGCGGGCCCATCATGACCCCTCCGGCGAGCGCCAGGCCGACAATGTTCCGCTCGACAAGCTGCCCGAAGTCTACGGCAAGGTCATCGGTCAAGCGGATTCCGGATCGGTTGCTCCGGTGTTCACCCTCCCGGGCGATGGCGGACGGCAGCAGTTCGTGGTCCTGAAGGTGACCTCGCGGCGGCCCGAAGGGGATATCCGGTACGAGGACGTGAAGGACCGGATTCGCCAGCAGCTCGGGCAACAATTGGCCATCCGGCGATATCTCGATCGGCTGCGAGCATCGACCTACGTAGAGATCAGGAGCTAGCCGCACGCGCCCTCGACTCGCGGTTACCCTGGGCGATCCTCGAGGCATCGGTCCGGAGATCATCGCCGGCGCACTGGCCCAGCCGTTGGACGCGGACCTCACGCTGGTCGGGGCGGAGGACCAGCTCGCCGAGCTGGCTGTTGGCCGGCGCCTCTCCGTGGGCAGTTGGGGCCAGGGGTCGGGCGACCGGAGCGAGGATCGAGCTCGTGTCGTACGAGCCGGCCGGCTAGCAGGCCATGCGGTCGAGACTGCGGTCAAGCTCGCGCTGCAGGGCGAGGTCGACGCGATCGTGACCGCTCCCGCTCACAAGCACGCCCTCCACCTCGCCGGCTTTCCCTATCCCGGACACACCGAGTGGCTGGCCCATCTGGCGGGCGACGTCGACGTGGCGATGATGCTTGCGTCCGAGTCCCTCCGGGTCGTGCTGGTCACGACCCATGTCCCTTTTCGCGACGTTCCGGCGTTGCTCACGGCCGAGCGAGTGATCCGCACTGGCCGAGTCACCCAGCGCGCGCTCGAAGAGTGGTGGGGCCTTCCCCAGCCACGGATCGCGCTCTGTGCGGTGAACCCTCACGCGGGGGAGTCGGGTCTTTTTGGCGATGAGGAAGCCCGGGTGCTCCGGCCTGCCGCTGAGGCCCTCGGGGCAGCCGGGCCACTGCCGGCGGACACGGTGTTCGTGCGGGCGATGCGGGGGGAGTTCGATGCAGTGCTGGCGCCGTATCACGACGTGGGGATGACGGCCATCAAGGTGGCCGCGTTCGGACAGGCGGTGAACGTGACGCTGGGGCTGCCATTCCCCCGCACCTCACCCGATCACGGCACGGCGTTGGACATCGCCGGGACGGGAAAGGCGGACGCCTCGAGCATGCGGGCGGCGCTGGAGCTGGCAGTCAGGCTAGCTGCCAAGAAGGCGCCTGCGAGGAAACCGCGTGAACCGTGAAGAGTGAAACGTGAAGCGGTGGGTGAGCGGGGCTCCTCTTCACGTTCACACTTTACGTTTCACGCTTTTCGGCATTCTCCAGCCGGCCCATTAACCGCAGGTAGGATTCCAGCTTCAACTTCTGACTGGCGCGGTTGGCCACCAGCACCGCGCCGCATTGCAGGATCGTCTCCCGCTCCACCAGCCCATTGGCCCGGAGGGTGTTCCCTGTGTCCACCAGGTCCACGATCCAGTGCGACAAGTTGAGCAGCGGAGCCACTTCGACCGACCCGTTCACCTGGATGATATCCACTGGTCGCCCGGCGCCGGCGAAGTACGCTTGGGCGAGCCGAGGGTACTTGGTCGCCACTCGCGCCGTGATTCCGCCCGGCAGCGCGGGGTAGGCCGCCTCCGCCGGCGATGCGACGACCAGCCGGCAGAACCCGAACCCCAGCTCCAGCGGTTCGAGCACGTCAGCACCAGTCTCCCGCAAGACGTCGGTGCCGGTCACCCCCAGATCGGCGGCGCCTGACTCGACGTAGACCGGCACGTCAGCCGGCTTGACCACGAGGAACTCGATCGTGGGATCGCTCGAGGGAATGAGCAGCCGGCGGCCTCCATCGGCCGGCTCGGCGCCGGCCCGGCGGAACCGTTCCACGGAGGGCTCGTAGAGCCTTCCCTTGGCCAATGCCACCCGGAGCTGGCTCACACGGGCACCTCCGCGATGGTATCGAGGTCCAGCGAGAGTCCCACCGCCGGCATTGGACGGCCGAAGCGCGCCATCAGGTCATCGTACCGCCCGCCCGCGCCAGCCGCGCGACCCGCGCCGGCGATGTAGAGCTCGAAGTGCACCCCGGTGTAGTAATCCAGTCCTCGCACTTCACCCAGATCGTATACCACATGGCCTCGCTCCTCGCGACTCAGCGCCGTGTCGAGGGCAAGGAGGTGTTCCAGCCCGCCCACTGCACCTCGTGGGGCGCTGCGGAGCGCCGCCTCGAGCGCATCCCGGCGGCCCATGACGAAGGGAAGGGAGGTGAGCGTGCCCGCGTCGCCGCCCAATCCCGCGAGCGCCCGGCAGAGACTACCCCGATCCTTGCGATCGATCCACCGCCGAACCTCGATTCGGAGCGGCTCCTCCAGAGCCAAGAGCCCTGGTGCCAGTACGCCGGCGTGGCCGAGATTCACCTGAAAGTCCCTGAGCCCCGCGCCGCGGACCAACTCGAGCGTCAGTCGGACGATTTCGACGTCCGCGGCAAGGTCGCCCTGCCCCAGCAGCTCGGCGCCGACCTGCAGCATCTCCCGCGGCCGCCCCCCGCGCTCGGGCTCCTGGCGATACACCTGCCCGGAGTAACTCAGGCGGAGAGGATGCTGCTCAGCGGAAAAGGTGGTGGACGCTACCCGGGCGATGCTGGAGGTAAAGTCGTACCGCAGGGCGAGGATTCTACCGTCCCGGTCGGGAAAACGGACCAAGCGCTCAGCGACGCCCTGGCCGCCGGCTCGGAGGAAGGTGTCTTCGTACTCGAAGGTGGGAGGGAGCAGCTCTTCGTAGCCGGCGCGCTCCAGCACCTCGAGCCCGGCACGCTGAAGCAGACGGCGGCGCCGGACCGCCGCGCCGGTCAGATCGAGAGCTCCCGGCGGACTCGCAGCGATGAGCGGACGGACCATGGCTACTGGCCGGGCGCCCCGCCGCCCCGCTGCGCTGCCGGCTCCGCCTGATGGAGCCGCAGCGACTTCACTCTGCGGCCGTCCATCTCGACGACCTCGAAGACGTGGGGCCCCGCCGTCACCCGATCTCCCGGCTTAGGAAGGCGGCCGAGCTGGCCGAAGACATATCCACCCAAGGTGGTGTAGTCGGTGTCGTCCAGGGAGGCATCGTACTCTGTATTGAATTCACTGATCGGCATGGCGCCATCCAGCCGAGCGGCGCCATCGCCGGCGGGAACCTTATCCTGAGGATCATACTCGTCGTAGATGGGCCCGACGATCTCCTCGAGCAGGTCTTCCATCGTCACCAGACCGGCGGTGCCACCATACTCGTCGAGCACCACAGCCAGGTGGGTCTTGAGCCGCTTCATGTCGGCCAGGACGTCCTCCACTTCGCGGGTGCCGGGCACGAAGAGAGGCGGCCGCATGATGGTCCGGATGGTTTGCCCCGGCTTGGAGCGGAGAGCGGTGAGGATATCCTTGGCGTGCACTACCCCCACGATCTCGTCGAGGGAGTCGGTGTACACCGGGTACCTGGAGCGCCGGGCCACTGCAACCTCGTCGGCTGCCCTCTCGACAGTCAGATCGGCAGCGAGGGCGATCATCTGGGTCCTGGGCGTCATGACTTCCTGAGCTGTCTTCTCGCTGAACTCGAACACTCCCTCCAGCAGGCGGGCATCTTCCTTCAGGAGCTCTCCGCTCTCGGTGCTCTGCTCCACCAGCATGCGGATCTCTTCGGGAGAATGCACCCGTTCCAGCTCGGCCGACTGACTCCGGATCCCCAAGAGTTTGATGAGCCGGTTGGCGCTGGAGTTGAGCAGACCAGTGAGCGGCCGGGTGACCCAGGAGAACACCAGGAGCGGCGTCGCCACCCAGCGGCTGGTTTCCTCGGGATAGGTGATGGCCAGTGCCTTCGGCGCCTGCTCACCGAAAACCACGTGGAGAAAGGATATGATGCCTAGCGCGACGGTCGAGGCGACCCCCGCGCGACCCAGAAAAGCGAGCCACCCAGGCAGCCTGGCGAACCACTGCCGAAACAGGTCGGCCACCGATTCCTCGGCCACGTAACCCAGCATGATCGACGCGACCGTGATGCCGAGCTGGGCGGCAGAGAGCTGACGGTAGAGGTCTTGTTGGGCTCGCTGCGCTGCCTTAGCCTTTCGATCTCCCTTCCGGACCAGCGCCTCGATCCTGGTACGACGAGCGGAAACCAGAGCGAACTCGGCCGCGACGAAAAACGCATTGGCGGCTACCAGCAGAACGACCGCCAGCGCGCGCACCACCCATGAGGTACTCGATGGGCCTTCCATATCGCTCAAGTGTAATATTGGCGCGGTTTTACCGCGAGGGCCGCCGCTGATCCGCCGGCTCGTGGTTCCCCCATTCGAGGCCCTCGACTCGCTGCTGCCTCGTCGGGCCGGCGCTGATCGGGCCACCCGAGAGTCCGTGGCCGCCATCATCGACGACGTCATGTTACGGGGCGACGAGGCAGTTCGGGAGTATACCCTCCGTTTCGATGGGGTCGATTTGGCGCCGGAACAGTGGAATCTCGATTCCACCAGCTGGCAGGGAGCGCTGGCTCGAATCGACGCCGGGCTCCGAGCCGCTTTGGTCCGGGCGGTCGATCGGGTCACCGAATATCACGAGCAACAGCGGGAGACTGGGTTCCACCTGAGCCAGCCCGATGGAAGCGTCGTCGGGATGAAGGTGACTCCGCTGGACCGGGTCGGGCTCTACATCCCGGGCGGCAAGGCGTCGTACCCGTCCTCGGTGGTGATGAACGCGGTCCCCGCCGTGGTAGCCGGGGTTCAGGAGATCATTGCGGTCGTTCCTCCCCAGGGGATTACCGACGTGGTACTCGCAGCATGTGCCCTCTCCGGCGTGACCCGAGTCTTTCGCATAGGCGGAGCCCAGGCCATCGCCGCGCTCGCGTTCGGAACCAAGACAGTGCCCCGAGTCGACAAGATCGTGGGCCCGGGGAATCGCTGGGTTGCCGAAGCCAAGCGCCAGGTTTTGGGCCAAGTGGGGATCGATATGATCGCCGGCCCCACTGAGGTGTTGGTGATCGCCGATGCGACCGGCAGTCCCTCGCGCATCGCCGCGGACCTGATCGCCCAGGCCGAGCACGATGAAGATGCGACCGGCTGGTGCGTCACTACCGATCCGGCGCTGGCCGAAGCACTGCCCGGCGCTATCGAGGAGGCCCTCGCGCGGGCTCCCCGGGGTGCGATCGCGCGGGCCGCGCTGGAGCGCAACGGGCTGATCGTGCTCGTCCCCACCATGCGGGAGGCGATCGAGGTGGCCAACCGGCGCGCCCCGGAGCATCTCGAAATCGTTGCCGAAGGCGCCGAGCGGATCGCCAGCTCGGTTCGCCACGCCGGGGCCATCTTCCTGGGCGACGACACCCCGGAGTCGGTCGGCGATTATGTCGCCGGGCCAAGCCACGTGCTTCCTACCGGTGGCACGGCTCGCTATGCCTCACCCCTCGGGGTTTACGATTTCATTAAGCGGACCAGCGTCATCCGCTATACCCGCGATCGACTCGCGGCGGACGCGGCGGCGATCATCGCGCTGGCAGAGGCCGAAGGGCTTCATGGCCACGCGGACGCGGTGCGAGCGCGCGAGGGCCGGGGCGGGGGCGGGGGCGGGGGCGGCGCGCAACCTCGCTAAATTTCTGATATGGCTACGAGCACGGCGAGCGCAGACTGTATCCACCTCGATTCCGAGCGTCGGCGCGGGCGCCCCGCGACCCGGCGCCTGGCCGTGGTGCTGGTGCTCACCGGAATTTTCATGGTGGTGGAAGCAATCGGAGGGTGGCTGGCCGGATCGCTGGCCCTCCTGGCCGACGCCGCCCACATGTTCACCGATGTCGGCGCGCTCTCTCTTTCCTTGCTTACCGCCTGGGTTGCCCAGCGACCCGCCAACGACAACAAGACCTTTGGTTATCTCCGCTGGGAGATTCTCGCCGCCCTGGTGAATGGTGCGGTGCTGTTTGGCATCGCCGGTTGGGTGGTACTCGAGGCGGTGCAGCGGATCCAGCACCCCGCGCCGATCCGCACCGGTCTCTTTCTGGCCGTTGCGGGCGCCGGTCTCGCGGTCAATCTCCTCAGCCTTGGCCTGCTCCACGGAAGTCAGGGCGGGAATCTCAACGCCCGAGGCGCTTACTTGCACGTGCTGGGGGACGCACTCGGCTCAGTGGCTGCCCTGGGTGCCGCCGCGGTCATCGCTCTCACCGGTTGGACGGTAGCCGACCCGATTGCCTCGGTACTGCTCTCCCTCCTCATCCTGGTGGGCGCCTGGCGGCTGATGCGGGAGAGCGCCGACATCCTGCTGGAATCGGTTCCCGGGCACGTGTCGATGGCGGAGGTCAATCGCCGGATGCTGGGCGTGCCGGGGGTCTCGGCGGTCCACGACCTCCACGTCTGGACCGTGACCAACGGGATGGTGGCGATGAGCGGTCACGCGGTGGTCCCTGATCTGGAGTCTCATCCCGGCGTCCTCGAAGGAATCAGGAGCGAAATGGCACGACTGGGCATCGGCCACGTCACCATCCAGCTGGAGATCGCGCACCGCTGTGCGGAAGAGGCGCCAGCCGCCCACGTTCCCCACCCGGCACACAGCCATCACGGGCATACCCACTAGGTCCGATTTTACCGAGACCGATCCACCCAGCCCCACCTTTGGCCGAGCCTAAACCACACGCCTGTCGGGCGTTGGAACGAGCCTACCGGTAGAAAGATTTGCTCTCTTGCGGGGTTGGGCGGCCTAGTCTATATATGCGCCGCGGAGGCCCGGGCATGCGGGCCTCAAGCGTTAAATCCCTGCCAGGTAGAGGGAAGTCCTACTTGATTCGCAATCTGGCCATCATTGCTCACGTCGACCACGGCAAGACCACTCTGGTGGATAAAATGCTGCGGCAGGCTGGGGCATTTCGCGCCAACCAGCAGGTGGAAGAGCGGGTCATGGACTCGAATCCGCTCGAGCGCGAGCGTGGGATCACCATCCTGGCCAAGAACACCGCGGTCCACTGGCGTGGAGTCAAGATCAACATCGTCGATACCCCGGGCCATGCCGACTTCGGCGGGGAGGTGGAGCGGATCCTGCGTATGGTGGACGGAGTGTTGATCCTGGTAGATGCGGCGGAAGGTCCCATGCCGCAGACCCGATTCGTCACTCGCAAGGCGCTGGCCCTCGGACTCCGACCAATCGTCGCGATCAACAAGATCGATCGCGCCGACGCGGAGCCGCTGCGGGTCCACGACGAGGTACTCGGCCTCTTCATCGATCTCGACGCCACCCACGAGCAGCTGGACGCGCCGTTTCTCTACACCTCGAGCCGAGCCGGAACCGCTACCCTGGATCTGGAGCAGCCGGGCACCACTCTCGAGCCGCTGTTCCAGGCGATTCTGGAGCACGTGCCACCTCCCAAGGGAGATCCTGCCGGCCCGTTCCAGATGCTGGTCTCCACCCTCGACTTCTCCAGCTTCCTGGGCCGGATCGCCATTGGCCGGATCGAACGGGGCCGGGTGCGGGTCGGCGATCAGGTGGCACTCCTTCCTCTGGGTGAGCCCGGACCAGTGACCGACGAGCCCTTCGAGCGCAACCGGGTCACCCGGCTCTACACCTTCGATGGACTGCACCGAGTGGAGGTGGACGAATCAGCCGCCGGAGATATCGTGGCGCTCTCCGGCTTCGAGACCATCGAGATCGGCAAGACCTTTACCGATGTGGATTATCCCGAGCGGCTGGCGGGGATCGCCGTGGAGGAACCCACCATCTCGGTGGACTTCATCGTCAACAATGGCCCCTTCGCCGGCCGGGAGGGCAAATACGTCACCAGCCGTCAACTCCGCGACCGCCTGTTCCGCGAGTTGGAACGCAACGTCGCGCTGCGGGTAGAGGAGACCGACAGCCCGGACACGCATACGGTCTCCGGACGGGGAGAGCTCCACCTGGGCATCCTGATGGAGACGATGCGGCGGGAGGGCTTCGAGTTCCAGGTTTCCCGGCCCCGGGTCATCACCAAGCTGGGCGCCGATGGGGAGCGCTTGGAGCCGTACGAGGAGCTGACGATCGACGTGTCCGAGGACTACATGGGCGTGGTGATGGAGAAGCTGGGTCCCCGGCGGAGCGAGCTCACTGAGATGCGCAACCCGGGACAGGGAATGGTGCGTCTTACCTTCCGGATCCCCGCCCGTGGGCTCTTCGGGTATCGCTCCGAGTTCCTGACCGACACTCGCGGGACCGGGATTATGCACCACCGCTTCCTCGACTACGGGCCCTGGGCGGGACCTCTCGCGGGGCGGAAGCGCGGTGTGCTGGTTGCCGATCGGGAGGGCTCTGTCGTCGCGTTCGCGCTGGGGAACCTGCAGGAACGCGCCCAGATGTTCGTCACCCCGGGGGACCAAGTGTACGAGGGGATGGTCGCGGGGGAGAGCTCCCGCCCGGGCGACATGGACGTCAACGTGACCAAGGAAAAGAAACTGACCAACATGCGGACCACGGCGTCGGATGAGAACGTCATCCTGGAGCCGCCGCGGCAGATTACGCTCGAATATGCCCTCGAGTACATCGAGGAAGACGAGCTCATCGAAGTGACGCCCAAGAACATCCGCCTGCGGAAGCGGGTGCTCACGGCGAACGATCGGAAGAAGGCTGCCCGGGCCGCTCGGGTAGCGGACGCGTCCTGAGATGCCGGTTTTATACTCTCTTTGATGGCGGAGGACATCATCATGTCGGCCTGGGAGACGTCGATGGAGGCCCTTGACCTGGAAATGCGTCGGAAGTTCGATGAGGACGAAGACGATTTCGAGGACGACGGGTTCACCTTCGACGACGATGAGGACGAGGAGGACGATCTCGACGACGAAGACGAGCTCGACGAAGACGAGGACTTCGACGAGGAAGATCTGGAAGAGTTCGAGGATTTCGATGAGGAGGAAGAGATGCGCTGAGGCGGCGCTCCTGCCGGCCGCCTTGCGTGGCAGGGGGACTGGTGACTATTCTCCCGTCCCGCCGGAAGGGCCTGTAGCTCAGGTGGTTAGAGCGCACGCCTGATAAGCGTGAGGTCGGTAGTTCAACTCTACCCAGGCCCATGGATCCGAACTCTC
>Ga0070696_100001418_pt1 | contig 15660 bp, 18 predicted proteins | sample KBSK1253metaG_FD_65474 | JGI IMG/M metagenome (GOLD analysis project Ga0070696, IMG submission 65474) | Corn, switchgrass and miscanthus rhizosphere microbial communities from Kellogg Biological Station, Michigan, USA - KBS K1-25-3 metaG | ecosystem: Host-associated > Plants > Roots >... | reverse complement strand
TCCGCACGGTGCCCTCCCCGCCGGCGCCGCCGAGGTCTTTTTCTGGTCGGAAGACGTGATGCCCCGCCTGCGCCCGATTCTGAGCGTCACCCACCTGGTCGTATTCACGCCGCCCGAGCTTCCCGGGATGACGCTGGCCGCCTCCAAACAGATTTACGCGAACCATTACTTCGAGGCGGCGGTAGACCTGACGGCCGTGGTCGACCAGGAGGGGAATCCCGGGATCTACGTCGTGGTGTTGCGTCGCTACCGATTCGATAACCTGCCCGGCGGCATCCTCAACATTCGCGGCAGAGCCATCGGCGCACTGCGCGATCAGCTCACACTCGACCTGCGGCGCCAGCAGACTACGGGGAAATGAAGAGCCAGCTCGCCACCGCGGGCAGAGCAGCGGCGGCGCGGGCTGCTGCCGTGCCGCGCGATCCTCCGGCGATCGTATCGCCGTTCGTGGACACACTCTTCACGGGCGGCTTGTCGCTGCTCGTTTTGGTGCCACTGCTCGCGCTCGGCCGGACCGATGTCCTGGTACTGAGTGCCGGCGTGCAGGCCTGGGTTGGGGCGTTCGTGAACATGCCCCACTTCCTTGCCTCCTATCGCATGGTCTACAGAACCAAGGAAAGCATTCGCGCCCACCCATGGGCGGCGATCTACGTTCCGATCCTGCTGCTGATCGGCTGCATCACGGCCGTCGTCGCGAGCCGCTGGACCGACATCCCCGTCTCGGCGCTGCTCACGATTTCGAGCACCTACCTGGCGTGGCACTACACCAGCCAGGCGTGGGGTATGGTCGCGACGTTCACGTACCTCGACGGGAATCCGTTCAACGCGCTCGAGCGCAAACTCGTGCGAGTCTCGCTGTACATTCTCGCCGCGTGGCACGTCGTCTGGTTCTTCTATCTCGGCTACGACCGCTACGTGGACCTGACGCCGCTGTACGTGGGACTCAGCATCCTCACCGCGGTCGCGCTGGCGCTGGGACTCACGGGGTTCCTGTTGCACAAGCGGCGCACCGGCCGGATCGCACCGCTGCGCGCCTGGATTCCCTGGATCGCGATCTTCGTCTGGTATGCGGCGATGGCGCGAGTCGGCCTGCCGGCGCTGTTCATCGTGCAGATCGCCCACGCCCTGCAGTATCTGATCTTCCCCTTCCGCGTCGAGCTGAACCGCACGCGTCGCGCCGTCGGAGCCGGTCCGTCACAGCTGTTCGCGTTTCAGATCATGGTCTATCTGACCGTCTTGCTCGTGGGATCGATCGTGGCGTCGATCCTCTTGCCACTCGGCGCGATGGCCGTCGTGACGAACTGGCTCGGCTCGCGCCCTGGGCAGGTGGTGGGATTTGCCATCAGCGCCTTCTTCAATATCCACCACTACTTCACCGATGGCGTCGTGTGGAAACTGCGCGATCCCGCGGTCCGCGCAGACCTGTTCGGGCATCTCAAGGCTTGAGAGTTCATCTCCTCGACGGCACGTACGAGCTGTTCCGGCATTTCTTCGCGATGCCGCGGCAGACCGACCGCGATGGCAAGGAAGCCGCCGCGTTGATCGGGGTTCTCGGGTCGGTCCTCGGCATGCTTGAAGGCGGCACCACCCACCTCGGCGTCGCGACCGACCACGTGATCGAATCGTTCCGAAACGATCTGTGGGCAGGCTATAAGACGAGCGCAGGGATCGAGCCAGAGCTGCTGGCACAATTCCATCCACTGGAGGACGCCCTGCGCGCGATGGGTGTCGTCGTTTGGGCGATGGTGGAGTTCGAGGCCGATGACGCGCTGGCCGCCGCCGCCCGGCTCGCCGCCGAGTCACCAGCAGTCGAGCAGGTGATCATCTGCACGCCCGACAAGGATCTCAGCCAATGCGTCAGGGGACAGCGCGTCGTGCAGCTCGACCGCCGCAAGCGGGAGCTGCGCGACGAAGCCGGCGTCGTCGCGCGCTTCGGCGTCGGCCCTGCCTCGATTCCCGACTACTTGGCCCTGGTCGGCGACTCAGCCGACGGCTTCCCCGGCATTCCGGGATGGGGCGAGAAGGCGTCGGGCGCGGTCCTGGGCCGGTATGTGCATCTCGAGCGCATCCCGGCGAGTCAGGCCCAATGGGAAGTCCCTGTGCGCGGCGCCGCGCGGCTCGCCGCCGTACTCCAGGAGAATCGCGAGTTGGCAATGTTGTTTCGCTCGTTGGCCACGCTCCGGACCGACGTGCCCGTTTTCGAAACCGTGGATGACCTGCAGTGGCGCGGTCCGACGCCGGCGTTCCAGGAGCTGGCAGGGCGCCTCGGCATGCCGGGACTTTGGGAGCGTGCGCAGAGAGCGACAAATAGTCTCCCTCCGAGGGGTTAATACCATCGTGTCATAGTTTGCCAAGTATTCCCTTCGGTAAGCTCGCAATGTCCGCTTACCCGGGAGGGTATCGCAATGCTGTCGACAGTCGGGTTTTTGCGCGGTGTCGCTGTTGTCGCAGTCGCCCTCACAACGATCCTGGCTTGGGCGCCGAAAAAGAATAACGGCCAAGAGATCTTTCGCTACGACACATTCGGCGATGAGAAGTTTTGGACGGACACCGCGCGGATGCACGAGGTCGTGCAGAGCTCGGTGAGCCCGAGTCTGGCGCTCAAGGTTGGTCTGAAAGTCGACGCGGATGCCATTCCCCCAGCAGTCGCCCAGGCGATCAAGGCAGGTCAGGTCGACCTCAACAATTCCGCCACCACCGTCACGCTGCTGAAGCTCAACGCGGTGGTCGGCTTGCAGGGAACGGTCCGCACGATCAACGGCAAGGATACACTGGTGCGGCTGGGGATCACCTGCGCGCTCTGCCACTCGACGGTGAACAATTCGTTCGCGCCCGGCATCGGGCAGCGTCAGGATGGGTGGCCGAATCGCGATCTCAATGTCGGCGCGATCATCGCGCTGTCGCCCGCCGTCACGGCCGAACAGAAGGCGATCTATAACTCGTGGGGACCGGGGAAATACGACCCGCGCTTCAACCTGGATGGGAAGAGCACGCCCCTCGCGCTTCCGCCCGCGTATGGATTGGCGCGGGTGCGCTCAGAAACCTATACCGCCGAAGGCCCAATCTCCTATTGGAACGCCTACGTCGCCGTCACCCAGATGCACGGCCAGGGCAACTTCTCGGATAAGCGCCTTGGGATCAACATCACGCAATCGCCCGATCTCGTGACGTCGAAGCTCGCAGCACTTCGCAGGTATCAGCACAGCCTGCAGCCTCCGAAGCCCGCGGCGGGCAGCTTCGATGTCGCTGCCGCCGGACGCGGCCGCGCGGTTTTCAATCGGACCTGTGCAAGCTGTCACATCAGCGTAACGGGCACCGATAACAACAACGGCAAACTCCACGCGCCGGACGAGACCGGAGTGGATGGGGCGTACGCAGCGCGCACGGCGAGCAAGGCATACCGGACGACGCCGCTGCGCGGGCTGGCGCAGCATGCACCGTATTTCCATGACGGCAGCATGGCGACGCTGGCCGACGTGGTCGCGCACTACAACCGCGTACGCCACCTAGGACTCAGCGACGCACAGCAGCGAGATCTCGTCGAGTTCTTGAAGAGCCTGTGACCCGCTCCTCGCCCTAGCCTCGGACGGCGACCGCGAACAGCGCGATACCACCGCGCACATTCTGATTGACCTGCACCTTCAATGTCTTCGGCGCGATGGCGTAGACGATGTCGTCGGCGATGCGGGCCGCGAGGCTCTCGCAGAACGCGCCCTCATCACGGTAGGACCACAGGTAGTATTTCAGCGCTTTCGATTCGAGACACTGCTTGGCGGGCGTGTACTCGATCACCACGCTCCCGAAGTCGGGTTGGCCGGTCTTGGGACAGATCGCGGTGAACTCCGTCGCCGTGAGCGTCACGGATTGCACATCGGGCGCTGGAAACGCCTCCGCCTTGAGTACCTCACGGGCCTCGGCGGGGTTTTTGGGCCGTGGCAAAGGCCCCGTGCGGGGGAGTGATTCTCCTCGGTAGCTTTTAGGCATGCATAAGACTAAACCGAGAGCCGTCGTCCTGTTGAGTGGCGGCATCGATTCGACCACCACGCTCGCCCTGGCACAACGCGACGGGTTTGCGGTTTACGCCCTCACGTTTCGCTACGGCCAGCGCCACGAACAGGAGATCGAGGCCGCGCGTCGCATCGCCCGCGCGTTCCAGGTGGCCGCGCATGAACTCGTCGAATTCGACCTGCGCCGGTTTGGGGGCTCGGCACTCACGGCCGACATCGCCGTGCCGAAGGACCGGACGGCGAGCGAGATGAGCGCGGATATCCCTGTGACGTATGTGCCGGCGCGGAATACGATCTTCCTGGCGTTCGCGCTGGCGTGGGCCGAGACGTTGGGCGCATACGACATCTTCATCGGCGTCAATGCACTGGACTATAGCGGCTACCCGGACTGCCGTCCGGAGTACATCGCGGCGTTTCAGCAGCTGGCCGATCTCGCCACGCGCGCTGGTGTCGAGGGACGGACACGGCTGCAGATCCATACTCCCCTCATCCAGCTTTCCAAGAAAGACATCATCGCGACGGGGCTGTCGCTCGGCGTCGATTACGGGCTCACGGTGAGCTGTTACGATCCGGCAGAGGGCGGCGCGGCGTGCGGCCGCTGCGATGCGTGCCTCCTACGCCTCAAGGGATTTGCGGAAGCCGGCAGCGAGGATCCGATTCGCTACCAGCGGATGGAGAAGGCGGCGCGGTGAGTTACGCGGTGAAGGAGCTGTACTACACGTTGCAGGGCGAGGGCGCGCAGGCGGGACGGCCGGCGGTGTTCCTGCGATTCGCGGGGTGCAACCTCTGGACCGGCCGCGAGGCCGATCGCGCGAGCGCGATCTGCGGATTCTGCGATACCGACTTTGTCGGTACGGATGGTCCGGGCGGTGGACGGTTTGGTACTGCGGGCGACCTGGCTGAAGCGGTCGCGGCAGCATGGCCCGACTCGTTAGGCTCCCATACACGTCCGTTCGTCGTGTGCACGGGAGGCGAGCCCCTGTTGCAGCTCGATGAGCCGCTGGTTGCCGCGCTGCACGATGCCGGGTTCGAGGTCGCAATCGAGACGAACGGCACGTTGCTTCCGCCACCCGGCATCGATTGGATTTGTGTCAGCCCCAAGGCGCATGCGCCGCTCGAGCTACGATCCGGCGACGAGCTCAAGCTCGTGTACCCACAGGAGGACGCGCCGCCGGAACGTTTCTCAAGGCTCGACTTCCGGCACTTTTCGCTCCAGCCGATGGACGGACCGCACCGCGCCCGTCACACAGAGCTGGCGGTGCACTATTGCCTCACGCATCCGCAGTGGCGACTCAGTCTCCAGACGCACAAGCTGCTGGGCATTCCCTAACGCCGCTTAGCGAATGATCAGCTTGCCGTGCATGGTGGGATGGAACGTGCAAGCATAGTTGATCGCACCGGCGCGGCTCACGACGTAGCGCCCAGTCTGTCCCTGCCCCAGCTGTCCCGTATCCCATTTCTTCGTGCCCGAGCCCGTGGCGGTCGCCGTGTGCGGGACGATGTCGCGATTGATCCAGACGACCGTGTCTCCTACCGCCGCGGTGAGAACCGCGGGATGGAATTCCATCCCGCGGATCTCGACTGTGTGCGTCCGTGGTGGTGCTGTTACGCCTGCCAGCAGCAGCATTAACCAAACGATCACTTGCCTGTCCTAGCCGGGGCGCTGAGCTGGCTGCGAACTTGCTTGGCATGCTCCAGGTGCGTGGCGATGGCCGGGCGCACGTCGACGAGCAGCCTCTTGAGCTCGGCATTTTCCGTCGTCGGGATCAAGACCTTGTCGATCGCATCGAGTACCGCCTGGTGATAGGCGACTTCGCGATCCATATAGGCGCGATCGAATGCGCCACCCTGCAGCGACTCGAGCGCGGAATGCGCTTGCGCCGCGCCGCTCTGGAGTGACTGGCTGACGGCGTTGTCCGCCGGGGTCACGCCGAGCTTGGTGGCCAACGCGGCGGCTTGGGCGTTGACCGCGGTGTGATCGGTAATCATGGTAGCCGCGAACTGCTTCACCGCGGCGTTCCTGGTCCGCGTCTGGGCGAACTTCGCCGCGTCGATGTCGATGCTGTTGGCGGTGACGGCCACATGCGCGACTTCGGGATCGGTGAGATCGGGCGCCTGAGCCGGTGCAGCACTCTGAGCCTGCAGGACAGCGGTCAGCGCGAGGGTAACGGCGAACGGAAGCATTCGAGACCTCCCAAAAGGGGTTCGTAGTGTGGTAGGGCGCGGCATGCTGCCCCAAGGCAACAGACCACATTAAGCATACTTTGTCAAGTATTTACTGTGATTACTAGACAAATCAATGGCTTAGGAGTATTCTGAGGCGTGACCAACTGGCTGGAACGACTCATCGGAGAAACCCAGGCTCGTCTGCTCGGCCTGCTGCGCCGCGCGCCCCAGACGATCACCAGTCTTGCAAGTGCGCTGGGCCTGACCGACAACGCCGTACGCCTGCACGTCGCCGCGCTGCGGCGCGACGGCATCGTCGCGGACGTTGGCACGCAGCGCGACACCGGCGGCAAACCGGCGCGGCTGTACGGGCTCACGCGCGAGGGCGAAGAGCTGTTCCCCAAGGCGTACGCCTTAGTGCTCATCAAACTGGTCGAGGAAATCGTTCGCACTCAGGGACGAGCACGCGCCATAGAGCTGCTGCGTGCGGTCGGCGCGCAAGCCGCCGCGGGAGCGGGAGGGGGCGCCCGTACCGCTCCGAATCCGCAACAGCGCCTCGAAGCCGCGGCCGGCGTGTTTCGCACGCTCGGCTCCGACGCGCACGTTGACCAGACGACCGACGGATGGCGCGTGCAGGCCCACGGATGCCCGCTGTCTGCGGTCACCGCCGGGCACCCGGAGATGTGCGAGCTCGGCAAAGCGCTCGTCGAAGAGGTTGTCGGGGCGCCCGTAACGGAGTGCTGCGAGCGCGGCGTGCGCCCGCGCTGCAGTTTCACCATCGCGACCGAATGAAGAGCGTTCGCTATCTGATCGTCGGCGGCGGGATGACGGCCGATGCCGCCGCGCATGCCATCCGTGAAGTCGATCCGAACGGCAGCATCGGCATCATTTCGGACGACCCCCACCCGCCGTACAACCGCCCGCCTTTGTCGAAGGGACTGTGGAAGGGCGAGGATCCCGACAAGGTGGTATGGCGCGGCACCGAGAAGATCGGCGTCGAGCTGCGCGTGCGCCGCCGCGCGACCGCAGTCAACCCGAAGCAAAAAACCGTGACTGATGATCGCGGCGAGGTCGTCTCGTTCGACAAGCTCTTGCTCGCCACGGGTGGAACGCCACGCCGGCTCCCAATGCAGACCGGTCAGATCATCTACTACCGCACATTTGACGACTACGTCAGGCTGCGAGCGCTTGCGAATGAGAAACTGCACTTCCTCGTGCTGGGCGGAGGGTTCATCGGGTCGGAGGTTGCGGCCGCGCTCCGCATCGTGGGCCGCGACGTCACGATGCTAGTTCCCGAAGACGGCATCGGCGCGCGGGTCTTCCCCGCCGATCTGTCGCGCTTCCTCGTGGACTACTATCGCGAGCAGGGCGTCGATATTCGTACCGGAGAAGGCCTCGGCGGTCTGCAGCAAAGCGCCGGCAAGGTGGTGGTGCGCACGACCCACGGCAAAGAGATCCCTGCCGACGTCATCGTGGCCGGTCTGGGGATTCAGCCCAACGTGGAGCTGGCCGAGCAGGCCGGATTGCGCGTCGAGAACGGGATCGTCGTGGACGAGCTGCTCCGGACGAGCGCACCCGACATCTTCGCGGCCGGCGACGTCGCCAACTTCTTCAATCCCGCCCTCAACACGCGGATGCGCGTCGAGCACGAAGACAACGCCAACTCCATGGGCGCCGCGGCGGGCCGCTCCATGGCCGGCAAGGGCACTCCCTATACCCACCTGCCCTTCTTCTATTCAGATCTCTTCGCGCTCGGTTACGAAGCCGTCGGCGAGCTGGACTCGCGGCTGGAGACCGAGAGCAAGTGGAAGGAGCAGTTCCGTGAGGGCGTGATCTATTATCTGAAAGACGGCAAGGTGCGCGGCGTGCTGCTGTGGAACACCTGGGGTCAGGTCGATAATGCACGTGCGATCATTGGTACGGTTAACAGGCTGGGGTAGTTCTGCAAATGGCACATAGCTAGTGCGTCGACCCCGCCACCGTGACCTTGATCCCGCGCCACCGCCCCTGCCTGAACCGCAGCACACTCAGCACGCAGCGCGTCATGTGCCCCGCCAGGATCGCCAGCCAGATGTCGATCGGATCGAGCCTGCCCAGCGCTCGGATGACGAAGCAGATCCCGAGCGGCACGACGATCTGCGAGATCATCGAGATGTAGAGCGGGCTCTTGGTATCTCCCGTTCCCTGCAGGCCGCCGGTGTACGCCAGGGCGACCGTGACGAAGAGACCGGACAGGCTCAGCACGCGCAGCAGCTGCGCGCCGATGCCGACCACGACCGGATCATGCAGGCCGAAGACCGCGAGGAGCTGTCGCGGCAAGAACAGGAAAAACAGCCCGACAAACGCGGCGACCGACAAGCCATACCGCGCGGCGATGTGCACCGCCTCCGCGGCGCGGTCCGGTTGTCCTGCTCCCATGTTCTGGCCGGCAACGGCGGCCGCGGCGCCCATCAGTCCGACCGACGTCCACGTGATCAGCGAGAACAGCTCGGGATACGAAACGGCAAAGGCGGCCTGAGCGGCGGCGCTTTGCGCGAGCGATCCAATGAACGACAGCATCAGGACGCCGCCAATGTTCATCGCGATGCCCTGAATCCCCGTCGGCAACCCGAACCGGAACAGCTCGCGAATGATTGCCCAATCGGGCCTGAGCGAGGAACCGCGGGGGAACCGCACCACCCAGGCGCCGCTCCACAGCTTCCAGAGCGCGTAGCCCGCCAGCAGCCCCGCGGCGATGCACGTCCCCATCGCGGAGCCGCGGGTGCCAAACGCCGGGATCGGTCCCAGGCCGCGAATCAGGACGATGTTCAGCACCACGTTCAGACCCGTCATGGCAAAGCCCAGCACCATCGGCGTCCGCGCGTCGCCTGCCGAGCGCAGTGCCCCGCTCAACATGAAGAAGACCATCATGCCGCTCGAGAAGACGAACATGATCCGGAGAAACGGAAGCGCCTGTGCCTGCACGTCCGGCGCGGCGTTCACCAAATCGAGCAGCCGGGGCGCGGCGAAATACCCGACCGGCGCGAGAATACCAAGCGAGATGCCGATCGCCGTGAGAAACGCCTGATAGACGACGCGATCGACCTTGTCCGGCTCCCCGGCGCCGGCGAAGCGTGCCACGAGCACACTCATGCCCGTGAACACCGACGAGAGGAAGACGATGACGACGAGCAGGATCTGCCAGCTCACGCCGATCGCGGCGTTCGCCTGGAAGCCGACCAGATTGCCGACGAGCACATGATCCACCAACCCCGGCAGTCCGCCGATGGCGTTCGTCGCCATCGTTGGCCAGGCAAGCTTCCAGACCGCCGGGCGCAGCGCTCCCTCAACGATCGCGCGATCGTACCGCGAGGCGGTCTCAGTCACTCAGTGGGCTGGAACGGCTGACGCGCGGCGCCGCGCGAGTAGCGCGTCGAGGCTCCACGGCCCCGCTCCGGCTGCCGAGTAATACAGGTAGGTGAAGCAGTAGAAGACGGCCGGCGCTCCCTGGTTCAACACAGGCCAGAAGCCATTTCCGGCGTGGCCGATGAAATATGCGAACGCCATTTCGCCCGAGAGAATGAACGCCACCGGGCGCGTGAACAGTCCGAGCAAGAAGAGCGTGCCCCCCACAACCTCGATGACCCCCGCGAACCAGACCAACGATCCCAGCGGCGCCGTGCCGCCACCCGGCATGATCGCCGCCGGGAAGGCGAACCACTTCGCCGAACCGACCTGGAAGAACAGGAACGCGACGACGATTCTGAGAACGCTCAAGAGCTGTGGTGCCCACTCCTTTTTCACAGAGCCTCCCGTTTTTTGTGTAACAGCTCCCGCTCCCGGACATTCTGCGTGAGTTCTGCTGCCCGCGCGAACTCGACGCGCGCTTCGTCAAACCGCCCGAGCTTGGCGAGCAGATCGCCGCGCACACTCGGCAAGAGATGATACCCAGCGAGCGCGGGGTCAGTCGTCAGAGAATCGACCACCTCGAGTCCCGCCGCCGGCCCGAAGGCCATGCCCAGAGCCACCGCGCGGTTCAGCTCTACGATCGGCGACGGCATCAGCTGCGCGAGCGCGTCGTACAGCGCCACGATGCGCGTCCAGTCGGTCTCCTCGGCAGTCCGGGCCCGTGCGTGACAGGCGGCGATCGCCGCCTGTAGCGTGTAGGGCCCGGACGAACCTCCCAGCGCGTCGGCGCGCGCCAGCGCGGCCAACCCGCGGCTGATGAGCAGATGATCCCACCGGCCGCGGTCCTGGTCGAGGAGCAGGATCGGCGCACCGTCCGGTCCCACGCGTGCGCGAATGCGCGAGGCCTGGATTTCCATCAGCGCGACGAGTCCGTGGACCTCCGGCTCGGCGGGTGCCAGCTCGGCGAGAATGCGGCCCAGGCGCAGCGCGTCTTCGCACAGCGCCGGCCGCACCCACTCGTCGCCGGCCGTCGCCGAGTACCCCTCATTGAAAATGAGATAGACGACTTCGAGCACCGACTCGAGCCGCTGCCCCAGCTCGGCGCCGCGCGGGACCTCGAACGGCACGCGCGCGGCAGCGAGCGTCCGCTTGGCGCGAACGATCCGCTGTTGAATCGTGGCTTTGGGAACGAGGAACGCGCGCGCGATCTCGTCGGTCGTCAGGCCGCCGAGCAGCCGCAGCGTGAGCGCGACGCGCGCCTCGGTGGCGAGGACCGGGTGACATGCGGTGAAGATCAGGCTCAGCATGTCGTCGCCCACTTGATCGTCGATCGCCGCGGCGAGCTCGTGCTCCGGACTGATTTGCCGCTCCTCCAGCTCACGACCGAGATGCTCGTGCTTCTTGTCCTGCATCTTCCCGCGCCGGAGGTGATCGATCGCGCGATGTTTGGCGGTCGCCATGAGCCAGGCACCCGGATTGTCGGGCACACCGGACTCGGGCCATTGCTCCAAGGCCGCGACCAGCGCGTCCTGCGCCAGGTCCTCCGCGACGCCGATGTCACCGACGATGCGCGCTAAACCAGCGATGAGTCTGGCGGATTCGATCCGCCAGACGGCATCGATGGCTTCAGCAGCCTTCTGACGGGTCATCCATCATCTGCCGGACTTCGACTTCGAGGTCTTGCTCCCACAGGCCGATGTGTGCTTCCAGGAAGCGCCGCGTCCAGTCCATCGCTTCCTGCTTCGACTTCACGTTGAAGATCGCGTAGCCGCCGATGATCTCCTTCGCCTCGGTGAACGGCCCGTCGGTCACGGTGATCTTGCCCTTCGAGAGTCGCGCCTTGGCACCCAGCGCTGACGGCCCGAGCCCACCCATGCCGCCGAAGGCGCCGCGCTTCGTGGCGTCCTCGGCCAGTTTGTTGATCCGATCGATGAGCTCGGACGACGGCTGCACGTTGGTCTCGCGGGTCTTCACAATCGTCATGAATCTCATGGTCATTTCCCCGCGCGTTGTCTGTTCTGGGCGATCGCGGCCCGGTGCTGCTCCTCCTGCTTGCGCAGCTCGGGCGTGAATTCCGCGCCAAAGTCCTCGGCTTCGAAGATCTGGCGGATTTCCACCTCTTCCCCGTTCGTGAACGGAATTCGCTTCGCCCACTCGAGCGCTTCCGCGCGCGACTTCACCTGCCAGATCCAGAACCCGGCGACCAGCTCCTTGGCTTCCGTGAACGGCCCATCGCGCACCGTGCGCTTGCTGCCGGCATAGCTGATCCGCGCACCCTTCGCTGAGGGCTGCAACCCCTCGCCGGCCAGCATGACGCCCGCCTTCACCAATTCGTCGTTGAACTTCCCCATCTCCGTCAGCTCCTGCTCGGTCGGCATGGCGCCGGCCTCGTATCCTTTGTTGCCTTTCACCATCACCAGGAATCGCATTGCCGTCTCACTTTCGATGCAGGTTTCGTTTGACGCCTCAATCAAGCGACGAACGAGACTCCGAGAAATCGACACGCGCTAATCCCATTGTGGTAGGCCTACTTGCGGGGTAGACTCGGGGCACGACCCGTGCAATTCCAGAGGAGCCGGTATGTGCAGAAATATCAAGACGCTGGCGAACTTCGCCCCGCCCGCCACCGACGATGAAATTCGCGCTTCGGCGCTGCAGTTCGTGCGCAAGCTGAGCGGCACGACTCACCCCTCGCACGCCAACGAGGCCGTGTTCAGCGACGCCGTGGAAGACGTGACGAGAATCGCCCGGCGGTTGATCGACTCGTTGACAGTCAAGGCGCCGCCCCGCAACCGCGAGGAAGAGGCTCGCAAGGCGCGGGAACGCGCCGCGAAACGATTCGGGTAAGACCGCCTGTACTTCATGCCGGAACTTTTCTATGTTTCGGGCCCGCCCTGGTGGTGGAACTGGTAGACACGCTGTCTTGAGGGGGCAGTGCCGCAAGGCGTCTCGGTTCGAATCCGAGCCAGGGCATTTAGGGTGACGCGGGTCTCGTCGCTGGTGTGACGGCTGGCTGCTCGCGCAAACTCGCGCGGCGCATAGCTTTTCGGCATGGAGCTATGGGTAGCCTTCGGGTTCGGTGCGGCAGTCGGCGCGCTGATCGGCTACGTCATGGGCCGCCAGACGCAGGTCCCCGCCGCGTCTCGCCCGCGCGTAGGCCCCGCACCTCCGTCACTACCTCCCCCATCAGCGAAACCCTTCACGCCCACCTCGGGGGGGGGCGACGTCAAACACGTCGTTCTCGATGAAGGCTCCGCCAACGTTCTCAATGCCCTGAACAACCGCCTCGCCGCGATCGGCGCGCTCGCCGATTTGCTCCACGGCAGCCCCCTCGATCCCGAGCGCGCTCGCGCGCTGGTGCTGCTGCACGGGGAAGTGCGCCGCGCCGCCGAAATCACGAGTCACTTTCTCGAGCTCGCCGCACACCCGGCGGGAGCCGCCGAGCCGTGTGATGCGGCGGTCGTGATCAATGGGGTGTTGGCGGAACGCGAGTCCACGTTCCGCGAGCTCGGCGTCAAGATCGTGCGAGCGGTCCCCAACGACCTGCCGATGGTGGCGTGCCCCATGGCGCAGCTCAGCGAGATGCTGACGAAACTGCTCGACTTCTCATTGCGCCGTCTGCGCGCCTCGCAGCCGCCCCGCGAGCTGCGGCTGGAGGCGATCGCGACCGGCCCGTCGGTGGTCGTCTCGCTGTGGGACTCGGGCACGCCCCTGGCCGTCGAGGCGGAACAGCGGCTCACCTCGCCGTTTCGCTTCACACAGACGGGCGGCGGTGGTGAGGTGGAGTTCGCGCTCGCCCGGGCCCTCGCGCAGTCGGCCGGCGGCAACCTGCGGCTCAGGCCACGCGGCGGCAACACCGGCGCCGAGGTGGTCGTGACGTTACCGCGCAGCCTGTTGGGTGCGCAGACGCCGCTGCCTTCCCCGGCGGAAAGCCTGCCGCGCATGCGCATCCTCGTCGTGGACGACGACGCGGTGAACCGGCAAGCGATGGTGCTCCTGCTCGAGCGCGAAGGCCATCAGATCGTGGCAGTCGAGAACGGGCTCGAGGCGATGGAGCGGCTGGGCGATCGCGACAATACGTTCGACGCCATCGTCACCGACCTGCAGATGCCCCGGCTCGGCGGGCGCGCGATGTACGAGCAGCTGGTCAGCAGCCGGCCGCTCGTCGCCAGGCGCTTCGTGTTCGTCACGGGAGACCAGGCGCGCGGCGAGACGCGGTCGTTCCTGGAGAACTGCGGACAGCCCTCTGTGACGAAACCCTATGATTTAGGCGATTTGATCAACGCGATTGGAACTGTGTCTCGGAAGAAATGACGCACGACTTTTAGTTTGGAGCGTGGACCCGCGGGCCCCCATAGTCCCGCTCCCCGCCAATTCCCGGCCCCTCCAGCTCCAGCCCGCCCCGGTCATTATTGATCCGCGCAATGAACTGACGAATCGACCCGGAGAACGCCGTGGTGCGGCCGTGCTTACCGAACGGGTCGGTGTACCACACCTCCGGACCGTCTGAGTTGCTGATGAAGTTCGAATTGACGTCCACGACGCGGTCCGTGCCGTCGAACACCGAGCGCGGATCGTCGAACGTGATTCCCGTGATCGTGCCGTTGCTCGTCGATCGCGCGCATGCCCCATTGCCACGGACCTGATTGCCGGCCGGCGTGACTTCGTAGCACACATCGATCGGCCGGCCGGTAATGCCCGCCAGGGCCGGATCGTGGAAGCGGCTCGGCAGGAAAACCTGGAAATACGGATTGAAGAATGCGAGGGTGTGCCCGTCGTCGCGGCGCACGGAGTTCGACGTCTGCCAGCTCTCGTGCAACGCGCCGAAGTTCGAGGTCTGTCCGGCAGCCACGAGAATCTCGCGATCCACGCAGGTGCGATCGGGGATGATCCGCACGCCGCCGCCATCGGGAGAGTTCGCCGGCGTCGCCGGACCGACGACGACCGTGGTGCCGTCGCAGCTGCGCTCGAACTGGCCCGGCGTGCCGATCGCCGCCAGCATCGTGATGTGCATCTCGGTCCCATCGCTGCAGCGGATGTGGTAGACCAGCTCGTGCAGATTGTTGGTGAAGGCGTCTTTCGAGTGCGTGCCCTGGTGCAGCTTCGTGAGGATGTCGCAGCGGACGGCAAAAATCGCATCCGCGGCGTCGCTGCCGAAGTGCATCGGCACGTCGTTCTGCCATTCGACCTTGTGCCCGAAGTGATCTTCGTGGCGCGTGGTGAGCGGATCGTAGACGTCGAGCTGTTCGTTCGCGTACCCGAACGGGATGGGCCCGACCTCGTGGTACAGCGCCGAACCGCGCGGATCGCGTCCATGATCGTGGCCGAAGGAGCAGCCGCTCACCGGATCGATCGGCGGGTGCCACGTGGGATAGAGCTTGTGATCGGGTCCGACGACCGAATAGGCGTCGTGCTGTGCCTTGGTGCAGTCGTCATTCGCCCCGGGCGACCAGAGGCCAAAGGACGCAGCGTTCCCCGTGGCGGGGCCGTAGTCGGGCGCCGCCGGCGAGTCCTGGCACGCCGCCAGGGCGGCGGTCGCCACGAGAAAGAGCAGCAGGGATGCGGGTTTCATGGATTCCGGCTCCATGTTCGCCCCGGCGCGGCATCATCAGCGGTGACCGTAATCACTCCCAAATTGGCCACAGAAATTGAGTTATAGTGGCGATATGCGAACCGCTGCGATGGTCCTGCTAGCAACCCTGCTCACCGGCGCGAGCGGCGCCGCCGCACAGCGGCGCCAACCATCCGGGTTGTGGTACAGCGTCGCCGTGGCGCCGGGCTGGGCGCGCGTCACGTGCGACATCTGTGCCGGGCGCAGGACGACGGGCCTCTCCGCGTTCGTTGGAGTGGGCGGCAGCACCGGACGCGGGCTGCGCGTCGGTGCCGAGCTCGCCGGCTGGCGGCAGCGCGACGGCGGAGTGACGCAGACGCTGCTGTCGTTCGGAGGTGCCGCGTATTGGTATCCGAACGTGCGGCGTCAGTTCTACCTGCGGGGCGGCGCGACCTTCTCCCTGCACCGCGTCAACGACGGCACTGACGTCGTCACGTCATCGGGAATCGGCCCGCAGCTGGGTATCGGCTACGAGTACCCGGTGACGCC
>Ga0070696_100001416_pt1 | contig 15663 bp, 18 predicted proteins | sample KBSK1253metaG_FD_65474 | JGI IMG/M metagenome (GOLD analysis project Ga0070696, IMG submission 65474) | Corn, switchgrass and miscanthus rhizosphere microbial communities from Kellogg Biological Station, Michigan, USA - KBS K1-25-3 metaG | ecosystem: Host-associated > Plants > Roots >... | reverse complement strand
TACGCCGGCCAGGTCCGCGAAGAACTCGAACTCGACGGCGCGATCTTCTCTTCCACCTCGGACACAGAAGTTGTGCTCCACAAGATCGCACGTTCGCGAGCGGTCGATTTGCTCGGCGCGTTAGTCGATACCTTCACCGAAATCGAAGGCGCGTACTCAATGCTGTTTCTCACAAGGGACAGCATGATTGCGGCGCGCGACCAGCGCGGGTTTCGCCCGCTGTGTCTCGGTCAACTCGGCGATTCATATGTGATCGCATCGGAGACCTGCGCGTTCGATTTGATCGACGCGACATATCTTCGCGACGTCGAGCCCGGTGAGATATTGGTGATCAACTCGGATGGACTTCACTCGAGCTTTTCGCTTCCGAGGGTCCGACCCGCACATTGCATATTCGAGCACGTTTACTTTTCTCGACCGGATTCAATTGTGTTCGGCCGCTCGGTGAACAAGAGCCGCCACAAGATGGGACAGCAACTGGCGCGCGAGCATCCCGCGGACGCAGACATCGTCGTGCCGGTGCCCGACTCGGGTGTGTCAGCGGCGATCGGCTATGCGTCGGAGTCGGGTTTGAAGTTTCGATTCGGCCTTGTGCGCAATCATTACGTCGGGCGAACCTTCATCGAGCCCAAGCAATCGATTCGACACTTCGGTGTTAAGGTGAAGCTCAACCCTGTGCGCGATCTGATTGAAGGTTTGCGCGTCGTGCTGATCGACGATTCGATCGTGCGCGGCACGACTTCGAAGAAGATAGTGCAGATGGTCAGGCAAGCAGGCGCGCGCGAAGTGCACGTTCGCATAAGCTGTCCTCCGACGATCGCGCCGTGTTTTTACGGAGTCGACACGCCAACGCGAGATGAGCTGATCGGAGCGAATCTGAGCGTCGAAGACATCGCTCATCACATCGACGCCGACAGCCTCGGTTACTTGAGCATGGAAGGCTTGCTTGGCGCGTGCGGAGATTCCGACGGCGATCGGCACTGCACGGCATGTTACACGAACGACTATCCGATCCCGGTAACGTCGGCCGCTCGAACAAAGACTGAAAGAGAAGAGGGCGCGCTGTTGCACGATGCGGTTTGGCCCCGCAATTGAACCCTCCTGGGATGAATAAGACTCTCAGATCAATCGTCATCGTAACGCTGCTCGCAGTCGCATTGATCGCGATCGTTCGGTTTACTCGGGAGCGGAACAATCGGCCGCAACCGGGTCCGATTGCCGGGAAACTTGTAGTTCATTTCCTCGATGTCGGTCAGGGCGATTCGGAGTTGATACAGTTGCCCGACGGCGAAGCAATCCTGATCGATTCGGGGGATCGCGGCGCTCCTACTGTTGAATTGCTGCACAAGTTTGGTGTGAAGCAAATCGATTTGATCATAGCAACGCATCCGCATTCGGATCACATCGGCGAGATGCGCGACGTTATGCGCGCGTTCAAGGTCCTCGAGTTTTGGGATTCGGGCTTCAATCACCCCACGCGGACCTATGGCGATATGCTTCAAGACATCAAAGACCGGGGCATCAAGTTCGCGACTCCGAAACGCGGAGACCTGCGCAAGTTTGGCGAAGTGACAGTTGAGGTGCTGAATCCTTCGGAAGAGCTTCCCGATGAGAACCCGAATAACGCGTCGCTGGTTGTAAGGCTAACGTATGGATCAAAGCGATTCCTGTTCACGGGTGACGCCGAGTACAACGCCGGGGCGAAGTCTTCGGCGTGGGAGCAGATGCTCGAAAAAGAAAAAGAGTCACTGCGGGCTGATCTGCTCAAGGCTGCGCATCACGGCAGCTCGAATGGAATGACCGAGGAGATTCTTGACGCGGTGAGTCCGTCGATCGTTACGATCAGTTGTGCGTCGGGCAATGACTATCATCATCCGCATCCGAGAGTCATGAGAATGCTGGAACAAGCGGCGAGCAAGACCTCGGTTTATCGAACGGACCTTGAAGGAACGATCACGGCGATCTGCGATGGCAACACAATTTCGATGAGCAGTGATCGGCAAGTGGCTCGGGATCGGCTCTACTTGACGGGTGATGAGGTGGCAGGTACGGTTGCGGGCGTTGGCGGAAGTGCGGGTTCCGAGCGCGGAAGAGGCCGAAGAGCGAGATGAAATCGGCAAGCCTGGCAAGAGTAGTCATCGATCGATTCGAGGGTGACCTGGCTGTGCTTGTGCTTTATGAAGACGACGGCGTGAAATTCAATATGCCGCTCCGGTTGCTGCCTGAAGGCGCGCGCGAAGGTGACCACCTGCTGCTGACCTTCGCCCAGGACAACGCAAGCAGAGAATATGAGAAGAAGCGAATCGGTAATTTGTTAGACGAACTAAAAGGTAAGTAACTTGTACGGGCGGCCCTCCGCGGCCGCCCCCCGTTAAGCAGCACGACGTTCCGGGAAAGGGGCGGCCAGGGAGTGCCGCCCATGCAAGCAATGACTGAGCACATCAGCTATCGAGATGCCGGCGTGGACATCGACGCCGCCAACGACGCCAAGGAACGTATCAAGCGTCTGGCGCGGGAAACATTCACGCCCAACGTGATGACCGAAATCGGCTCGTTTGGCGGAATGTTTCGCGCGGATTTCTCGCGTATGAAAGAACCGGTGCTCGTGTCTTCGGCTGACGGCGTAGGCACGAAGCTCCGAGTAGCATTCATGACCGGCGTTCATAACACCGTCGGCTACGATTTGGTCTGTCATTGCGTGAATGACATTCTCGTTCAGGGCGCGAGGCCTCTCTTCTTTTTGGACTACATTGCATCCGGCAAGCTGGTGCCTGAGACAATCGCATCGGTGATTGAAGGTCTGGCGCGTGGATGCAAGGAAGCAGCGTGCGCGTTGATCGGCGGAGAGACGGCCGAGATGCCGGGCTTCTACGCTGACGGTGAGTACGACGTTGCGGGTTTCATCGTCGGCGTCGTCGATCGCCCGAACATTATTGATGGCTCGCGCATCGCGTCCGGCGATGTGCTGATAGGCTTGCCGTCAGTGGGATTACACACAAACGGATACAGTCTCGCGCGCAAGCTGTTCTTCGAAGTGGCCGGTTATTCAGCGGACACAGTCGTAGACGAACTGCGCACGACCACGGCGGCCGAGTTACTCAAGCCGCATCGCAGTTATCTGGGTGCTCTCGATGGGCTGCTCGAGGGGGGCTTGATCAAGGGGCTCGCTCACATAACCGGCGGCGGCTTGCTCGAAAACCTTCCGCGCATTTTGCCGGAAGGGGCGGCCGCTGAAATCAAATCGGGCTCGTGGCCGAATCTCCCGGTATTCGATTTGCTCGGCCGACTAGGCAATGTGCCGCGCGCGGAGATGTATCGCACATTCAATATGGGAATCGGGATGGTTGTGATTGCAAACGCCGGCGATGGCGATTCAATTCGCGGGCATCTTGATCGACAAGGCGAACCGCACTATACGATCGGCCGTATTGTAGAAGGTGCCCGCTCAGTGTCGATAGATTGATTGGGGTTGAGAATTCCATAACAACGATGGCTAACTGGTGTCCAAACTGCGGCAGAAACGTTGATGAGGGCGAGAAGTTTTGCCGCCAATGCGGAATGCCTCAACATCTGACTGGTGAAGACGCGACCACCTGGATACTCTCGCCTGAATCCCTTCCCGACTCGGAACGGCAGACTGAGCGAATTCGGCCTGCGCCCACTTCACCCGCATCGCCGCCAACGGGCAAGCCGTACATTCCCCCGGCGCCGACTCCGTACTATCCGCCGCCGTACCCCACGCCGTATCAACCGCCCGTGCCGCCTCAAGCTCACATCTCGCTCGGAGATTGGTTGTCGGGCGGCTGGCAAGTCTACAAAGAGAACTGGGCGTTGATGTCGGTCGCGAGCTTGCTCGCGTTCATTCTGAGCGTGTGCACGCTTGGCATTCTTGCAGGCCCGCTGCTGATGGGTTTGTTTAGAATGGCGTTCGCTACGATGCGAGGCGAGCGCCCGGTGATGGGCGACATGTTCAATTGGCGCGGCCGCTTTCTTCAGTCGTTTCTGACTGCGCTGATCTATGGCGCGATTTACGCGGGATTGGGCGGAATCGGAAACAACAACGCGTTCTTCGGACTGTTGAGTGCGGCGGCCACCCCGATGCTGACGTTGATGTTTGGATTCACAACGTCGCTGGTCCTCGAGCGGGATATGGATGTCGTCAATGCAATAAACCACGTTGGCAGGCTCGTGTTCTCACGCGATGCATTCATGTGGTGGGTAGTAGGGCTCGTGTTTGCCGCAATCACCGCGGGCGGGTTCATCGGCTGCGGAATTGGGATACTGATCACGCTTCCGTGGATGATCTCGGCTTCGGCCGTCGCTTATCGCGATGTGTTCGGATTCGATGATCCGAATCGCACCAATGCTTGATAGCTCGAACTCCTGAACAATGGACAATGCTTTGAAAATAGAAGTTCGCTTTGGCGATTGGATCGGCGAAGGCTGGAAGATGTTCACCGAGCAGTGGAAGGGTTGGGTGAAGATCTCGCTGGGATTCTTCCTTGGCGTCGTCGTCCCGATAGGCGTGTTCATAATCGCGATGTACGCTGTGATGTTTTCCGCGATGTTGACCCAGTCTCAGACGCGCGGCGCTCCGCCGCAAATGCCGATTGCGATAATCCTATTTCTTTATCTCGGAATGTTCGGACTAATGATTGTGCTGTTGCCGCTGACCGTCTTGATGATGGGCGGGGCATATCGCGCGGCCTTCAAGCAGCTTCGGGGAGGGCAGGTAGAGTTTAGCGATCTGTTTTCGGCGCGTGATTGTTACTGGCGATTGCTTGGCGCGACGCTGTTGCATTCATTGTTTGTATTCCTGGGCGCGATTGTCTGTATCATCCCGGCGTTCATCGTTGCCGGCCTGTTGTTCTTTACACTTCCCTTGATTATTGAGCGCAACATGGGAGTCTTCGAAGCCATGCGAGCGAGCCGCGAGGTAACCAGCCGCAACCTGGTGATGTTCATTCTGTTCGCGATCGTCGCTCAGTTGATCGCATCGGCGGGAACCTACGCTTGCTATGTCGGGTTACTCGCGACCTGGCCGTTGATGTTCACGATGACCGCCGTCGCATATCGCGATTGTTTCGGAGTCGACGGCGCGCGGAGCTTTCGTGAAACAGCATCGCCGCCTCCCGGCGGTTACGCGCCAGCTCCGTCCTTCAATGCTCAACCTCCGCAAGAGCAAACTCGTGCCTGTCCAACGTGTCACACCTCTCTGCCAGCGAACGCGCAGTTCTGCTACAACTGCGGAACGAACCTGAGCTGATGTCTGATCTCGACCATTCATCGCATCCGCAAATAGCCGTGATCGGCGCCGGATACTGGGGTGTCAATCACGTTAGGAATTATTCAAAGCTTAGCGCTCTCGGCATGGTTTGCGATACGAATGAAACTTCGCTAGCGAGCGTCGCTCAGAAGTTTCCCGGTGTTCGAACAGAGAATGATTTCGAGAGCGCGCTTGCTGACCCCGGCATTCACGGAGTTGTGATTGCGACGCCCGCGGAAACTCATTATCAAATCGCGGCGGCTGCAATCGAAGCCGGAAAAGATGTGCTCGTTGAGAAACCGCTGGCGCTCGATGTTGAGGAGGGTGAACGGTTGGTAAGACTTGCGAGTGAGCGCGGTGTGATCCTTATGGTTGGACACCTTCTCGAATATCATCCGGCGGTGTTGCGACTCAAACAGTTGATCGACTCGGGTGAGCTTGGCGACTTGAGATATATTTATTCCAATCGGCTCAATCTTGGAAAGATCAGACGGGAAGAGAACATACTATGGAGCTTCGCGCCTCACGACATCGCCCTCATTCTGCGGCTTGTTGGTGACTGGCCGCAGCGTGTCGCTGCGACGGGCGGGGCTTACCTTCAACCCGAGATTGCCGACGTGACCGTCACCAATATCGAGTTTGCCTCGGGCATTCGCGCGCACATATTCGTAAGCTGGCTGCATCCTTACAAAGAGCAGCGGCTGGTCGTCGTCGGATCGAAGCGAATGGCGGTGTTCGATGACGTGCGCGCGGAAGGTAAGCTGATGGTGTACGATCAACGAGTAGACTTCGTGGATGGAGAACCGATAACGAGAAAACACGAGGGCGTCGCCGAACAACTCGAAACGGCCGAGCCGCTGCTTAGACAGTGTGTGGAGTTTCTCGAATGCATCAAGACGCGACGCCGTCCGCTGACCGACGGTGAAAGCGGGCTTCGCGTGTTGAGGGTTCTCGACGCCGCCGAACGCTCGCTTGCTGAGGGCGGCAATCCGATTGAGTTGTAGCTCATTATGGAAAAGGATTACTTCGTCCACGAATCAAGCTACGTCGATGAGCCTTGCGAGATCGGCGAAGGAACAAAGATCTGGCATTTCTCACACGTGATGGCGGACTCGAAAATCGGCCGCGGTTGTAACATCGGCCAAAACGTCGTCATCTCGCCCAGGGTTGTGATCGGCGACAACGTAAAGATCCAGAATAACGTTTCGGTCTACACCGGAGTCGAGCTTGAAGACGACGTGTTCTGCGGGCCTTCGATGGTTTTCACCAACGTGACCAATCCTCGCAGTCACGTTTCGCGAAAGGATGAATATCGGCAAACGTTGGTGAGGCGCGGAGCCTCGATCGGCGCGAACGCCACGGTTGTCTGCGGACACACCATTGGACGTTATGCCTTCATTGGCGCGGGCGCCGTCGTAACGCGCAACGTTCCGGATTACGCAATGGTGGTGGGCAATCCCGCGAGGATCGTTGGATGGATGTGCCAGTGTGGCGTAAATCTAGACTTCGGACAGACCGGCACGAGTGCGCGTGCGACCTGCTCGGCTTGTGGCGCAGGCTACGCGAAAGAGAGCGACTCAGTCGTCGAGATAGGTTGATCGGCGCTAGGCCGCGAGGTGGTCTTCGTGGATTGGCGCGTCGATGTTTACAAACGGCGATGGCCGCAACTCGATTGTCATCTGCCGCTCCGCACCGCATTCATAACAGGTTTGAATCAGCCGATTGTCTGAGGTCCTGGTGTGAGGAATGCCCCAGTAGTGTGCGTGGTTTCTAAGAAAAGCCAGTATCTTCATTGTTCTTGCCCCCTGACGTCTTTTGGTGTCCTGCTTTTTTCTCTAATCTATATGACGTCGTACAGCACTCGAACATTGCAAACGATATTCCGTTAAAAAGCGCTCGTGATCAGGGGGTTCGCCTCGGCTTGTCGGCCGTTTCGTCCGCATTACCGACAGTCGGCTTCGCAATTTCCGTACAGAATTTGTCGTTGGACCTCCTGAAGCGCTCAGAGGAGTTCCTTAAGGTTCTCTGTTGGGCGAGCCAGCACCGCTTTGTTGCCTCGGACTACGATTGGCCTCTGAATCAGATCCGGGTGTTCAACCATCAGCCGTATCAACTCATCGTCGGACACCTCTCTCTTTCCGAGATTCAAATCGCGATACACCTGCTCGCCCTTGCGCAACAGTTCGCGAGGCGCGATTCCCATCTGCTCAATCAACTCACGTAGCTGCTCAGCATCGAGGGGTGTCTTGTAGTAGTTAATTGCTTCGAAGTTCACGCCGCGCTCCTTGAGGATGCCGATCGCCTCGCGGCACTTGCTGCACGTTGGCTTCTGATAAATCTAATTTGATCTGCCATTAGTTTCTCCCGGCGCGATTGTAGCAAACGGGCGCGAGGGAATCGAAATCGCGCTGTGATATAATCGCGGCCACTCGAATGGAAGCCGCCTTTGAAGTAGAACTCCAATCGGTCACAAAGCGCTTCGGTGAAGTGACTGCCGTCGATGAAGTCTCGCTGTCGGTGCTCAAAGGTGAGTTTCTCACTCTGTTGGGTCCTTCCGGTTGCGGCAAGACCACATTGCTGCGAATGATCGCCGGGTTCGAAGCTCCGGACTCGGGCCGGGTTATTCTCGCCGGCCGCGATGTTACCGATGTCTCACCTAATGAGCGAAACGTCACCACGGTGTTCCAGCACTATGCGCTGTTTCCTCACATGACGGTGTCCGGCAACGTGGCCTTTGGGCTCGAGCGCCGGCGCGTCGCGCGCGATGAAATAAAACGTCGGGTTGGAGCAGCGCTCGAGATGGTAAGGCTTGCGGGACTCGAGACGCGTCAGCCGAGCGAGCTGTCGGGCGGTCAACAACAGCGCGTCGCGCTCGCTCGCGCGCTGGTATTAGAACCGCGAGTGCTGCTACTCGACGAGCCCCTCGCCGCGCTCGATCTGAAGCTCAGAAAGCAAATGCAACTCGAACTCAAGAGCTTGCAACGGAGACTTGGGATCAGTTTCGTCTACGTCACTCACGATCAGGAAGAAGCGCTGACGATGAGCGATCGGATTGTCGTTATGAACGCCGGCCGGATCGAGCAAACGGGTCGCGCGCAAGAAATCTATGAGCGGCCGCTGACCGAATTCGTCGCCGGGTTTATCGGCGTGTCGAACGTCATTGAAGGCGTCATCGAAAGCGTGAGCGACGGTTATTCCTCGGTTCGCATTGGCAACGCGACGATCAACGTCGGAAGCGCTGGGCTCCAGAAGTCGGCAAGGGTGCGTCTGCTTGTTAGACCGGAGAAGATCAGCCTCTCGACCGAGGCGTCGCATCAGGGTCTGGTTGGAGAAATCGAATCGGCGGTCTATCTCGGTGAGAGCACGCAGTTGCGAGTGTCACTCGGCGATGGCCAGGCACTGACCGTGTTGGAGCAGAACCGTTCGGCCTTTCAATCGACGGAAGCGCGAATCGGTCAGCGCGTGTTTCTTCACTGGGAGCCGGACAGCGCGGTGATTTTGAGGTGAGATGGCTGAGGCTCGAATTAGTTTTGATCTTGCGGCTCCGCTGATGCGCACACGGACAAGCGCGATTCTTGTGGTGATCGCGGCGGTTTATGTCGCGGCTCGCCTGTGGCACCTCACTTCTTTCGGTCTGTTTGGAGACGAGGTGTTCACTCTTTGGACGGCGGCCCAGGATTGGAACGGACTGTTCGCGTCTGTGGTCGGCGATGTCGCGCACCCGCCGCTTTACTACGCGATGTTTAAAGTGTGGATCGACATTGGCGGACAGTCGCTATTGTGGATCAAGCTGTTGCCGGCGTTAATCTCGATCGCGGCGATCTTTCCGTTTCTATTTCTTTGCCGCGAATTGAGTCTCAATCTGATAGCAACGAGCCTCGCGCTGTGGTTGATGTCGGTAAACGGATTTCTGATTACTCACGCGCAGGAGCCCAGGATGTACAGCCTGTTGCTCTTGTTGACCACATGCTCGCTTTGGGTTTTCACGAAGCTGTGGCGCGAACAGACGAATTCAATTCAAGCAGCACTGAGCATCGTGAACCTTCTTCTTGTGTTCACTCATTATTTCGGATGGGTGATAGTCGCGTTGGAGCTTGTGTTCCTGTTGATCTGGCGGCGAGAGCTGCTGCGTTCGTTCATTATCGGTTCGGGCCTCATTGGGGTGTGCTTCACGCCCTGGGTTTATCTCGTAGCGCGACCGGCGCGAGCCAATCCCAGCCGCGTGGACTTTATTTGGAATCGGCCTCCACCGTTGTCGGAGCTGGCCGGATACTACGGGAATCTCAACGGCCCGCTCAGCTATCGGTGGAAAGTGTTCGGTACCGCGGTGGTGATGATGGTGTGTGTGGCGCCGATCATCGTGTGGGCCGTTCAAGTAATTAGAACTCGATCGTCACGAACAGAGGCGAGACCGCTCTGGTTTCTGTCGCTGTTCGCATTCGGACCAGTGGCGCTTGCGTTCGTTGCAAGTCACGTACTGCCTCAGCCAGTGTGGGCGTTTCGATACCTCATCATTGCCGCTCCGGCATACTTGCTCCTGGTGGCGGCTGCTGCCGAGAGACTCAAGTCGCGTCGCCTGCGAATCGCATTCGTCGTGCTGATAGCGGGCTGGGCAGGTGTGAGCGGATTCGTCGAAGCCTTCAATCGCGATCGAGTCGCGTGGGAGCCGCTGGTGCAAAGGATGATTCAAGCCGAGCCTGATACCGCGAGCGCGAAACCGATCGCGGTTTATGTTACCGACCCGAATATCGGCAATACCGTTCAGTTCTATCTGGACAATGCAGGCGGCGCACGTTTCCAGATCGTGATGTCTGAAGACCTGACCAGGCCGGGCAGTGATCATTGGTGGGTCGCGTTCATTCATTACGATCACGAAAATCAGCCGCTGCTGCAGGACTCACTCAGAGAAGCCGGATACCGTGTCGGCGATATCATCGAAGCAAGAGCCGCGAGTCACGGGGCGGTGATGTTTCCTGTCTGGAAACGCCAGTAGCGCTACAGTCAGTTTCGGCGGGATCGATCGCGGAACCGGAATGTCACGCGCTAATCGCTGAAGGTCCGCTAATCCCGTAGGGATGTCCTGTCGATAGAAGGATCGTGCGTGAGGTTTCTGTAACTCCAGAGGAGTTACCTGCGCTCTGGCAAAACCGCTTGCGACGAAAGAGGTGACTCCTGACGGAGTCAAGAACCTTCGCTGCGCAGCCGCCTCTATCGACAGGTCATCCCTACGGGATTGGCTGCTGAAGTCTCGATAAAGGGTCCATCAAAGGGAGGGTCAGTCGGTACACTGATGGTCGAATGAGGAAAGACACGCGCGCCAACCTGCTGCTTGCACCCAGCGTTTTGTGGCTCGGTCTCGCCATCGCGGCGCCGCTTGCGATCGTCGTGATCGTGAGCCTCGCGACGCGCGGGGCGTATGGAAAAACAATCTACGATTTCACACTCGCGAATTTCCTGCGCGCGTTTGATCCCGTTTACTTGCGCGCTTATTGGAGGACACTCTGGATCGCAACCTCTACAACAGTGCTGTGCGCGGTAGTGAGTTATCCGGTCGCGTACTATCTGGCGCTCGGTGCGCCCGAGCGATGGAAGCGCCCGCTGCTCGTGCTGACGGTTATTCCGTTCTGGACCAGCTTCCTCATTCGAACCTACGCGTGGATTCTTTTGCTTAGAAGCGAGGGCGTGATCAACTCGGCGTTGATGGGCACTGGCCTGATCAGCTCGCCGCTCAAGCTGCTCTATTCGGACTTCGCTGTGTTGGTTGGGCAGGTATATGGAGAGTTGCCATTTATGATCTTGCCGATCTATGTGGCGCTCGATCGGCTGGATGTTCGCTTGCTCGAAGCGGCGCAGGATCTGGGCGCGAATCGCTTTTGGACTTTTGTGAAAGTAACGTTGCCTTTGTCGCGTGCTGGACTGATCGCCGGGACGGTGTTGGTTTTTATTCCCTCGCTTGGGGCTTTCATAACGCCGGATCTTTTGGGCGGGGCCAAGTCGGTGATGATCGGCAACTTGATTCAGAATCAGTTCGCGCAGCTCAATCAACCGTTCGGATCGGCGTTGAGTTTGATACTGACGGCGGCGGTGCTGCTGCTCTTGGCGATTGCGTTCAAGTCGGGGCTCAAGTCCAGCGAATTCGCGTAGACAAGTTCCTTCCGAATACTCTCTTTCTCACGGCAACTCCTCTGCGATGGAATCAGTCTTGCTCTATCAGTTAATCACGCAAGATTCTGTATCGCTCTTATGCACCAGAATGATATGTCAGTCAGTGAGGAAAAATTGTGGAACGTTGTCCGGCTGGCTACAAACTCCCGGCATTGAAAGGAAAGATGAAGTTTATGATCAGACCAGTAGTTGCTTTTCTTGCAGTAGGAGCACTCGTGCTCTCGAGTGTAGTTTTTGCAGACGAGGGAGGCTTCAACGCTTCCCGGACTTTTGAATTCGACCCCGATCATACCGGCTGTGTGTCGGCGCGATGGTCGAAGCGAATTGGTGAAACCGACAGCAATTGTAAAACGAACTTCGGACTGTCTCTGGCAAAGGAATGTGCGACATCAACGTTTGCTTCGGCTGGAGCAGTGCTCAACAACATCAAAGGTGCGGCGGTCCAATGCGGTCCAACGCTTGGATATGACATAAAGGACGGCAGCACCTGCGAGGCGGGCTCTCCGAGGTTCAACGTTTCATACACAACGTCGGCCAACGTTTCGGGATTCAGTTTTGTCGGTGGTTGTGCCAATGGAACAAAAGTCTCGCTCGGTAATGGATGGTCGCGGCTGACATTCGATCCGTGCAGCCCGACTCAGGCGTTCCCGCCGATTCCGGCTGGATCAACATATACCAGCGTCGTTCTGATTGTGGACGACATGGGTTCTTACACTCTGGACAACATTCAGATCAACGGTTTGTATACGGATAAACCGGGCAGCTCCGGAACGTTGCCCTCGTGTACGACTTAAGATTCGAATTCGGGTCCTGGTTTGTAGTCCGGCCTTCAGGCGGAAGTTTGTATCTTACTCATCGTCCTTAGCGCGAGCTTACAAACGTCCGCCTGAAGGCCGGACTACGAACAAAGGTTGGTGTCGGTCGATGGCTCTGCCCGTGTCGCGACTGACGTGCGAGCGTTACGACGACCTTCGTGAAAGTTTGGACCTCAGGTATATCTCAACATCGCGCTCGGCGACGAATGTTTCAATCGGAATCTCCTCGCCGAACACCGCCTGGCTATAGCGACCGAGTGGAAGCGGTCGCAACGCAACGGGGTCATATACGATTCCGCGCTCGACACAGACATAGTGAGTATTCCAAGTAATCGCTCCGTGAAAGCGAACCGGCATCAAGGGCGCGTGGAACACAGTATCGCCGCGCGTGTCTGATTTACGAAGCCGCCCGATCCAGGGCGATCTCCCTTCTTCGAGAAGCAGTCCCGCCAGCGTCTCGACAGCCGCGAGACAGTTCCAGAACCCGCGTGCGTCAATGAGGGCCGCTTGAGAGCGAAAGTAGGATTTTGTTTTTGGTGAAAGCACCATTCAGTTCCTTCAAATAACTCGGCCCGTCGATTCAACAGTCGGTTCCAGCGCGGCCCGGCTCGTCGTCATGTTTGTTCGCCATCTCGGACTTGCTCAGCTTGCTGCACTTCATCTCTGGCGATCTGAAACGCAATGACCCGCTTTACGGCAGTGGCCCTTGCCACGTCCAGGAGCTGCTCTTCTCGAAGGAAGTCATCGAAGTTGCTACCGATATGCTGCTTCTTCATAACCTTCACTCTTGACACTTCGGTTTCGAAGATTGCGATTTCACCCACGAGCGATAGTTCTTGGGAGCGTCCAGGGTCTTTAGCTCTTTCCAAGCCTGAATCGCGTGCTTTCTCGTGGCGCCTTTCTCCGAAGCCAGGAAGTCACTCATGAAGTTGATGTACCTGCCGTGGGGAATCTGGGTGAAAGGCTCCTTGATCTGACACAGTCGAACGTATTCTTTGACGAGGCCGCCATAAGTGAGATTGACGCAGTTGATGAGTTGCTCTTCCCGCCAACGATTGAGCCGATAGCGTGCCCCGGATTTTCTCTTGAAGCCTGGAGCAAGTTTCTGCGCCTCTCGCTCGAGGAAACTCTTGGTCTCCCTGTCGTTCGTGTAGACCAATACCGGAAGGTTCAGACTCAGCCCTCGTTCGACGTCTTTGATTCCTGATGTCGCGAGGTTTCGCTTGGTGGGCGGCTCAGTCTTGCCGGTCCGGAGGAAGTGCTTGATGGCCTTCTCGAGCTCGTCCTTACGCAGCTTGCTTGCGGATGGTATCCCGACCCGCTCCGCGAATTCCTTGAGTTCGGTTGCGTACCAATAGCCATTGTCGAACTGGGTCAAGGTCATCGACGGCGAGAGCTTCTTCGGCTTCAAGAGGTGGCCTCCACCGGCCTAGTCATCATCCGACTTGCCATCTCTGACTTGATCACCTTTGCGGCGCTTCATTTCTTGGGCAATCTGAAAAGCCAATACTCTCTCAACTGCAGTTGCTTCAGCCGCGTCCAAGAGATTCTCTTCGCGTAGGAAATCATCGAAACTGCTACCGATATGCTGCTTCTTCATTACCTTACTCCTGACGCAGTTTGCGAATTGTTTCTCGCCGAATTCAATTCGGCTGGTGGAGTCTTCCGCTATCTATTATCTGTTCTTGAGCAACGCACTGAGCCAGAGATCAATTGTGATTCTAAGAATTCCTTAAATCCAACCGTGTGTACAGTGAAGGCATCATCAAAATAGCTGTACACCTGATCTCCGACTTTCTTTGGTCTCTTATTGTCATCTTGCCTGAAGGGGAAAAAGCGTAGCGCCAACTGGTGATAGTCCATTTTTTTCTTAATGAAGTTCGGGTCAACTATTGTAACCTTCAGCTTTTTGTTATGGCGTATTGCCATTTTCATGCTCTCATTAATGTGTTCGTCCCCAAATGAGTAGCCAATAACGTAAATCTCATCCGCGAAACAGCAATCTCTGTCAAAAGCAGACTGCATTTGTTTGAATGGAGTCATCATACCTCTTTGTGCCTTCTGGTAGCCGGTAACAATAGTTGTAACCAATAGAGTCTTTCCCCTTTCAATCTGCACCGACGCCGGCCTGTTGGCTAGGGGTAAGCTGAAAACAGGATTCAATACAATTTCCGGATTCGGTAATAGCTTTCTATCTAAATCACGGACTTCCCAAAAAGCAGAACCGTGTAGGTTGTAATGTATATGACTGGCAGCATCGCTTAGAATTCTACACACGTTAGCTCCCTTAACGGCAGGGCCAATATGTTCTTCGCAATCAAAACCTTCGAATACGCGCATGCCGGCTCGCGCTAATAAGATCTTGAAAATCCTTTCATAGTTTAACGTATATAAGCGTAGAATACTTTTGCCCGAAAGTAACTTCATCCAATTGATGAATGACTTGCTTGTATCACTATCCACATTTATCACTGAATGAGTCGCAGTATGATAGGCATAGTCGTGGATTCTCGCGTTGATGGCAGTAAGTAATAGTGAAAGCAACTGTTGAAAGAAACACTGGGGAGGAGTTTCATTGTGACGAGCACGTCTTGAGAACACATATTCTACACCGGCCGGTATTTGTAATTCGTAACCGTAGCTAGCCGTTTCGCCTTTGATTGAATAGTTATGTAACTCGTTCTCATAACGTGAGGTAAGAAAGCTACTCAAGAGCGATGGTATTCTTGTATCTGCGTTGAACTGCGAATAATAAACGATTAGTTCTTCAATGACGCTGATTATTGTTTCAAAATTCACTTCATTGGTGGAGTATCCATTAGCGAGCAACGTTGTATATATGAACTCTGTTATTGTAGTTTTGTTATCGGTTGTTTTGAACCCAGTCTCTCTAATTAAGGTCGTAAGGTCGGAAGTAGTTGGTGAATCCCACGCCAATGTGGCGCCAGAGCCAAATAAGAAGACAGTTCGTTTCCGCTCCACTACTATGAGTCTCCAATGGGCAGCCTGTTACTACGCTTGACTCAGACCCAGGACCGTTTTATGCGGAAACAGCAGAACAGAAACCCCGAGTAGGATGTTCTCGTCCAGAATGTTCATGCGGCGGTCGGCTCCAGCACGAACTCATCCGCGTGTTTGAGGAAGGCTTCGCCCGACAGCTTGACCGCCTCAGCAATGGCGTCCTTCGTGATGCTGTTGTGAAGTTGCTCGATGATTGTTTCCCAGGCCATTCCGTCAGCGAGCATCTCCAGCACTTGCCAGACCATTATGCGAGTGCCACGAAAAGTGGGCTTGCCGTGACAAATCTTAGGGTCCGCGACTATGTATCGCCCCAAACAGTTTCGGCTGAGTGTTCTTTCCCATCCGAGTACCTCTTTGAGAATAGTTCGTTGCCGATTATACAACCACGCACGGGGG
>Ga0070696_100001415_pt1 | contig 15676 bp, 26 predicted proteins | sample KBSK1253metaG_FD_65474 | JGI IMG/M metagenome (GOLD analysis project Ga0070696, IMG submission 65474) | Corn, switchgrass and miscanthus rhizosphere microbial communities from Kellogg Biological Station, Michigan, USA - KBS K1-25-3 metaG | ecosystem: Host-associated > Plants > Roots >... | reverse complement strand
CGGTTCCGGTGACGGTTACGGTTCCGGTTCCGGTTCCGGTTACGGTCACGGTCACGGTTCCGGTCACGGTTCCGGTTACGGTTACGGTCACGGTTCCGGTCACGGTGACGGTTCCGGTTGCGGTTAAAAAAAGGGGGCATAAAAAAAATGGCTGAAAACGATTTACCAACCGGGCCGATAAGAGGCGCCGGCATTGGGACGCAGGGCGATGCGATCGCGCTTCGTCCCAAAAATTGGGAAGAGCTCTGGAACTTTGCAACGCTTGTTTCCAAGACTGATTTCGTGCCGCAAACCCTGAGAGGGAATGCCGGTGCCGTGCTCGCCGCGGTCCAGATGGGTCACGAAGTCGGATTGCCGCCGATGGCGTCGTTGCGCTGGATTGCGGTGGTAAAGGGCGTTCCTACGATTTGGGGCGATGGGTTCTGGTCTCTCATCAAGTCGAGCGCGCTTTGCGAGTGGACTACCGAACTCGGGGCCGACGAAGCACTAACGAAGGGCTACGGTGAATGCACAATCAAGCGCCGCGGGGATCCGACCCCGGTGACGCGCCGCTTCACAGTCGCGATGGCTGAAAAGGCGGGGCTGCTCAAGGATAGCGACATGGCGGCTTGGAATAAGTATCGCGGTCGCATGTTGCAGATGCGCGCGAGGATGTTGGCCGGCCGGGATGCTATACCGGAGGCAACCGGAGGTTTATCAATCCGTGAAGAAGTCCTCGAAAGTTATCCTGACGCTTTGCCTAGCGAAGATTCTAAACCAATTTCCTTTCCTAGAGCTATCGATGCGCCGACGCCTCCACCAGAGGCGAAAACCGACCCGAGCGCGGAACCTCAAAAGGGAACCGCGCCGGTCGACACCGAAACCTCGCCCGGGCTCGAAAAACCGGAAGCGCCGGCGAAACAAGAGAAAGTTTCTCCCGGCAAAAAAGCAAAGCCGCAAGCGCAGGACGACGCGCAAGAAGCAAAAATTCTCGAATTGATCGAGTGGATCGCGAACGCGAGCGAAGAGGATTTGTTTGCCGAGCCCAACCATGTGCTGACCGAATTGAAGGCGGTCAAAGGCACCGCGGCGCAAATGCGAGTGCTCCGACCGTACAACGATCGACGTCAAGCGGTGCAAGCGGCGCCGGGATTTGGCGAATGAACGATCACCTTTGGTGCTGGATCGGATTGGTCGCCGGGAATTTTCTGTTTTCAGATCTCTGCACCGCGGTTACTTGGAGTGCAATTCAGGGGAGTGTCGTGCTGGCCGTTTTCATCTTCCGATTTCTGATTCAATGATTATTGACATCAAGACAGGCGGCGCCGAGCGCTGGCATGAACTACAAACGGCGGCTTATGCCGGCATGGATTTGTTTGACGTCGACTTCGATGAAGGCGCGCACCGCTATTCCGTCGATGGCGTCGTACTGCCGAGCGTAACCCAGGTCATCACGCGCTTTGTGCCTCAACACGGCGACCAGGCGGCAATGCAGAGGGGAACCGCGGTACATATCGCGTGTCACCTGCTGATTAAGGGCATTTTGGATTGGGGCACGGTGGATCCGCGGATGATGGGGTGGTTGACGAGTTTTGCCGAGTGGCTTCAACGAACCGGCTTTGAGGTCGAGCAATCCGAGCAACGCGGAGCAAACCCGTTGCACGGATATGCCGGGACTTTGGATCTACGGGGAATCATCCCTGGGGCACTACCATCCCTGATGCGCGGCGCGCTTTACCTCCAAGAAAACGGATCAATCGCAAGATTCAAGGCGCACAATGGGAGGGACGACTTCAAGGTTTTTGTCGGGATGCTTAATTTTTTCAAATGGGAACAGGGGGGATAATGGAGCCGATTGCAGAAGAAGTAGAAGGCAAGCAAGGGGAAATCGCCACGGTCATAGCCCAGGCGCGGCAACTGAAAATCGTCGACGCTGTGACTTACGGACAAATGGCCGAAGCGTCGTTGATCTTGCGCAAGGCGGTTAAGTACTTCGAGGATCTTTACCGGCCGCGGATCCGGCAAGCCGATGAGGTTGTGAAGTCTCTGCGCGAGGACATGCGCCGCTTGCAGTATCCTGCGCAGGAAGCGCAAAAGCTTTGTGACTTCGCGCTTGTGACGTGGGACAACGAGCAACGGCGGATCGCAGAGCAAGAGCGGATCAGACTCCAAGAAATCCAGCGCAAGCGCGAGGAAGATGAGCGGATCGAGCTTGCAGCGCTGGCCGAGAAAGCCGGCATGACCGACACGGCGAAGGATATTTTGGAAACGCCGATTGAGCAGCCGCCGGTTACTGTTCAACCGAATGTACCGAAGGTGACGGGGTTCTCTTTTAGGGACGATTGGGGTTGGGAGTTGGAAGATGCTGACAAGATACCTGACGAGTTCTGGCAGCTTGACGAGGCGAAAATCGGCAAGATCGTGCGCGCGCTCAAAGAAACCACAAACATCCCTGGCATCAGGGTTTACTCTAAACGGGTGCCAGTGGGACGGGGATGAGGTCGAGACCGCGGGGCTTGTGAGCGCCGCGCTTCTCGCTGTTGCCATGATTGTGCCGGCCGCAGTTTATTGCCTTTACCGCATCGCGAGGGGCAAGTGAAACGGTTTTTCTTCGAGGTCGCCGGGTCGCCGGTGAGCCAACCGCGACAACGCCATCGCGTTATCGTCGCCAACGGTAAAGCCTTCGCCACAAACTACACGCCGGCAAAAGATCCTGTGAACACCTGGAAAGCCTACGTCAGAGAAGCGGCAAAGGCCAAGAGGGTCGAAGTGCTTCGCGGGCCGGTGATAGTCGAAATTTCCTTTTACCTCCCGCGGCCGGCGGCTTTAATGCGGAAAAAAGACCCCGACGGCTTGATACCCCATGCGGGAGCAAAAGACTTGGATAATCTTTACAAGGCGGTCACTGATGCGCTGATCGGGATCGCGTATCAGGACGACAAACAGATTCACGAATGCCACGTCAACAAATGGTATCACGAAAAAGACGGTGCCCCCCGAGCAGTAATAACCTTGATGGGAGAATGAAAAATGGCAAAACAACAAAACCTTGAAGGCGTCCCCGAGCGGCAGGTAATCCCGGCCGTTACCCGGGCCGCGGAGAAGTTCGAAGAATTGCGCGATGAGTGGATGAAGGCCGGGGAGCCGATGCGCAAAGCCCGCGAAAAACTGATCGCGGTCATGGAAGAAAACGGAGTGACGATTTACGTCGAGGACGATCTAAACGTCGTGCTGCAACCGGGTAAGAAAAGCGTGAAGGTACGCCGAGGGGACGATGAAGAAGATTAGCAACAAGGTAACTAAGCTTGAAGTTCCCGAGCCGCCGCTGGTGAGCAAGAATGAGTTCTTGATTGTTTGGGCTATCGTGCTGCTTTGCGCCCTACTGATAATGACGCTGTTTCTGCTATGAGCCGGCGCCCTTCGAGGCCGCGGCCATCAACGGCAACAGGTCTTGCAAAATCTTAGCGAGAGCCGCTTGCTGCGCAGCCATCGACGCAACGATACTTTCCAGCGAGCCCGCGCGGTCGACGTGGATCTTCACTGATTTAATCTTGCCGTCGTCTTCAACGAGATCCAAGCTCAATCCCTGCTGTTCCTTGTTCGACTCATAGCTGATGAGCTTCCCATCCGGAGTGATCTGATAGACCGCCTTCGTGCTCGCCGAGTTAAAGGCATACCCGCAGCCGGCGAAAGCCAAAACCAACAACCAGAAAATTTTACTCATGCGACCCTCTTTTCTTTGCCTCGATCTCTTTGACTAATTCTTTGCTCATTTCGCGCGGGATGTCGTCGATGCGGCAACCACAGACACGGTAGAGAAGCTTTAGGGCCGCTAACTGCTTGCGCCTGTACCATTCGAGGACGGGCAACAATTCGTCTTCAATCTCTTTCATCGTGGGCGGCGGCAGGTTGTCTCTCATTTTTTGCGAACCAAGAGCAGGACGCCATGAACGATCGACAGGACACCTATAATCCCGATAGCGAAGACAAACAAGGGAAACCAGGGGCCGAGCAGGTCGCGAAGCCACTCATAAGCAAGTCGAAACGGGCCGCTGTAATAGCCAAAGGACGAGAACAGACCGACCGACCCGCTCATCGTCGGCGCTCAATGACCGCCTGAAACGCCGCGAACGCGCGAACCACTTCTTTTAGGTCGCGGCTAATCTCTTCGAGTTGGGCCGTGTTGCGTATTTGCGCTTCGGTATGCCGGCTGAGGGTGTTGAACAGAATCCAGAGTAGTATCAAACAAACGATGCCGGCGAACCCGGCTGAATAGATCACCGGCCATGCTTCTTGCGGGATCGCTGCCATAGCCGCGGCCGGCGCCTCAAGGTTTGTTGCCATCGAGAAATTCCGCGAGCGCAGCCTTCAAATTTTCGCGCTCCGCGCGAACGACAAAGGGATGAAACGCGGTGAAGCGTTGCAAGAAGAGTATCGCTTTTTCCAAGTCGCCATCGCAGCGTCGTTCCGCGTGTTCCAATAATTCAACCCGGCGCCTGAGCATTTTCAAACGCTGCAACTTTTTAAGGTGTTCATCGTCGTCGATAGGGAGCCACACCGAGATGCCTTTTGGCGTATTCTTTCCAAGCGTCTTCGATGATTTGATCGGCGGCTTGGTTCTTGTTCTGCATCTGCCGGATCACCGCCTCGATCAATCTCGCGAGTAGTCTAACATCCCGGGACTTCATTTTCTTCGAGTCGAAATCAAGCGCTTCACTTCCGCAAAGTACTCTGCGAGTAGATTCATAAACTCCCCCCATTCGCGCTTGATCGCGTGGCTGTATTTCTTTTCCATCGCCAAACCCCACAGGCGAGCAACCGACGCGAGGATTTTTTTTTCATAGGAGTCGAGGGGTTCGCCTGACATGGGTTTACTGCGCGTACTTGTAGAGCGAAATAATCGAACCGTTTCCAATGCCGTTGGCATCGGCAGAGGTAACATCGATCGAAGTCAGGTTCGTTGAGGTCTCGTTCCAGATCCCGTCGATGTGCCCGTTCCACTTAAAAGTTGTTCCGTCCCAATTCGTTCCGCTCCCCTTGTAAGTAAGCGGGTAAGCCTGAGAGTTCGGATCTTTCTTAGCAAAGATAACGATCTGGAACTGAGAATAGCTGCTCGCGATCGGTTTAGCGCTGTCATTGCGGCTGAGAACCAAGGCGCTCGATCCGGCGCCCACGCCACCACCATCGTCGGCGGTCCATTCCGATCCGAGGTTCGTAGTCAGACCGTTGGGAAACCAGGAATAAAAAGTTGCCCCGCCCGAGTTGTTTTTGATCCGACCGGCGAGAAAGTAAGTACCGTCCGCGTTTCCGTCGAGGCCGGAAAACGTGACGGTCGTTGAGTTCGATGTGACTGTTTTGTTTTCAACCAGCGTCAGGCCGCCGCCGCCGCCGCCCGCAGCGTTCAGCGTCGTTCCCGACATCGACAAGTTCGTTCCGAGCGTTAGCTCTGCGTAACTGGACCCCGAGCCCGAATCTCCCGAGCCGAGCAATTTGGAATTTGCCGCCGCGTTTTGAATCTTCGCCAGCGTGACCGCAGCGTTCGCAATGGTCGCCGCCTGGCTGCCGGTGCCCGACGCGGTAACGTCGCCGGTGAGCGCCGTCATGCCGCCGGGGATGGTGATATTTGTCCGTGAGTTGCCGGCATCGTCGACCGCCGCGACCCCGGCGCCGGCAAAATTCATTGTGGTTCGGGCGGTAAGGTTCGATCCTTCGTCTTGGATCGTCGCGTACCCCGCGCCGGCAATTCCGCAAGCGCCGCCGGCCGCCACATGATTGCCATTGGCGTCGATCGTGACGCAATCCCCCGACGTTTGCGTTCCGGTACTGGTGACAACCGTGGTTGAATTATTGCCGGTAAAGCCCGAGCCCGCGGCGAGGTTTCCGCTGCCGTCGGACACCAAGGGCCGCGAGGCGGTGAGACCTTTGACCGCCGTTGCCGTGTTTGTCCCGGTCCCGCTGGTAGTCAGGCTTGAGCCCGAGCCGAGAACCATTGCCGCCGTCGTGTTGGTCCCGGCGCCGACCTGATCGAAGGTGGTCGATCCGGCGCATGGCCCCGAAGACGATTGAATCGCCGTGCCGCCGGCATTCGTTTCAAGGCACCGTGAGCCCGTGAATGAACTTGCGTTCGTTCCGCCTCGGGCAACCGGAAGCGTCCCGCTGGTAATCTTTGAGGCCGGGATGTCGGGCACGTCATCGGCAACCTCAACGCGAAAGGCCGGCGCCGCAGCCGCGCCGCTGGCTGGTCCCGCAAAAACGGTATTGGCGCTTTGGGTTCCGGTCGGGATCGACAAGGCAACGTAAGACGAGCCGTTCCAGACGTAGAGTTGACCCGCGGTTCTTCCGCCCGTCGTCGTGGTCTGTAAACAAGCGGTCGAGTTCGCAACCGGCGCCGTGATCGCCGTGCAGTTCGATCGAACGAAAAAACCCGAATCTTGCGCCGCCGCGTTGGTAGCGAAAAGCAGCGCCAGGAAAATGAGCCGGATCCACTTCATAGGTTTTTACCTCTTCATTAGTGCCGCGAGCTTGGCCGATTCTTCTTTGGCGTCCTTGGCGTAGATCCGTTCACCCATGCGCGCGAGCGGTGCAACCTGCTTGGCGCGCTGCAAAACCCCGTTCACCAACGCGCCCGGTCCCCGAGGATTGCTTGTCACCTGGGTCTTGCCTTGGCCGCCCATCGACTGAATAACCCCGGTCGCGCCGATTTTCTTATACTGTTCGCGCATTTGCTGAATCCGTTGGTCGATGCCGCGCATCGCCGGGCCGGTTTCCATCGGGATATTGTTGGCTTTTGCCGCCGCGATCGCTTCAAGCTGCTTAGGATCGGTGCGCCGGGTGCGCCGCGGGGTTCCGCCGACGTTGGTGTAATTCGACAAACCCGCTGCGTTTATCTGCTGTTCGGCCAAATTTTCGATTCTAGCCACGTTCCCGGTCGACACGGCTGGTGGTGTCAGAAATACCTTAAAAATTCGTTTTGAGCGGCAAAGCGGGCAGAATTGGGGGTCATCTGACCAGATCACGAACGTCTTTTCACACTTCTTACAGGCCATGTCATGTCTAACGCTCATGGTTAGTACGCCTCCCATCGCTTCGCGAGCCGCGCATTTCCGGTAACATCCTTCAAGACAATCGGGCGGTTCATGTCGTGGCGCTTAATGTGCCCGTCGAGTTGGTCGGGCGGGTATATTTTCGCTTTGCACTTATAGCACAGAACCCCGCGCAGACACACGCCGTTAATTTCGATTATCGCCTCTTCGGGCTTGATCGGACGGAGAACCGCGGGGAGAACGAGCAGCCGGCGGCGCGGCGGCCGCGGCTTTCTCAGTTCACTGAAACTTTTGGAGCCAATCTCCGATATGGGCCTGTAAAACCGATCCATTCGACCTCATCGCTTCGCTTCGGGCGAAGTGTTCCGCGCGGGTCCAATGCCGCTCATAGAGATCCGGCAAGAGCCCGCTTTGCCACGTTTCGACCGCGAGCGCAGCCGCGATAACGCGATCGTCTTTCTGTCTGGAAGAGCCGGCGCCGATTTGACCGTCTTCGTTCGTGATCGTCTTCATTTCTTCGAGCAAAGGGCCGCTTCGAATCTCGAATACTCCGCGCTCATAGGCGTCCCGCAGCTTGTTCATAATCGATTCTTTTAGCTCGTTGGTCATTTTCCAGTGATAGGCAAAATTGCCCGAAAGAGAATCGTTTCGGTGGTAGAGGTAATTTCGGATGTTGCCGACGACTTCCATCAAACCCGCGTTGGCTTGAGCCGCGGTCGAATAGCCGCCGGTTTGCTGAATCCGCAAAAACTCATCCCAAACCGCTTTGCCCGGGCCGTTGATTTCCAGCATGACCATGGAGTCGCGATAGGCGCCGGCAAGGTGCGCCAGGATCCAGGCGAACGCATAGGTTGTGCATTCCGTCGTGCAAAACTCTGCGACCTGCTCGATGCCGTCGGCAAAGCATTTGAAGACCTGGACACAGAACCGATCGCTTTCCGTGCTGGATCCGTAGGCCGGGTCTCCCGCGATGGCGTAAACCCCGAGCGGGTCGGGGTCTTGCCAAACGGTCAACTGACACTGGTACGGGGAAGCCGGGATCATCGAGGTCATGTCGAAGGTTGGTCCCAGGACGTAACGGTAATAGGCCGCGGGCGGTTGCTCCCGGTCGAGCAGGATTTTTGTTTCGGTAAGCTTTCGGTTGGAGAAAAACTTCGAGCCCGACATTTGCCAAGCGTAATCTTCGAGCGGGGGAAATTCCTGGTAAAAGCTTGTCTCGTTGCCGCGGTGCTTCTCGTAGAGCTTCCAGCGCGCCCAAGCGAGTTGTTCGGGCTGAATCTCCACGTCGTAGGTTTTTTTTACTCCGTCGATCCACTCGCGTTCATGGGGCGTCGGGTCTTCCATGCCGTAGACTTCAAAGACGTCAGAGGTTTTTTCTACCCGGTAGAGTTCGTTTCGCCACCAGCCAATGAAGATCGCCATTTCAGAAAGCGAGTTCTTCGATTCTTCGTACATATCATACCAGAGGTTGAACCCGCGGGCGGTCGACTCGAAAACGTAGAGCCGATGGGAGAAACTTTCAGCGAGGGAGGCGAGCAGCGAATCCACGGAATCCTCGTCCCCGTAAGATGACACTTCGGTCGCGTGGCAAAAATTTATCCCTTTGCCGCGGCCGAGCTTGCCCGACTTTTTTGTGCCGGCGACCTGATAGGAGAACCGCGATCGATTCATCAGATCGAGCATGTTGCGATTGTGGACGCGCGCCGGGATGTTGAATTCGTCGGGAAGGCTATCCATGTACGAGGTAATGTTCGCGCGGCATTCTTCGCGCGTTTCGTCGTCGTGAGTGACCAGCGTACCGCGGAGCCCGGGATACTTGAAAAGCCAGTAGAGATCGAGCGCCCAGGCGACCGTCGAGATACCGAGTTGCCGGGCCTTGAGCACGTTAAACCAGTGAATATCTTTTGCGAGCCCGAGAACTATCTGATCGAGGAAGTATTTTTGAGTTCCAAGGAGCTTGAGCGGAACCGTCCCAAACTCCTTGGAATCGATGCGCAGGTTTCGGCAGAACAGATCAAATTCGGCGCGGTCAAAGATCATTCCGGCTGTGGCGCGGGTCGGCCGTTGTCCTTTTGGCCTAACTGGTAGAGGGTGTTTTTCGTTTCCGCAACCCCGGCGACTTCATCGATCCGAAGTACCGGGCTTGAAGTTATGCTCTGATCGCCGAACCGCGGATGATCCTTCGTATGACCGTGAAGTCGTTCCCCGTCGAAAAACCAGTTTTCTATGTGGACGATCTTTTTCATATTGCGTCGAGCTTTGCCCGAACGAAACAATCCTTCGCCTCAAGGAGCTTCCGTAGCCCTGCCGATTTTTCCGCGCCATCTGGAAGCGATTCGTCCATTTCCACCGCGATTTCGCAAAGCGGTCGGCTTACTTCTTGAAGCTTCTCGGGCAGGTGAGCAAACGCGAAGTATTTTAGAATCGGCGCGCTCATTTCTTTTCTCCTGTCCAAAATCCGTCATAGCCGCCCCTCAAAGCACCGATCACCGCGATCAAGCCGAGAATGACCATCACTACCGTCCATATCCTTTCAGGAATCGTCAGGCCGAGCATTCCGAGCAGCCAGGGCACGACGTAATAAATGAGCATCACGACCGCGAGCCCGAGGACGATTTGCAGGGCGGTGATAAGATAGGCTTTCATTTTATTTCATCCTCCCGAGCCCGCGCGGGATCTTCGCTTTTTGCGCGGTCTGCTTGCACTCCCCCGAGCTTGTCGTCGGAGACTTCATCACGTCGTTGTTGTTGAACGTGTGCGTGAAGCGCATGAAGCCGCCGTTCTTCAAGCCGCTATTCGCCGGCTTGTTGGCGTCCTGCACCCATCCGTTATCGTGTCGCTCGCCGCCGCTCGGGGATTCGGTGTATTTAGGCATAGCTCACTTCTCCTTGGTCGGTTGGTTGATTTTGTGCCGGCCGCGGCCTTTGCACCGGCCGGCGCCGCTCGATTAACAGGCTTGGCATGTAAACGAGAACCGCGTATAGAGCCGCGGCGATGGTGCGCTCGTTGGTCGGTTCGATCACCGCGTAAGCAAAGAGCGCCGTTCCCCCGAGAAGCGAAAGCCATGTCAGAATTCTAACCGATAAGGTCAGCGCAGCGAAAGCCAGAATGCGTAGCGGGTCAGTCGTCTCCATCCGATTCATCCCCCTCTTCGTCTTCGATTTCCGTTTCCCCGTTTCTGAAAGCCTTGCCCCAATCCCGTTTGTCTTGCTTCATTAAGACGCTTTGCCACTTGATAGCAAGCCCGATATTTTGCCGGATCTCGTCTTTTTCCTCTTTGGTCTTCGTTGAGCCGGCGAGCAGCTCGCCGAGGGCTTTTTCGATTTGCTTTTGTAATTTGGGGTCGGCGCTCATTTGAGAATCCCGAGACTGTCTTCCCATGCCGCGGTCGCGTTCTTTGATTTCGTAACCGTTTGGTCATCCAGGCCGAAGGTTCGACGGATTTCCGCTTCGAGAGCTTTATATTTTTGCTTGATGATTTGCAACTCTTCTTCTTTTTGCGATTGCGAAATTTTGATCCGGCCGATGCGCGTCACTTCTTTTTGCAGTTCGGAGTTTAGCGCCGCCATGTGAATTGAGCCGGTTCTGATAACGTCCTGGGTCGAAATGGTTTTAATATCGACGCCGAATAACTTCGAGGCGATTGTTGGGCCGAGCGATCGGCGCCGGCCAATAAAGTCTTCTTTTGCCATCGGCTCTTCGCCGATGAGCCCGGGCACACCTTCATCCCCGGCAAAGGCTTTTCTGAACGCTTCCGTCGAGTAGCCACCGCGAAAGCCGGTCCCGGGAATAGGCGGCGCCCATGCCGGCAAGAGGGCTTTCCCTAAAAGGTCCGAAATTTTGCCGGCCTTTTGGCCGAGAGTGTCGGTCTGTTTCCAGATTGGTTGTCCGGTGAAAAGAGACTTGTTAAAGGCGATCTCCATGAGCGGTTGAACCGGGCCGCCGAGGGGTTCAAAAGAGATATTCGCGTCCCCGCCGCCGCCAGTGTACTTGTCGAACGCTTCGATCATGTCGCCGAAAGGCAATATGTAACCGAGGTCTAAAAACCTAAATCGCCCGTCGATGCCTTTCCCGGGAAGCATGACATATCGAGGGCTGTTAAGTTTTCCGGCTGCGGCAAGGCGTTTCGCCTCCGCTTGCTCTTCCGGTGAAAACGACGAAAGCGACAACTGGCCGACCCCGTAAGCGATTGCCGGATACTTCCAGAATCGAATCGGATGTTTGACCGCGGTTTCGATCGTGAGGGGAATTGCCTTACTCGCAAAAGTGATAAACGGAGAACCGAGCGGAAATTCACGCACCGTTCGCACAAACGGAGAAATATCCCCGTAGTCGATCGCGTACTTTTTTGCGTATCGCGCGGCCATCTGCGGGTTAAGCCCTAGCGTGGTTCGTCCGTGGGTGTAGAGCGCGCCCTTATAGAAATTGTCGACCGACCCGTAAAGCGTACCTACGCCGCTTCGGTCAACCGCGCCCTTGATGCTGTCAAGCATTCGGATAAGCGGGTTCGGATCCTTCGAGGCGATGTAATTGGTCGCAAGGGAATTTAGCTCCGCGCTGTTGTAGCCGGCATTGAACAGTCCAATTTTCTTTGCTTCTTCCAGAAGCGCTATCGCCGCGGGATCTCGCCCGGCAAAACCCGCAACCGTCTTTGCATAAGTCGCGGCGCCCGATGGTTTCCAGGGGGAAAGGCCGCCGAAGTCAGCGAGTATCGCCGAAGACATGAAGTTGCGGGCGATTGTCGCCGGGTTAGTTACCTTGCCGATCTTCCAAAGTGAGGTGACCCGGGACATGACCCGCTCCCAATCGGCGCGCATTCTCATCGATTCATTGATTTCCGCGGCGATGTCGGGCCTAACGTATTTGTCAGCAAGGTCGGCAAGCCGCTTTTTGTCTGCCGGCATTCTTACCCACCCGGGCACAGCATGTGACGCAGCCCACTCGGGGTTGTTGCTGACCGTGTTGAAAAACCGCGTCACCGCCACTTCCCGGCCGGCTTGCGCGATGCTTTTTCCCGCGACATAACCCGGCTCACTTCGCAGTTCGCCCATCGATTTACGAACCTCTTCGGGGATGTCGCGAAACAGCGTGACCTTGTTTCCGTTGCGCGCTTCGACCTTGAACCCGGCGCGGAGAAGTTCGTCGAGGGCTTCGACTCGTTCGCCCGCGCTGTTGGCGTCCATGATCGGATTGACCTTGAAAGTCTTATCGCCGATCCGAATGGTTTTTGCCTTGGCGCCGGCGCGAGAGATTGCATCGTAATAGGCATGGAGCGCGGCCTGTTGGCCTTTGTTAATTCCCAAGTTCTCTATCACTGACTTGACGGTCTCGCGGGTTTCCCGCGTGGTGCGCTCGATGGTTTCCTTTACCGTTTCTTTCGTCGTGCCGCCGCCGGTAATCTCTACCTCCGGGCCGGCTTGAGCGGTTTTAACTGCCGCGGCCTTCACCCGGCCGATCGCGGCGCGCGCCTCCGGTGCGGTCATGCCGCGATAAACGAGCGCGCCTTCCACCATTTCCTCTAACTTGGCCGCGGCGCCACTCAGGGGGATTTTCGTGTATTCGCCGCCTCGAAGAAGCGATCCGTCGTCATTCATCTTGCCGAGAACTTCTTCCCGGTATCCAAGCTGACGGCCGATTCTATTGTGATCCCCGTCGAATTTTATGGGCTCTCCCCAATGTACCTCCCATTCTCCGTTTTCTTTCGTAATTCGAGCGTTGGGAAAGTCACCCGGGCGACTTTTAACCTGATCGACAAACCTCCTTGCGTGGTCTTCTGTTAGAAATTCGAGCGTACCCGTTCGCCGTTTTCCTCCAACGGGCACGGCGATTGTTCGCTTATCGAATCCGTTGTCAACATATTCAGCCTTTTCCACTAATCGAGGATCGTCGAGAATGTCGCGATACCTGCGCAAACTGGTTTCCGGTTCGGGGCCGGTGGTCTTGGTTTCGGTGCTGCGCTTCTCGCCGAGCGTTTCACTCTTGCTCGATGTCGTTGTCGTTGTTTCTTTGCGCGTGGATAGCTCCCGAGCCCGGCCGCGGAATTCCCGGCGAAACTCCGACTCTGGACCGATGAGCCTGGAAATTCTTCTCATTTCCTCTTCGAGAGAGGGGATTTCGACTTGGACCCGATCGCCGCGGGTAAGCAGCCGTTCCGTGCCGGCGCGAACGGGTTTAGCAAAACGCAAAACTGGCTGGACAGGATTAAACTCCTTTGAGGCATAGAGCCGAGCCAAGTAGGGGCCGAAGTTTTCTTGAAAGCGTTCGACGGTCTCGGGAGATAGCCGGCCTAGTTTTATTAGTTCGTCTTGAATTTCGTCGATCGCCCCACGCAGCGGCGCGGTCGCTTGAATCAGCTTGTCGGGTGTTTTCCCGGTTGTGATGCTGCCGCGCAAAAGTTGATCGGCTCGAAGTCGTTCGCCGACTGAGAGATCGGCCTTTAGCTTACTGCCTAGCTCGAAGGCTTGTTCGGCGCGGTTCGCAATATCCGCTTCCATCTGCGCCCGGGCTTCGCGAAATTCGAGCGGCGTCCCCCGGCCGGCGCGCAAGGAAGATGGCATTTTGCTGGTGACGTTCTCGCCGATGTTTTGCCAGAAGTCGCGCCACTTTTCGGGAAACTTGGTGAAGGCGTCGACGATCGCCCGGCCGGTTTGCTTCGGAGAAACCGCCGCGGTTGCCGCCATTTTCGCGAGCCCGAGCCCCGCGGCGATGTCGGCCGCACCTGTGACCGTGCGCCCGGCACTTTCCAGTTCTCCTAACGGGGTTCGCTTTAGAACGTCTTCGGGTTTTTCGTTGGGGTCAGTGACAACCCGGCCGGCGAAGGTAAAACCTTTGGGGCCGGCTTTTTTGCGAAGTTCTTCAAACCGGCCTTGAAAAGCTTGTGCCGCGTTGTCGGTTTTCTCTTCGAGAATCCCGAGGTCGTCGGTCCATTCAGTATTCGGACTCATCGGCCACTTGCTTAATGACGGCGGCCGCCTGGGGCGGGGAAAGCTTGAACTTAGTCGTCAGGTAATTCATCGCCTGTTTTGTGTCTTTTTTGATTTCCCCCGAGCTAATCGCATAGCGGAGAGATGCCGCGGGGTCTTCGCTCGCCGCTTTAGCTTCGGGGCTTCTCTGGAAAATTTCGGTCATGCCGCGCTGATTGGCGATTTCGTTCTTTCTCTTGTCGACAAGCTTTTGAAATTTTATTGCGCGTTCCTCGACCGTCTTCCCCCAATCGGGACCGAGGACGATGTTACCGAGTTGATCGCGGGGAAGCGCCGCGGAGATTTCCATTCGCGCCTGATCTTCGATCTTCGCGATGTCGGATTGCTTTAGAGAAGCCCGGTTTGCAGCATCGGTTTTCGCCGCCCGAGCATCGGCTCGCGCTTCCATTGCGCGCTGATGGGCTATCTGAGACTCGATCTGCTTGGTTCTCAAAAGCTCCATCTGCATGTCGTGATCCATCTTGGCGCGCTGGTTGATGAGGTCGTGGACTCCCTTCATGCCTTTTTGCTCAAGCTCCATCGCAAACATATCATCGCCAAACTCGTTCATCTTGATTTTCAAGATCCGCTCTTTCGCTTCGAGGGTGAGTTTCTTGCTGGCGATGATCGCGTTGTATTGCCTAAGCGCCTGTTCGTTGCTCGCGTGGACGGCGGCCATGTTGTTGTTGAAGTCTTTGATCGCCGCTTCCGCTTGCTCGATGTTGCCCTCGCGAGCGCCCTTCATGAAACCGCCGAGCGCGCGCAAGGCATAACCGCCGCGGTCCTTCGTGATGCCGGTCGCAAAAAGCGCGAAGATCGCCGCTATGCCGAACTGCTTTTGCAGCGTGGTCGGCGCCGTCATTTGCTGGATATTGGGCGGAACCGGGACAGGCTTTAACTCGGGGATTTTTTGCGCGGCTTGCGCGAGGTCTTCCGACGCTACTCTTTCCGACTCATAGAGGGGTTGTTTTTCGGCCCTGGCTCTTGCGGCTGCTTCCTGAACGCGGGTATTAAAATCTTTCTGCTCTTGAATCTCCGTGGTTATGTCGTCACGGATTTCGGCCCGGCTTTGATCGATCTGCTCGGTTGCCGTTGCCATTTAATAGCCCATCCCCTCCGGTCTGCTAATATCGTAAACCGAAGAGCCGCCCCACTCTGACGGAACGGAAGTCGTATAGCCGCCGGTCGGCGCTGTGCCCGGCTTTGGCTGTTGGGGATTGAGAACCTTGCCGACTTCCTGCGCGACTTCCCAAATCGTTTTGGAAAGGTCGGCTTTTTGCGCCATCGCGGATTGGAGCAGCACTTGACTCGTTTGCGCGCCGAGCCCGAGCGCCGAAATACCTTGCTGAAAACTTTGGTTGATTAGTTCGTTCGCGAGTTCCGCGGCTTGCGTGTCGACCAGATTGGACGCTTGGACCTGCGAAGAGGAAACCGGAATTCCGAGGCTGGATAGATATTGGTTCCACTTCGCGTTTCGCGCGGCCTTCATCTGGTCAACCGTCGCCTGTTGCGGATCGGTGAGCTTTCCGGCCGCGGCGCTTTTGATGAGTTGATTGCCGACCTTCATCGCCGTCTTTGTTCCGCCGCCGAGCATCTTTTGATACTTCTCAATGTCCGAATCGGTCCCCATGTTGAGAAGCTTTGAGGCGAGCGTGGCGCCGCCGCCGATGAGAAGGGGCATCCACCATGCGC
>Ga0070696_100001413_pt1 | contig 15684 bp, 14 predicted proteins | sample KBSK1253metaG_FD_65474 | JGI IMG/M metagenome (GOLD analysis project Ga0070696, IMG submission 65474) | Corn, switchgrass and miscanthus rhizosphere microbial communities from Kellogg Biological Station, Michigan, USA - KBS K1-25-3 metaG | ecosystem: Host-associated > Plants > Roots >... | reverse complement strand
CTCCGCTACCGCGGCGTCGACATCGAGGACCTGGTCGGCAACGTCAGCTTCGGCAACGTGTGGGGCCTGCTGGTCGACGGAAAGTTCAACCCGGGCCTGCCGCCGGCCGAGCCGTTCCCGCTGCCCGTGCACACCGGCGACGTCCGGGTGGACGTGCAGAGCGCCCTGGCCCAGCTGGCGCCGATCTGGGGCTTCCGGCCGCTGCTCGACATCGACGCCGAGCAGTGCCGCGACGACCTCGCCCGCGCCTCTGTGATGGCGCTGAGCTTCATTGCGCAGTCGGCACGCGGGCAGGAGCTGCCGATGGTGCCCCAGCGCGAGGTCGACAAGGCCTCGACGATCGTCGAACGGTTCATGATCCGCTGGCGCGGTGAGCCGGACCCGCGGCACGTCGAGGCCGTCGACGCCTACTGGGTGTCCGCCGCCGAGCACGGCATGAACGCGTCCACGTTCACGGCCCGGGTCATCGCCTCCACGGGCGCGGACGTCGCCGCGTGCCTGTCCGGCGCGGTCGGCGCCATGAGCGGCCCCCTGCACGGCGGCGCCCCCTCGCGGGTGCTGCACATGATCGAGGGCGTGGAGCAGACCGGTGACGCCGGCGCCTACGTGCGCGGTGTGCTGGACCGCGGGGAGCGCCTCATGGGCTTCGGTCACCGGGTCTATCGCGCCGAGGACCCCCGCGCCCGCGTGCTGCGGGACACCGCGAAGCGGCTCGGCGCGCCCCGCTTCGAGGTCGCGGCGGCTTTGGAGAAGGCGGCCCTGGACGAGCTGCACGCGCGGCGCCCGGACCGGGTGCTGGCCACGAACGTCGAGTTCTGGGCCGCCGTCATGCTGGACTTCGCGCAGGTGCCGGCCTCGATGTTCACGCCGATGTTCAGCTGCGCGCGCACCGCCGGCTGGTCGGCGCACGTGCTGGAGCAGAAGCGCACCGGGCGGCTGATCCGGCCGACCGCCCGCTACATCGGCCATGCCCCGCGCAGCCGGCGGGACGTCACGGGCTGGTCCGAGGCGGTTCGGCCGGGCTGAGAGGATCCCCACGTGACGGTGACGATCCCGGCGCACCTGCTCCCGGGGGACGGACGCTTCGGCTCCGGCCCCAGCAAGGTGCGCGGCGAGCAGGTGGACGCGGTGCGCGCGGCGGCGCGGACGCTGATGGGCACGTCGCACCGCCAGCTGCCGGTGCGGTCCCTGGTCGGGCGGCTGCGCGAGGGCCTGGCCCACCTGTTCGACCTGCCCGACGGCTACGAGGTCGTGCTCGGCAACGGCGGCTCCACCCTGTTCTGGGACGTCGCGGCGTTCGGGCTGGTGCGCGAGCGGGCCGAGCACGCCGTGTTCGGCGAGTTCTCCGCCAAGTTCGCCGCGGTCACCGCGGGCGCGCCGTTCCTGGCCGAGCCGCACGTGGTCGAGGCCGCCCCCGGCTCGATGGCGCTGCCGGTGGCCGACGACGACGTGGACGCCGTCGCCTTCCCGCACAACGAGACGTCGACCGGGGTCATGGCGCCGGTGCGGCCCGTGGCCGGCGCCAGGCGGGGCTCGGACGGCGGCCCCCTCGTCCTCGTGGACGCCACCTCGGCGGCCGGCGGCATCGCCGTCGACGTCGGCGCCGCGGACGTCTACTACTTCGCGCCGCAGAAGTCGTTCGCCTCGGACGGCGGTCTGTGGTTCGCGCTGATGTCACCGGCCGCGCTGGCCCGGGCGGAGCAGATCGACGCGTCCGGGCGCTGGATCCCCGAGTCCCTGCGCCTGGTCACCGCCATCGCCAACAGCCGCCTCGACCAGACCTACAACACCCCCGCGCTCGCGACGTTGGTGATGATGGCCGAGCAGGTCGACTGGCTGCTGGACCGCGGCGGCCTGGCCTGGGCCGACGCCCGCACGCGCGAGTCCTCCTCGCTGCTGTACTCGTGGGCGGAGGCGTCCGAGTACGCCACTCCGTTCGTCGAGGCGCCCGACCAGCGCAGCCAGGTCGTCGGCACCATCGACCTGCTGCCGCCGGTCGACGCGGCCGCCGTCGCGAGAGCGTTGCGCGACAACGGTGTCGTCGACGTCGAGCCCTACCGCAAGCTCGGCCGCAACCAGCTGCGGATCGGCATGTTCCCGGCCGTCGAGCCCGCCGACGTCCAGGCGCTGACGCGGTGCGTCGACCACGTCGTCGACGCGCTCGGCCGTGCGTGAGGTCGACGCCACGTCAGACCGCGACGACCTCCCAGTCCTCGACCGGCCCGGGCACCACCGCGAACACCGGGTTCGGCGCCGGCGAGCCCACCGCGTCGAGCCCGGCCAGCAGGTCGGGGTTGCGCTGGCCGACCTTGGCCCGCAGGTGCCGCCACTCGTGGGCCAGCTGACCGTCGGTGACCGGGATCGTGCCCACCGGACCGGCGACCTGGTCGATGCGCGAGCGGTCGAAGCGGTACCCGCGGGTGTCGGCCTCGGCGGCGAGCGCCTCGAGGTAGGCCGCGACGCTCGCCCGAGGGTCGGGCTGCGCGGCGAACCGGCGCAGCTGAGGATGGTGGCGGTAGCCCCTCGTCCGGCCCGCCAGCACCGCCTGGGCCAGAAGGCTCTCGCGCCAGCAGGCGACGAGCCCCTGCCGGTCGAGATACTGCGGGTGCAGCGACCACAGACGCACGAGCGGAGCATGCCATGTCGACGGTGTCGACGGTTGTCGTAGCGGGGGCCTCGGGGTTCCTGGGGGCGGCGCTGCGCGAGCGGCTCGCCGAGGCCGGGCACGAGGTGCGCCAGCTGGTGCGGCACCCGACGGCCAAGCCCGGGCAGGTCTGGTGGGACCCGGCCCGGCCGCTCGACCCGGACGTGCTGCGCGGCGCCCGGGCCGTCGTCAACCTCGGCGGGGCGAGCCTCGGTCGCTGGCCGTGGACTCCCGCGTACCGGCACACGATCCTCGCGTCGCGCACCACCGGCACCGCCACGCTGGCCCGCGCGGTGGCCGAGCTGGCCGGGTCGGGCGAGGCGCCGCGGCTGCTGCAGGCCAGCGCGGTCGGGTACTACGGCTCGCGCGGCGACGAGCCGCTCGACGAGGACAGCGGCCCGGGTGCCGGGTTCCTGGCCGACGTCTGCCGGGCCTGGGAGGACAGCGCCTCCGCCGCCGAGGACGCCGGGGCGACCGTCGTGCGGGTGCGCACGGGCATCGTGCTGGCGAGCAACGGAGGCGCGGCCGCGCCGCTCACGCGCCTGATCCGGCTCGGGCTGGGCGGGCCGCTCGGCAGCGGCCGCCAGTGGTGGTCGTGGATCAGCCTGCGCGACCACGTGTCGGCCATGGTGCACCTCGTGGGCTCGGACCTGACCGGACCGGTCAACCTGACCGCCCCGCAGCCGGCCCGCAACCGCGACCTCGTGCGTGCGCTCGCCGGCGGCCTGCACCGCCCGGCGCTGCTGCCGGCGCCGGCACTGCCGTTGCGCCTGGTGCTCGGCGGCCTCGCCGACGAGCTGCTGCTCGCCTCACAGCGCGTCACGCCGACCAGGCTGCGGGACGACGGCTTCCGCTGGACCGACGGCGACCTCGCGGCCGTGGCGACCTACGTCGCCGGCCGCCCGTGACCGTCCAGCGCGACCGACTCACCTGGTCGATCTACTCCTACCTGGGGCTGTGGGGGTGGTTCCTCTACTCCTTCGGGCCGTCCGTCCCGCTGATCCGGGACGAGCAGGGCACCTCGCGAGCGGTGGCCGGCCTGCACGGCACCTCGCTCGCGGTCGGGGCGCTGCTCGCCGCGGCCCTCACCGTGCCGGTGACCCGACGCCTCGGCCGGCGCCGCACGCTGCTGCTCGCCGCTGGTCTGGTGACGGTCGGGGTGGCGTTGCTGGTCGCCGTCCGCTGGACGCCGTGGACCATCGCGTCGTGCGCGGTCGTCGGCACGGGCGGCTCGCTCGGGCTCAACACCACGAGCGCGGTGCTGTCCGTGCACCACGACGAGGCCGGGCCGGCCGCGATCAGCGAGGCCAACGGCGTCGGGGCGGGCCTCGGCGTCCTCGCACCCCTGGCCCTGGGCGCGTCGATCGGGCTGGGCCTGACCTGGCGGGGGTCGCTGGGCCTCGCGATCCCCTTGGCACTGCTGGCGTTCGCGCTGGTGGCGACGGCTCCCCGTCGTCCGGCGCTGCTGGGCGGCCCGCCGCCGGCCGCCGAGGACGCGGGACGGCTGCCGCTGCGGTTCTGGCCGGCGCTCGGCCTGCTCATGTCGTGCGTCGCGGTCGAGTTCTGCACGACCTACTGGACCGGCGACCTGCTGCACGATCGGACCGGGGTGCCGCCACGGGTCGGCGCGGCCCTGGTCAGCGCAGTCATCATCGGCATGGCGATCGGGCGGGCCCTGGCCTCGCGCCTCACCCGGCTGGCCGGCCTGGACGCCCTGCTGGGCGGCACGATCGTCATCGCGGCCGCCGGGTGGCTGGTCATGTGGCTGGCCACCGACGTCCGGGTCGCCGCGGTCGGGCTGCTGGTCACCGGGCTCGGCCTGGCGCTGCAGTTCCCGCTGTCGATCAGCCGGCTGATGGCGGTGTCATCCGGCCGGCTCGACGCGGCGACCGGCTGGGCGTCGCTGGGCGCCGGGCTCGCCAGCGGGGTGGCGCCCTTCGTGCTCGGGGCGCTGGCCGACGCGGTCGGACCGCACACAGGGTTCTTGCTGGTGCCGGCGCTGCTGGTCGTGGCCGCCATCATGCTGCTGGCGCCGCGGGCGCGTCGCGCCCTGGCCGTGCCGGCGGCCGGTCGCTGAGCGGTCAGGGCCGCACGCGGCGCCGACGTCGGGCCCGGACGACCAGCAGGGCCAGCGGCAGCAGGCCCAGCGCGGCGCACCGCAGCGCCCAGGCCGCCGCTTGGTCGCCGCCCACCCCGCCCGGTCCGGACGTCGGCGAGCCGGCGCCCGCCGACGTCCGACCGGCCGCCGGGGTGGGCGTGCGAGCCGGACGAGACAGCGGCACCCGCCACAGCGGCTGCTGGACGCCCTCGGACCCGACCAGCAGCGCAGCGCCGTCGTCCACGGCCGTGAGCGTCTCGCCCTGCTGCTGGGCGGGCAGCGCGATCCGGCGTTCGGCCGCCAGCCCGCGGTCGGAGCGGGTGCGGTCGGCGTAGACGACCGCGTCGACGTAGCCGCGCAGCACGATCCGCCCGTCGGGCAGCGACGTGCCGTCGGTGACGAGCGACTGCGCGACGCCGCCGACGTTGCGGGCGGTCACCGGGTCCAGCACCGGCCGGCCGGCCAGCGCCTGGGCCACGGCGCGCGGCGGCACCTGGTAGACGACGCCGGCGAACAGCTGCTTGGTGACGAGCAGCAGGCGGCCGTCCCGGGTCGCGACCAGGGCCTCGACGTCGTGGGGACCGTCCGGGTAGCGCACCCGCAGCGACACCGGGGTGACGGCGACCGTCGCGCCGGCCCGTGGCAGGTGCCGCGGCTCGCGCACCAACCGCAGCACGATGCTGCCGCGGACGGCGTTGTTGTCGCCGGTGTCGCCGACCCACAGCACGCCGGTCCCGTCCGGCAGGCGCTGCGCGGCCATCGACTCCCAGTCCCGCGCGTCCGTGTCGCGCAGCCGCAGCACGACGGCGGTGCGGCCGGTCGACGGCCGGACGCCGAAGACCGACGCGGTGTGCCCGGAGTCGTTGACGGTCCACACCAGGTCGTCGTGGGTGGGGCTGGCCACGAGGGCGCTGGACTCGCTGATCCGCGGGTCGCTGACGGTCGCGACCTTCGTGGCGGCCGGCCGGTCGGTCGTCTCGGCGGCGGCGGGCAGGGCAGTTGCGAACACCGCCAGCAGCGCGAGCCCCGCGGCCGCCAGCGGTGCGGGCGGGGTCACGCCGTCAGCGCCTTCGCCACCTCGTCGTCCAGCAGCCGCGCCAGGGCCGGGGTCACCCGCCAGTCGGCGGTCAGCGACCGGTAGTGCTCGAGCCCTTCGGGCGACGGCGCCGAACCCGTGCGCACGGCGCGGATCATCGCGTTGCGGGGCGTGTGCTTGGAGTCCACGAACTCGACGACGTCGACGCGGTAGCCGAGCATCCGCAGCAGCAGCGCCCGCAGCGTGTCGGTCAGCACGTCCGCGAACCGCTCGCGCAGGATCGGGTGACGCACGAGCGCGGTGTAGGGCTCCGGCGCGGGGTGCCCCTGCGCGCGGTTCTCGGCGATCTGGCGCTGCACGTCGTGGTGGCAGCAGGGTGCGGCCAGCACCAGCGGCGCACCCCAGCGCACGGCCCGGGCCAGCGCCTCGTCGGTGGCGGTGTCGCAGGCATGCAGGGCCAGCACAAGGTCGGGCGCCTGGCCGTCCAGCGGGTTGGCCGCCACGATCGTGCCCACCTCGAACCCGAGGCCGGCCAGGTCCAGCCGGGCCGCAAGCTCGGTGTTGCGGGCCACCATGTCGGGCCGGACGTCGACCCCGACCGTCCGCACGCCACTGCCCGCGCCGAGGGGGCCGGCGGCGAGCCAGCGGTGGGCCGCGAACGTCAGGTAGGCGTTGCCGCACCCGAGGTCGACGACGCGCAGCGGGTCGCCGGTCGGCGCCGTGACGTCGGCCAGCCCCGCCTTCAGCTGGCGCAGGAACGCGTCGACCTGCCGGCGCTTGTCGGCGTCGGCGCCGAGGGCCGAGAACAGCGGGTCACCCGGGTCGAGCAGCCGGTCCTTGACCCGGTCGTGCCCGCGACCGGTGACGTCTCGCCGGCTGGTGGCCGCCCGGTGCACCTGCGCCGCGCCCTTCTTGGTGACGCGCAGCTGCACGGTCTCGTCGAGGGTCTCGACGTGCCAGCTGCCGAACGGCTCGGCCAGCAGCGCGTCGACCAGCTCGCCGGCCTCCTCGTAGCCGAGGTTGCGCGTGGTCGGCGTCCGGCCGTCCGTCGTGACCGCCTGCAGGTGGCGGCCCGACTTCAGGTCGACGGGACGCAGCTCGGCCCGCGCGACCGACGGCGACCCAGCACGTCGACGTCCGGCCGCCACCGCGCGCACGAGCCGGTCGGGGTCGAGCAGCAACGGGCGCAGGGCCGCGAGCGCGGCGGTGAGGTCCTCGGGCACACAGCATTGTCCCGCACGCGGGGCGAGGCAGTCGGCGAGAGGCGAGAAAGGCCAGCATGGCCCGCTCGACCTCGACCATGGAGCGGAGAATAGCAAAGGAGTCTTGGCAAAGAAGTCTTTGCGGTCTAGGCTCGTCGGCATGGCCGAGAACCCAGCACCCCACGACGTCCACCTCGACGCGCGCACGCTGCGCGGGTTGGCGCACCCGCTGCGGGTGCGCCTGCTCGGCCTGCTGCGCACGGACGGGCCGGCGACCGCGACGCAGCTGGCCGCGCGCACGGGCGAGTCCAGTGGGGCGACCAGCTACCACCTGCGCCAGCTCGCGCAGTACGGCTTCATCGTCGAGGACGCCGGGCGCGGCCAGCGGCGCGAGCGCTGGTGGAAGGCGGCCCACCGCACCACGACCATGGACCTGGCCGAGCAGCTGGACGACCCGGACGCGATGGCCGCCGGGGAGGTCTACCTGCGCAGCGTCGCCCAGGGCTACGCCGCCCGCGTCATGGACCACCTCGACGAGCTCGCGACCCTGCCGCCGGCCTGGCGCAGCGTCGGCGCGCTCAACGACATGCTCCTGCGGCTCACCCCCGCCGAGGCCGACGAGATCACCACGCGCATGTGGGCGCTGGTCGATGAGTACCGGCGCGCCGACGACGAGGACGCCGCCCTGCCCGCCGGCACGCGTCACGTCAACGTCCAGCTGCAGGTGTTCCCGCACCCGGGCGACCCATCATGACCGGCCGGCCGTCCCGACGTCCGCTCGTCGCGCTGCTGACCGCCTACGGCATCTCGCTCATCGGTAGCCGCCTGTCGATGATCGCGCTGCCGTTGTTCGTGCTCGCCACCACCGGGTCGGCCACCCGGACCGGCGTGGTCGCGATGGTCGAGATGGCGCCGTACGTCGTCGCGCAGGCGCTCGCCGGTCCCGTGACCGACCGGCTCGGCCCCCGCCTCGTCAGCCTGGTCAGCGACGCCGCGAGCGCCGTCGTGGTCGGGCTCATCCCGGTGCTGCACGCCTACGGGGCCCTGCACTTCGGCACGTTGCTCGTACTCGTGGCGTTCGCCGGGTTCGTCCGCGGTCCCGGCGACGGCGCGAAGTTCGTGATGGCGCCCGCGGCCGCGGAGCAGGCAGCCGCCCCGGTCGAGCGCGTGCTCGGCCTCGAGGACGGCATCAACCGGGCCGCGTCCGTGATCGGCCCGCTGGGCGCCGCCGCGCTGGTCACGCTCGTCGGCGCCCCCGCAGCGCTCGCCATCGACGCGGTCTCGTTCGCGGTGGCGCTCGCCGTCATCGCGACCGGCGTGCCCGGCTCGTTCGGCAAGACCGCCAGCAGCGAGCCGGACGACGACGGGCGAGGATACGTGCACCGGCTGCGGGAGGGCGCCCGCTTCGTGCGCCAGGACGGGCTGCTGAAGGCGATCATCGGCATGGTCGCGACGACGAACCTGCTGGACGCCGCGCTGTCCGGCGTGCTGCTGGCCGTGTGGGCGCGGGGGCAGAACGGCGGCGGCGGGCTCATGGGACTCGTCGTCGCCGTCATGGCCGGCGGCGCCGTGATCGGCACGGTGGTCGCCACGACGGTCGGCCATCGGTTGCCGCGGCGAGCCACGTTCACCGTGTCGTTCTTCCTGATCGGTGGGCCGCGTTTCGCGGTGCTGGGGCTCGGCGCGCCGCTCTGGCTCGTGCTGGCCGTCGTGTTCGTCGGCGGCATCGGCACCGGCACGATCAACCCCGTCCTCGGCGCCGTGGAGCTCGAGCGGATCCCGGAGCGCCTGCGGGCCCGGGTCCTGTCGCTCATCACCAGCTGCGCCTGGGCGCTGATCCCGTTCGGCGGGCTGCTCGGTGGGCTGCTCAGCGACCACCTGGGCATCTCGGCCGCCCTGCTGATCTGCGGCGGGGTCTACACGGTCGCGACGACCGTGCCCGCGCTGCGACCGGAGTGGCGCGAGATGAACCGACCGGCGGCCAGCGCAGGGTCAGGCGACCGAGGCCAGGAACCCCAGGGTGCGCCGCCACGCATCGGCGCACTCGGCGGTGAAGTCGGCGTGAGCCCGGTCGAAGAAGGAGTGGGGCGCGCCCGGGTAGACCACGAACTCGTGGTCGACGCCCGCGTCGGTGAGGGCCGCTGAGAACTCGTCGCGCAGCTCCTGCGTGATCCCCGGGTCGGCGCCGCCGTAGAGGGCGAGGATCGGGCCGGACATCCGCCCGGCCTCGCCGGCCGGGTGGGGGAACGCCCCGAGCCGGGTCTCGTCCAGGCCGCCGTAGAACGCGACCGCGCCGGCCAGGCCGAGCCCTGAGTCCGTGGTCGCGAAGTAGGACTGGGTGCCGCCGAAGCAGAAGCCGACCGTGACGAAGGACGTCGCGCCGCTGGTCTCGGCCAGGTGCGCCCGGGCGGCCCGCAGGTCGGTCTGCACCTGCTGCGGCGTCGTCAACTTGACGTGCGGCAGGTAGGCGAAGTCCGCGTCGCGGCCCGTGTCCTGCGCGGTGCGCCCGAAATAGTCGATGGCGATCGCGGAGTGCCCTGCCGCCGCGAACGAGCGCGTCAAGTTGCGGTAGTAGCCGAACAGGCCGCGGACGTCGGGCAGGATCAGCACGGCCGGACCGGCGGCCGGCTCGGGGGCCAGCGCATACGCGGCCGAGAAGGCCGTGCCGTCGTCCGAGGTGAGCGTCACGGACCGCGCCTGCGGCAGCTCGCCAGCCACGAGCAGGGCGTCCGGAACGGGCGGCGGCACGGCGTCGGGCGTGAAGCACATGGCCTCAACCTAGCGAGAACAGCGCAACCCGTGACCTTCTCGCCGGCCGCTCGTTGATCCCGGTGACCGGACGCTTCGGGGAGGGTCAGCGTGGACGAGCAGCGGACCACCACGATCACGGTGCGCTGGCGTGCCGCCGCGGCCCTGCTGCCGGCGGCGGTGCTGGCCGCGAGTGGTCTGGCGCTGTCGCAGGGCGGGGTCTCGGCGTCCGGCCCTGCGCTGCCGACGGTGCCCGACGTCCCCCTCACCCGGGCCGTGCCCCCCGCAGGAGCGCCGGCCGGTCGCACCGACATCCCGCCGGTCGCGCCGGCGCTGGTGCTGCCGCAGGGCGTCGCCCCCGGCAGCAGCCAGCTCGTGCCGCTCGACCACGGGCCGGGCATCCCCGCCCCGGCGCTGGCGGCCTACCGCAGCGCGGCGGCGCTGCTCGGCCGCGCCGACCCGGGCTGCCACCTCGACTGGTCGGTGCTAGGCGCGATCGGGCGCGTCGAGAGCGACCACGCCCGCTTCGGCGGCAACGCCCTCGACCGCGACGGGATCGCGCGACCGGGCATCATCGGCATCCCGCTCGACGGCCGTCCCGGCACCGCCCTGGTCCCCGACAGCGACGACGGCCGCTGGGACCGCGACACCGTCTACGACCGCGCGGTCGGCCCCATGCAGTTCATCCCCGGCACCTGGCGGTCGGTGGGCGTCGACGGCGACGGCGACGGGCGGCGCGACCCGCAGTCGATGCCGGACGCCGCGACCTCGGCGGGCGTGTACCTGTGCTCCGGCGCAGGCGACCTGCGGCAGCCCGGTGACCTCTACGCCGCCGTCCGCCGCTACAACAACTCGGACAGCTACGCCCGCACCGTGATGGCGATCGCCGACGCCTACGCGCGCGGCGTGACCGAGCTGCCCGCCGACCAGCTGCCGGCCGCGCAGCCCGCCGAGGCGGCGTCCGACGAGCCCGCCCCCAAGCCGGTCCGGTCCACCGGCCCGCGGGGCGGCTCGCTGAGTGAGGGGACGGACGCCGACTCGGCCGGGGCGCCGGCCGGCAGCTCCCCGGGGGCCGGTTCGGCCGCCGGGTCCGGTGGGTCCGACAAGGGCACCCACGAGGCGTCGGCCGCGGCTCCGACGTCCACCCGAGCCACCGGGACGCCGACGGCCGCGCCGACCCTGCCGTCGCTAGGTTCGGCGGTCGCGTCGGCCACGTCGCTGGTGACGTCCGTCGTCACCGTGCCGGGGCCGCTGGACGTCCCGGTCGTCGACTGCCTCACCGACGCGGTGGCGGACCCCCAGGGTCTGCTGACCCAGCTGCCGACCTGCCCGACCGCGGAGCGGTGAGCCGCCGGGGTCAGCGGAAGAAGGTGCCGACCAGGCTGCCGAGCACGAGCACGGCCAGCGTCGCGGTCACGATGTAGCGACGCGTGCGGGGGGTCACCTGGGCAGCGTACGGCGGGCCGCGGCGGTGCCTTCCGTCAGGCGGCGGACTTGGTGTCCGCGGCCTGGTGGGCGGCGATGGCGTCGCGCAGCTTCGCGCGCTGCCGCTCCTCGTGGCGGTCGGCGGGCGTCCACACCTGCAGGTGCGGGCTGCTGCGCAGCCGGTAGCGCAGCGTCAGGTCGCGGCTGCGGATCAGGTACACCAGCGAGCCGGCGGCGGTGAGCAGCGCGACGATCCCACCGACGCCGATGGTCCAGCGCGCCCCCAGCACCTCACCGATCCAGCCGATGATCGGCGCACCGATCGGCGTGCCGCCGAGGAACACGGCCATGTAGAGCGCGAGCACCCGACCCCGCATCTCGGGAGCCACCGACAGCTGGACGGTGGCGTTCGCGGCGGTCATCAGCGTGAGCGCGGAGACCCCGACCGGCACGAGCGCGATGGCGAACAACGTGTACGTCGGCATCAGGCACGCGATGATCGCGAACACGGCGAAGGCCAGGGCCGAACCGATGACGAGCCGCAGCCGCGGCCTCTCGCGGCGAGCCGCCAGCAGCGCCCCGGTGAGCGACCCGATCGCCATGATCGAGCCGAGCAGGCCGTACTCGCTCGGGCCCTTGCCGAACGCCTCGGTGGCCATCAGCGCGGTCGTCATCTGGAAGTTGAAGCCGAACGTGCCGATCAGGCCCACGATCACCAGCAGCAGGACGATGTCGGGCCGGCCGCGGACGTAGCTGATGCCGGCGCGCAGCTGGCCCTTCTCGCGGGCGGTGCGCGGCGACGGCATGAGCTCGCCGCGGCGCATCATCAGCAGCGACCCGATGACCGCCAGGAAGCTCGTGGCGTTCATGAGGAACACCGGGCCGGTCCCGATCCAGGCGATCGCGAGGCCGGCGAGCCCGGGGCCGATCAGCCGGGCGAAGTTGAACGACGCGCTGTTGAGGCCGACGGCGTTCGAGAGGTCCTCGAGGGGCACCATCTCGCTGACGAAGGCCTGACGGGTCGGGCCGTCGAGCGCGGCGCTGACCCCGAGGGCGAACGCGAGCGCGTAGACGTGCCAGAGCTGGACCGCGTCGGTGATGACCAGGACGCCGAGCAGCGCGGCGATGAACCCCATCGCGGCCTGCGTGCCGACCAGCAAGGGACGCTTCGGCAGCCGGTCGGCGACGACGCCGGCCAGCGGTGCCAGCAGCAGCATCGGGGCGAACTGCAGCCCGGTGGTGACCCCGAGGGCCACGGGCGAGTGGTCCGTGAGGATCGTCAGGACCAACCAGTCCTGCGCGACGCGCTGCATCCAGGTGCCGACGTTGGAGACGACGGCACCGGCCATCCAGACCCGGTAGTTGAACGCCCGCATGGCGCGGAACGTCGGGCTCATGAGGACGACACCTCGGCGAGGATCTTGGCGGCGCGGGCCAGCGTGCGCCGGTCGTCGGGCTCGAGCTCGGCCAGGCGCTTCGCAAGCCAGCGGTCGCGGCGGCGCCTGGTCTCCTTGACGGCGGCCTGGCCCTCGTCGGTCAGCGAGATCAGCACCTGACGCCGATCCGTCGGGTGCTCCTGACGCCGCACCAGACCGAGGTTCTCCAGCAGGGTCAGCGTCCGCGTCATCGACGGCGGCTGCACCTTCTCGTGCGCCGCCAGGTCGCGCGGCGTCATCGCCTTGTGCACGCCGATCACCGCCAGCACCGAGTACTGGCCGGGCGTGATGTCGTCCGAGCCCCGTTCGTGCCGGATCCGACGGGACGCGTGCATGACGGCCACACGCAGCTCGGCCGCCAGGGTGGCCGGCCGGCACTCCGCCACGGTGGGAGGGGCGCAGCTGGTCGCGGGCGGGTTCCCGGTGGACGTCGCCATCTCGTTAGCATAACTCATTACCTGTGCTAACCGTTAGCCGTGCGAACTTCTTCCCGCCGCCTTCACCGGATCGGCGCAGCGCCGGTCACCGTGCGAGAGCGGTCCGGCGTCGCCGCCGCCTCACGCGGTGGCGAGCAGCAGCCGCGCGTCCAGGCGGGCGAGTACCTGGGCGTCTCCCTCGCGGACGACCTGGTCGTCCGGCGGCCGGTTCCACAAGGCCCGGTAGACGTCGGACGCGGCACCGACGACGCGCGCCTCGGCGTCGGTCACCTTCCCCGCGGCGGCCAGGCGGCTCGCGCCGTCCGGCAGCTCGAGGAGCCACCGCCGGTCCCCCGCTTCCACGGCCACCGTGCCGGGGCGACCGGCGTCGGACGTGTCGGAGACCAGGTCGCGGCCGTGCGGCGGCAGGAACGTGCCGAACAGCTCGTCGACGCCGTCGGCGGCCAGCCGGGGGTCGTGCGGCGTCGGCGGCCGCCCGGCAGCCAGCTGGGCGTCGACGCGATGGATGGCCGTCTCGTGCGCCATCCGCCGCAGCCAGAAGCCGATGCTCTGGTCGCCCGAGAACCAGGTCCACGACCGGGCGCCTGGGTCGCGGGTGCTGAGCTCGGTCACCAGCTCGGCCAGCCGCTGCTCGAACCAGCCGAACACCGTGTCGTCGTCGGGCGCCCAGGGCCACTCGCCCTCGGCGGGGCGGCGCCCGAGGCGCATCGCGGCGACCTTGTGCGCGTAGACCTCAGCGGTGTGGTCGACGACGTCGCGCGCCGTCCAGCCTGGGCAGGTCGGCACGTCGGCCGTCGGCGCCGAGCGGGCGGCAGCGAGCAGCCGGGCCGCGTCGTCCTGGAGCCAGTCCAGGTACGCCGCCGGCGAGGGTCGCTCGGGCAGGGCGGATGGGTCCGATAGCACCATCCCGGCAGCCTGTCACCGGCTGCCGGGACGGTCCAGGGATCGGTCAGGCGACGCCGACGGCGGACTTGATCGGGTCGATCGCGAAGTAGACGACGAACAGCAGGGCCGTGACCCACATGAGCGGGTGCAGGGCGCCGGCCTTGCCGCGGACGATCTTGATGACGACGTAGGCGATGAAGCCGGCGCCGATGCCCGCGGTGATCGAGTACGTGAACGGCATGAGCACGATGGTGAGGAACGCCGGGATGGCGATCTCCAGGTCGGCCCAGTCGATGCCCTTGACCTGCTGCATCATGAGGAAGCCCACGACGACCAGGGCTGGGGTGGCCGCCTCGTAGGGCACGACCGCGACCAGCGGTGCCAGGAACGTCGCCAGCAGGAACAGGATGCCGGTGACGACCGACGCCAGACCGGTGCGGGCACCCTCGCCGACGCCCGAGGCCGACTCGATGTAGGACGTGTTGCTCGAGACGCCGGCCGCGCCGCCGGCAGCCGCGGCGATGGAGTCGACGACCAGGATCATCTGCGAGTTCGGGGGGTTGCCCTCCTCGTCGAGCAGGTCGCCTTCAGCGCCGATCGCGACCATCGTGCCCATCGTGTCGAAGAAGTCGGCCAGCAGCAGCGTGAACACCAGCAGCACGGCGCTGACCACGCCGATGGCCGTGAACGACCCGAGCAGGTTGAACTGCCCGAGCAGCCCGAAGTCGGGGGTGTCGATCCAGGACGACGGCAGCTGAGGCACGTTGAGGCCCCAACCACGGGGGTTGACGACCTTGCCCGTCGCGTCGGTCTGGGACCCGATGGACCCGACGGCCTCGACGACGATCGCGAGGACGGTCGCGCCGACGATGCCGTACAGGATGGCGCCGCGCACGCCGCGCACCAGCATGACGATGATCGCCAGCAGCCCGACGACGAAGACCAGCGTCGGCCAGCCGGCCAGGAACCCGCCGATGCCCAGCTCGACCGGCGTCGGCCCGAGCGGCTTGCGCACGAAGCCGGCGTCGATGAGCCCGATGATCGTGATGAACAGGCCGATGCCGACGCTGATCGCGATCTTCAGCTGCGGCGGCACGGCGTGGAACACCGCCTTGCGGAAGCCCGTGAGCACCAGGACGAGGATGATCAGCCCCTCGAGCACGACCAGCCCCATGGCGTCCGCCCAGGTCATGCCGGGCAGGGTGGCAATGCCGAAGGCCACGAAGGCGTTGAGCCCCAGCCCGGTCGCGAGCGCCAGCGGGTAGTTGGCGAGCACGCCCATGAGGATCGTCATGACGCCGGCGACCAGTGCGGTGGTCGCTGCGACCATGGCCAGGTTCGGGCCGTCACCGCCTCCCAGGAAGCCCCCCGTGCTGTCCTTCGACGTGCCGATGATGAGCGGGTTGAGCACCACGATGTAGGCCATCGTGAAGAAGGTGACGACGCCACCGCGGATCTCCCGCGCGACCGTCGACCCCCTCTCCTCGATCTTGAACCAGCGCTGCAGGAGAGATTGGTCGCTGCTGGGGGGCGCGGTCTTCGTCGACATTCACATGCCTCTCGCGGACGCCTCCGGCAAGGGAGGGACGGCGGATGGTGGGGGACGGCAGCGCACATGCTGCCAGAGGGGCGGGCCGCCGCGTCCGGCGGTCCACGCCCGTGTCGGTCCCGTTCTGGCGCTGGCCACCTAGGCTGTGCCTCGTGACCCCGGACGACGAGACGGCGCAGCCGCCCACGGCGCCGCGGCCCGAGCTGCAGCCGCTGGCCATCGAC
>Ga0070696_100001411_pt1 | contig 15696 bp, 13 predicted proteins | sample KBSK1253metaG_FD_65474 | JGI IMG/M metagenome (GOLD analysis project Ga0070696, IMG submission 65474) | Corn, switchgrass and miscanthus rhizosphere microbial communities from Kellogg Biological Station, Michigan, USA - KBS K1-25-3 metaG | ecosystem: Host-associated > Plants > Roots >... | reverse complement strand
CTTCTCCTTCGTGTTCGCGAACTTCGGAATCGCGATCGCGGCCAAAATGCCGATGATCACGACCACGATCAGAAGCTCGATCAGTGTGAAACCCTTGCGGTTCATCTGGACAAACCTCCCCTGTATTGTTCTATGACATGAGCGACACAGTTAATCCGGGTTCCCTTCAAGCACGAAGCGTGCCTCCGAAGGATTAACTCGATTTAACCAGTTACGTCACAGGCGTTTACATACCACCGTCGGGGTTCGCTGACCACCCAAAAAAGCTTGCGAACTCAGGCTTTTTGCAAATCGCCCTGCCGGACGCAAGGAGTATGTTAACTCATTGTTGGAACATGAGATACCAGCTTTTCTCGCCTGCAAACCGACGGACCGCCGAGTCGGCCAGCGCAGCGGCTTGGGAGCGATGGCCGCGGGCCAGCTCGAGCACAAACTGCGCGCGCAATGTCATCCGTGCCCCGACCGGCGCCGCCGCGGCCCGCGCGACGAGCGGCACGGCACCGGTGGTGTCACCGATGCCGATCAAGAAGATCGCGTTCGCGCCGGCGAGATATGGATCACCAGGGAAAAGCGAATCCGCGAGGCGATACTCGCGACGTGCCCCGGCCGTGTCGCCCATGCCGGCGAGGACGGCGGCCGCCGAGGCGTGACCGCGATACGACTCCGGATGATCGGCGAGCAGTGTGAGCAGCTGCGAGCGATTGTCGCGCCAGGAGGGCAATCGCACGAACGAGCGTGCGCCGCACAGGATCACGAGCAAGGCCGTGGCTAGGGCAGCGGGTCTGATACCACGCTGCGCCGCGAGCGCCAGCGCGAGCCACGCCGCAAGCACGGCGGGCAGTGTGACGGCCAAAAACAGATTGCGCTCGGCGAGCACGACACCGGACGCGAAGAGAATGTTCGCGGTTGGTAAGTACGACAGCGCGGCGAGTCCAGCAGCGAACGAAATCGCCGGCGCGCGGCGGCGGCACCACCACACCAGCGCCGGAACGGCGACGACCAGGCAGAATCCCAGCACAGCGGCGACTGAGATCCCCGCACGCGTGGCTAGCACCTGTGGGGAATAGTCACTCGAGAGCGACACCGGCCAAAAGAGGAGCACGGCGGCCTGCAGCACGGCCGGGAAGGCGATCGCGAGTCGTCCCCACGCGCTCCTTCCATAGAATACCGCGGAGGCGTCGGTCTCCCCGACCCAGCCGACGGCGAACCAGGCGGCGAGGAATCCGAGCGTGACGACTGCCAGCGCGAGCCAGAAGGTTCGGGGATAGGGCCTGTCGTCGGCAGTTTCCAGCCACTTATCCAGCAGTATCACGACACCCGCGATCACCCCGTGCTCCTTGCTGAACATCGCCAACGCCGCACAGACGACGGCAAGCGTCCAGTGGCGCCCTCGCGCCGCCAGCACGGCGCCGAGTATCCCGACGCCGGCGAGCAGCTCGGCGCGCCCGACCAGACTCGCGACCGCCTCGACGTGCAGCGGGTGCCACGCGAACACGAGTCCCGCTCCCGCAGCGGCCAATGGCGGCAGCCACCGCGCGATGAGGAGGACGAAAAGCACGGCGGCGAGACCGTGCCAGAGCGCGTTCATGATGTGGAACCAGCCTGGCCGCCCACCCGAGATCGTCCAATCGACGGCGTACGAGAGGATCGTCACCGGCCGGTACATGCCGCCGCCCGATTCGCGCGGCCAATAGGGATCGTCGAACGCCGCGAGCGCGGCACCCACGGAATGCGCGGCAGGGCTCCCGACGATGATCGCGCGATCGTCCTGGACGAAACCGTAGCGCGCCGTCGGGAGATACAGCGCGACGGCGGCAACGAAGACGACCAGGAGCTCGCGTTTCATGGTGCGGGCATCCGCGCGAGTAGGGAGTCCGCGGTCGCAGAGTCGCCGCGCGCGCGCGCCGCGAGCGCCTGGGTGCGATACGCCCCCGCGCAGCGGTAGCACAGCTGCTCGGCGCGGACCAGCATGGAATCGGCAAGGCGCGAGTTGCCCAGCGTCAGCGCCGCATCGGCCCCCGCAATGAAGAGCGTGGGATCGCGGTCGTAAATCCGCGCCGCCTCTCGCAACGCGGCTAGCGCGCGCTCGGGCTGGCGGTGGCTCTGATAGACATCGCCCATGCGCGCGGGCCCGCGATAGGAATTCGGCGAATCGGTGAGGATCGAGTGCGTCACGGCGAAGTCATCGTGCCACACCGGCGTTCGCAGTGCGGCCCTGAGACCGCCGGCCAACGCGATCAGCACCAGCGCCACACGCAATCGCTGCTCGGGCAGGCGCGCGAGCGCGGCGCCGGCGGCCAGCGCGAGACCAATCGAGGGCAGGTACAGCGTTCGCTCGGCGATCAGGACGCCCGTCGAAAACAGCAGGTTCGAGACGGGCAGAAACGCAAGCGCGATCCAGCCCAGTCCGAACGCTTCCACGCGCCGCTGCCGCCGCCAGGCCAGGACCAGCAACCAGACCCACAAGCCGAGGCACGCCAGACCGAGGAGGAGTCTGCCGTCGAGGAGCGACGTCACGATACTACGCTCGGCGGGCGAGTAATCGATGCGGAGCGTCAAAGGAAAGACCAGTAGGCGGAGCACGTCGCTGAGTGCGGCCAGCGCGGTCAGCCGGCCCGCCACGGCGCCCTCGGCAAGAAACACGGGCGCGGTGGCGTGCAGGCGCGCGTACGGTTGCAGCACGAGCGCGCGTACGGCCAGGTACGCGCCAGCGATCACGACCCAGCTCACGACGAACTCGGCCATCCGGCGCCGGTCGGGGCGCGGAGTCGGCTCTATCATCCAGGCCCAGACGATCAGCGCTGGCGCGACCACGGCGTTTTCCTTGCTGAGCAGTCCCAGTAACAGCGCAGCGCCGCTCCACCACACATTCCGGCGGACGACGGCCGCGTAGACGGCGAGGCAGACGCCGACGGCTGCCATCAGCTCGCCGAGGCCGACGACGTTGGCGACGGCTTCGACGTGAACGGGGTGGACGGCGAAGACAAGACCGGCGGCGAGTGCGGTCCTCACCCCCTGACCCCCTCTCCCGTCGGGAGAGGGGGAACGCAATGCAAGCGCCGCCACAATCACCGCCGCCCCAGCATGCCACAGCAGGTTCACGGCGTGGAAGAGCGCGGGGTGACCGCGCGCGATGCTCCAATCGATCGCGAACGCGGCCAGCGGGAGGGGACGGTACATCTGGCCGCCCAAATCCGGCGGCCAGTAGGGCGAGGCAAAGGCGCGCCAGGCCCCCTGCACCGAATGCACGAGCGGATTCCCGACGATGATGTAGAGATCGTCGAGCGCGAACCCGTTCCAGAGTGCCGGCAAGTATGGGACGACCGCGCAGAGAGCGACGGCGAGGTAGAGCGTTCCCCCTCGCCCGAAGGGAGAGGGGGTCAGGGGGTGAGGACTACGGTCCACGATTCACGGCGAAGAGCCAGCGTCCATCGGGCCAGCGATAGATGGCGGTGAGCCAGGACGGGTAGGCGCCCAGCAGGCCCCGCAGCTCGATCGCCGACGGTGACGACGCACTCGCGAGCAGCACGTGCGTCACACCCATGCGCTCCAGATACGTGCGGTGCTCGGAGGGACTCGGCCGGATCAACTCACGCCCGCGATAGCTCTCGAGATAGAGCGGAACGGCCTGGCGTCTGGTGTAGAGCCAGACCAGCGCTTCGTCGTCGGTCGCCAGAACGGCCGTGTCGGGCAGGTTCTGCACCACGGGGAGCAGCTCGGTGAAGTTGGCCGAGATCGCGCGCGCCTGGGTCTCCCACCACCGCCCGCGGAAGCCCAGAAACTCGTAGCGGAAGTAACCGGCGATGACCAGCGCGGCGAGCACTCCGACGGCCAGGCGCGCGCGCGGGAACCGGCTCCAGAGCTCGGCGGCGCCGGCGGCCCATGTCAGCGCGAGCCACGGCAGCACCACCCAGATGAAGCGATCGGGTGGATACGGCCAGACGGCCAGGATGATCACGTAGAAAATGAGCGAGTACCCGATCGCCGAGCGGCGCGACACCAAGGTGAGGCCGTACAGACCGATGGCGAGCGCGACGGTTGCGAGCACGACGTACAGCCACCGGACGTCCGTCCAACCGAACGCCAGCACCTCGAGCGGGCGCGAGAGATCGCGGACATTACTCGAGATCGCCGAGAGACCCGCTTCCTTGAGCGGTGCGCCGTAGGTGCCATACACGAGCGCCAGCGCGGGATCGATCTTGCCGGCGTGCATCACGACCCAAATGCCCCAGACCACGGCGGCGAAAGCGGGCGGAATCAACACCGCGGCCCAGGCTCGACGCGGTGCGCGGCGCGCGAGCAGAAAGCACACGCCGCCGGCGACCATGGCTATGCCAATTGAGCGTGTGAGGAGTGCGAGCGCGGCGAGAGTGCCGGCGATCCACGGAGATTTTGTGTTCGCCGAGTCAGTCATGATTATCACAGCCACCACCAACAGCCCGAAGAGGGGTTCAGCGAACAGCACGGTCTGCGTCGCGAGGACCGGGATGGCAATCGCCGCAGCCGACACAATGGCCGGCGCAACCCAACGACGGAGCCCAGGTCCAAGCAGCTCGGATCGGAGCGCGTGCCAGGCGATCAAACCCGCCGTCGCGGCGCCGAGCAGCGCATTCAGGATCTTCGCTGCGATGGCGGCGGCCGGAACGGACAACAGACCGAACAGCGGCGCGAGCACCACCGGATAGAATGGCGGGAAATGCACCCCGGTGGGCATGCCCGGAAGATTGGGATGCACGTAGCCGTGCCCGCTCCCAACCGCCGTTGCGAGACCCGCGTACAAGCCGTCGTCGTAGAACACACCGACGAGCGCCCGATTCAATGCGAGCAACCCGACGAGCAGCGTCGCGGCCGCGGCAGCGAGCGCCGCGGTTACGTCTTTCGAGGGACGAATAGGTTGTACCGGACGATGTGGAACAGCGCGGCCAGGCCGTCGCGCCACGTGATCTTCTTGCCTTCCGCGTAGGTCCGCCCGCTGTAGGAGATCGGCATTTCCCAGATGCGCGCGCGCGCCTGCGCCAGGCGCGCCGTGATCTCGACTTCGAACCCGAACCGGTTGGACGTCAACGGCAGCCGCTTCATCAGGTCAATGCGCACGAGCTTATAGCAGGTCTCGAGATCCGTCAGGTTCAGGTTCGTGAACATGTTCGACAGAAGCGTCAGAACCCGGTTGCCGACGAAGTGCCAGAAGTATAGGACGCGGTGCGGCCCGCCCTGGAATCGCGATCCGTACACGGCGTCCGCCTGACGCGCGCGAATCGGCAGCAGAAGGTTGGGCAGGTCCGCCGGGTCGTATTCGAGGTCGGCATCTTGCACGACTACGACGTCGCCCGTCGCGACGGCGATGCCGCTGCGGATCGCGGCGCCCTTGCCGCGATTCTGCTCGTGATGGATCACGCGATCGACCAGGCCCTGCTCGGCCGCCGCATCGAGGATTTCCTTCGTGCCGTCGGTCGACGCGTCGTTGACCACGATGATCTCGCACCGGAGCGGCACCGCGCGCACGCGGCGCAGCGCAGCTTCGACCGTCGCGACTTCGTTGTAGGCCGGGACGATCACCGACAGCAACAGATTCGGCGAGCGGCGCTCGGGCTGTCGGTTCATCAGGGCGCTTCTCCGATCGCGATCAACGATTGACCGAGGCGCCAGGGGATCAGGCGCTCGAGCCGGAACAGCGGCACGAGCGCGTCGTAGAGTCGGAGCGAACCTGAGGGGATCACCCGGCGGCGCAACACGCGGCCGGTGAACCACCAGCCGGGAATGCCGGCCGCGTTGAAGTACTCGACGTGGGAGAGACGAAACCCGACACGCTCGATCTTTGAGGCCAGTTCGGCGCGCGCGTACCGCCGGTAATGTCCCAGCGCGTCGTCGAGCGAGCCGTACAGCGCGGGCAGCGCCGGGACGAGCAAGACGAGCCGGCCCGACGGTACGAGCAGCCTGCGCATCTCGGCCAACGAACCGGAGTCGTCTTCCACGTGCTCGAGGACATTGAGGCAGATGACCGTGTCGAAGCTCTGACCTTCGAGGTCGTGCTCGTTGGGCAGGTACAGCCGCGCGACTTCGATGTTGGAATGCCCCGCGAACCTGTTCCGCAGCCGCTCCAGGTACTCAGGCCGGGTGTCGGTGAGCACGAGCCGCTCGGAGTCGGCCAGGTATGCCGAGAGGTTGCCGATGCCGGAGCCGATCTCCAGCACGCGCTTGCCGACCCAGCGCCGCAGGCGATCGAACATCCAGCGGTTGTAGCGCGTGGCACCGGAGAGCTGCTCCAGCGTCTCCGCACCAACCGGGTCACTGGCCTGGGGAGGCGGGCTCGGAATCGGACTTTTTCTCGCTGCCGTCGTAGCGACTGAGCTTGCGATACAGCGTGGACGGATCGATCCCGAGGACCTCCGCAGCCCGCGTCTTGTTGCCCCCTTCGCTCTGCAGCACCCAGGTGATGTACGCCTGCTCGATCACGTCGAGCGACGGATTCTTGTGCGGGCGCTCGGCAACGAGCGGCTCCGCCTTGCGCTCGCTGATCCGGTCGGGAATCGCCGAGCGCGGGATGACGTCCCCCTTTGTCAGGGTGACGGCGCGCTCGAGCGCGTTCTCCAGCTCGCGCACGTTGCCCGGCCAGTCGTACGACATGATGACTTCTTCGACCTCGGGCGCCAGCGCCTTGGCGCCCTCGCCCCGCTCGACAGCGATGTGGCTCAGGAATTCCTTCACGAAGATCGGAATGTCCTCGCGGCGATCGCGCAGTGGCGGCAGATGGATGTTGATGACGTTGAGCCGGTAGTAGAGGTCGGTGCGGAAGCGGCCGCGTTTGATCTCCTCTTCGAGGTCGCGATTCGTGGCGGCGACGACGCGCACATCCACCGGAATCGCTTCGGTGCCGCCGACCGGTATCGCTTCCCGCTCCTGCAGCACGCGCAGCAGCTTCACTTGCGTGGCGGGCGACATTTCGCCGATTTCGTCGAGGAAGAACGTGCCGCCGCGCGCCGCGGCGAACAGTCCCTGCTTGTCCCGTACCGCGCCGGTGAATGACCCCTTCACGTGCCCGAACAGCTCCGATTCGAGCAGGCTTTCGGGGAGGGCGCCGCAGTTGAGCGAGAGGAACAGCCCTTCGGCCCGCGCCGAGAGCTCGTGGAGGTAGCGGGCGATGACTTCTTTACCTGTGCCCGACTCCCCCTGGATGAGCACCGTGCTCTCGGTGGGCGCGACCTGCTCGGCCAGGCGCAACACGTCCGTGAACAGCTTGGACTTGCCGAGCGGTTTGACCTTGCCCGACTGCTCGCGGCGGCGGATCTCCTGCTTGAGCTGCTTGTTCTCCGCCCGCAGGCGCCGGTGCTCGGCGGCACGGCGGCAGATCGCCACCATGTCGTCGTTCGAGAAGGGCTTTTGTATATAGTAGAAAGCGCCCTCGTTCACGGCCTGAATCGCCGTCTGGAGCGACGCCTGCGCGGTCATCAGGATCACGGGGGTCTCGGGGTCTTGTCCCCGTACCGCGGATAAGATCTCGATGCCGGTCACACCGGGCATCTTGAGATCGGTCAGGACGATGTCGGGGGCCGAGTTCTTGAGCTGCTCGAGGCCCGCTTTGCCACCCTGCGCGATGGTGACATCGAACCCCTCGTTCTTGAGCAGAATCCGCAGGGTTTCGAGGATTCCCTGTTCGTCGTCGATAACCAGGATAGATGGGGCGGCAGGCATTAGGCGGCTTCCTCCTTCCGACGCGCAGCCGGGAAGTAGACGGTAAACGTCGTTCCTCCACCGGCTTTCGTGTCGACGAGTACGAGACCGCGATGGGCTTCCACTGCGCGCTGCACGATGGCGAGTCCAAGCCCGGTGCCACCCACACGGCCGGTGGCGAAGGGCTCGAACAGCCGCTGTTGCAGGTCCGCCGGGATCCCGGGGCCGTTGTCGCTCACGCGCAACGCGACCGGATTATCGATGCCGGCAGCGCCGGGCAGCTCGTTCGCCGCCGCGCGCCCGGTGCGGACCTTCACCGCAGCCTTGGCGCCGGCGGCCTGCACCGCATTGAGCACCAGATTCGAAACGACGCGATGCAGCAGGTCTTCGTCGCCCTCCATCGGCGTCGGCCCGCCCTCGAGCGAGATCTTGACGCCGGCCGCGCAATCGGGGTGCTGCCTCACGAGGCGAATCGCGGCCTCCGCGACCGAGTACAGGTCCATGGGCCGGCATTCCGTCACGCGCACGCGCGAGAAGTCGAGGAACTCCGAGAGCAGCCGCGACAACCGGTCGCTTTCGCGCACGATGAGATTGGCGAGGAACTTTTCGTCCGGATTGGCGCGCGTCGAGCGGCCGAGCTGCTCGACCGAGCTGCGAATCGAAGCCAGGGGGTTCTTGATCTCGTGCGCCAGGCTCGACGACAGCTCCGCCACGGCTTCGAGCCGCTCGGCGCGCAGGTGCAGTTCTTCGAGCCGCTTGGAGTCGGAGATGTCGGTGAAGATCGCCGACACGCGCGGCCGCGCACCGGGGGGGCCGTCGAGGGTCGTGGTCGTGACGCCGATCGGGAACGTGCGGTCGGCGCGATGCACCGTCGCCTCGACGCGCATGAGCCGCACGCCGCGGCGGGCCGTCGACGTCACGGCGGCCCAGAACTCCGGGGCGAGGCGCGCGAATTCCGGCATGACCGTTCGGCCGAGCCATTCCCGCGCCTTGAACGCAAGGATCTCTTCGGACGCGGGGTTCGCGTACAGCAAGCGGCCGTCGGCATCGACCGTGATGACGCCGGTGCGGATGTTGCGCAGCACGTCATCGGCTTCGAGCTGGACCTGACGGACTTCGGCCGCGAGCGCCTCGCGCTCGGCGCCCATCACGTTGACGCGACTGGCCACATACGCCATCACCATCGCGACCAGCACAAAGACGCCGAGCTGGATCCACACGCCCGCGGAGACGGTGCCGGGGTGTCCCCAGAAGACGTCCGCGAAGTAGATGAGGCCGGCGAACAGGGTCACGAGGCCGGCGTTCGCGGGCGGCATCACCAACGCGGTCACCGCAACGAGAATGACGTAGAGGCTGGCGAGGTCCGAGTCGGCGCCGCCCGTCATATGGACGACCGCGGTGATGAGCAGGACGTCGAACATCGCCTGGAGGTACAGGAAGGTCGGGCCGGGAATCCTCTGGCGGAAATGCGTGTGCCAGTACGACGCGAGGGTGACGCCCGCGGCGGTGACGAGCAGCAGCGACGTCACCAGGATGTCGAGCGGGGCCGCGACCCGGAGCTTTAGAGCTGTGGTGACATAGATGGCGATAGCCAGACACATCCGGCCCGCGTAGACCAAGCGGAGGAGCTCGCGGGTGGTCGGAATGACGGACGATTTGATGCCGAGCCAGCGCATGGGGGGGCATTATTGGAAAGACTCTGGCAAAATGCAAGAGCAAAGACCCGATTTCACCGCATCAGGCACTCGTTACGCGGTCCACCTCCGCCAGTGTCGTGATCCCCGCCTCAACGAGACGCAGGCCATCATCGCGCAGCGTTGGCATCCCGGTGGCGATCGCTAACGCGCGCAGCTCGCCCGCGCCGCGATGCTGCGGCAGGGCGCGGCGCAGCTCGTCGGTCATGACCAGCAGCTCGTAGATCCCGGTGCGGCCGTGGAATCCTGTCCCGCGACATGCCTCGCACGCCTCGCCCTTCCCGCGACACGTCGCGCACAGCCGCCGCACCAAGCGTTGCGCGAGCACGGCTTCGACTGTGCTGGCGACAAGGTAGGGCGCGAGGCCGAGGTCGAGCAGGCGCACGAGCGCGCTGGGCGCGTCATTGGTGTGCAAAGTCGAGAGCACGAGGTGGCCGGTCAGCGCGGCGTGCGTGGCGATCTCCGCCGTCGCCTCGTCGCGGATTTCCCCCACCAGCAGCACGTCCGGGTCCTGCCGTAGCAACGAACGCAGCGCCGTCGCGAACGTGAGTCCCACTTTTTCATGGACGGGGACCTGCGGCACGCCGGCCAGCTCGTACTCCACCGGGTCTTCAACGGTGAGGATTTTCTCGCGGCCGGTGCGAATCTGGTCGATCGCGGCGTACAAGGTGGTCGTCTTTCCCGAGCCGGTTGGGCCCGTGGACAGCACGATCCCGTGGGGTCTGCGGATGGCCTCGGCAAATTCAGCCGCGGTGCGGTCGCTCATGCCGAGATCTTCGAGGGCGATGCGGGCGCGCTCCTTGTCGAGCAGGCGGAGCACCACGCTTTCGCCGTGCAACACGGGGACGGTGGACACGCGCACGTCGACCTGGCGGTCCTGCAATCTCAGTCTGATGCGCCCGTCCTGCGGGACGCGTCGCTCGGCGATGTCGAGGTCCGCCATGATTTTCAGCCGGCTCACGATCGCGGCCTTGAGATGCGCCGGTGGCGCCGGGCCTTCCTGGAGCACGCCGTCGATGCGATAGCGTACACGCAACGCGTCGGCGTAGCCTTCCACGTGCACGTCGGAGGCGCGTGCCTCGAGTGCCTCGAGCAGAATGAGGTTGACGAGCTTGACGACCGGACCTTCGTTCGCGAGGTGAACGAGGTCGTCGAGCGCCGTCTCCGACGCCGGAGCGGCGGACGCTTCGTTGTCACCTCCCATGCCGGCGATGACTCCCTCGGCCGTCACGCCCCCGGCGCCGTAGGCGCGGTGGATGGCGGCTCGGACCTCCGCCTCGGGGGCCTGCACCACTTCGGGCTCCGCGTCGAACAGGAACCGCATGTCGTCCAGGACCTGGGGATCGACGTCGGGCAGCCAGGTCGCGACGGCGACGACGCCATCATCCACCCGAACCGGCAACACGCCGTTGAACTCGAGGTACACCGCCGTCAGCCGCTCCGAGAGCGGTGCGACCTGGGCTAGATCGAAGGCCATGGCGGCTTTCACGGCACACTATCCCGGCGGGCCGGAGCAAGCTTGGTGTCGATCAGCGGGCGCTCGGGGAGCCATTGACGCTCCTGTCCCAGCCCTTCCCGGACCCGGTCGGTGTCCTCGTCGCTCAGCACGATATGGGGAGTGAGAAAGAGGAACAGCTCGCTGCGGGTCTCGTTGCTCGTTCTGGACCCGAAGAGCGCGCCGAGCAGCGGCAGATCCTTGAGGAACGGGACCCCGGAGCGAGTCGAGCTCTGTTCCCGGTCGACGAGCCCACCGATCACAGCGGTTTGGCCGTCACGCACGAACAGATGCGTCGCTGCTTCGCGCGTGCTGATGATCGGAGCGCCGAACTGCGTTTCGGCGGTGGCGCTGCTGACCTGCTGCGCCAGCTGCAGGTTGACGTACCCGTCCTCGTTGATTGTCGGCGTGAGCCTCAGCTCGGTACCCACGTCGCGGTACTGCACGACCTGATCGCGCACCGCCGCATCGGTGGGAAGCGAGCGAAAGACCTGCACGAATGGCCGCTCGGAGCCGATCAGAATTCGCGCTTCCTGGTTGTTCTGCGCGAGCAAGACCGGCCGGGAGATGATGCGCACCTCGCCGCTCGCCGATAATGCCGAAAGCGCGACGTCCACGTTGACCCCACCGACACGCATGACGCGGAGCGCAAAGTCTCCCGCGGATGAGCCGCTGAGGGACCCGGTGATGCTGTTCCCGGTCGTGTCACCACCGATCCGGCCCGCCACGCTGAGCGAGAAGTCCTTGGTGTGGCGGACTTCGGCGATGAGCACCTCGATCAAGACTTGCAGCGGCCGGAGATCGAGCGTCTCGACCGACTGGCGCAACACGTCCCAGTCGGCCGGAACGGCGCGAATCAGCAGCGAGTTGGTGGCTTCATCGGGGACGATCTGTACGTCGCTTTGCAGGCGTCCCGGCAGGCTGGGCGTGCGGGTCGGCCCGAGCTGCACGGTTACGGCGGGCTGCGGCGCACCAGGCTGTGTCGGCTCGATCTGTTGTTGCCGCAGCGTTTGCGAAAGCATCTGGCCTTGATCCGCGGCGCCGGTTTCGAACGGGCGGGCCTGCCCCATGCCGCCGAAGATCAATTGGAGCGTGCCCGCGAGCTTGACGGCGCGGGCGTGTTTCAATCGATACACGAACAGCCGCACGTCGGCGGCCTTGCTCGTGTCTTTTCCGGCGGCACGACGGTCCGGCGCGCCGGTCGAACCGAGCCCTGTGTCCTCGATGCGAATGAACGCTCCATCCTCAGTGACCTTGAGGCCATTCGAGGCCGCCAGGCTGCGCAGCAGCGGCAGAACTTGATCCGGCGGAATCGGCTGATTCGTGCGGAGCGTGACGTGACGCTGGGGCAGCTCGGAATACACGAGGTTGAACCGCCCCGCCTCGGCGAGCGCCGAGAGCACGACGCGCAAGTCGGCGTCCTGAAAGTCGAATTGGATCGGCCCCTGCGTCTGTTGCGCGGACGTCAGGCCCGTAACGGCTGTCGCAAGGACGAGCACCGCGAGGAGCGGCCTCCACTGGTTCGGCATCAGGAACCCTCTCCCGCTTTCGCGATGCGGACGACGACTGACGCTCCGGTGGGCGACGTGAATTGCGCCGCGCCCGGCGTGACGGACCGCAGCGTCCAATCACCGACACGTTCGCCGATGCGGACGATGCGCGGCGGTTCACCGCCCCACGCGCACATGGCGAACCCGCCGCCGTTGGCGCCGACCGCCGTGCCGATCACCTGCACGTTGAGCCCGTGGTCCGCCACCGCCGCGACGACGATTCCCCCCGCTGGCTGCAGGCGGTGCGCCGGCCGCCGGCGCAACGGGTGGAAGGGATCGTTGTTCACCGCATCCATGATGCGCGCGAGTGAATAGGCCGAGCGCTCAGCGGTGGCCGGCGCACTATCGGGAGCCGCAGCGGGAGCGCGAACCGCCTGGACGGAATCGAGACGCACGGCGCGCCACGTCACGACCAGGAGCAGCAGCACCGCCCCGGCGCAGAACCAACCGGCAAGTCGCACGCTCACGGCGTACCGCCCAGCACGTAGCCTTTGATGAGGGCGGCGACGAGTAGCGCTTCCGTGTCGTTGGAATCGGGCACGGCGCTCGCGTTCGACTGCGCGACCGTCAGCCCGTCGATGCGGATCAGGTGTGGCCCCGACTCGATGGCTCCCAGCCAGTGAAGCAGCGCCTCGAGGTCGGCGCGGCCGCGAATCTCGATCCGCACGGCGACCAGGCCGCCGCCCACGGGCTCCGGCGTGCGACTCTCGATCGCTTCGAGCAGGACGCCGTCGCGCCGGGCTTCATCCCCAACCATCCCGACCAAGGCAGCCGTCGCCGCCAGCGGATCGTCGCCGGGCAGCAGCCGGGTGCGCTGCTCGTCGAGCGCCGTCGCCGCGCGCTCCATCGCCTGCGGCAACGCGCGCGCTGCTTCGAGCACGGACAGCTCTCGTGCCAGCAGCTCTCGCTGCTCGGCGACGCGATCGCGGAGCGCGGCGTGCGTCCGCCGGTATGGCTGCACACCGAATGTGAATGCGAACGCCGCGCAGAGGAGCGAGCCGCCGATGCTGAGCGCCCTGCGGTCGCGCGGGCGGAGGCGCTGCCAGGCGTTCATGGCGTGCTCCACCGGGCCGAGACGCCGAAGTGCTCGCGCACGACGCCGGTCGCGCTGATGTCCTGGCGGATCGCCCCGTCGGGTCGGATCGACGTGAGCCGGGGCATTCGCTCGAGACCTTGAAAGACGGTGGCGGCTTCGTGCGCGACACCGACGATCGCGACGCTGTCGCCGACCGCGCGAAACGCGTCGAGGTACGCGTCGCGCGGGAGGTAGTCGGCGAGATCGGTGAAGAAGCCCGACCACGACGGCCTGCTCGATTCGAGGCCCCGCAGCGTGGCGACGACGGTAGACAGCGTGGCGAGAGAATCCCTCGCACGCATCGTACGCTCGAGCCGCGGCGCGACGGCGGCGCGCTGGGCCTGCACGGCGGCCAGCTCGCGCCCGAGGCCCCAGTAGTCGACCGCGGCGGCGAGCAGGAGGCAGAGCACCGCGGCGACGCTCAGCAGCCCGGCGAGGCGGCGGCTGGCGCGCCGCCGCGTGATCCGCCGGGATTCCGAGAGCAGATCGAGCGGATGCGCCCCGATGTGCGCGACTCGCTCGGCGGCAACGCCGAAGGCGTCGATCTCGATCGCGTCGTCCTGGGGCGCGACAATACGCACGCGGCTGCGCTCAGCCATGGTGCGGCGCTGGACGCGAAGCAGCTCGACTCCACCGGGGAGTCGAGCACGCAGCGTGCCGTCCGGCACACTCCGCGACCACGCGACGTGGGCCGGCACGATGCAGTCCAATGACCAGCCTCCGCCGGCCGCTGCGGCCTCGATCGCCTCGATGAGCTGCACCGGCGCCGCCGCCGCCCACGGGGCGTCGCTCCCGATGACCTGCGGCTCGCGTGAGCCGAGGAAATAGCGCGAGACGTCGCGGGCGATCACACGCCGGTATTCGTCGGGCTGCAGCGGCGGCAGCGCGATGCGCCGCAGATCGACGAGGGGCGGCAGGAGCGCAACACTGACGCGGGCCAGCGGCAGCTCGGACGCTGTGCGCAGATCCGCGAATGCCTTCGCGAGATCCGCCACGTCAGTGGTCTCCAAGCGGCGCCCGCCGGGCAGCGCGGCGACGAGAGAGTCCGCCCCGAGTGCGATGCCGACGCGCTTCATTCGACGCGGCTCCAGACGTAGAACACGAAGCCCCGCGACCGGACCAGCAGACCGGTGACGCGGGCCCGTACCGGACTCCCGGGCAGCCACGCTTCGCTGGTCACCTCGACCTCGCGGGTCTCGGTGGTGGTCCGTCCGAGCAGTGCCGGGAGATTGGCCGCGAGCTCGCGCCGCGAGGCGGGCGACAGCTCGCGCTGCAGGTCGGTGAGCAGATTCAACGTGCGGTGGAGGCGCCGGTAGCGAAGCACGACGGCAACGGCTTCCTCGGTCATACCGGGCAGCGCCAAAAGCACGGGACGGTCCGCAACATTGACGTTGACCAAGCCGCTGCCGAGCAGGGTGAGCTGCGGCTGGACGCGCTCGAAGAGCGACGGCGTCATCCCACGCACATCCCGCAGCTCCGCGAGCGATTGAAACGGACCGTCGCGTGGGAGGCGCGCGGCACCCGCGGCGAGATACGCATCGCGCTCGGCGCCTCGCGCGCGGTGCCACTGATCGGGATCGCGCCAGTCGGCGATCGCCTGCGCGAGCCGGTCCGCCTCGCCGGCATCCACGCGTAGTGCCACGAAGAACCGGCGCAACTCGTCTTCGCCGGCGCGGTTCAGATTCAGCGCGGCGCCCGCGTCCCGCGCGCGGACCAGAACCCGGGAATCGCCGAAGCCCAGCGTATCGGGCAGGACCGAGTCCACTCCTCGCCACGGATCGAGCGCGGAGCCGAGCGCCGCGTCGAGTCGCTGCGCGAGACGTGCCCGGAGCTGATCGAGACCGCCGGCCGCGGCGGCTTGCGCGACAGTCGCCTCGGCGAGATTGGCGGCGGTGAGCCGGCGCGCGCGGCCCGACGCGCTCAATGCGAGGCTCAGGATGGAGAACGCCACCAGGAGCCAGAGCGCCGCGAGCAGCGCAAATCCCCTGCGGTTCATCACTGGCCGCTCCGGAACGCCACGTGGACCGGGAATCGGAGGAGCGCCGGCAGCGTGTCGCCCTCGGCTGCGAACAGGGTCAGCTCGGCACCGGCGGGCAGCAAGGTCGTCGAGATCCAGCTCGAGAGCCAAGCCGGCCGCCCCATCACGCTGCTCAGGTAGCGGACGTCGAGCGCGACGACTTCCGGCTCCAGCTGGAGTCGCGACACACTGCTGCC
>Ga0070696_100001407_pt1 | contig 15711 bp, 13 predicted proteins | sample KBSK1253metaG_FD_65474 | JGI IMG/M metagenome (GOLD analysis project Ga0070696, IMG submission 65474) | Corn, switchgrass and miscanthus rhizosphere microbial communities from Kellogg Biological Station, Michigan, USA - KBS K1-25-3 metaG | ecosystem: Host-associated > Plants > Roots >... | reverse complement strand
GAACTTCGGCAGGATGAAGGTGACCAGCACGAAGACCAGCATCAGCGCCATGGCCACCAGGATGGCCGGATAGATCAGCGCCGACGTCACCTTCTTGCGCAGCGCCATGACGGTCTTGCTGTAGGAGATGTAGCGCTTCAGCACGCTGACGACCTCGCCCGACCGTTCTCCCGACGCCAGCGAGGAGGCGTAGAGACGCGGAAACAGGTCGCCGTGCGACGCGAAGGCCTCCGACAGCGAGGTGCCCGACTTGACCTGGTCGCGGATGTCGGTGAGCACGCGCTTGAGGATCAGGTTCTTGCGGCGCTCGATCAGGATGTCGAGGCTGGAGATGATCGGCAGGCCGGCGCTGATGAGCGCCGCCAGCTCCTGGTTGAAGATCAGGAACTCCTGCGGCGAGATCCGCTTGCGCTTGAAGGCGGAGAAGTCCAGCAGCGCCGCTGCCGCCGCCTTCCTGCGGATGGAGAAGACCAGGAAGTCCTGCGTCTCGAAATCGCGCCGCAGTTCCTCCTCGCTCTGCGCCGTGTAGACGCGCTCGATCACCTGTCCCGTCGCGGTGCCCAGCTTGCAGATGAAATCGGCCATGACGCGCTCCTAGGGCTCCTGGGACGTGGCGGTGACCGAGACGAACATCGCCTGCTTGCTGTCCTGGCTGCTGGTGGCGCCCAGCACGGTGGTGACTCCAGCCTTCAGGTTCAGCACGAGATCCATCACCGGCGTGTAGCGGGGCTGCCCGTCGGCGCCGCGGCGGATCCGCTCCAGCGCGAAGCGCTCCAGGCGGATGACGCCGATCTTCGGGCTGACGGCGCCCACGCGGAACTGCACGCGGAACTCGTCGCCGCCCGAGCCCAGCGCCACCGACCCGCCCACGTTCTCCGCGGTGGTGAGCGAGGCGCTGCCGAGCTGCGTGACCACGCCCCACTTGGTGACGTCCTGGATCACCGAGGGAGGCAGCCCCATGCGGCGCGGAGGCTTCTGCTGCGGCGCCCCCTCTTCGGCACGCATCACCTGAATCACCAGGCTCACGGCCCGCGGCGGCAGGTCGTACCCGGCGATCAGATCCTCGATGCGTTTGAGGCTCTCGGCGGTGTCGGTGACGGTCACCGCCTTGATACGCGGTTGCACCGCGTACGAGCCGCGCTCCGAAATGGCCGGCTGGATCAGCGCCACGATGTCCTCCACGCTGCGGTACAGGGCGGTGAAGGTCTTCGACGGCAGGTCGGGGGCGGCCGGCGCGGCCATGGCCCCAGGGGCTCCCGCGGTGACGCCCAGCAGGGCGACGGCGAGCGCGAGCAGGGCCATCGGCGCGAGGCGGCGGGCCATCACAGCTCCAGCCCTTTGTCGACGATCAGCACCAGCTCGGCGGTGGGCGGGGCGGCCGCGGTGCCGGCGCCGGCTTCCCGCGACCAGGTCATGGTGTAGACCTGCACCTCTCCCGAGCCGGCCGAGCGGACCTGCTCGACGGTCTGGGGCATCGGCGATCCGGCGGCCGGTCCGGCGTCGGCCGAGTACGGCGCGCCGGTGACGCCGGCTGGCGCGGGGCCGCCGGGTCCGGCGGGTCCCAGGGGGCGCGAAGCGAACCGCGGCGCCAGGATCAGCGCGGCCGCGGCGGCGGCTGTCACGGCGATCACGGCCGCCGCCCGCATCCAGACGCGGCGGGAAGAGCGGCGGGTCTGAATTCCGGCCTGTATCGCGGGCCAGAATCCGTCCCAGGTCGTCTCGCTCGGCGTCTGCTCGGCCAGAGGCGCGAAGAGCTGCAGCGGGTCGCGGGCCATCACCTTCTCGAAGCAGGCAGGACAGCCATGGATGTGCAGCCGCATGCCGCGGCGCTCGGGCGGCGGCACCTGGTCCATCAGGTACGAGTCGAGGTAGGCATTCACCCGCTCGCAGTCGAACAGCTCCGAGGGAACGCGCGGGCCTTGCGTCACTTGCGTGGCTCCCCCCGGAAGTATTCGGGATAGCGGCGCCGCAGGCCCTCCTGTAGGACGCGCCGCGCCGCCATGAGATGGTTGCGCACCGTGGAGACCCGTATGCCCAGAATCCTGGCGATGTCGTCGGTGGCCAACCCTTCGATCTCCTTCAGCGTGAACACCGCCCGTTGCGCGGGCGCCAGTTCCACGGCCAGCTCGTTGAAGATCCTCCTGAGCTCCGACCGCATCACGATGGCGTCCGCGCCGGTCACCGTCGCGGAAGCAGGCGCGCTCTCGGGCTCGTCCGCCGGCCTCACCAGCTTCGGCCCCGCCTGGCGCTTCCGGTAGAAGTCGATGGCCAGGTTGACCACGATGGTGAAGAACCAGGGGTCGAAGCGCGAGTTCTCGTCGAATCGGTCGATCGCCGACCAGAGGCGGATGAAGGCGGCCTGCGCGATGTCCTTCGCGTCGTCCTCGTCGCCCACGATGTTCAGGGCGATGCGGAAGGCCTTCTCCCGCTTGAGCCCGACCAGCAGCTCGAACGCCTGCTGATCCTTGTTGCGGGCCCTCCTGATCAGCTCGCGTTCATCGACCATCATTGACCATCGAGGGACCGCGGCTCCGCGTCGTGAAGCCCGGCATCGCGCGGCGGCGTGGCCCATCTCCTGTCGTCTCCGGTACGAAGGAGAAGCTCCGCGCGTCTAGTGGTTTCCGCGCGCCGGGGGATGGGAAATCAAGAGCCACAATGTAGTCAATCACTTGCGACAGGTCAACGCGCCAGGTGGTCCCAGCCGCGGGGGGGCAGGGGTGTTTCCTTCCCATCAGGGTATGCCAGCATGAGGCCGCGCCTCCTGGGGGTCACCTGGCCGATTCGGAGCGCTTCCATGAGCCGGACCCGGGGCTCCTTGGACGGCGGGACGGTGAAGAGCAGCTCGTAGTCCTCGCCGCCGTCGAGGGCCAGCCGCTCCGGGTCGGCGCCCAGCTCCGGGGCCAGGGCGCGCGCGGAGTCGGCGATGGGCAGGGCGGGCGCGAGCAATCGGGCGCCCACGCCCGAGGCCTCGGCCAGCCGGAAGAGATCGGTGGAGAGCCCATCGGAGAGATCGATGGCGGCGCTGGCCAGCCGGCCTCGCGCCAGGGCCAGACCGATCGCCAGCCGCGGGACCGGATCGAGGTGCCGCGCCAGCGCCTCGGTGGCCCGCGTGACGAGACGCTTGTCTGTGCCGGAGCCGGGCCGCCGCGCTCCGGCCACGAACGTGCCGTCGCGCGACAGCCGGATTCGCCACCCTCGATCCAGCAGGAGACGTCCGGTGGCGGAGCCGCCCAGCGGGCCGGTCACCCAGATGCCGTCGCCGGGACGGGCGCCGGACCGCGTGAGCACCGCCCCGCGGCCGGGCAGCGCCGGGCGTCCCAGGATGGTGATGGAGATCATCAGAGGCCCGGGGCTGCCGGACGTGTCGCCTCCCACCAGCCTCACCGCATGCTGGCGCGCCGCGGCGGCCAGCCCGTCGAAGAAGCGATCGAGGAACCGGCTGTGGAGATCGGCGGGCAGCGCCAGCGTCAGCAGGAAGGCCTCGGGCCGGCCTCCCATGGCGGCGATGTCGCTGAGATTGACGTCCAGACTCTTGCGGCCCAGCAGGAATGGCGGCTCGTCGCGGCGGAAGTGGCGCCCCTCCACAAGACAGTCGGTGGAGACCAGCGTGGCCGTCGATCGGGAGTGAAGCAGAGCGGCGTCGTCGCCGATGCCGGCCGGAGAAGGAGGCGACAGGGAGCCGAAGCGGCGCCGGATCTCCGCCAGAAGCGCGCGCTCGCCGGGTCGTCTGGGGCTCACCCGGCGGAGAGTATCACGCCCTTTCGCGAGCGTGGACGGCGGTCACCCGGCCCGTCTTCTTGGAGCGGGACGAGGCGTGAGTCTTTGCGGTGGCCGCGCCACCGCGGGCCGTCTTGCGCCGCTCGACCAGCGCCACGCGGAAGACGTCCTCCACGCTCTCGACGAACGTGAAGGTCATGTTCTTGCGCAGGTAGGCGGGGATCTCCTCCAGGCCGCGCCGGCACAGCTCCGGCAGGATCACGGTGTTGATCCCGGCGCGACGCGCCGCCAGCACCTTCTCCTTCACGCCGCCCACCGGCAGCACCTGCCCGCGCAGGGTGATCTCGCCGGTCATGGCCACGTCGCGCCGCACGGGGCGCGCGGCGAAGGCCGAGAACATCGCCACCGCCATGGTGATGCCGGCCGAGGGGCCGTCCTTGGGGATGGCGCCTTCCGGCACGTGGATGTGCACGTCGTGGGTCGCGAAGAACTTGTCGGGGATCTCGAGCTGCGCGGCGCGCGTGCGGGCGTAGGACAGGGCGGCCTGCGCCGACTCCTTCATCACCTCGCCGAGCTGGCCGGTGAGCATGAGCAGCCCCCGGCCGCGCATGGCCGTGGCCTCCACGAACAGGATGTCGCCGCCGCTGGCCGTCCAGGCCAGACCGGTGGCCACGCCGATGCGATCGGTCTTGAGCGACTCCTCCGGCAGGATCCGCGGCGCGCCCAGGAACTTGTCGACGTTGGCCGCGGCGATCTTCACCGCGCCCTTCTGCTCTCCTTCGGCCACGCGGCGCGCCACCTTGCGGCAGATGGTGGCCAGCTCGCGCTCCAGGTTCCGCAGACCGGCCTCGCGGGTATAGGCCGCGATGACGCGCGAGATGCCCGCGTCGGCGAAGTCGATGTTGGACCCCTTCAGTCCGTTCTCCTTGACCTGCTTGGGGATGATGTGGCGCTTGGCGATGGTGACCTTCTCCTCCTCGGTGTAGCCGGACAGCCGGATCACCTCCATGCGGTCGAGAAAGGCCGGCTGGATCGGCTCCAGCATGTTGGCCGTGGCGATGAAGAGGACGTTGGAGAGGTCGTACGGCACGCCGAGATAGTGATCGCGGAAGGAGTTGTTCTGCTCCGGGTCCAGCACCTCCAGCAGCGCGGAGGAGGGGTCGCCGCGGTAGTCGGCGCCCAGCTTGTCCACCTCGTCCAGCATGAAGACGGGGTTGATGGAGCCGGCCTGGTGCATGCCCTGGATGATGCGCCCGGGCATCGACCCGACGTAGGTGCGGCGGTGGCCGCGGATCTCGGCCTCGTCGCGCACGCCGCCCAGGGAGATCCTCACGAACTTGCGGCCCAGGGCGTGGGCGATCGACTTGCCCAGCGACGTCTTGCCCACGCCGGGGGGGCCGACGAAGCAGAGGATGGGCCCCTTCATGTCCTTGTTCAGCTTGCGGACCGACAGGTACTCCAGGATCCGCTCCTTGATCTTCTCCAGGCCGAAGTGGTCCTCGTCCAGGATGGAGCGGGCCTTCTTGATGTCGAGGTTGTCCTTGGTGGGACGGCTCCAAGGAATCTCCACCATCCAGTCGAGGTAGTTGCGCACCGTGGCCGTCTCGGCGCCGTCGGGCTGCATCCGCTCCAGCTTGGAGATCTGGCGCTCCACCTCCTCCTGCACCTTGGCGGGCATGCGGGCCTTGGCCACCTTCTCGCGGATCTGCTGGATCTCCTCGACCAGCTCGTTGCCCTCGCCCAGCTCCTGCTGGATCGCCTTCATCTGCTGCCGGAGGAAGAACTCGCGCTGCGAGCGGTCGATCTCCTCGCGCGCGTGGGTGTTGATCTCCTGCTGCATGGTGAGCAGGTCGATCTCCTTGTTCAGCAGGTCGTTCACCTTGCGCAGGCGCGCGACCGGCTCCAGCACCTCCAGGATCTCCTGCGCGTCCTCGATCTTCATCTCCAGGTTCGAGGCGGCCAGATCGGCCAGACGGCCCGGCGCCTCCAGGTTGGAGGCCACCACCATGACCTCGGAGGAGATGGTCTTGCCCAGCGACACGCTGCGCTCCAGCGATTTCTTCACGGCGCGCATGAGCGCTTCCTGCTCGAGGTCGCCGACAGTGGGCGGCTCGGAGATCTTCTCGATGGTGGCCTGGAAGAACTCCTTGCCCTCCTGATAATCGAGCACACGGGCGCGCGCCACTCCCTGCACCAGGACGCGGATGCGGTTGTCGGGCAGCTTCAGCATCCGCATGATCACGGCCACGGTGCCGATGCGGTAGAGATCCTTGGGGCCCGGCTTCTCGACTTCCTTCTCCTTCTGCGCCAGCAGCAGGATCATCCGGTTTCCCGCCAGGGCGTGGTCGACCGCGGAGATCGACCGATCGCGGCTCACCGACAGCGGCACGATGATGAAGGGGTAGACCACCAGATCCCGCAGCGGCAGGACCGGGAGCTTCTCGGGGATCTTGATCTGATCGTCGCCTCGGGCGGTATCGGGGGTCACTTGCCGGCCTCCGCTGTCTTGACGGGTATCAGCACCTCTTCCCCGCGCCGGTTGGGCACCTTGGGGAAGAACACCTCCAGGATTCCTGCCTTGAGCACGGCGGTCGCGTCGCGCGTGTTGATCGGCATGCCCAGCGGCACCACGCGGCGGAACTTTCCGCTGACGCGCTCCACGCAGTGGAACTTCACGTCGCCCTCCGGCTGGCTGCGCGGGCGCTCGCCCGTCACGATGAGGGCGCCGCCAAGCGCGCTCACCTTCAGCGTGGACACTGGAACGCCGGGCAGCTCGCAGCGCACCACCATGCCCTCGCTGGTCTGGCAGACATCGACGCTGGGGATCCACGAATGGACGTTGGGCTCCTCGCCTTCCGCGTCGCGCATCTCGAGCAGGACGTCGAACAGCTTGTTCATCTCGCTCTGTATGCGAGCGATCTCGAGATACGGGCCGAAGCTGTGTTCCATGGAATCCTCCAGGGTGGCAGGAGCGCGGGGCTGAATATTGTGGGTGTCCGCCGGGCGCGCAAGGGGCGGCCGGCTACCGGGCCTCCTCGGCTTTCTTCTGGTCCAGCAGCCCCTTGAGCTCCTCCAGAAAGTCGGAGGCCTCCTCGAACCGCCGGTAGACAGAGGCGAATCGGACGTAAGCCACCTTGTCCAGGTCGCGGAGCCTCTGCATGACGCGCGCGCCCACCTGCTCGGTGGGCAGCTCCTTGTCCGGGCTCTCCTGGAGCATCGCCTCAATCTCATCGGCGATGGCGTCCAGCTCCTTGAGGGCCACGGGCCGCTTCTCGCAGGCCTTCAGGAGGCCGGTCATGAGCTTGGCGCGGTCGAAGGACTCGCGACGGCCGTCCTTCTTGATGAGGCGAAAGGCGATCTCCTCGATCCGCTCGTAGGAGGTGAAGCGGCGCTTGCACTTGAGGCACTCCCTCCGGCGCCGGATGACCAGACCCTCCTTGCCCTCCCTGGAGTCGACCACCTTGTCCTGGAGGTGCGTGCAGAATGGACACTTCACCGCGAAGCTCCTCTCGCGCGGGGGGGCTAGGCCCCTTCCGCCTCCCGAGTGAACGCCGACAGGCTGCGGAAGCTCAACCCCTCCTTCCACAGCAGGATGATGCCGATGATGATGACCGGGCCGATGGCGAAAGCGTGGGTCACCAGGATGGTGGCGGCGGCGCGGTTCGACTCCACGCCGAACAGGCTCACCAGCCCGAGCTGTCCCAGGTACTCGTAGGACCCCATGCCCCCCGGCGTGGGCGCGGCGATGCCGATGGTCAGCAGCCCCATCATCACGAGCGAGTCGCCATATCCCACCGAAAGATCGAACGCCTGCAGCGAGGCCCAGATCGATCCGGTGATCACCAACCATATCGCGATCGACTGAAGCCAGGCCAGAGCGAACACGCGGCCGTCCTTCACCGCGTCGAACCCTCCCAGGAACGAGTGCAGCAGCTTGGGCAGCAGCGCGTTGGCGGAGCCCGAGCGGCGATCGAGACGCTCGAAGATCCGCTGCCGGTAGTGCACCAGCAGATAGAGCAGCGGGAAGATGGCCAGCGTGCCCAGACCCAGTATGAGGCCGCCCTGCCGCACCTGGCGCATCGGCAGCGCCCCCGTGCCCCCTCCAGGAGGGTCGAACAGGAAGATGAGGTAGACGCCGAAGAGCAGCGCCACGCTCAGACTGTCCATGAGGCGCTCCAGCACGCAGGTGGCCAGCGCGCCCGATTTGCTGATCTTCTCGCGCTGGCCCAGCATCATGGGGCGCAGCACCTCGCCCACGCGGAAGAAGACGAAGCTGAGCAGATAGCCGATGGCGGTGGTGGCGAAGAGATTGTAGAAGCCCACGCCGCGCTTCATCGGCGTGAGCAGCACGCGCCACCGCAGCGTGCGCAGCGTCAGGTGAACGAGCTGGAAGACGACGGCGAGGGCCAGCCATTCGAGGCGGGCCGACCGCATGTGCTCCAGCACGCGCCCCAGCTCCAGCTTGCGGAAGAAGAGATAGAGGAAGACAGCGGCGGCGAGGAAGCTCAGGGCGATCCTCAGACCGCGCTTGTTCATCAGGAGTCGCTTTCTGGGAAGGGTGGTCGGGATTGACCACGTCCGGCGCCTCGATTCCGGGTAGCACCGTACTACAGCGCCGGAAGAAGGGTCAATCGCCGGGACCGCGCCCGGCGGGCATGGCGGGGGCGACGCGCACGGTCTGGTGGCGCTTCAGCAACACCATGCCCGGCGACATCCCCTTGCCTTTGCGCACGTGGCGTCTCCAGGCCACGTGCACGTCGATCTCATTCTCGTCGCGGCCCTTGCTGAACCACGCCGCGATGGCGGCTGCCTGCAGGACGGTGCTCTCGGGCAGCGCGCCGAGCCGCTTCGGGTTGCGCACGATGACGTGGGCACCCGGGAAGCCGGCGGCGTGCAGCCACAGGTCGTGCGGCGCCGCGACCCTGAACGTGAGGTGGTCGTTGTCGGAGGCCGTCCTGCCGATCAGCACGTCGAAGCCGTCGCTGGTGTGGTACTCGCGCACCGGGACGTACTCGGCGGGCCGCCCCACCTCCGCCCTCTCGCTGCGGCGGAAGGCCTTCACCAGCCCCGTCTCCTGCAGCTCGCGCTCCAGCGTTTCGAGATCAGCGCGGGTGGGGGCGTCCGCCAGACGCGCTTCGGCGGCTTCCGTCTGCCCGGCGCGGCGGCGCAGCGTCTCGAGCCGCGAGGGGATCATGCCGACCGTGCGCTCGTGCCGCCGGGCCGACCGGAAGTAGCGTTGGGCGTTCTGCGCCAGATCGAGCCGCGGATCGATGGGGATCGCAACCATGGGCGAGCCGGTGGCGTAGGGGTCCGGCACGCTCACCAGGCTGCCCTCGCGCTGAGCCTGGCGCATGCCGGCCAGGATCAGCTCGCCGCGGCGGCGGTCGGCTTCGACATGGGCCGACGCCTCGGCCAGCTCGGCGTCGAGCACCTGGGCAAGGTCGGCGGCACGGCGCCGCTGCTGGCGCAGCAGGCCCGCCAGCGAGTGCTTCAACGAAAGATAGAAGAGGTGCGCGAGCAGCCGCTCCGCGACCGCGGCTTCGGCTTCGTTGACGGTGGGCATGTCGGTGGCCGTGAGATGCTGCGCGCAGGCCAGGGGGAACGGCGCCGCGAACAGCATGGCCGGAGTCAGCGGCAGCGACTCGTCGAGCACCGCGGGGTCGCCGGGGCTGTAGAGCATCGGCCGGCGACTCTTCTCGCGCAGCCGGCGCCGCAACGTGTCGAACACATCCCAGGCCGGCTCGCCGCGCTCCGCGCGCCAGGCGATCTCGCGGGCCATCATCGCGCCGAGACCGGGAAGGGACTCGGTCAGCACGGTGTCCAGACCCCGGCCGGGCCCCGCCAGCGCGAGCACCCGCGCGAACAGCGCCGGCTCCACGACGTCGAGGCTCCCGCTCATCCATCGCGAGGACGGTGGTGGTGGGGTGTAGATCTCGCCATCCACCGGCTGGCGGAACCGCCCCTGGTGCGTCCGGGCATGACGGAGGATTCTCCCCTCGCCGTCCAGCATCAGCAGGTTGGACGCCTTCCCCATCAGCTCGATGACCAGAGTGCGCCCCTGTTCGAGCTCGAGCCGCGCCACGCGCTCCTGCCCCCCGCCGACGACCGCGATGACGCGGCGCCCTTCCAGCTCGCGCGTCAGGCCTACGGCCAGCTCGGTGGGCGCGACGGGCGTCTTCCACCCGCGAGCCAGATGCAGGGTGGAGAGCGAGGGGTGGATCGCGACGTGGAGACGGGGGAAGGGGGGATCGGCGAACCGCAGCAGGAAGCGGTGCGACTCGAGCTGGACGACCTGCTCGAGCCGTCGGCCGGTCAGCAGAGGCGCCGTCTCGTCGAGCACCGCGGAGAGTATCGCGTGGTCCAGGAGGGCCTCCGGAATCCTCTGAAAGCCTTGCCGGACGCGGCTTTTAGCTTGACCGTGACCGGCGGTCGTCGTATATCAGGCGCAGACAGGCGCGGGGGGTTCTTGGCCGTCTCATTAATGGGGATGGGGCGCCAAGAGGGAAGGACTCTCCGAGTCTGTCGGTCCTCATCAGAAGGTCAGGCCCGGCGGGGAGCGCGCAGCTCATCCGTCGGGCCTCCCTCTCTCCCCTCCTTGTCGTGCCCGGTGTCTCCCGCGTCCCCTCCACCGGTGCCGGTGCGTCTGGCGACCAGCAGCACCAGGATACGCCGGCCCTTCATGCGGCGCACCGTGAAGCTGAAGTGCTCATCCGAGACGCTGTCGCCCTCCGCCGGCACGCGGTCGAACAGCTTCAGGACGTAGCCGCCGATCGTGTCCACTTCCGGGTCCTTGATGCGGGTGCGTACCTTCCGGTTGAACTCCGGTATCGGCATGCTGGCCCGCACCCAGAAGATTCCCTTGCGGATGCGGCGGAAAACCCGGATGGGCCGATCGAACTCGTCGGTGAACTCGCCCACCATCTCCTCGAGCAGGTCCTCCAGCGTCACCACGCCGGCCGTGCCGCCGTACTCGTCCACCACGACCGCCAGGTGCACCTTGCGCGCCTGCAGCTCGCGCACGAGCTGGCGCGCGCGCATCACCTCGGGCACGAAGAGGGCCGGCCGGGCCAGCTCCCGCACCGTGGCGGGAGGCTTGAGCCCGAAGCGGAGCGCGAGCAGATCCTTGGCATACAGGATGCCCGCGATGTCGTCCACGCCCTCGCGGTAGACCGGGACGCGCGAGTGACGGCTCTGGCGGATGAAGGCGAGAGCCTCCTCCGGTGACGCGGTCTCCTTGATGGCCAGGATGTCGGGGCGCGGCACCATCACCTGCCGCACCTGGAGGTCGCCCAGCCGGAAGGCCGCCTCGATCATCTCGGTCTGCGACGACTTCAGCACCCCTTCACGCGCGCTGATCTCGATCAGCATCCGGAAGTCCTCCTCCGTCAGGGGCGAGGCGGGGCCCTGGCCGTCGGCGCCCGTCTCGCGCCGCTCCGTCAGGAACGAGGTGAAGCGCGCCAGCGGGTGCGCCAGGGGCCGCACCAGGGCCAGGAAGAAGCCGATCGGCCGCGCCAGACGCAGCGCCACCAACTCGGGAAAGCTCACGGCCAGGGTCTTGGGGCCGACCTCGCACAGCAGCACGAGAACGCCTGAAGTGACCGCCACGCCCGCGACCAGCGACACCTCGGGCGTCAGCAGGAGGCCCTCGTAGCGCCGCCTGAGGATGGCGACCAGGTTGGACGAGCCGACGTTGCCCAGCTCGGTGCCGACGATGACGCTCACCAGGAAGATGCGCGGATCCCGCAGCGCGTCCGCGATGATGCGGCCCGGGCCCTGCCGGTCGCGCCGCAGCCGCTCCACCCGCCAGGGGCGGAGGCTGAAGAAGGCCGTCTCGGAGGCCGAGATGACGGCCGACAGGACCAGCATCGCCGAGAGAAGTGCCAGAAGGATCGGAGTGCTCATGCCCGGCCGGTTCCCCTGGAAAAACGAAAAAGGGCGGCCAGCTCTAGCCGGCCGCCCTTGCCTGAATCACCGCGCATCGTCGCGACCCGTTCTCAGTGATCGGTCGCGCCCTTGGTCGAGACCGAGACCGCCTTGTCCACCTTCGCCTCGATCTGGTCTTCGGGCAGGTTGGCGACCTCGGCGATCTCGCTGACGATGAGATACTTCGACTTGTCCAGCATCTTCCTCTCACGGTAGGAGAGGTTCTTGCTCTTGCTGAGGTAGGTCAGGTTCTTCAGCACCAGGGCGACCTCGAAGATGTCGCCGGTGCGCATCTTGTCGGAGTTCTCCTGGAACCTGCCCTTCCAGTCGTTGGTGATCTCGATCTTGCCGGTGCGGAGCACTTTGAAGACTTTATCGACATCCTTCCGGGAGAGGACCTTCCGGAGGCCGACCTGCGTCGTATTGGTGGTGGGCACGAGGACGGTGCTATCGTTGGAAAGAATCCTGAGCTGGTAGAAGGTGTTGTCGACGCCCGAGCTCGACGCCGCCATGATCTGCTCGATCACGCCCACACCGTGATTCGGGTACACCACTTTGTCGCCGATCTTGAACTGCACGTTATGTCCTCCTTCGGGTGGGCGGGAAGCCCATTCCGACCCGATTCCATTGAAAATCAACGGGTTATTCTATTCCACGGAGGCCAAAAAGTCAACAGTTCAGGCAGGTTCCGGGCACGATGGTCCTTTTGTGGCCCACTTGACCGGGGTTTGGGTCGAGTCTATCTTTCGCGCCGTGAGCGACTTGAAGGCATCCCTCCTCAGAATCATGGATCACAAGGACCACTGGGCGTGGCCCATCTTCGGTGGTCCGACCGCAACGCTGGAGCAGCTCAAAGCCCATTTCCAGCAGGAGTATGCGGTTTACGTCAGGGATTTCCCGGTTCTGCTCAGCCGCGTGCACTCGCGCTGCCCCATCCCGGACGTGCGTCGCGACCTCGCGGAGAACCTGTACGAAGAGGAGACCGGCGGGCTGTCGGGCACCGGGCCGCATCCCGACCTCTTCCTCTACATGATGGAGGGGCTGGGCTTCGAGAAGCGCGAGTTCCGCAACGTGAAGCTGCTGCCCGAGAGCCAGAAGTACCGGGACTGGCTGGACGAGGCCACCACACAGCTTCCCTGGGTGGTTGGGTGCGCCGTGGTGACCATCTTCGTGGAAGGCAGCATCCACGACCGCCGCGAGATCTCACAGCACGCTCTGAGGCCCGCCCCGCGGCAGGACGAGATCGAGCGGACGCTGCTGCGCGACAATCCCCTGGTGCGATATCACGGCCTGGATCCGCGGTACCTCAAGCTGAAGCGCGCCCACGCCCGGGTGGAGGACGGCCACCGGCGCTCGGCATGGCGCATCGTGATGGAGCACGCCCGCGGCGGCGGCGATCGCATGCTTTGCGTTGAGGCGCTGGAGCGCAGCCTCGAGGCCTGGCACGGCTACCGGGACGGCGTGGCCCGCGCCGTCGGCATCACGCGCGAGATGCGGCGCTCGGCCAGACGGCAGAGCTGAGACCGCTCACTCCGCCGCGCGCGCGACTTTCCCACCCTTCATCACGAAGCGGACGTCCTCCAGCACCCGCACGTCGCGCAGCGGATCGCCGCTGACGGCTATCAGGTCAGCCCAGGCGCCCGGCGCGATCACCCCGACCTTGCCGCTCATCTCCAGCATCCGGGCCGCGCCGGCCGTGGCGGAGGCGATGGCCGCCGCGGGCGTCATCCCGTCGGCCACCATGAAGGAGAACTCCCGGGCCTGTTTCTCGGTCCAGGGGAACCCGCCCGCGTCGGTGCCGAAGGCGATCTTCACGCCGGCGGCCAGGGCCTTCTTGAAGCTCTCGCGGTGGAACCGGGGAATCTCCTTCCAGATGGCGCTGCCGGCCGCCGCGCGGCCCGGCGCCACGAACTCGGTCACCGCCAGCGTCGGCACGTACCAGACCCCTTTGGACACCATGGCGCGCACCGACTCGTCGTCGAGCGCCACGCCATGCTCGACCGAGTCGACTCCGGCCGCCAGCGCGATCCGCAGCCCCGAGCGCGTCATGGCGTGCGCCGCCACCCGGTGGCGCTGCCGGTGCGCCTCGTCCACGATGGCGTGCATCTCCTCCAGGGTGAAGTTGGGGATGCTGTCCAGCATGCCGTCCTGAGCGATGTAGTAGCGGCGGTCGGCGTAGACCTTGATCCAGTCCGCGCCGTTCTTGAGCTGCTCGCGCACCGCCAGACGCGCCTGGTCGGGCCCGTCGACGATCTGCACGCCCGTGGGCAGCGGGATCTCGGGCGGGAATCCCAGCAGCGGGTAGGAGCCGGTCGACCCGAGCGCCCGCGTGGAGACCACGAGGCGTGGTCCGTCGATGTAGCCGCGCTCGATGGCCTGCTTCAAGGCGACATCGGCGTACCCCGCGCCCTCCGTCTCCAGGTCGCGCAGTGTGGTGAAGCCGCTGGTGAGCGCGATGCGGGCCGCCACGGTGGCGCGGATGGTGCGCAGCGGCACCGACTCGCGCAGGATCTGGTCTTCGTATTCCTTCTCCGTGACGTCGCCCTGCAGCAGGATGTGGGTGTGAGCGTCGATGAGACCGGGCAGGACGGTGTAGGACGACAGATCGATGACGCGCGCGCCCGCCGGTATCCGGACGGCGCCGGCCGGACCAGCCTGTCTGATCGCATCCCCCTCCACGACGATGACGGCGTCGCGGATCGCCGGCCCCACCTTGCCGTCCGTGCAGTCCAGCAGCGCCCCGGCGCGCAGGACCACGGGCGCCTCCGCGGCCCCCGGGGCCTGCGCGGCCCACGCCAGCGCCGGTGCCATGAGCATGGACGCGGCGCACCACGCGATACCTGTCGCACCCATGCGCGTCAGCTTCCTCGCTCTCATGATCCCCTCCTCGTGACGTCGACCGGCCCGCAGCGTACCGTTGTCCGTGTTGCGCCAGCAAGCCCCCCGCGATAGAGTGCGCCGCGGGAGGTGTCGCATCACGATCCTCGTCCTGCTCGGAGCCCTCATGATGGCCAGCGCAGCGCCATCCCCCACGCCGTTCCGGCAAATCGAGGAGGACTACTTCGTCGAGTTCCTGCAGCGCAATCCCGTCACCGCCACCTATCTCGGCGGCGACGCCTACGCGCCGGCGCTGGCGGGCACGTCCGGCCGGCTCCGCGACTACTCCGGGAGCGCATTGGAGACGGAGCGCTCGTTCTATCAGGGCATCCTCTCGCGGCTCGACGCGCTGTCCGAAGGCTCGCTCGGCGCGGAGGATGCCATCGACGCCGAGGTGATGCGGTCGCAGATCGCCTTCATGATCCGTCAAAGCGGAAAGCGCAAGTATCAGCGCCGGTGCCTGGACACATACATGAGCGAGCCTTTCCGCGGCGTGGACTGGCAGATCCAGGGAATGACACCGGCAGGCAACGGCCGCTACGGAACGCACGAGGAGTGGCGGCGCGTCACCGAGCGCGTGCGCCGGGTGCCCGCCTACCTGGACGTGGCGCGCGCCAACCTGCTGCTCGGCGCGGCCGATGGCCAGGCTCCCGACCCGCGCGTGCTGCGGCAGGACGGCCTGACCAGCAGCGAAGCCAATGCCGAGTACTTCGAGAAGACCCTTCCCGCCCTGGCCGCCGACGACACGAAGGGGCAGCCCTGGTCTGCCGCGGCCGTGGGCGACGTCACCGACGCCGGCCGGAAGGCGGCTTCGGCGCAGCGCGCCTTCCGCGTCTTCATCCTCGAGACCTTTTTCGAGAAGGGCGCCGGCGAGCCGGTCCTGCAGGAGCGCTGGCGCGCGGACCGCTACGCCATGGGAGAGGCGGAGTACGACTGGGCGCTGGCCAACAACCTGCGCGAGCCCCGCGGCGCGCGCGAGCTGTTCGAGACGTCGGCCGGCGTGGTCGAAGAGACACGACGCCAGCTCATTGACGTGGCGCGGCGCGTGGACGCCGATCGCGCCTGGGGGCTGCGGTGGGGCTCGCCCGCGGAGAGGCTGGCTTCCACGCGAACCGTGATGAGCCGTCTGGGCGACGACCATCCGAAGAACGACGCCGAGATGCTGGCCTGGTACCGCAAGATCTCGTTCGACCT